>R06__coassemble_120_pt1 | contig 30162 bp, 30 predicted proteins | sample R06__metabat2_low_PE_002 | metagenome-assembled genome bin R06
GTATGAAACAGTCTATATCAATGGAGTTGAATATAAAAATCTCGGCTTTTATGAAAAATACTTGGATATAAATTTTTTACAAAAAATATTTGAAAAAGATACATATGCAGTGATACATGGCGATCTAACAATAGAAAATATCATATGTACGCGAGATAACTCTGGAAGAGATGATTTTTATATTATTGATCCAAATACAGGCAATATTCATGATTCTCCAAATCTAGACTACGCAAAACTTCTACAATCCATACATGGAGGATATGAATTCCTTATGGCTACAAAAGATGTAAAAATAGATGAGAACCGAATTAATTTTCTTTTTACCAGATCATATTCATATAAAAAGCTATATAGTAAATTAAAAACATATATGAGAGAAAACTTTGATGAAGAAAGGGTGCGTAGCATCTATTTTCATGAAATAATACATTGGCTCAGATTAATGCCGTATAAAATTGATAAGGATGGCAAGAGGGTTTTGCTTTTTTATGCTGGAATGTTAATGGTTATGAGTGATGTAATTGAGATGTATGGTGACAATATATTATGAATAAAATAACGAACTCAGAGAACAGTATTGGCAAAGTAAACAAGACGAAATTATTAATATTTGATATGGACGGAACATTGTTTGATACCTCTGAATCTAATTATTGTGCCTATCATGATGCAGCTCTTAAGATTGGATATGATATCGAGCATGACAAATTTATGAATGTTTTTGTTGGCAGGAACTACAAGGAATTTCTGCCATTATTTGGTATAACAAATAATGACGAATTGCAACAGATACATAACTATAAAAAAGAAAACTACAAAAAATAATGATGCAATTATAGCTTTAGCTACAACTGCATCAAAGTTTAATACTTATGACGTTTTGCAGTATTTCGGATTAGAAAACTGTTTTGACCTAGTTATTACACAGGAAGATGTATCTGCATTAAAGCCTGATCCAGAGTGCTATATAAAAATAATGAATATCACTGGAATACCGGCGTCTCAAACAACAATTTATGAAGATTCCGAAAGTGGCATTATGGCAGCAAAAGCAAGTGGAGCTTCTTATATTAAAGTTGAAAACTTTTGATTTAGATTTTCTTTAAAAAATAAAAAATTGCACCGCAAGTTCTATGTTTTTACATCATAGAGCTGTGGTGCTTTTTTGTATCATTTTTTCCTGTTTTGTGGTAAAATACGCACCGTTATTGTGAAGTAATAATGTGAAATTGTCTCTTGGGCAATTTGTCACAATAAAATCTTGCTAGACAAAGGAGAGAAGTAGAAATGAAAAGTGAGATTATTAAGCAAGAATCAACAGTTGTGGAGATAAAGTTGACCTTCTCCAAGGAAGAGTTGGCAGAGCAACTGGAGAAAGCCTACAAGGACATTTCTCAGAAAGCGAGTATAAAGGGCTTCAGAAAAGGCAAGGTGCCTCGCCCAATGTTGGAGAAGTTTTACCCAAAGCAGTCCATCCTTCCAGAAGTTGCAGAGGAAATGCTGAACAATGCAATGCAGGAGACAGTGGAGGAGTATGACCTCGTCCTCCTCACAAATCCAGACATAAAGTTAGAGAAGCTCGAGCTCGGTTCAGACTTCATCGTCAATGTTACCTTTGCAGTCGAGCCAGACTTTGAATTTCCAAACCTCGCAGACATAAAGTTGACAAAGAACACCCTCACTGTGACAGATGCAGAAGTGGAAGATCAGCTCAAATGGACAGCAACTCAATATGCGAAATTGACCCCGTCAAAAGAGGCGAGAGCCCTCGCGGCTGGTGATAACGCTTCCATCAAATACACCACAGAGATCTTCTATGACGATGGCACATCACACAAGAATGACAAGGAATTCACAAACAACATAAAGTTAGCCGATGGCAGTGTCAGGAAGGAGTTTATTGATACCCTTGTTGGCAAGAAGCCGGGAGACAATGCGGAAGTTGAGATCACCTATGAGCAAGCGCAAGCCAACCAGGCAGACAAACGCAAGATTGTCAAAACTGTCTATCATGTCACTGTCACGAGCCTCTTGAAGGAAGAGCCACGCAAGCTCGATGACGACTTCGCCAAGGAGTTCAGCGGTGGCAGAGTTCAAACTTTGGACGAGTTGAAGAAGCTCTTCAAGGACCAGGCAAGTGCTGAAGCGGAGAGGACGACAAACCTTGTCTTTGAAAACGATGTGCTGAACTATCTCTATGACACAATAGATGTTGAAGCACCAGAAGTGCTCGTGGCTCAAGAAAAGAAGCGCATCACCCAAGACCAAGAGCTCAAGTGTCAAAATGAAAAAATCACCATGGAAGACTACTTGAAGAAGATCAATGTCACAAAGGAAGAAAATGACATTGCGATTGAGAAGGACGCCAAACGCATGGCAAAGATCAATATGATCATCTCTCGCTTCGCAAGGGAAAACAATGTGAATATTGATGCCACCGACATCCAGGAGAGAGTGCTTGAAACAGCATACAACACTGGAATGTCTCCAAAGCAGATCCAGGAATATTTGAAGAAGAATGCTAATTTGCTTGAGGCCTTCAAGGACGAAATATATGTTAGCAAGGCAAGAAAGCTCATGGCTTCCAAGGTCGCTTTCACTGTGAAGGAATTCACAAGGGATGAATTTGACAAGTTTATGCAAGCCAAAAATGCAAAATCTAACGATGACAAAAGCGCTACAAAATCCACAAAGGCGAAAACAACAGTGAAGAAGCCAAAAACAACAACCTCAAGAAAAACAAAGGCTAGTGACAAAAATTCTGCAGAGCAGTTGTCGCTCAACTTTGACACAGAAGAAGGCGAAGGAAAGTAATATGTCTTATTATGTGCCTGTTGTAGTGGAGCAGTCTGAAGGCGGTGGCGAAAGGTCATATGACATTTATAGTCGCCTTCTGAAGGACAGAATAATTTTTCTCGGCTCTGAGATCAATGATGCAGTTGCAAATGTGATCATCGCACAGTTGCTCTTCCTTGAATTGGAAGATTCTGAGAAGCCAATCTCACTTTACATAAATAGCCCTGGCGGCTCTGTTTCCGCTGGGCTTGCGATATATGACACCATGCAATTTGTGAAGCCAAAGGTTTCAACCCTATGCCTTGGCATGGCAGCAAGCATGGCAGCTGTCCTTTTCTCTGCGGGGGGCAAGGGCTCACGCTACATCTTGCCAAATGCAAAGGTGATGATCCACCAGCCAATGGGCGGTGTGCAGGGGCAGGAGACAGAAATCCTAATCCAAGCAGAAGAGATCAAAAAGACAAGGAAGAAACTCAGCGAAATTTTAGCCTCTCACACTGGGCAACCCTTTGACAAAATCCAAGGAGACACAGAGAGAGATTTCTATATGACAGCACAAGAAGCAATTGATTATGGCATAGCAGACGAGATAATATCCAAAAGGTAAATAGGCAATGGGCCAAACCAAGAAAACAAACTACGATTTAAATAGATGCTCCTTTTGCGGGGCAATGATCACTGATGATCTGCCAGCCGTAACGGGGAAATTTGACCCCAATGTGAAAATTTGCTTTGACTGCATACACCTTTATAACGCATACCTTAACAATATGTTTGACGAAGTTTATTCGTCTGATGGTATGCCAGATTCATTCTTCCCACCAGTGGCGGAACAAACACCAGAAAGCAAGAGCGAAAAATTCAAATTTCCAAAGCCTATTGAGATAAAAGAATACCTTGACCAATATGTCATCGGTCAAGACGAGGCAAAGAAGACCCTTGCAGTGGCAGTCTATAACCATTACAAGAGGATAAAGGCACTCGAAGATGGCAAGAAGACCGAAGACAAGACAGAAATGCCAAAGAACAATGTCCTGCTCATTGGTCCAACTGGAAGCGGAAAGACATACCTTGCCCAGACACTGGCAAGGATACTGAATGTTCCCTTTGCTATTGCGGACGCCACAACCTTGACAGAGGCGGGCTATGTCGGCGACGATGTGGAGAACATCTTGGTCAGGCTCCTTGCTGCAACAGATTATGATATCCAAAGAGCAGAAAAGGGCATCATCTATATTGACGAAATTGACAAGATAGCAAGGCGGTCTGAAAACACTTCCATCACAAGAGATGTTTCTGGTGAAGGTGTCCAGCAGGCACTCTTGAAGATCATTGAGGGCACTGTGGCTTCCGTTCCTCCTAACGGTGGCAGGAAGCACCCACAGCAACAGTGCATCTATATAAACACAAAGAACATCTTGTTCATCTGTGGTGGTGCATTTTCTGGGCTGGAAAAGGTCATTGCCAAACGCACGTCAAATGGTCAAATGGGCTTCCGTGGGAACCTTATTGAAAAAGATGCAAGTGCTAATGACGAAATTTTCTCGCACGTTTTGCCAGAAGATTTGAGGCGCTTTGGGCTGATCCCAGAGCTCATTGGGCGTTTGCCTGTTATAGTTTCGCTCAAGTCACTTGACGAAGAAGCAATATACAAAATTATCACAGAGCCAAAGAACGCAACAACAAAACAATACAAAGAGTTGTTCTCCTATGATGGAGTGACCCTTGAATTTGAGCAAGAAGCTCTCCAGCTCATTGCTAAGAAAGCCTTCGAGCTTGGAGTTGGCGCTAGGGGAGTGAAGTCCATTATGGAAAAGGTTCTGCTTGATCTGGAATACAATTTACCCTCGCAAACGCAAACAAAATCTGTCCTTGTGACGAAAGAATTGGTAGAGGAACGATTAAAATAATATGCTAAATTTGCCTACAAAAATGCCATTGATTGCGGTCTCTGGCGTTACTGTCTTACCCCATATATTAAATCCCTTGGCAATAACAAAAAGGGAATCCATCACTGCTATTGAAAACGCAGTAAAAAGCAGGAGAGAAGTCTTTGTTGTCACGGAAAAATTTCCAATTGACGATGACACAATGCTTGAACCAAAAATTCTTTATAAGGTCGGCATTGTTTGTGGAATTGACACAGAGCAGTTGATTCATTTGCCTGATGGCTCCTTGCGTGTTGTCTTGATGGGGATATGCCGTGCAAAATTGCTGTCCTTGCAATACATACGGAATTATTACGTGGCTGATCTTGAGTATATTGACACCTATGCAAAAACAAGGATTAACAAGGCAAAGCAACAAACTTTAATGAGAGCAGTCATTGAAGAATGCTTCACAAACGATGCATTGGACTTCCGTTTTTCTGGCAAACTTAACCCAAGTATACAAGATATTGATTCGCCAGAGAAACTTGTGCCTATAGTTCTTGCCAACACGACACTACGAACAAACGTGAAGCAGGAAGTCCTGGAAATTCCATCCGCAGTCGACCAACTTGAGAAGCTATATGTTGAGCTTGTGCAGGAGAACCACATACTCAGCTTGCAACGAGATCTCGAGGAGGAAGTGAAGAAAAGCCTCGACGATGACCAAAAGAAATACTACATGCGAGAGAAGCTCAAGATAATAAATGAGAAGCTTGGAGATTCTGTCTCTCTCGAAACAGAGGCAGACGAACTACTCAAGAAAGCGGAAAACGCCTCCATGCCAAGCGATATACTCGAGAAAGTAAAGAAAGAAATTTCTCGCTTGAAGAAGTTGCAACCTGGCTCACCAGAGGCAGGTGTCAGCAGAATATATGTTGAGACACTTTGCGACTTGCCTTGGAACAAGAGCTCAGAAGACAACCTTGACATAAAGCACGTAAAACGAGTGCTAGACAAAGACCATTGGGGCATGGAGGAAGCAAAGGAGCGAATTCTTGAATACCTTGCTGCGAGAAAAAGAGCAGGGCACAACATGAGAAACCAAATTCTCTGCTTTGTCGGCGCTCCCGGTGTGGGCAAAACTTCCATTGCAAAATCCATCGCACGAGCAATGGAGCGGAAGTTTATCCAGATTGCACTTGGTGGCATGCACGACGAAGCGGAAATTCGTGGACACAGGAGAACATACCTTGGCTCTCAGCCGGGGCGAATTATCTATAACATAAAGCAATGCGGAGTGAATAATCCACTCATTTTGCTAGATGAAATTGACAAAATTTCAAGCGATTATAGGGGCGATCCTGCCAGCGCCTTGCTTGAAGTGCTAGACGTTGAGCAGAACAGCCACTTTACAGATAATTTCCTAGAAGTGCCATTTGACCTGAGCCGTGTTGTCTTCATTACGACGGCAAACAGTTACGAAGAAATTCCTTATCCATTGCTGGACAGGATGGAGATTATTCCACTCTCTGGCTATGTGATGGAAGAGAAATTGCAAATTGCAAAGAAACACTTGCTACCAAAGATCAGGAAGGAGCATGGGCTTTCCACAAAGGAATTGCAACTTGATGACGAGCAACTGAAGTATGTTGTCAATGGTTACACACATGAGGCTGGAGTCCGTCAGCTTGACAGAGTTCTCTGCAAAATCGCGAGGAAAGTCGCAATTGAACTTGAAAATGCCAAGACAAAGGATGAAAGTGAAATTGCCTTGACAGAAAAGCAGTTGCAGAAGTTCCTTGGTAGTCCAAAGTCCTATGACACGCTCCTGCCAGAAGCTCCAAATATTGGCACTGGGATTGGGCTTGCTTGGACACAGGTTGGTGGCGATGTGCTACTGATTCAGGCGGTCAAAATGTTAGGCTCTGGCAAACTTGAACTCACAGGCAACCTTGGCGATATATTCAAGGAGTCCGCAGTGAATGCATTGTCTCACATAAAGTCCAACGCGACAAAGTATGGCTTGGACGAAGTGAAGTGGGACAGGCTCGATGTTCACATTCATGTTCCTGCCGGTGCCGTGCCAAAAGACGGACCGTCTGCCGGCATCACAATTACAGTCGCTCTCTACTCTGCCTTGGCGGAGAAGGAAATAAACAATAAATTCGCAATGACAGGCGAAATGTCACTCAGAGGCGAAGTCCTGCCAATCGGCGGCATAAAGGAGAAATTCCTCGCCGCAAAAAGGCTTGGAATAAAAGAAATAATTGCTCCAACACTCAACAAGCCCGATGTTGCAGACTTGAAGCCATGGGTGACAAAGGGGCTAAAAATACATTATGTGTCAAAAATTGAAGAAGTTTTTGAGTTAGTGTTTAACAAATGAATTTTAACGCAAAATTAACCTGCACAGCCTTTAATACAAAACAATTGCCACCTACTAATTTCCCAGAGCTTGCCTTTGTGGGAAGATCAAATGTCGGCAAATCAACATTGATAAACGCCTTGATGGGGCACAAGTTGGCAAAGGTCAGCTCTCAACCGGGAAAGACTCGAAGCATAAATTTCTATGAAATCAATGCGGGTGACACCTGTTTTAACCTCGTTGACCTTCCTGGCTACGGCTTCGCAGCCAGAGGAAGGAGCGAGAGGATAGAGTGGCAAAAACTAATGGACTCCTACTTTATGTCAGAGCGTGACATCACTTTTGTTGTCCAACTTATAGACTTTCGCCATGGGATGCTTGACAACGATCGTACGATGCACGATTATCTTCTAAAATTAGACATTCCGAGCCTAGTTGTCTTCACAAAGGTTGACAAGATTCCAAAGACAAAAAGAAAGTCTCAATATAACAAACTCTCCTCTGAATGCCTCTTTTCAATCTTGCCACCTCTCTTGACCAGTGGGGAAGCAACGCAAAACATGGACGAATTGCGTGGCACTCTTGTTGAAGCAATTAACAAAATGAAAAATACATAAAATTTGGATAAATATGGAGAAGAAAAATGCAAGAATTAAACAAGTCATATGATCCGAAACCAATAGAAAATAAATGGTATGATGAATGGGTGAAAGCTGGGCTCTTTCACGCTGACGAGACATCTGCTAAGCCTGCTTTTTCCATCGTTATTCCTCCGCCAAATGTTACAGGCTCACTCCACGTCGGGCACGCACTTGACAACACACTTCAAGATATCCTCTGCAGAACAAAGAGAATGCAGGGATACGAAGTGCTATGGCTCCCTGGCACAGACCACGCTGGCATTGCGACACAAAATGTTGTCGAGCGTGACTTGGCAAAGAGCGGCATAAAGAGGCAAGACCTCGGCAGGGAAGAATTTGTCAAGCGAGTTTGGGAATGGAAGCAAAAATACGGTAGCACAATAATCGAGCAGTTGAAAAAGCTCGGAGCTTCTTGCGATTGGGAGCGTGAACGCTTCACAATGGACGAGGGGCTTTCTCGTGCTGTCCGCAAAAATTTTGTTAACCTATACAAAAAAGGCTTGATTTACCGAGGAAAATATTTGATCAACTGGTGCCCAAGGTGCCAGACTGCACTTTCTGACCTTGAAGTTGAGCACCATGAACATGATGGCAAATTCTACGAATGCATTTATAAATTTGCAGATGGCAGTGACGGAGGAGTTATCGTCATGACAACTCGTCCAGAAACACTCCTTGGCGACACGGCAATTGCAATTCACCCAAGGGACGAGAAGAACCGTCACCTCGTGGGCAAAAAGGTCATTGTGCCAATCGTAAATAGAGTTATTCCCGTGATAGAAGACATCATGGTTGACCCAGAATTTGGCACTGGTTGCGTGAAGATCACACCTGCACACGACCCGAATGACTTCCTAGTCGGGCTCCGCCATAACTTGGAACAAATTTCTGTTATTGACAGCACCGGCAAGATGAGTGAAAATGCTGGCAAATACGCAGGTATGGACAGATTTGAAGCAAGAGAAGCCATCTGTGAAGACTTGAAGGCTCAAGGTGTCCTCTTGTCTGTGACTGACTTGAAGCACTCTGTTGGCGAATGTTACCGCTGCCACACGATCATTGAGCCATACCTTTCTGAACAGTGGTTTGTGAAGACACGCCCATTAGCAGATGCAGGTGTCAAGAGCGTTAATGCCGGAAAAATAAAATTTGTCCCCGAGCAATGGACAAATGTTTATTACCAATGGATGGAAAATATTCGCGACTGGTGCATCTCTCGTCAACTTTGGTGGGGACACAGAATCCCTGCTTGGTATTGCCAGGATTGTGGAGAAGTTATTGTAGCAGAGGATGAGCCACATACATGCCCGAAGTGTGACTCAACAAACTTGAAGCAAGATGAAGATGTGCTAGACACTTGGTTTTCGTCAGGGCTTTGGCCATTTTCCACAATGGGCTGGCCAGACAATACTAAAACGCTTGAGAAATTCTATCCAACAAGCGTGCTTGTGACTGGTTTTGACATTATTTTCTTCTGGGTCGCTAGGATGATTATGTTCGGCTTGGAAAATATGAACGGTGAAGTGCCGTTCCATGATGTCTATATCCACGCCCTCGTCAGAGACGAAAAGGGACAAAAGATGAGCAAGTCAAAGGGCAATGTTATTGACCCACTTTTGATTGTTGATGAGTATGGTGCAGACGCTCTGCGTTTGACCATGGCTTCACTCACTGTCCAAGGCAGAGACATTTATCTTTCAAAGGAAAGAATTTCCACATACAGACTTTTCATGAATAAACTTTGGAATGCAAGCAGGTTTGCCTTGATGAACCTTGAAGGTGCGAAAGAAAATGAAAACTTTGCAGAACAGGAGCTCCTTTTGCATGACAAGTGGATATTGGAGCGGACAGCCCAGGTGGCTCAAGAAATGACCAGACTGCTTGATAATTATTTCTTCGGTGAAGCAGCAAAACTTATGTATGACTTCACATGGGGTGAGCTTTGTGACTGGTACCTCGAGCTCGCCAAGCCAGCATTGAGGGGCGACGAAGGCGAAGCAAGAAAATCCGCAACACAGTCGGTCCTGCTCTATGTCTTCAAAAATGTGCTGAAGTTGCTCCACCCAATTATCCCATTTGTAACAGAAGAACTTTGGCACGCCTTCCCATTTGGCAATTCTTACCTCATGAACAATGCTTGGCCAAAGATTGAAAAACAAATAGACACGGGCATAATTGAAGATATGTCTATGGTTTGTGAATCAATCCGTGCCATGAGAAATCTTCGTGTTGAGGCTCATGTTGCACCATCACAAAAGGTCAATGCCTTTGTGTTGGAAGTGCAGGACGAAAGATCATTTGCTGTTTTGAACACGAATATTGCTTCGGTCAAGCTGCTTGCAAAGGCAGATAATATCGTCTTTATGAAGAAGGGTGAAGCAAAGCCACAAAAGTCTCTTGCAACGGTTCTGGACACAGTGCAAATTTATCTGCCAGTTGGCGATTTGCTTGACCTTGACAAGGAGCTCGCACGCTTAAAAACAGAAGTGAAGAAGCTTGAGGCAGATATTGCAAAGAACAAGGCAAAACTGACAAACAAGCAATTTGTTGAGAGAGCTCCAAAGGAAATAATAGAAAAGACTAATAATGATCTTGCTGAAAACGAAAAGAAATTAGCAAGAATTCAATTGAACATCGAAAATTTAACAAATTAAAATATGAGCGAGATTTCTGTTACTGACAGGATAGAAAAACTCTCAAGCCCTGGCATAAAGCCTGGCTTGTCTCGAGTTGCTAGGCTATTAGAATGCCTCGGTAATCCGCAACACACTACAAAGGTTATCCAAATTGTCGGCACAAATGGCAAGGGAACTACTGCCAAGACACTATATCAAATTTTGCTTGAAAGCGGATATTCTGTTGCACTATACACCAGCCCACACCTTGTTGATTTTGAAGAGAGGCTTCTTCTTGGTGATCAAATGTCCACGCCCGCTCAGTGGCATGATGCACTAGATAAGGTTGAATCTGCAATTTCTAACGATAATTTTTTGCGTGAATTTCCACCGACGTTTTTTGAAATTGCAACCGTTGCGGCAATCTTGATTATGGTCGCACAAAATGTTGATGTAGCTGTTGTTGAGGCAGGAATGGGCGGCAGATATGATGCCACAAGCATCTTGACAAATGTTGTCTGTTCCGTTATTTGCCAAATTGGGATTGATCACTCTCAGTATCTTGGCAATACCTTGAAAGAAATTGCTGGCGAAAAAATGGCTATTGTAAGGCAAGATGCCACAGCGATTTATTATGGGCAGGAGCAATTAAACTCGCTTTTCGCTGACCTTGTCAGGCGTAACAAGACAAGAGGCTTGATTTTTACACAAGAAGCAACTATAAACAATGTTAACTGTTCTCTGCAAGAGACAAAATTTTTATTAAAAATTAATGATGGAACGCCAAACTGTTATATTACGCACCTGCTTGGCACATTTGCAGTTGAAAATGTAGCCTTTGCTATATATATTGCAGATTTCTTAAAAGAACAATTTTCTAAAATAACACAGAAAAGTATAGTTAATGCCGTCTCACATGTTACATGGGAAGGTCGCTTTGAAATTATTTCCCGCTCTCCATTATTAATTCTTGATGGTGGCCATAATCCTCATGCCTTGAAAAAGGTAAGCGAGACTTTATCGCAATTATGTGACAATAAAATAACAATTATTGTTGCAATGATGAAAGATAAAGATGTTAAGACTGCTTTGCTTCAATTAAGTACATTGAAAGCGGATTTTATTGCGACAGAGGTGCCAGAAAACCAAAGAAGTATGAAGTCAAGCGAAATTGCTAGTTTAGCAAATGAAGTTGGCTTAAATGTAATTGGACAATTTGCAAACCCACTTGATGCCATTGAATTAGCAGTAGGACATGGCGACCCCGTTATTATCTTGGGAAGTTTGTTTTTGGTAGGCTATGTTAAAGCAATGCAGGATAAAATCATAAAAATTCAATTTAAAAGAGATTGAATATGGAACAAATATTAGAAAAAGCATTAAACGGAAATATAAGGGCGATTGGCAGATTAATAACCTTGGTTGAATCTGGAACACAAGATGCCAAACCAATCATGCAACAAATTTACCCACACACAGGACATGCTCATATTATCGGCATTACTGGTAGCCCGGGTGCCGGAAAAAGCACCTTTTGTGATAGGCTTGTTGATGAATTTTTGGAACAAGGGAAGAAGGTTGCTATCATTGCAATTGACCCGTCAAGCCCATTTACTGGTGGGGCGATCTTGGGTGACAGGCTAAGGATGCAACATCTTGCTCTTGAAAAAGGTGTTTTTATTCGCTCAATGGGATCTCGTGGAAGTTTGGGAGGAGTTAGTGCCTCCACTTGGGAAGCGAGCCTCATCTTTGATGCCTGTGGATACGATATTATTTTGATTGAAACAGTTGGTGTTGGTCAATCTGAAATTGATATCATCAAGATTGCAGACACAGTTTGCCTAATCTTGACACCAGGAATGGGGGACGACATCCAGATAATGAAGGCAGGCATTATGGAAATTGCTGACCTTTTTGTTGTGAATAAATGTGATAGAGATGGAGCTGAAAAGGTTGCCTCCGATGTTTCTGCAATGCTTAAAATGTTGCAAGATCAATCTTGGCTTCCAACAGTTCGCCTTGCTTCTAGCTACGCAAACATTGGTTTTAAGGAAGTTGCAGAGGACATCTTTTCACATAAAACTTTTTTGGATAACACCATTGTCGGTAAGGAAAAACTACTTGATAGGATAGCCCTTAAGATGGAAAATCTTTTGTTATCCGAAATGTCACAAAGGGCATCTGACCTGTGGAAATCACAGTGTTCGCGGGAATTATTGGAAAAATTATCAAATAGAGAATTAAATCCATATTTATGGATTGATGAAATTACAAAAAAATTATAAATTTGGAGGATTAAAACTATGAAAATTGCAATTGCATCTGACCACGCAGGAGTTGCCTTGAAGTCTGAGATCTGCAAAATGTTGCTGGAACTTGGCCACGAGGTGAAGGATTTTGGAACCTATTCAGCTGAGGCAAGAGTTGACTATCCAGACATGGCATTTTTGACAGCAGAATCTGTGGCTGCTCATAAATATGAAAGAGGAATTTTGATTTGTGGCACTGGCATTGGTATGATGCTCGCAGCAAACAAAGTTCAGGGCATCCGTGCAGCACTTTGCCATGACCAATTCACAGCACTTTTGAGCAGACGTCACAATGACTCAAACATAATTGTTCTTGGTGCTCGCGTAACAGGAATGGATGTCGCAAAGGAGATGGTGAAGGCATGGCTTGTCGAGCCATTTGAAGGCGGTCGCCATTCAATCCGTTTGCAAAAAATTAGTTCCTATGAGCAGAAGCCAAATACATTGATTGCTTCAGAAAATGTAGGTGGCAGAACAATAGTGCTAGATCACCCGCTTGTGAGACATAAACTCTCAGTCTTGCGTGATAAATCAACTGAACCAAAACAATTCAGAGAATTAGTGAAGGAAATCACTTCCTTGATGGTTTTTGAAATTACAAGAGACTTACAGGTCAAGGGAGAACCTGTGGAAACGCCACTTGCTACAACAACTGCTTTCAAGCTAGCAAATAGCAAGATTGCGATTATTCCTATTCTTCGTGCCGGGCTTGCAATGGTTGACGGTTTCCTTTCCCTTGTGCCAAATGCAACAGTGGGACACGTTGGAGTTTATCGTGACCCGGATTCCCTCAAGCCTGTTGAATATTATTCAAAATTCCCAACAGACATTGCAGAAAGCACAGTCTTCATTCTCGACCCAATGCTCGCGACTGGGGGCACTCTCACTGAGGCTATCTCAATGCTCAAGAAAAATGGCGTGAAGCATATTACAGTTATTTCAATCATCTCCGTAATGCAAGGAATTGAAGCTGTTCATGCTGTTCACCCTGATGTCGACATCTTTGTCACTGCAATTGATGAAAAATTAGATGACCATGGTTATATTGTGCCAGGACTGGGAGATTGTGGTGATAGACTCTTTGGTACAAAATAGTAAACTGGAGAAAATATTTTGATAAATTATTTGTTTACTATTCTGCTTTTATTTTGGGGGTTGCTAGGCACTCCTCTTGCAATAAAATTAGCAAATGATTTTCGGGCAATGGACATTCCTGATGCAAGAAAGTCGCACAAAAAAATAACACCACGTGGTGCAGGAATAGTAATTTGGAGTGGCTATATACTTTGGGCGCTGATTGTTGCACAGAGCAATAGTGAAGCATCATTCATTGCAACTGGAGCAACATTTATATTTTTCATTGGCTATGTTGATGACATGCATTCCCTGCCACCGATGATAAGGCTTTGTATCCAGTTTGCATCTGCCCTTCTCGTGACGATTCCATTGACATTACCAGTTTTGTCAAAATTTGTGGTGATAATTTGGATCACAGGAATGATAAACGCATACAACTTCATTGATGGGATGGACGGACTTTGCTTGACAATATCATTCCTTACATCCATTGCTTCGCTTTTTTTCTTTCACGATGCGTCTATGTGGCTCCCCCTTGCATCTGTGATATTTGGTGTGCTTTTTTGGAATTTCCCGAGGCCAAAAACATTTCTTGGAGACGGTGGTAGTACACTCTTGGGTTTCATTTGTGCTTCGCACATTGCTTGGTCAATTTCTAGCCTTCCGATGAATCACTCTCGCAACATTTTCTTGTTTATTCTAACCATGTTATTCTTTGGCGGAATTCCTGTGATAGACACACTTATCGCAATGACAAGGAGAATTGCGCATGGGAAATCCCCTTTCTTGCCTGACAGAGGACACACCCACCATAAGTTGCAAGATGCGGGTTTTTCAAAGCTAGCAACCTTGTCAATAATGAGCGTAATGCATATCACATTACTATTATTTGGAAAATTACTTTTATCCTTTCTTTAATTTTTTTTTGACACTGGAGCAAATTTCATGAAAAAAACTATTGTTTGCGTTGTTGGGACAAGACCAGAAGCTATAAAGATGGCGCCAGTTATTTTGGCATTGCAAAATGACAAGAATTTTGATGTAAAGGTACTGGCGACTGGGCAACATGCCGAAATGTTGGACAGTGTGCTTGACTTCTTCAACATAACACCAGATATTAACCTTCATATTATGAAAAATACACAAGGGCTTGAATATATCACGTCTTCTGTACTAACTATGACATCCGATTATTTGAAGGAAGTAAAACCAGATGCCGTTCTGGTTCATGGTGACACGACAACAACATTCGCTGCTGCACTTGCAGCATTTTATCTAAAAATTCCAGTTGGTCATGTTGAGGCTGGGCTTCGTAGTTTCTCCTTGTCACAGCCATTTCCAGAAGAATTGAATCGTGTCTTGGTGGACAAATTTGCAACATGGGCATTTGCACCAACAGAAAAATCTAAAGACAATTTGCTCGGTGAAAATTTTCCAGCTTCCAACATCGTTGTGACTGGCAACACTGTTATAGATGCACTGCTTTGTGCAGTAGAAAAGGTAGCAAAACCAAATATAGATGCTTTTTCACGCTTGCCTCAGGATGCTTCTTTTGTCCTTTTAACTGCTCACAGGCGTGAATCTTGGGGGCAACCACTTGAAAATATATGCCGAGCTGTCGCATTTTTGCTAAAAGAATATCCAAATCTTTATTTTCTTGTCCCAATGCATAAAAATCCAATAGTAAGAGAAGTGTTCTATAAACATTTTTCTAACGAAAACCGAGTAATACTTTGCGAGCCACTAGATTATCCAGATTTTGTCTGGGCAATGAAAAACTCATTCTTTATCATGAGTGATAGTGGAGGAGTGCAAGAAGAAGTTACTGCAATAAAAAAACCACTCCTTATATTGCGTAGCGTGACAGAACGTCCTGAAGCAATTGAAAGTGGCACTGGTATTTTGACAGGAACAGATGAAGAAAAAATAACCGCAAATTCCTGCAAATTATTAAATGATAAGAGTTATTATGATAGTGTTGTCGCCAATTGCGAATCTATGCCCTTTGGTGATGGAACAGCATCAAAGAAGATTATTAAAGTCCTAACAGAAAGCTTGTGTGATTAATGGAAGCAAAAAGTGGATTGCTACCGGAAAAATTATTGATCCATGGTGGCAAAAGATTAAATGGAACAATAAATGTTCAAGGTTCAAAGAATTCTGCACTGCCAATTATAGCAAGTGCATTGCTTTTGCGTGGAGAAACCTTAACACTAGACTGTGTTCCGCATCTTTATGACATAAACACAATGAAGCAACTGCTTGAAAGTTTCGGAGCAAAGGTTGACTTCAGTGACAACCACATGAAGGTTTGTGTCCCCGAAGAAATTTCATTTGATGCTCCCGTAGAACTTGTTAGGAAAATGAGAGCCTCTTCTATTGCTCTTGGTCCACTGACAGCAAGGTGTGGACATTGCATTTTGCCCTTGCCTGGTGGTTGTGATTTGGGGGATAGACCTCTTGATTTTCATTTGAAGGCACTTGCAAAAATGGGTGCTGATGTGGAATTGAATCGCGGCTCAATTATTACAAGTGTTAATGTAAGATTAAAGGGAGCAAATGTTCGTTTTGACTTTCCATCTGTTGGTGCAACTCAAAACATAATGATGGCAGCAACATTAGCCGAAGGAACTACATATATCGACAATGCCGCAAAAGAGCCAGAAATCGTGAATCTCGCAGACACTTTACGCTTGATGGGAGCAGATATCAAGGGCGATGGCACAGAAACAATAAGAGTAATTGGTGTGGATAGATTACATTCCGCACAAAATACAATAATGCCAGATAGAATAGAGGCAATAACATACCTCTTGGCAGGTGTTATGACAGAAGGAAATGTTTGTGTCCGCGGCATCGACTCTAACTTATTCGATGCTGTGTTGGATAAGATGACGCAGGCTGGAGCAGAAATTGATATCTTTAAGGATGAAATTACTGCAAAATATGTCTCGCCATTGAAAGCTACATCGATCAAGACTCTCCCATTTCCGGGATTCCCCACAGATGCACAGCCACAATTTATGGCATTCTTAACAAAAGCTCAAGGTATTTCTATAATCGAAGAGGGGATTTTCAATAATAGATTGAATCATATCGAAGATTTTAACGCTATGGGAGCAAATGTGAAGGTCACAGACAATATTGCCTATGTTACTGGAGTTGATTCCTTACACGGAGCAAACGTCCACTCCTTTAACCTGCGTGCAGGCGCTGCCATGATAATGATGGGGCTTGCTGCTGACGGCGATACACTTGTTTCAGATTTGAAGCATGTATGGCGTGGCTATGAGAATTTAGTTGAAAAATTGCGTTCACTAGGTGCTGAATTGGAGTTTGTTGAATAATGGCAACAAATAATTCACAAGTTTTTTCTCACATAACTACAATTGCTTTTGTTGGCCCAGCTGGTACTGGCAAGAGTCACCGTGCTCAAGTTGTGGCGGCAAAGGCAGGAGCACAGTATATAATTGATGATGGCCTTATTATATACAAAGGAACAATTGTGTGTGGAAGAAGTGCAAAATCAGAAAATAATAAAGTTAGTGCTATACGGCGTGCAATATTTGACTATGATGATCACAGAATTATTGCACGCAATTTTTTGCAAGATATTCCACCTTCTACGCTCATGATAATAGCCACAAGCGACAAAATGATCAACACAATAACAGATAGACTTTCTCTGCCTGCTCCTTCAAGATATATAAAGATAGAGGATGTTTCCACCCCAAAGGAAATTATGGAAGCCAGAAGTGAAAGGCGAAGTAAGGGGCTACATGTGATCCCTGTTTCTCGCCTTGTGGTTCAGAAAAATTTTGCAGGCAAGGTGCTTGGACAACTCAAAGACATTTGGCAATTTGCAATTGATGACTTTGGTGAAAAATCTATTGTCAAGCCGCCATTCAGTTTTAATGGCACATTAAAAATTGAAAAAGAAGCATTATTTCAATTAACAGAACATATAACAAAAACATTGCAGCAGGTTGACTCCATTGGCAATATCCAAATTGAAACAAAAAATGGAGAGAATTTGATTGTTGAAGTTGCTATTGTCGCAAAAATAGGCACAATGAGCCTTCGTAAACTAGCAGAAGAATTGAAGCGTCGTGTGTTTTTGTCACTTTCGTATTTCACGGGCTTAGATGTTTCAAAAGTAAGTGTTGTTATTTTAGAGGTGAAATTCTAATGTCAGAAGAAAATTTATTACTCCAACTTACAGAAGAAGACAAGTTAAAGGCAAAGGATTTGCTTTGGCAGGAAGCAAAAGAATTGGCACTGCACTGCACAGCTTGCCAACTCCACTCAACAAGAACTCAAGTAGTCTTTGGAGTTGGTGACATAAATTCCAAACTCATGTTTATTGGTGAAGGACCAGGCGCTGATGAAGATGAACAAGGACTTCCTTTCGTTGGTAGGGCGGGGCAACTATTGACAGATATATTAAAGGCGGCTGGAATTGAAAGAAAAGATGTTTATATAGCAAACATTGTAAAGTGTCGTCCACCACAAAACAGAGTGCCATTGCCACTAGAGATGCTTTATTGTGACAAACATTTGCAAACGCAAATTATGCTTATGCAACCAAAGATTATTGTGTTACTTGGTAGTACCCCAGTGAAGTGGATATTAAAGACATCTCAGCCAATTTCTCAAATCCGTGGAAAATGGCAAGAATGGCGTGGCTGTGCCGTTATGCCAATGTTTCACCCAAGCTATCTTCTGCGTAATCCTGTGAACAAAGAGGGTTCGCCAAAGCACCTTACTTGGCTCGATATACAGGAAGTTAAAAGAGTTTGGGAGTTAGTGAAGCAAAACGGAACATTGGAAGGAGTTGAGCTCCCATAATGTCTAGTGAAAAAAAAGAATTGCAGCATATAGGAATTATTATGGATGGCAACGGTCGCTGGGCTAAGTCTAGATTTCTGCCACGAATTGTTGGTCATCATGCAGGAGTAAAGGCATTGGAAAGAATCATCCGTGCTACTGCTGAATTAAAAATTCCTTATCTTTCGCTTTATGCCTTTTCAACAGAAAATTGGTCTCGCCCAAGCGACGAAGTGTCCAGTCTAATGGGAATGTTTGAACATTATTTAGATGATAAGATAAGTGAATTACACGATGCTGGTGCTAGACTTCGTTTTTCTGGCAGACTTGAGATGCTTCCTAGGCCTGTTCAAGATGCACTTGCTAGAGCTGAAGAAACAACAAAGAACAATGATTTGATTCAATTAATTGTATGTGTCAATTATGGAGGTAGGCAAGAACTCATTGATGCAATAAATAAAATTATCAAGTCTGATAAAATTGATAACAAACAGGAAATCACAGAGGATATGTTGCAAAGGCATCTATATTTGCCAGATGTCCCAGATCCAGACCTTATCATCAGGACAAGTGGTGAACTTCGTTTGTCCAACTTTTTGCTTTGGGAAAGTGCTTATAGTGAATTTTATTTTACTGACAAATTATGGCCTGACTTTGAAAAGGAAGATCTAATCGAAGCAATAAATTCATATAATAAGAGGAATAGACGCTATGGAAAAATTTAACGAAAAAATTACAAATTTTGTTACTCTTAACAAAAGGGCGGTTGTTTCAGTTTTTATAGTTCTCGCCGTTATTTTTGCGACATTTTGCCCTATATATTTTTCGCTCATTATATTTGGTGGTATTGCTCTATCATCAGTTTATGAATATGCCAAAATGGTTTCAAATAAATATGCAATTAACGAGAATTTTATGATTGTTGCTACTCTTATTATGCTTCTTGTTTCTCGTTTTACAACTGATGATATTCTTCTTACATTAATCTTTATCATTGCAATTATCTCTTCTTTTGTCTTTCTTGCAATGGGGCAGCAAATTGTTCTTCGCGAAAACACAGGGAATAGCAATGTAATTGAAACTGCTGGAGCCTATATGCTTGGACTTTCCTTTATCGTTTACCCGTGGTGTGCTACAATCATTTTTTTAAACTCTTATAAGTTTCCTTCTGTTGCTTCTCAACTTATATTTGCAATTTTTCTTTCTACTTGGATTTGTGACACTTCTGCATATTTGATTGGTACTGCAATAGGTCGTCATAAACTTGCACCCAAGATATCGGAGAAAAAGTCTGTGGAAGGTTTTGTGGCAGGTTTTATCGGCAGTGTCCTTGCATCATTCATCTATTTGATAATACTTTCAGCATTTTCATTAAGTGCATGTGATCCACTTTATATTATTGCTATTGGAGTGATTTGTGGAACGTTCGGACAGATTGGAGATTTAGCAGAAAGCTTGATAAAAAGAGAAATAGGTGTGAAAGATTCAGGCAATCTGCTACCTGGTCACGGTGGCTTTCTTGATAGATTCGACAGTATATTGTTGAATATAACAGTTTTCTTCTTGCTCTTTGCTGTTGTTAATGTATTTTAGCTATGAAAAATTCTAAAATTTCTCTTGTAATTTTTGGTGCGACAGGTAGCGTAGGAGCTTCAGTGCTTGATATCTGTGAAAAATTTCCAGAAGTTTTTTCTGTCTATGCACTAGTAGCCCATAGTAACGAGCAAAAATTAGTGGAGTTAGGTAGGAAATTTGGAGCAAAAATTCTTTGCTTAACCGCTCCACAAAATGAAAAATTCTCGTGCGAAGGTTTTATTACTCTGACTGGCAAAAAAGCAGCAGAAGAAATTATTGATATGCCAGAGATTACCCATGCTGTTTTTGCTGCATCAGGGACAGATTCTATTGTTGCTCTGCAAAAGGCATTAAGTCGCGGGATTGATGTCAGCCTTGCGAACAAAGAAAGCATAGTTGTCGCTGGTCCATGGGTTATGCCACTAATTAAGAATTCTACTCAACTTCGCCCAGTTGACAGCGAACACAGTGCTGTTTGGCAATGCATAAGAAATGAACCAAAAGAAGAAATCTTGCGTGTTTATCTGACTGCTTCAGGTGGACCGTTCAGAAATTACACTTTGGAACAAATGGAAGCTGTCACACCTGCACAAGCACTTGCACACCCAGTTTGGAAAATGGGACCAAAAATAACAATTGACAGTGCAACCTTGATGAATAAAGGAATCGAGTGCATTGAAGCAATGAGGCTTTTTGATTTGTCCTCTGAACAGGTTGCAGGAGTGATCCATCCGAACTCACACATACATGGAATGGCAAAATTTTGTGACGGAACATATAAGCTGATGATTTCAACTCCCGACATGCGTTTGCCTTCCGCAGCTGCAATGGCATATCCAAGGAGACTTCCTGTTTATCAAACTGACTTGAAGCCCTTAGCAGTGTCAGACTTCAATTTGATGCTTGAAGAAATTGATGAGGCTCGCTTTCCATGCTACAAATTAGCACGGCTAGCTGGAGAAAAAGGTGGTGCCTATCCATCTCTTCTAATTGGTGCAGATGAAGTGGCTGTTGGTGCTTTTCTTGATGGCAAAATTAAATTCCTAGAAATCAGTAATTTAATTGAACGGGTTTTTGACAGTTATAAGGGAGATTCTCCTAAAACACTTGAAGATGCTATTGAACTTGTTGAAACTGGCAAAATTCTTGCAAAAGAGGCAATTAAAAAAATAATATGATAAGCATTATTTCATTTTTAATAGTCATAATGATTTGTGTAATCTCACACGAAGCAGGACATTTCTTGGTTGCAAAAATCTTTAATATTTATGTTCACGAATTTTCCTTTGGGATGGGACCCGTTATATTTTCAAGAAAAGGCAAAGAGACTCAATATTCTATCAGGGCATACCCTATAGGAGGTTATGTGAAGCTCGAAGGTGAAGATAATGAGGAAGGTGACACAAGTGGCACTGTTGTTTCAAATGAAAGATCCTTTGCCGACAAAACCCCGTTGCAAAGAATTTGTGTGTTGCTTGCAGGTGCCACAGTCAATATTTTTCTCGCATGGTTACTGATGTCTTTTTTCCTTTTTATGCATGGTATATACAATTTCAAAAGCACAGTCGTTGGAGGTGTGATGAATTCATCTCCTGCTATGGAAATAGGAATTGTAAAAGGAGACAGAATTGTAGCAATTAATGATAAAAAATTGGTTGAATGGAAAGATATTTACGAAAATATAAATAGAAACATTCCAGAAGATAATGTATATGTAATTTCCTATGAGCACAATTCTGAAGTCCACACAAAAAAAATTAAAATCAAGCCTGTAAATGGAAAAAGACTACTAGGAGTAACGGTTAGTAATTTGCGCTATCCTTTGTTACAATCCTGCAAAACATCTTTGTCTTTTTCTATCCAAGCAACAAAGGAAATTGTGTCTGGAATTTTTAAGATGATCACCATGAAGGTTAAAGCAAATGTCGCAGGACCAGTTGGAATTGCTACGATTTCAGGCGAGGCATTTTCGGCTGGATTTTGGAATTTTATTGCTTTTATTGCAATGATAAACCTTAATCTTGGAATATTTAATCTCTTACCAATTCCAGCCCTTGATGGTGGCAGGATTTTTCTGACATTGCCAGAACTTATAACGGGGAAAAAATTACCTGCAAAGTTTGAAAATACATTAAATTACTTTGGTTTCTTATTGCTTATTGCTCTTATACTTTTCGTGACAGGTTTTGATATTTATAAACTCTTCATAAAATAAATGAGGTACACAAATATGGCTTCAATTAAAACTGTTAAAATTGGAAAGATAGAACTCGGTGGCAAACATCCTATTCGCGTTGAAAGTATGTTAAAGACTCGCTTGACGGATGTTGATGCTTGCATAGAAAGTGCGAACAAATTATACGATGAAGGTTGTGAGATTCTCCGTGTCGCTTTTCCAGATATTGCACTAAAAGACAGCCTAGCAACGTTAGTTAAAAATTCCCACATTGAATTTATGGCAGATATCCATTTTGATCCAAGGCTTGCACTTGCTGCAATGGAGGCGGGACTAAAATCTATTCGCATTAATCCAGGCAACATGACGCAAAAGGATTTGCTTGAACGCGTGATCAAAACTGCTCAAGATAATGACGTTGTAATAAGAATTGGTGCAAATGGAGGTTCACTTAATAATTCGCAGTTAGTAGAGGCAGATGGTGATAGGTCACTTGCACTTTTTAATGCAGTTGACAGACAGGCAGAAATGCTTCTTGCTTATAAGTTTGATAATATGATTCTGTCCGCAAAATCGTCAAACATAGCGGATACAGTTAGAGCAAATTATTTGCTTTCACAAAAATATCTTTTTCCTTTTCACATTGGGATAACTGAAGCAGGTTCAGGTAATAGTGGAGTAGTGCGGGGTGCGATAGGAATCAGCAAAATGTTAGCATTGGGAATTGGAGACACAATTCGCGTTAGTTTGTCAGATGATTCAAGTGTTGAAGTTGAGACTGGTTATAATATTTTGCAATCGTTAGAACTTAGAAACCGTGGTTGGAAATTAATTTCATGTCCGACCTGTGGCAGAAGAAGGGCTTCAGTTGTCGAATTAGTTAAACGATTGAAAAATATCCTCAAACCACAAGACTATAATGGTATTACGATTGCTGTTATGGGTTGTGAAGTAAATGGACCAAAAGAAGCCAGTGGAGCAGACCTTGGAGTTGCAGGAAGTCCAGATGGTCTCATTATTTTCAAAAAAGGTAAATTTATTGAGAGAATAAGCGAAGATGAATTTGAAAACAAAATCTTAGCAATTCTTAGCACTTTTTAATGATTAAGATTGGAGAAAAATATGAAAGTTTCGTTGAAAGGTAGACACCTACTAACACTAAAACACCATACACCAGAAGAAATTGAATGTCTAATTGACCTTGCTAGCGACTTGAAGCAAAAGAAGAAAAATGGTATCAAGAGTAATTTGTTGGACGGCAAGAATTTTGCCTTAATATTTGAAAAGCCTTCCACTCGCACACGTTGTGCATTTACAGTAGGGGCTCAAGACGAAGGTGCTAATGCTGAGTATCTTGGGCGTGACGACATACAACTGGGGCACAAGGAAGATGTCAAAGATACAGCTCGGGTTCTTGGTCGTATGTTTGACGGAATAGAATTTCGTGGATTTAGCCAAAAAACAGTTGAGGAACTTGCAAAATACTCTGGTGTTCCTGTGTGGAATGGCTTGACAGATGAATACCATCCAACGCAGGTTTTGGCAGATTTTCTCACTATTAAAGAAATTTTTGGACGTTTAAAGGGAATAAACCTAACTTATGTTGGAGATGGCAGAAATAACATGTCAAACTCGCTAATGATTGGAGCCGCAAAGATGGGACTAAATTATACCTGTGTGTCTCCAAAAGAACTTTTTCCTGACGAAAATTTAGTCTCTGAATGCTTGGAAATCGCAAAAAGTTCTGGCAATGGAGGAACAATTACGCTTACTGCTGACCCGATCCTTGGCGTCCGTGATGCAGATGTCCTCTACACTGATGTGTGGGCTTCGATGGGGGAGGAAGAAAAACTTACACAAAGAAAAGCAATACTTGCTCCCTACCAAATCAATATGGAAATGATTAAAAATACGGGCAACGAAAAAGTTGTTTTTCTTCATTGTTTGCCAGCTGTTAAGGGGTATGAAGTGACAGAAGAGGTGTTTGAGTCAAAATATTCACATGTTTTTGACGAAGCAGAGAACAGGATGCACACCATAAAAGCCGTAATGGTAGCAAGTTTTATAGATTAATTTATAAAAATTTAAACTTTTTTTACAAAATTACTTGACAATTTAAAATAAAAAATATAAACTTCGCACACTACAAAAGGTAGTTGGATAATATTTAAGGAGGTTCCAGTTATCATGGCTAACGGAACAGTAAAATGGTTCAACGCTACAAAGGGTTATGGATTCATAACAACAGAAGAGGGCAATGATGTTTTTGTTCACTTCTCTGCAATCCAGGGTGATGGCTTCAAGACATTAGACGAAGGTCAAAAAGTCAGCTTTGACATCACTGACGGTGCAAAGGGTGCACAAGCAATAAATGTTCAGAAGCAGTAATTGGTAATTAAACATTTGTAAAATATTGAACCCTATGAGCAAGAGATACGAAATGTATCTCTTGCTTTTTGTTTTTTTTGACAAATTTTCGATAAAATTCAAATATAACTAGTAATTTTGAAATTTTGTGGTATAATTCTTCGCCGTATGGTAAAAACACACGAGAAGGGATTCAAATTTTGTTCCTAATAATAGGGAAATTTGGAGTTGAAATTCTCGGAGGGAAAAAACAAAGGAGGAAATACCATGGCAGTAGTAAGTATGAAGCAACTTCTTGAATCTGGTGTTCATTTTGGACATCAAACAAGACGTTGGAATCCGAAAATGAAACCATTCATTTTCACAGAGCGCAACGGAATCTATATCATTGATTTGCAGAAAACGGTCAGAGGACTTGAAAAAGCTTATGATTTTGTCCGTGAAGTTGCTAAGGAGGGCGGATCTATTCTCTTTGTTGGCACTAAGCGACAAGCACAAGATGCAATTCGTGATGAAGCAACTCGTTGTGGTCAGTTTTACATCAACCAACGTTGGTTGGGAGGTTTATTGACAAATTTTGCCACAATTCAAAAGCGTGTGCAGAAGATGAAGGATATTGAGCGTGCAGTAGAAGATGGTAGCATTAACAAGTATCCTAAAAAGGAAATTGTCCAATTGCTAAAAGAAAAGGATAAGCTTGAGAAATATCTTATTGGAATCAAGGATATGAACAATGTTCCTGATGTAGTTTTTGTTATTGACCCACATCGTGAAGAGAATGCAGTTAAAGAAGCAAAGAAGCTTGGACTTCCAGTCATTGCTATTATTGACACGAATTGTGATCCTGACCCAATAGATTTCCCGATTCCAGGAAATGATGATGCAATAAGGGCTATTGAACTCATAGTTTCAGCAATATCAAGTGCCTTTATCGAAGGTAAGCAAGGTGTTGATGCTCCGCAAACAGAGCAACTAGAAACATCAGTTGCGGCCGAAACAACAGATGCCGCAATTGAAACGAATCAAGAAATAGAAGCCCCAAAAACTGTAGAGGCATAATTATAAAGGAGAATAACTATGGCAGAAATTACCGCTTCAATGGTGTCTGAGCTTCGTGCAAGGACACAGGTTGGCATGATGGATTGCAAAAAGGCACTTGTCGCTTGCGACGGTGATATGGACAAGGCATGTGACTTTTTGCGCGAAAAGGGGCTAGCTAAAGCCGCTAAGAAGGCAGAGAGAACTGCTTCAGAAGGAAGAATTTTTACCTATGTTCACAATGGATCAAAGTTGGCAGTTTTGCTTGAACTTAACTGCGAAACTGATTTTGTGGCAAGAACAGATGACTTTAATAATCTTGGTCACGAGATTGCAATGCACATTGCAGCAGCTAATCCAAGTTATGTGAAGCCTGAAGATGTTCCACAATCAGAGATTGACCATGAAAAGGAAGTCATTATGGCTCAGGCTCGTGAAGAGGGCAAACCTGAAGCAATGCTTGAGCGTATTGCAGAGGGGAAACTTGCAAAATACTATGAAGAAAATTGCTTACTAGAGCAAAAGTATGTCAGAAACCCTGATGTCAAGATAAAAGACTTGATCATCGAGAACATTGCGAAGATTGGCGAGAATATAGTTGCTCGTCGCTTTGCTCGTTTCTCAATTGGTGGCTAGAATAATAAATTGGCGAGGAAATAATTCCTCGCCAATTTTGTAAAAATTGAAGGTTATAAAATGAGTAAATATAAAAGAGTTCTATTAAAGTTGTCTGGTGAAATACTTGCTGGCGACGAGCATTTTGGACTAGATTATGATTCGATAGCTACTATCTGTTATCAGATTGCAGAAGTTGCACGAAGTGGTGTTCAAATTGCTATGGTTGTTGGTGGTGGAAATATTATTCGTGGTGCCCAAACAAAAAAGTTTGAGCGTGTTCAAGCAGACCATATGGGAATGCTTGGAACTGTTATCAATGCCCTTGCCTTGCAGAATGTTTTGGAAAGTTATGGCACACAGGTTCGTGTTCAATCCTCAATTGAGATGAAACAGGTGGCTGAAACATATATCCGTCGTCGTGCTATCCGCCATTTGGAAAAGGGAAGAGTTGTCATATTTGGTGCAGGAATTGGCTCTCCATATTTTTCAACAGATACTGCCGCTGCCTTGCGCGCTTCCGAGATTGGAGTTGACTGCATTATCAAAGCAACAAAAGTTGATGGTGTATATGATAAAGATCCAAATAAATTTTCTGATGCGAAGAAACTTCCAAAACTCACTTTTGACGAAGCGATATCGAAGCGATTAAAGGTAATGGATACAGTTGCATTTTCACTTTGCCAGGATAATAATATCCCAATAATTGTATTTGATGTTCGTCGTAATGGTGATTTAAAGAAATTACTTGTTGATGGTGATGAAATAGGCTCCATCGTTTTGAATAATATAAATTAGGAGAAAGAAAATGCCACAAAAAATTATTAAGAATTTATCTGAACGTGCAGAGAAATCAATTGAAGTTTTAAGAACATATATGCAGGGCATAAGAACTGGTAGAGCTCACCCTGCTCTTGTTGATGACATCAAGGTTGATTACTATGGCACACCCACTGCAATAAAAAATCTCGGCAACGTTACTGTTCCAGAGGCTCGTTGCCTTCTCGTAACTCCTTGGGATGCATCTGTAATTCCAGAAATTGAAAAAGCAATTCTCTCTTCCCCCCTTGGAATTACACCGCAGAATGATGGCCAAAGCGTTAGGTTAAATTTACCAGAATTAACACAGCAGAGAAGAATAGAATTGAAGAAAATGGTTTCAAAAGAGGCTGAAAATACACGTATATCTGTTAGAAATATCCGCCGTGATGCAAACGAGGCTATAAAAAAACTTGAAAAAGATAGTACAATCACTGAAGATATTAGTAAGAAATTCCAAAAAGAAGCACAAGATAAAACAGACTTTTTTGTAAAGAAAATTGACACTATTTTAGCTGAGAAAGAAAAAGAAATTATGGAAAATTAATAAAAAAATAAGAGAGGCTTGACTCAATGTCAAGCCTCTCTTTCTAATCTTCGTATCTTCCCTTGGGTGTTTTTAAGAAATTCTTTCGTCTTGTTATTTCAAAGTCTTGAGTTTGCGGTTTTATCTCACCAGCAGCAATCAATGCTTGCTTTGTAATGAGTGGACCTAATATTTCATATACCAAGACGCTGAACAAGATTATATTGCTGACAAAATCTCCTGAGTCGCCAAGTTGTCTTGCCATTATGCACATACCAAGGGCAACTCCTGCTTGTGGGAAAAGTGTGTAGCCGAGATATTTCTTTGCCTTTTCTCCTACCTTTGCAATCGTGCATCCCAAATAAGCTCCATAATATTTGCCAGCACATCTTGCCATGATATAGCAAACTCCGACCAGAACATTCATTTTGTTTCTGAAAACAGATAAATCAAGATCAGCACCGCTTATGACAAAAAATATTGCATAAAGTGGAGCAGTCCATGACTCTGATCTATGGATTATATCAAAAGAAAATGGACAGATATTGCAAAATACAACCCCCATAGACATACAAACAAGTAGAGGAGAAAAAGTGATTTCAAATCCTGCCAAGCTAAAGGTTAATTTTGAAATTGCAACAGTTGCAAAGATAAAAGCAATTGTCATGGAAAGTCTATTTGAATTTGAGTGAAACAATTGCTCTAACTTTGTGAGTAGTGCTCCACATATGGCACCAAATGATAAGGAAACAATTATACCAAGTATTGGTGTGAGTAGAATTGACCCTACCTGATATTCACCAAATTCTAGTGCCTTAGCAATTCCAAAGGAAACTGCAAAGACCATGAGACCAACAGCGTCATCAAGTGCAACCACGGGCAAAAGTAGATCAACAAGTTCCCCTTTTGCTTTATATTGACGGACAACCATTAATGTTGCTGCGGGTGCTGTTGCAGTGGCGATTGCACCGAGCATAATAGCCTGAGAAGCTGAAAGAATTTCCGGAAATGCCAAATGAAATATGTAAAGAGCAAGGTCGACACAGACTGTGGCGAGTCCAGCTTGTAAAATTGTAACAATTAATGTTGCTCTTCCTGTTTTTTTTACTTGTTCAAGCTTGAATTCGCTTCCTATTGCAAAGGCGATAAATCCTAGTGCAACATCAGAGATCAAGGATAAATTTTGAACTTCGGCTAAGGTATGAAAAGCAAAGTATGGAATTTTTAACCAGCCGAGACAAAAGGGGCCTATTAAGATTCCGCCAATTAAATAAGCAGTGACATCTGGCAGATGAAAGGGTTTTAGAACTCTTGTCATCATAAGTCCAGCAAGTATTGCTATTGATAATGAAAATAATGATTGCATTTTAATCACTCCATATCTGACAAAATAAAATAAGATGACTAGCATTAGCCACCTTATCGGATTTATATTTTATTGGTGTCGGAGAGGGGACTTGAACCCCTAAGAGCATGGCTCATTAGAACCTGAATCTAACGCGTCTACCAATTCCGCCACTCCGACTTAATATTGACATTGCTTATTCTAGCACATATATTAATGTTTTGCAAGGCGCAGTAATCTGCTCAGGGGGATTCCAACTAAAAATGTTGCAATCCCTTCGCTTATAAATAGTGACATAAATCCAAGCCATATAGGTATATCTGCAAGATATGCTAAAATACAGCCTATGCACAATGCATTAATAATTGTTATGTAAAAAGAAGCAATAAATATATTATGTGTCTTATAAGACAGAAGCCCTGAAACAAGTGTTGCGAGACTACCAAATATAATATCCAACAACCCCAGTCCAGCAAAAATATTTGAAATAAGACAGCCAATAAAAAGCCCTATAATTGCCTCAGGATAGAAGAATGCAAGAATACAAAGTGCTTCAGAAATTCTTAATTGAAATACGCCAAAGGAAATTGGGGCAAGTAATAATGTTACGCATACATAAAATGTAGCAATCAAAGCTGATTTTGCCAAAAAATTAATATTTTTCATTCAGAACCTGTAAAATATTTTCAATCGTGCAATTTTCTTTTTGTAATTTTTCGACCAAATTTCCATTAATGAAGAAAAGAACAGTGGGTAATCCAAAAACCTTGAACTTTAATGCTAAATTTCTATTCTGTTTGCAATCAACTGAGTAGAATGAAACATTAGCAAAATTTTTTTCAATTTCTGTAATCCGTGGTTTTAGCGCAATACATTCAGAACATGCTTCCTGCCAGAAATCTACCACAGCGAATTCCTTTTTGTTAAAATTATCAAAATTTTCATTTGTAAGTTCAATCATGACAATCACCTCGTGTTATTTTATGATATAATCATTTTATCACAAATTTTCAATTTATAGGTGAAAAAATTATGAATGACGAAATCAGTTCTAAAAAAATTAAAATTTATTCTTTTGGCTACAAATACCAACCAGGATTTGTTGCTGAATGTGTGTTTGACGCCAGGTTTTTGCCAAATCCTTTTTGGGTACCTTCATTAAAAGAAATGAGTGGACTTGATGTAGAGGTTCGAGAC
>R06__coassemble_192_pt1 | contig 23088 bp, 41 predicted proteins | sample R06__metabat2_low_PE_002 | metagenome-assembled genome bin R06
GGCTAGCGGCAACCCTGGCTCTAAAAGAAGATGAAAATTTTTTGCAACACATTAACATATTTACGCAATAATTTGTTTTGGATCGTTAATTATAGTTAACGAGTTAAAACTCTAAAAAATTCAGTGATAGCAACGAAATAAGGCACGGAAGACCCCCGAAAAATTTTAAAATTTTCGAGAATTTCCGTGCCTTGATTTTATTCTAACAGCTATGAGCTAACAGTTTTTTCTTGAGTCTTGAGCCTGAAAAATTCAATTAAGAAGTATAAATGAAGAATTAAGAGGGTATGGCTTTCAGTTAGTTTTATTCTATCAGCTATCAGCTATCAGCTAGTAGCTATTATCCTATCTCCCTATAGAGCCTAATCAGGGCATCCGAGCCCTCTGTCCAGATTTTGTTCTCTGTGTCATAAAGCAGGGAGACTGCATTTGAGGACATCAGTTTGTCTCTGGCTTCTTCCTCAGGGATTCCTTCCTGGCAAGCAAAATCCTTGATTGCCATGCTCAAAATGAGGTCAACGGTGAAGTCCAATTTATCAGAGTTCATATTTTTCCGCCCCGATCTTTTCCAGCATTTTTATTGCTTTTTCGCTCTTGAAGCAGAATTGACTCTCGAGCCTCTCCGGCTTCAAGAGACCCTTGACTATGTTAAAGGTTGATTCCTCGTCAATTTCTCCATAAGCTCCTGCGAGGTACGCAGTCAGGGTTGTGTTTGTGTCGTCGTTTGCAATTTTGCCTATCAAAACTTCATATTCGTCAAGGCTCCTGTTAAGGAATTGCGTGAGCTTGGAGGACAGGAAATCCCTTCTGTTTATTGCGACATAATAAAGCTAATCCCTGCTTGCTCCTTCAAACTCAAAACAAGCAACGCCCTTGTCCAGCTTGACCTTGTATGCAGTCACATAGCCAAAATTCTGAGACTCTGGTGCTCTGCCGTGTCTTTTTGCCTTCGCAAGGGAAGTGCGGATGAAGGAAACCGCTTGCTTCTTTGAAGTTGTCAGGTAAAAGCCCTTGCCAAAGTCTCTGGCCTCATCGCACAAAAAGAGGTCGACGTCGCCTATTTCAAGGTAAGAACCGTGATACAAAATCAATCCATCTCTAACATAGCCCGAGCCTGCCGTTCGCCCTTAGGATATCAAGAACATCATTATAGACTATTTCATCTGAGCCACAATGATATGTGTCATAACAATCGCTGATGAAATCATAGATCTTGTTGTCAATGAAAAGCTGGTTGACTTCGTTTATCTTTAAGGAGAGCCTCTTGGAAAAAAGCCGAGCAACCCTCAACTGCATAAATATCACTTCATTGATTGTCATGTCTCTCGCTCCTTTTTTGCATATTATAACACAAAAAACTGTTAGCCGTTAGTTCTTGAGTCTTGAGCCGAGACGTCAGGCCATTCTAAATTGTGTCTAGAACAATAAATTTATCTGCAATGAGGCGCGCAATCTCCATGTCATGAGTAATGAAGATTATCCCGATGCCCTGCTTCTTCAGAGAGCAAAGGAGTTTCAGCAGTGCCCTTGTTGCAAGGTCGTCGAGCCCTGCCGTCGGCTCGTCGAGCACAAGGTAATCAGGCCTCTGTGCCAGGACAGACGCAATCGCCACAATCCGCTTTTGCCCAGAGGACAATTTTAGTGGATCCTGCGCCAAGATTTCCTCCCCTATGCCAAGGCTATTTGCCACTCTTGCCACAATTTGGTGCGTCTGCTCTTCCCCGAAGCCAAAGTTCCTCGGGGCGAAGGAGATCTCTTCTGCCACAGTTTGGCAAAATATTTGCCTCTCCGCCTGTTGCATCACATAGCCGACACGGCGAGCCACTTCTCGTTTGTCAGTGAAGGTTGCAACATCGCAGCCGTCAAGCAGAACGCGCCCGCTCGTCGGTTGCAAAAGCCCATTCAGGTGGTCAGCAAGGGTTGATTTACCACTTCCCATCTCGCCAACAACTGCCGTGATCTCGCCCTTCTCAAATGTCGCGTTCAAGTCCCCTAGTGCTGTGACTTCATCTTCCTGCCCAGCGTTATATATAACTGTTAAATTTTGAACTTCTAACGCCATGGCACTTCTCCTTGCAACTCGTCACAAAGCAAATTGCTTTTCCGAAAGAAACCAAGCTCCGCAAGTTCACCGTCCGTCATTGCCTTTATCTCGTCTGGTGACTTCTCTGCCACAATTGCCCCACCTTGCAAGACAAAAACTCTGTCGTAATTTTCAATTTTGTCAAGTGAATATTCAGCCGAGATTATTGTTTTGCCTTCCGCCTTGAGTCTTTGCAGAACTTCCTCAAGCCTCTCACGCCCCTTGCTGTCCAAGTGGCATGTGGCGTCGTCAAGCAAAATCACGCTCGGATTCATGGCAAGCATCCCAGCGAGCACGAGGCAAGATTTCTGCCCACCGCTCAGGCACTCAACGTCGCTAGTCCTTTTGTGTGTCAGCCCCACGGCGTCAAGCGAAGTCGCAACTCTTTCTTCGATTTCTTCCGTCAGCAAGCAAAGGTTCTCCGCCCCAAAGGCGACATCTTCCTCCACTGTGCTTGCCACAATTTGAAATTCCGCTTCCTGGAACACATAGCACACTTCGCTTTTTTTTGCTTCGCTCATCGGCTTGCCATCGAGCATAACCTGCCCACTCGTGTGAGCCAGCAACCCTGCAATAATCTTCAAGAGTGTTGTTTTCCCACTTCCATTGCCTCCAAGAAAACAGACACATTCACCCGTGTGAATTTCCAGTGAAATTTCATTTAATGTTTTGTTGTCTTGCCCATAAGCAAAGGACACATTTTTCAAAGAAATTTTTGGTGTTTTGTTCATATTTCCTCATCAAAAAAAGCCAGCAGAATAAATGCAAACTGCAACTATTCTGCTGGCTCTAAATTTATCTAGTCAACAAGACTGATGACCGCCATTGGAGAAGCATCTCCAACACGGTTGCCAAGTTTCACTATGCGGGTGTAACCGCCATTGCGTTCCTTGTATTTTGGACCAATCTCATCAAACAACTTTATCACAGCTGCCTTGTGTGGCATGCGTGCAATAACAAGCCTTCTGTCTGTGAGGCTTCCGCCCTTTGCCTTTGTGATAAGCTTCTCGGCAACGCGGCGAAGTTCCTTTGCTCTCGTGACAGTTGTCTCAATGCTGCCATCAACAAAAAGACTGGCTGCCATATTGCCAAGCATTGCACGCCTGTGTGAGCTACAACGCCCGAGGCGTCTCATTGTGACATGATGTCTCATAGGTTACTCCTCCTCTTTCTTTTCTTCCGCTACTGTAATTGGTGCTCCTGTGTCACCAGACAAACGCAAGTCATATTTCTCCAAGCGCTCCTGGATCTCCACAAGGGACTTTCTGCCCAAATTACGATACTTCAAAAGTTGTTGTGGTGTGAGCGAAACCAACTCGTGAATGAAATTGATGTTCGCCTTCTTCAAGCAGTTCAGACTACGAACAGACAAGTCAAGCTCCTCGACTGTCTTTCTGTAGACAGAATTCTCACCCATTGGGAATTGCGCAGAGAGCCTGCTAGAATTGCCAAATGCTGTGAAATTCTCTGGCATATTCAGCTCGTTGCCCTCGGCATATTTCTCTGCACTGTCGGCCGCAATCGCATTTATGATGTCCACATAATAGTTTCTCAAAATAAAGCTTGCTTCTGCAACCGCATCCTGTGGTGTGACAACTCCGTTTGTCCAAATTTCCATCGTGAGGCTGTCATAGTCAATCCTCTTGCCAAAGCGCTGTGGGTTCACTTCATATTTCACACGCTTGACAGGTGAATAGAGTGCATCTGTTTGAAGAGCGTCCACTGGCAAATAAATTGCGCGTGGTCTGTCTATTGAGTCATAGCCAACACCAACAGAGACATAAATGTCCATCTCGACGGAGCAACCGTCCTCTAATGTGCATATGTATGGGTATTCGCCATCCTCGTCCAACTGGAATTGCACTTCACTATTTGGTTCAATGTCCTGAACTGTGACTTCCTTCGCACTGCCACTCGCCGTTGCTGAGAGGTGCAAAATCTGCACTTCGTCAGACGTGCAAGCAACTGGAATGTGCTTCAAGTTCACAAGGATCTCAATCACATCTTCCTTCACGCCAGGAATCGTGCTAAACTCGTGCACAACGCCATCAATCTTCACTGCGGTGATCGCAGCACCAGTGATGGACGAAAGCAAAACACGACGAAGCGAATTCCCGAGTGTAACGCCAAAACCTTTTTCGAGAGGTCCTATGTTTATCTTGCCATATGTCCTACTTGAATCTACTACTGAAATGTTATATTGACGTTCATGTTGCATTCTCGTTCCCTCCTTTGTTTTGCGAATGAATTTGCTGACAACGTCACAGAAAATTATGTGACGCCACTTTACCTTTCACCCGCTAGATTAGTTACGTGCGTAGAACTCAACGACCAACTGTTCGTCAACCGGAGCATCAATCTGCTCTCTCAATGGGTTTGACACAACAGTGCCTGTCAAGGCTTTCGTATTGAGTTCAAGCCAGGCGGGAACTGCCCTTTTGGCTTCGATATTTTCCTTTAAGATGTCAACATCACGGCTGCCCTCTGCAACCGCGACAACATCCCCAACCTTTAATCTTGCACTGGGGATGTCAAGCTTCCTGCCATTGACTGTGAAGTGGCCGTGGCAAACGAGCTGGCGTGCTTCTGCACGGCTCTTGCCAAAGCCAAGGCGATAGACAACATTGTCAAGGCGCCTCTCAAGCAACTGCAAGAAGTTGTGACCTGTCTGTCCTGCCATCTTTGTGGCTTGGACAAAGAGTGTGCTGAACTGCACCTCGTGCAATCCATAAAAACGACGAAGCTTCTGCTTCTCACGGAGACGCATTCCGTATTCTGTCATCTTGCCTCTTCTTGCTCCGTGCTGACCTGGCTTTGTGTTGCGTCTGTTCAAAGCACATTTCTCTGTGTAGCAACGATCTCCCTTGAGGAAGAGCTTTGCTCCCTCTGCACGGCAGAGACGGCAAACTGGTCCTGTATATCTGCTCATTTCATTACCTCCTTAATTATACACGGCGACGCTTTGGTGGGCGGCAACCGTTATGTGGAACTGGTGTTTCATCACGAATGACATTAACATTAAGTCCCGCAACCTGAAGGGCTCTGATTGCAGATTCACGACCTGGACCTGGCCCCTTGACTATGACATCGACATCAACCATTCCATTGTCCTGCGCAACCTTCGCTGCCTGCTGTGCAGACATCTGTGCTGCGTATGGGGTTGATTTACGAGCTCCCTTGAAACCAACATTTCCACCAGAAGCCCAAGACAAGGCATTACCCTGCTTGTCTGTCAAGGTGACTATGGTGTTGTTGAAGGTTGAGTAGATGTGTGCAACTCCATAGCTTACATTCTTTTTTTCTCTGCGTTTACGACTACGCACTATACGCTTTGCCAATTGAAATCCCTCCTTTGTAGTTTACTTTGTGGCTTTCTTCTTGCCTGCAACCGTGCGTTTTGGCCCCTTGCGAGTGCGAGCATTTGTCTTTGTGTGCTGGCCTCTGACTGGGAGTCCAAGACGGTGTCTGAGTCCACGATAACAACCAATGTCCATAAGACGCTTGATGTTCATGGCAACTTCACGACGAAGATCACCTTCAACTACGCGGTTATTTTCAATTTCACTTCTGAGCTTCTGCTCATCTTCCTCTGTCAAGTCCTTCACTCTCGTGTCTGGATTGACGCCTGTTACTTTAATGATATCCTTCGCAATCGCGGGGCCGATACCGTAGATGTATGTTAATGCAATCTCGATACGCTTCTCGCGTGGAAGGTCAACACCGGCTAAACGAGCCATTTACGTTACCTCCTTGCACCCTGACGCTGTTTGTGGCGTGGGTTTTTGCTGCAAATTACACGAACAACGCCGTGGCGTTTGATGATTCTGCAGTATTCACATATTGGTTTGACCGACGGTCTTACTTTCATAAACTGATACCTCCAAGGTAAAAATTACTAATTATTTTTTCTACTTGAATCTGTATGTTATTCTGCCACGCGTAAGGTCGTAGGGTGTGATTTCAACCGAAACCTTGTCCCCAGGCAGTATGCGTATGAAATTCATCCTCATCTTGCCAGAGGCGTGGGCTAAAATCTTGTGTCCAGTTTCCAGTTGCACTCTAAACATTGCGTTTGGTAGTGGTTCTAGGACTGTTCCCTTGACTTCTATTGAATCGCTCTTCTCAGCCACTGATCTTCTCCCCCTTCATGGAAGATGCACCACGCAGCTTTTGGATAAGCCATCCGTTATCCAGAAGTCTTCCTTCTGCTACATATTGAGCAACATCTTCAAGATAAAAATGTGTGCGTTGCAGGTGAATAACATTTTTCTTTTTGGGCTTTACAGCACTGTAATTCGCCCCATCAGCAATCAAGACTCTGTCTTGCTCGCACCCAACAACCGCAAATGGAAGATGGTTAAACTTCCCCTGCCTCACGAGGACAACATCTCCCGGCTTGTAACACGCTTCACCTAGTCTTCCCATGGTGTCAAAATCTCCGAACCCTCGTCCGTAACCAGAAGAGAATATTCAAAGTGAGCGGCGTCACTGCCGTCCGCTGTATAGACTGTCCAGCAGTCTTCCTCGTCAAGCACAACTTCCTCTGAACCAGCGGTGATCATTGGCTCCACGCAAAAGGTCATGCGACTCTTTACTGTGATGCCCGTCCCCTTCTGTCCAAAGTTGCACACTTGCGGTGCTTCATGCAAATGGCGACCAATGCCGTGACCGGCATAATCCCTGACAACCCCATAACCATGGGGCGCTACTGTTCTCTCAACAGCATTGCCGATGTCTCCCAAGGTCGCCCCTGGGTGAATAGCATCACGTCCCTTATGAAGAGACAAGAGCGTTAGATCAAGCAGTCTCTGTCGATCCTCGCTTATTTGTCCTACCGGTAAGGTGATCGCCGCATCGCCAAAGAAACCTTTAAGCGATGCACCTGTGTCTATGCTAACAATGTCTCCCTCTTCAAGGAACCTGTCCTTTGAAGGGATTCCATGGATGACTTCATTGTTGATTGATGCACAAATCGTCCCTGGAAAAGGTGGATAACCGGGGATGCTGTAACCCTTGAAGGCAGGCTTTGCGCCAGCCTTGACTATCAGAGCCTCAGCCGCCTTGTCAAGCGACAAGGTGTCTATCCCAGGTTTCACCATATCTCTCATAAGTTTCAATACATCTGCGACAATACGGCCTGCTTTACGCATCATGGCGATGTCGCTGTCACTTTTGAAAGTTATCATTTATTAGCCTTTTCTCTCAACAATCTTGAGAACGGAGTCCTTGCCTGCTGTTGCATCAACGCAAACCAAGAGCCCCGATTTCTTGTAATACTCGATGAGTGGTGCTGTCTGCTCATGGAACACAGAGAGGCGGTTTCTGATCGTGCTTTCGTTATCGTCCGCACGCTGAATGACCTCTCCACCGCACTTGTCGCAAACTCCCTCAACACGGCTCGGCTTGCCGATGGTGTTATAGATCTCGCCACATTGCTTGCAAACGCGGCGTGATGTCAAGCGACTGACGACGACTTCATCGTCAATCTCAAGGGAAACGACTGCATCAAGTGCAATTCCAAGTTCAGAAAGCATCTTGTCCAGAGCCTCTGCCTGGGCAATCGTGCGAGGAAAGCCATCAAGCATGAAGCCTTCCTTGCAGTCTGGCTCCACCAGACGTGTCTTCATCATGTTGATGATGACTTCATCTGGCACGAGCTTGCCACTTGTCATATAGCCCTGTGCAAGTTTGCCAAGGTCTGTGCCCTGCTTCACATTTGCACGAAGGATGTCTCCTGTTGAAATGTGAGCAATGTTGTATTTTGACTTCACCACATCTGCCTGTGTGCCTTTACCAGCACCAGGTGCACCTAATAATATGAGCCTCATTGACGTGCCTACAGTTTGAGCAGGCTTCCACGCCTGCCACTCTTGTTGTGCTTCAAGATGCCCTCATAGTGGTGCATGAGGAGCTGTCCCTCGATCTGGTGAACTGTCTCCAAGGCAACACCGACAACGATAATCACTGCCGTGCCACCAAAGGCAAAGGAATTTATCTTGAGGACAGCGGACATGATGTTTGGAATGACAGCAACAATTGCCAAGGCAATTGAGCCACCAAGTGTCAATCTGTCCATGACTGTCTGGATGTAATCCTGTGTTGGCTTGCCAGGACGAATGCCGAGGATAAAGCCACCGTTCTTTTTCATGTTGTCTGCAATCTCATCTGGCTTGAAAACAATTTCAACATAGAAGAAACTGAAGAAGATAATGAGAAGAACAAAAAGGATAAGATAAATTGGTTTGTCTGGCCCTAAATAATTTTGGATAGCATGCGAAAATGGACCTTGGAAAAAGCTTGCGATTGTGTATGGCACAATCAAAATTGATGAAGCAAAGATTATAGGGATAACATTTGCTGTGTCAACCTTCAAAGGAATGAAGCTTGACTGTCCGCCATACATCTTGTTGCCCATCATCCTCTTTGCATACTGAACAGGGAGCCTGCGCTGCCCCTCTTGGAGCATGACGCAACCTGCCACAACGAGGATCATGAAGGCGATGGAAATGAGAAGCGCAATTGGATTTATCTCTCCAAGCTTCAACATCTGTGTCGTCCTGATGAATGCTTCTGGTATGCGAACAACGATACCAGCAAAGATCAGAAGCGAGATGCCATTTCCGATGCCAAAGTCTGTCATGATTTCGCCAAGCCACATAACCGCAACTGCACCAGTTGTGAGCGTGACAGAGACAAGGATCAGCCCCCAAATGGAACCTGAATATATCCCAAGGCTACGGAGCCAACTTGTCATGCCGAGTGCCTGGAGGAAGGCGAAGCCGATTCCACCATAGCGTGTCCACTGGGCAATCTTTTGTCTGCCTTCAAGACCTTCCTTTTGCATTGTCTCAAGTGAAGGGATGATGACAGCCAAGAGTTGCATAACGATGCTTGCGTTAATGTAAGGCGTGACACCCAAAGCAAAAACAGAAAATCTGCTGAGAGCACCACCAGCAAAGAGATCCAAAAAGCCAAGCACAGTGCTTGTGGCACCGCTACGGCTAAAAAGTTCCGCTAAGCCAGCTGCATTGACTCCTGGTGTCGGCACATGTGATCCCAAACGATAAACGAAGAGTATTGCTAGCGTGAACAATATCTTGCGCTTAAGGGTTGGCATCGCAAATGTGTCCTTAACGGTGTCCAACATTAGAGGACCTCAGCTTTTCCGCCTGTAGCTGCGATTTTCTCGCTTGCCTTAGCACTGAATGCATTTGCACGGACGGTGAAGGCCTTTGTGAGGTCACCATCTGCTAAAATCTTGACAAGTGAAACTGGGGAAGAGATGAGACGGAGAGCTGCCAACTTCTCTGGCGTGATCTCTGCACCTGCCTCAAATTTCTCTTCCAAAGAGGAGAGATTCACCACTTCAAAATTCTTCTTGAAGAAGAAGTTTGAGAAGCCGCGTTTTGGAATGCGGCGTGCAAGTGGCATCTGTCCACCTTCAAAGTTTGCCCTGATGTCTGGGCTCTTACGAGCCTTGGAACCCTTGTGACCCTTGCCAGCGGTCTTGCCGTGACCAGAGCCGAGTCCCATACCAAGGCGTTTTGGAGCTTTTCTTGAACCTGGAACTGGTTGTAAATCTTCAAGTCTCATAGGCTCGCCTCCTAATCTACATTTTCCCATTCGAGGAGGTGAGAAATCTTGTTCACCATGCCACGAATTGTTGGAATGTCCTCACGCACTACTGTTTCGCCAAGTCTGTGGAAACCGAGTGCCTTGATTACTCTTTCCTGCTGTGGAGGTCTGCCGATTGTGCTTTTCTTCCATGTGATACGAAGTTTAGCCATAACAAGATCCTCCTATGCTTCCTTGTTCTTGCCACGAAGACGATAAATCTCTTCTGGCGTGCGAAGTCTATTGACTGCGTCCATTGTAGCATATGCAATGTTGATTGGGTTTGCGGTTCTGCCGATAACTTTCGCTATGACGTCCTTCACCCCACCAAGCTCCATGATAGGTCTGACAGAAGAACCAGCCAAAACACCAGTGCCTGGGACAGCTGGGCGGATTAAGACCTCTGCTGCACCAAACTTGCCAACGATTGGATGTGGCAATGTGTTGCCTGTCTTCTTAAGATCAACAAGGTTCTTTCTTGCACGCTCAATGGCCTTTTTCATAGCAATGGAAATTTCCTTTGCCTTGCCCATGCCAAGGCCAACTTGGCCAACGCTGTCACCGACTGCAACAAGGACGCTGAAGCGGAATCTCTTACCACCCTTGACGACCTTGCTGACGCGATTGACGGCGACAACTCTCTCTGTGAGCTCAAGACCTCTTGCACTGAATATTTTTGAATTTTCACGCGTTTCTTTAGCCACTGTAATTGCCTCCCTTAGAACTTCAGACCTGCTTCACGAGCTGCCTCGGCAAGAGCCTTAACACGACCTTGGAAGACGTGTCCGCCTCTGTCAAAAACAACCTTCGTGATGCCAAGTGCTGCAGCACGCTCGGCAATAAGCTTGCCGATTGCCTGTGCAGCATGAGCATTACCAGTGCCCTTGACTTCCTTCAATTTGTCCTGGACTGTGCCAGCGGAAGCAAGTGTGTGTCCCTTTGTGTCATCAATAAGCTGAGCATAGATATGCTTCAAGCTACCAAAGACTGCAAGGCGTGGGCACTCAGCAGTTCCTGAAATTTTCTTTCTAAGACGAAGGTGGCGAAGGATACGCATTGCATTACGACTGCGATTTTTCATTTACCTCACCTCGCCTTATTTCTTACCGCCAGTTTTACCGGCTTTTCTGATTACATACTCGTCTGTGTAACGAATACCCTTGCCCTTATATGGCTCTGGGCTTCTCCACTCACGAACGTTTGCTGCTGTCTGGCCGACAAGCTGCTTGTCTATGCCAGAAACAATGATCTTGATTGGGCTCTCACATGCGAATGTGATGCCTGCTGGTGGGTCTATCTCCACAAGGTGGGAATAGCCAAGGTTCATGCTGAGGGTCTTGCCCTTCATCTGAGCCCTGTAACCAACACCAACGATGTCAAGGCTCTTTGAGAAGCCTTCGGAAACACCGATGATCATATTGTTCAAGAGTGCTCTTGTCATGCCGTGTGCAGACTTGACAGGCTTTGTCTCGTTTGCACGGGTGACAGTCACGAGTCCATCTTCAACAGAAACGGCAATGTTTGGCATGATGTCCATTTCTAGTGTGCCTTTTGCACCCTTGACAGTGACATGAGAGCCATCTAACTTGACCTCAACGCCCTGTGGAAGTGCAATTGGTTTACGCCCTATCTTTGACATAAGTAGCCACCTCCATTACCACACATAGCAAAGGACTTCTCCACCGAGACCTTCTTTCCTTGCGGAATGGTCTGTCATGATGCCTCTGCTTGTTGAAATTATTGCGATACCAAGTCCGCCCATAACCTTTGGCAAGGATTTGTGACCAGCATAAATCCTTCTGCCAGACTTACTGACTCTCTTGAGTCCCTGGATGACTCTCGTCTTTTCTGGACCATAGTTGATGTAGAGTCTAAGGATGGGCATCTTCTGCTTCGTATCTGTGAATGTCTTGAAGTTACGAATGTAACCTTCTTCTTTTAAGATTCTTGCTAACTCTGCGCGCATCTTTGAAAGTGGCATATCCACAACCTCGTGAAAGACTGTGTTTGCATTTCTGATGCGTGTTAGCATATCCGCTATTGGATCTGTAATAAGCATAATCGATCCTCCTAACTCGCCGTTACCAGCTTGCCTTTGTCACGCCAGGGATCTTTCCCTCGCGTGCAAGCTTGCGGAAGCAACAACGGCACATGTCAAACTTGCGCATGTAGCCGTGTGGCCTGCCACAAAGTGGGCAACGGTTGTATTTTCTGACCTTGAAACGTGGCTCTTGTGTAGCCTTAATCTTCATACTTAAACGTGCCATCGTTCTTCCTCCTACCTAGCAAAAGGCATACCAAGGGCTGACAAAAGTTCCTTGGCTTCTTCGTTTGTTGTGGCAGTCGTCACAAATGTGATGTTCATACCACGCTGACGAATGACCTTATCATAGTCGATTTCAGGGAAAAGGAGTTGCTCCTTCAAGCCGAGGTTATAGTTGCCTCTGCCGTCGAAGCCCTTCTTTGAAACACCCTGGAAGTCTTTGATACGTGGCAATGCAATGGAGATAAGTCTGTCAAGAAATTCCCACATTCTGTTGTTTCTCAATGTGACAGCACAAGCAACTGGCATGCCCTCACGAACCTTGAAGCCTGCGATAGACTTCTTGGCACGCTTGATCATTGGCTTCTGACCAGAGATGATTGTGAGCTCATTGAAGGAAGCATCCATATACTTTTGATCAAGCTTTGCTTCATTCACGCCGATATTGATGACAATCTTCTCAATGCGTGGAATCTGCATGATATTCTCGTATTTGAATTCATTCTTCAAGTGAGAAACAACTTCGCTTTTGTATTTTGTTAAAAGACGTGGAGTCATATTAATACCTCCTATGCCTTATCTATCAGTTCGCCGCACTTTTTGCAGACGCGAACCTTCTTGCCACCATCAAGGAAGGCGTGTCCAACTCTTGTAGCCTTGCCACAATTTGGGCAAACAAGCATGAGCTTTGACTCGTTGAGTGGAGCTTCCTTCTTGATGAGACCGCCCTGTGGATCCTGCTGGGAAGGACGGACAGCTTTTGTGATGATATTTATATTTTCGACAAGGCAGGTGTGCTTGGCAATGTTCCTTGACAAGATCTTGCCTTCCTTGCCTGCATCACGACCGGAGATTACACGGACCGTGTCGCCTTTTCTGATTCTCATTCTAGACATGATCACTACCCCCTATACAACTTCGGGTGCGAGGGACAGAATACGCATGTATCTCTTCTCTCTCAATTCCCTAGCAACAGGCCCAAAGATACGGGTGCCTCTTGGGTCACCATTTGCATCAATGAGAACCGCTGCATTGTCGTCAAAACGAACATAAGAACCGTCCTTGCGACGAATTTCCTTTTTTGTTCTGACTATGACAGCCTTGACCACATCGCCCTTCTTGACATTTGCTCCTGGGGTTGCTTCCTTGACAGAAGCAACGATGACATCACCAACTGTGCCAACCTTGTGGAAGCTTCCGCCTCTCACCTGGACACACATGATGCGTCTTGCACCAGAGTTGTCAGCAACATTTAATACTGTGCGTAACTGTATCATTATCTAGTTGCCTCCTCGTCTGTCCCCAAGACCTTTGCCTTTTCGACGATCTCCAAGAGTTCCCAGCGCTTGTGGCGTGAAAGTGGGCGTGTCTCTCCAATGAGGACAACGTCACCGACACGGCAAGCATTCTCGGAATCCTGTGCCATAAATTTCTTTGAGGAAAGAACTGGCTTGCCATAGAGTGCGTGTTTTGCCATACGCTCAACCTTAACAACGATGGTCTTGTCCATCTTGTTGCTGACAACTGTTCCTTTACGGATTTTACGCTGTTTGCCTTCCATGGTTTAGTCCTCCTTTTCCTCTTTTTGTGTCAAAGCTGTAAGAACACGAGCAATGTTCTTCTTCACTTCTTTTATTCTGCTCACATTGTTCAATTGACCAATTGCATTTTGGAAGCGAAGGTTGAACAATTCCTCTTTGAACTGCTTGTGCTTTTCCTTGAGCTCAGCGATGCTCAAGTCACGAAAATCCTGTGACTTCATAATTATTCACCTGCTCCTTCTCTGGCAAGCATCTTCACCTTAATTGGCAATTTGAAAGACGCTGTGCGGAAAGCGGCAACTGCCACTTCCTTTGGCACACCTGCGATCTCAAACATGATTCTGCCACGCTTCACAGCTGCTGTCCAGTATTCCACGCCGCCTTTACCTTTACCCATACGGGTTTCCAAAGGCTTTTGTGTAACTGGTCTGTCTGGGAAGATCCTTATCCAAATTTGTCCGCCTTTTTTCATTTTTCTAGAGATTGCAACACGGACTGCTTCGATCTGGCGAGCTGTGATCCAGCCGTTTTCACAGGCCTGGAGACCATATTCGCCAAAATCAACTTTTGTTGCCCCCTTGCTATAACCACGAAGGGCCTTCAAGTGAGGCTTGCGATACTTGACTCTCTTTGGAGCTAACATACCAATCCCCTCCTATCCCTTCAATGGCTCGGCGGAAGAAACAGGCTTATTGCCAATCACTTCGCCTCTATAAATCCAAACCTTGATGCCGATGACACCATAGATCGTGTGTGCTTCGGCAAGGCCATAGTCAACATCTGCTCTGAGTGTTGAAAGTGGAAGTTGACCCTCCAAATACCACTCTTTGCGTGCGATTTCCGCACCGCCGAGGCGACCTGCACATGAAAGTTTGATTCCAAGTGCGCCACCCTTCATGGCACGGAAGATGGCCTGCTTCATTGCACGACGGAAGCTGACACGACGCTCGAGCGAGGAAGCAATGCCCTCTGCAACGACCTGTGCTTCGATGTCTGGATTCTTCATCTCTTTAACATTGATCATGACACGGTTGCCGGTCATGCCTTGGAGTGCCTCACGTGCTGCCTGGATTTCTGCACCCTGCTTGCCAATGACAACGCCTGGCCTTGCAGTCCAAACAGTGAAACGCATGACGTCTCCAATACGCTCGATCTCTACACGGCTGATGCCTGCCTGTGCCCAATGTTTTTTGATCCAATTGCGAAGCTCAATGTCTTTGTGTAAGAACTTTGCATATTTCTTGCCGTCTGCGTACCAACGTGATTCCCAATCTTTGATAACGCCGATTCTATAACCAATCGGGTGTATTTTCTGACCCACAGTTCATACCCCCTTACTGCTCACACACTGTCACTGTGATGTGACAGGTATGGTGTCTGAATGGATGTGCACTGCCCTTGCTGACTGGGCGGAAGCGTCTCATAAATGGACCTTGATCAGCCTGTGCGGTGAACACAATGAGCTTGTCCATATCAAGACCGAAGTTGTGCTCTGCATTGGCGATTGCGCTTGCCAAAACTTTATAGACAGCTTCTGATGGTCTGTTTGGTGTGTATTTCAAGATCATAAGGGCTTCCTGTGCATTTTTGCCACGGATGAGTGCCAAGGTTCTTCTGACCTTTTCGGCAGCGAGCCTGACATTCTTTGCGTATGCTTTAACTATTTTCTTTTCCATGATAGAACCCTCCTATTACCGCACAGAAGTTTTCTTTTCCTGTCCAGCGTGACCGCCGAACTTACGGGTAGGAGCAAACTCACCAAGTTTGTGCCCTATCATATTATCGCTAATATAAACTGGAACATGAATCCTGCCATTGTGGACTGCGATTGTGTGACCGACCATTTCTGGAACGATCGAGCAAGCGCGTGACCAAGTCTTCAAGACTGTCTTTTTGGCACCATCATTCATGCTCTCAACCCTAGCTAGAAGTCTGACATCTACATAGGGTCCTTTTTTAAGTGAACGAGCCATAATAATTCCTCCTACAGGTTACTTGTAACGACGACGAACGATGAACTTGTCTGAAGGTTTCCTCTTGCGTGTGCGGTAACCTTTTGCAGGTGTGCCCCATGGTGACACAGGATGCTTGTTTGATTTAGACTTACCTTCACCACCACCCATTGGGTGATCGCATGGGTTCTGAATCATAGCACGGATGTGAGGTCTCACACCGAGCCAACGAGTCCTTCCTGCTTTGCCAGAGACAACATTTTCATGTTCCTCGTTTCCGACTTGACCAACTGTTGCCATGCACTCTAAAAGAATAAGACGAAGTTCGCCAGATGGCATCTTGACAAATGCATATTTGCCTTCCTTTGCCATGAGCTGTGCGACTGCACCAGCAGTCCTCACGAGAACTCCACCTCTGCCAGGCTCCAACTCAATGTTGTGAATTGTTGTACCGACAGGCATATCTTTTAGTTTCAAGGCATTTCCTGGTGTAATGTCTGCACCTTCGCCTGCGAGAATTGTGTCTCCCACATTCAAGCCAACTGGAGCCAAGATGTATCTCTTCTCACCATCTTTGTAGTTGATGAGAGCAATGCGAGCTGTTCTGTTTGGATCATACTCGATTGCTGCAACGACACCTGGAACTCCGAGCTTGTTACGCTTGAAGTCTATGATGCGATATTGGATTCTGCCGTGACCGCCACGATGGCGGGATGTAATGCGACCATTGTTATTGCGTCCGCCTGATTGTGAGAGCGAAACGACCAAACTACGCTCCGGCTTTGACTTCGTGATCTCTGAAAAATCAGGAAGTGCCATTTGACGGCGTGCCGGTGTAGTGGGACGAAATTTCTTAATTCCCATCTTTCTTCTCTCCTTTCAGCCTATGCTTGTGAGCCTTCAAAGAATTCAATCTTCTCACCCTCGAGGAGAGAGACGATTGCCTTCTTCCAAGTGCGTGATCTGCCCATATAGGCACCCATGCGCTTTGGCTTTGAAGCTACATTAACAGTATGCACCTTTGCAACCTTCACCTTGAAGATCTCTTCCACTGCCTTGCGGATTTCCACCTTGCCAGCGGTTGGAAGCACTTCAAAAGTGTATTGTCCTTGTTCCATCTGACGGCTTGTCTTTTCCGTGACGATTGGACGAACGATAATGTCATATGCTGTGACTTTCATTATGCAAATACCTCCTCGAGCTTTTTGATTGCTTCTGGGGTTGCGATTAATGTGTCATGATTGAGTAGGTCATAAACATTGACGCTATCAACGTGTTGCACAAAAGCACCCTTGATGTTTGAGACTGACTTTGAGATGTTTGCATTGCTTTCGTGAAGCACGATGAGTGGCTTCTTGCCAGCGCTTATTGCCTCAAAGAAAGCCTTGAAGACTGATGTCTTTGGAGCATCAATTGCAAACTTGTCAATCACCAACATATTTTCCTGAGCCTTGAGTGTCAAGGCGCTACGGATTGCTAACTTGCGAACCTTCTTGTTCACCTTCTGGCTGTAATCGCGTGGGTGTGGACCGTGTGCCACACCGCCACCGATCCAGAGTGGTGAGCGGCTGCTACCTGCACGGGCTCTGCCAGTGTGCTTCTGTCTGTATGGCTTTCTGCCACCGCCACGAACATCGCCCTTGTCTTTTGTATTTGCTGTGCCTTGTCTGCAATTTGCAAGGTGTGCTACCACAACTTGGTGCATTGCAGGCATGTGGATTGGGGCTCCGAAGACTGCATCGGACAAAGTGAAATCGCCCAATACCTTGCCAGCAAAATCAATTTTCTTTACGATAGGCATAGTCTTCCAACCTCCTTACTTCTTTTTGACCACTACAAGGCTGTCCTTCGCGCCTGGAACAGGTCCTTCTATAAGAAGCAAGTTGTTCGTGGCATCAACTGCAAATACCTTGAGATTTTTTGTTGTGACTTTTTCTGAACCCATGTGACCAGCCATTCTTCTTCCCTTCATAACTCTGCCTGGGAAGCTGGAACAACCGATTGAACCTGGGTGACGGTGCGTGACAGAATGTCCATGGCTGAATGGCGTGCCACCGAAGCCATGGCGTTTCATGACGCCCGCTGTGCCTTTACCTTTACTGATGCCAGTGACATCAATAACTTCTCCTCCTTGGAACAAAGAAACTGTAATTTCCTGTCCCACCTGGTAGTCCGCAGTGTTATCAATGCGGAACTCCCTCAGCCAGCGCTTTGGAGCAACTTCCTGCTTGTCAAAGTAACCCTTCACAGGCTTTGTGACATGTGATGGCTTAACTTCACCAAGACCTAATTGCACTGCGCTGTAGCCGTTTTTTTCAGGTGTCCGGATTTCGACAACTGTGCATGGACCTGCGTCAACAACTGTGACTGCGACAGCCTTGCCAGCTTCGTCGAATACCTGGGTCATCCCTACCTTACGGCCAAGAATACCCATACTCATTGTTACTTCACTCCTTCTAAAAAAACTTTTTTTACAGCTTTATCTGTATATCCACTCCAGAAGGCAAGTTCAACTGCATAAGAGCTTCCATTGTCTTCTGTGTTGGTTCAACTATGTCGATCAAACGCTTGTGCGTTCTGATCTCGTATTGGTCTCTTGCGTCTTTGTCAACATGTGGTGAGGTGAGGACGCAATAGCGATTCACCTCTGTTGGAAGAGGCACAGGACCAGAAACCTTCGCCCCAGTGCGGACAGCTGTCTCTGCAATCTGTGTTGCAGAGCTGTCAAGCACTCTGTGGTCGAATGCTTTTAGCTTGATACGAATTTTCTTGTTTGCCACGAGAAATCGCCTCCCGTGAATTAGTCGATGATTTCTGTAACGACGCCAGCACCGACTGTTCTGCCACCTTCGCGGACTGCGAAGCGGAGTCCAACCTGCATTGCTATTGGAGCAATAAGGGTAACTTCAAATGTGCTGTTGTCGCCAGGCATAACCATCTCCACGCCCTCAGCAAGCTTGATCTCGCCTGTGATGTCTGTGGTGCGGAAATAGAACTGTGGCTTGTAGCCGCTGAAGAATGGAGTGTGGCGTCCGCCTTCCTCTTTCTTCAAGACATAAACCTCGCCCTTGAAGTGTGTGTGTGGGTGAATGCTGCCTGGCTTTGCCAAGACCTGTCCACGCTCGACATCTTCCTTGTCGATACCACGGAGAAGTGCTCCGACATTGTCGCCTGCCTCTGCATCGTCCAATATCTTGCGGAACATTTCAAGTGATGTTGCAACGCACTTTCTTGTGTCCTTCAAGCCGACGATCTCAACTTCGTCGCCTGGCTTGATGATGCCCTTCTCAACACGACCTGTGACAACTGTGCCACGACCTGTGATTGTGAAGACGTCTTCGATTGGCATAAGGAATGGCTCGTCGATTGCTCTCTCTGGATCTGGGATGTAATCGTCGCAAGCCTTCATAAGCTCAAATATTTTCTCTGTCCACTCGTTGTCTGTGTCTGTCTCAAGAGCCTTCAAAGCTGAGCCACGGACGATAGGAATCTCGTCTCCTGGGAACTCATACTTTGTGAGGAGGTCTCTGATTTCCATCTCAACCAACTCGAGGAGCTCTGGGTCGTCAACCATGTCGCACTTGTTCATGAAGACGACAAGGGCTGGGACGTTGACCTGGCGAGCAAGAAGAACGTGCTCACGTGTCTGTGGCATTGGGCCGTCTGCTGCGGAAACGATGAGGATTGCTCCGTCCATCTGTGCAGCACCTGTGATCATGTTCTTGATGTAGTCTGCGTGGCCTGGGCAGTCGATGTGAGCATAGTGGCGCTTCTCTGTCTCATACTCAACGTGAGCAATGTTGATAGTGATGCCGCGCTCTCTCTCTTCTGGGGCCTTGTCGATCATGTCAAATGGCGTGAAGTCTGCCTGACCGTGACGAGCAAGTGTCTTTGTGATTGCTGCTGTTGTTGTTGTCTTACCATGGTCGATGTGACCGATGGTACCTATATTCAAGTGTGGTTTGTTGCGGACAAATTTTTCTTTTGCCATAATAATTACCTCTTTTCAATAATTAAATTTATTTTTTCAAAACGGCTTCTGCCACGCTCTTTGGAACTTCTTCATAGTGGTCAAAAGTCATTGTGTAGGATGCACGACCAGATGTGCGGCTACGCAAGTCTGTTGCATAACCAAACATCTCTGCTAGCGGCACATATGCCTTGACGACACGTGCGTTTGCACGGACACCCATCTCTAGCACTCTGCCTCTGCGGCTTGACAAGTCTCCGATGACGTCTCCCATGTATTCCTCTGGGACGACGACCTCGACGGACATGAGTGGTTCCATAAGCACTGGGTTTGCCTTTGCAAGGGCTTCCTTGATAGCCATGGAGCCTGCAATGCGGAATGCCATTTCAGAGCTATCGACTTCGTGGTAGCTACCGTCAACGATAGCAACCTTGATGCCGATGACTGGATAGCCACCCAAGATACCAGTATTCAAGGCATCCTCGACACCCTTCTGGGCTGCTGGGATATATTCCTTTGGAACAGCACCGCCGACGATCTTGTCTTCCCACTCGAAGCCCTTACCGTCTTCAAGTGGCTCGATCTCGAGGACAACGTCACCATACTGGCCTTTACCGCCAGACTGGCGAACGAACTTGCCCTGAGCTCTCGCAGGCTGCTTGATTGCTTCTCTGTAAGAGACTTGTGGCTTGCCAACTGTAACTTCCACATTGAACTCTCTTCTGAGTCTGTCAACGATGATCTCCAAGTGAAGTTCACCCATACCAGAGATGAGTGTCTGGCCTGTGTCTTCATTGACGGAGACGCGGAAGGTTGGGTCCTCTTCGGAGAGGGCTTCAAGTCCCTTTGCGAGCTTGATTTGGTCTGCCTTGCTGTTTGGCTCAACTGAGAGCGAGATAACTGGCTCTGGGAAGATGAGGTTTTCGAGCAAGACTGGGTGCTTTTCGTCGCACAATGTGTCGCCGGTTCTCACCTGCTTCAAGCCAGGGATAGCGACGATCATACCTGCGTGGGTAGAGGTCAACTCTTCACGCTTGTTTGCGTGCATTTGCAGGATTCTACCGACACGCTCTCTCTTGCGAGTGTTTGTGTTGTAGATTGTTGTGCCGCTTTCCAATGTGCCAGAATAGATACGGCAGAAGGCGAGACGACCGACAAATGGGTCAACCATGATCTTGAATGCAAGAGCTGCAAATGGCTCGTCCATCTTTGGCTTGATTGCGATCTCGTTCTCTGTGTGGTCTGGGTCGACACCGACTGTGTCGGGCATGTCAACTGGGCTTGGCAAGTAGTCAACGACTGCGTCGAGCACTGGCTGAACGCCCTTGTTCTTGAAGGCTGAACCGCAAAGCACTGGAACGATTTCCAAGGCGATTGTGGCCTTTCTGATGACACGCTTGATCTCCTCAATCGAGATGTCCTGACCTTCGAGGTAACGCTCTGCCAACTCGTCATCATGGTCAGCGAGAGCTTCTATCATCTCTGTGCGGGCGAGTTCCGCATCATCCTTCATGTTGGCTGGGATGTCTGCTTCGTGGAACTCTGTGCCGAGCTCATCATCATAGATGAGAGCCTTTTGTTTGATGAGGTCAACAACGCCTGTGAAGGTGTCCTCAGCGCCGATTGGCAACTGGAGTGGGACAGCCTTTGCACCGAGGCGGTTTCTCATCTGGTCAACGACGTTCAAGAAGTTTGCTCCGACTCTGTCCATCTTGTTGACAAAGGCAAAGCGTGGAACGCGGTATTTGTCTGCCTGGCGCCAAACTGTCTCAGACTGTGGCTCAACGCCACCAACTGCACAGAAGACGGAGACAGCACCGTCGAGCACTCTCATGGAACGCTCAACTTCAACTGTGAAGTCAACGTGACCAGGTGTGTCGATGATGTTGATCAGGCAGTCCTGCCAGAAACAGGTGGTAGCAGCGGAGGTGATTGTGATGCCACGCTCCTTCTCCTGCTCCATCCAGTCCATTGTGGCTGCACCTTCGTGTGTTTCACCGATCTTGTGCTTTCTGCCTGTATAGAACAAAATTCTCTCTGTTGTTGTTGTCTTGCCAGCGTCGATGTGAGCGGCAATACCAATGTTTCTAACTTTTGATAAATCGTAATTTGCCATCTTTTTCTACCTGACTATTTAGATTTACCAGCGATAGTGTGCAAAGGCCTTGTTTGCTTCTGCCATTCTGTGCGTTTCGTCACGCTTCTTCACGGCACCGCCTTCACCCTTGCAGGCATCGCTAAATTCACGTGCAAGGCGCTCCACCATTGGCATGCCCTTGCGTGAGCGTGAATTGATCAAGATCCAACGAACGGCCAATGCCTGTGCCCTCTCTGGGTTCACTTCGGTTGGCACCTGATATGTGGCACCACCGACACGGCGAGGACGAACCTCGACCAGTGGACGGACATTTTCCATTGCCTTTTCGTAGACTTCTTTTGCGTCCATTTTTAATCTTTCAGCCGCTAAATCCAAGGCACCATAGAAGATCTTCTCTGCCACGCTCTTTTTACCATCGAGCATGAGGCAGTTGATGAACCTTGAGATGTCTGGATTTCCGAAAACCATATCGGGAGCTGAAATGCGTTTTCTGATGTGACCTTTACGAGACATTTAAACCCCTCCTATTACTTTGGTTTTCTCGCACCGTAGAGCGAACGGCTCTGACGGCGTTTCTCGACTCCACCACAGTCTAGTGCACCACGGATGATGTGGTAACGAACACCTGGCAAGTCCTTCACACGACCGCCGCGGACAAGCACGACAGAGTGTTCCTGAAGGTTGTGACCCTCGCCTGGAATGTAGGCTGTGACTTCAATACCATTTGTAAGGCGCACACGAGCGACCTTACGGAGAGCAGAGTTAGGCTTTTTTGGCGTTACTGTGTAAACACGAGTGCAAACGCCTCTGCGCTGTGGGTTCTCCATGAGTGCAGGAGCACTTGAACGCTTTTTCTTTTCCTCTCTGCCGTTACGAATGAGTTGTGCAATTGTTGGCAAAAAAGTTTCCTCCTTCCAATTTGGAAAAAAATATATTTTAGGATTGTCTTTGTAGCAGAATTTGTTTGTGGATTGTTTTCTTCTAGACTCAGCTTCGGCTTTGAGGTTGCTGAGTGCTGCCTTTTGCCGTAACAGAAAAACCTAGTTTTCTTGCCCTGCCCTTGTCTGCAAAGCAAGCCACAATAACCTCCACTACTTCAAACTGTCCTAATAGAATTCCTGACAAAACTACTTATATATAATGTAGAAATGTCAAGTTTTCCTCTGTAAAAAAAGACAGAAAAAGACTATGCGTGTCAAAAGAGGTTCTTAGACACACGTGCGGAATTATACCGCAAAATGCTAGTCTGTCAAGGGGTTTGAGGCACTTTTTTAACAAAAATTTAAATTTTTTAAACGTTCATATAACTTTTTTGCATAAAATTTTATGCAAACGTGTAAACCACCAAATTGCAGAAGTCAGTAATAGCAAGAGTGAAATGGGCAAAAATTGGCTTCAAATTTCAAAAAAATTTCCGCATAATTTTTATATATTTTTCAACTTTTTTGCTTTTTTTCACTTGACAAAAAAAACAGGTATAGTGGCTCTTGTTTGTTGGATTACTTGAAGTTCGCACAAAATTGCGAGGCAGGAAAGCGAGGTGCTAGACCCCCATTTGCTATTAACA
>R06__coassemble_193_pt1 | contig 22973 bp, 16 predicted proteins | sample R06__metabat2_low_PE_002 | metagenome-assembled genome bin R06
AAGAGCAACAAATTTGGCAAATAGGAGGAGTCTGTTATGTTTAAGAATATTTACGATGCAAATATCCAATTCATAAAAAATAAAAACATCATTATTGCCATCGCAGCGGCGTTTGTCCTCTGCTCACTTGCACTCCTCTTCACAGAAGGGTTGAACCTTGGAGTTGACTTCACAGGTGGCACTGTTTTGAAGGTGAAATTCGCAAACCCAGTTGAAGTGGCACAGGTGCGTGACGCACTTTCCAAAATTAATCAAGGTTCAGCAACGATCCAAGCCTTCAATGCAAATGACGTGATGCTTCGTTTCCAAGGCGATACAGAGGAACTTCTTGCTTCTGTCCGTGAAGTTTTGTCAAACCATGTCGGTCAGTATGAGATCTTGAGTGTAGATAAAATTGGCCCAGTGGTTGGTCACGAGTTGAGAGGGCAGGCGACAATTGCACTTTTGCTTGCACTTGCTGGCATTCTCATCTATATGGCAATTCGTTTCCGCTTCCGCTTCGGTGCTGTGGCTGTTATGGCCCTTGCGCACGACATTATAGTTATGCTTGGTGCTTACAGCTTCACAGGAAAGGAAATCTCCACCACCTTTATTGCAGCGATCCTCACTATCGCAGGTTACTCTCTGAACGACTCAATTGTTGTCCTTGACAGAATTCGTGAAAATTGGGGACAAATCAGGGAAAAGGGAGTTGACGTCGTTGTGAATGAATCAATCAATAAATCACTCACAAGAACCCTCTACACATCACTCACAACGCTCTTCCCAGTGCTCACAATGTATTTCTTCGGCGGTGAAGTTATCGGCAATTTTGCCTTTGCATTCCTTGTTGGCATCTTGGCTGGCACATTCAGCTCAATTTGCCTTGTTGGTTCGCTTCTCGTCCTTTCCTACGAAAAGCGTATCGGAATGAAAAAGAAATAGTGAATAATAAAAAAATCCAACGCGATTGCGTTGGATTTTTTTTGTGCAAAGTAAGAGGAGAGCCGATGGAAATTTCGACTCTCCTTTTTTGTTTTCTTAATAACCGCTTGGAGCCTTCCAGCCAGCGCCGATAAGTGCTTCGTGGACTGCAGCGGAAAGGTTGTCTGCAATGCCGAGGGACTCGCCTGTTGACATCATGCGGGGGCCAAGTGTCTTTGGCATGCCGGGGAGTTTGTCATTTGAGAAGACAGGCACCTTCACGCCGATTTGTGTGACGCCAGTGTAGAGCCCTGTGCCATATGGCATATCGCTCAACTTTTCGCCAAGGGAAACTCCGACGGCAATGTCTATGATTGGCAATCCCGAGATTTTTGAAGCAATAGGAACTGTTCGGCTTGCGCGTGGGTTTGCCTCTATGATATAGAATTGATCCTCATAGCGGACAAACTGAACATTGAGCAGTCCCTTCAAACTGAGGTTCTTTGAAATCTGGCGGACAAACTCAAGCACCAACTCTTGATCCTTTTTGGAAAGTGAATAGCTTGGGAAGATTGCCATGGAGTCGCCAGAGTGAACGCCGCTTGGGTCAATGTGTTCAAAGATGCCTGGAATGAGGACATCTTCTCCGTCGCAAATTGCGTCAACTTCATATTCTCTGCCGATGATGAATTGGTCAAGCATAACACGAGCACCCGGCATCACGTCAAAGGCTTCGCCAAGGACTGCACGTAACTCTGATTCATTGTGTGCAACAGTCATTGCCACGCCACCGATAACAAAGCTTGGGCGAACCATTATTGGATAGCCGTATTTCTCCACGACCTCGAGCGCTTCTTCTATGGAAGCGACGTCCCAACCCTTTGGTTCATTCACTCCAATTTTTGCCAAGAGGCGTGAGAATTTGCCACGGTCTTCCGTTGTGTCTATTGCTTCTGCGGAACTGCCAAAGAGCTTTACTCCGCACTTTGCAAGGTCAAGCCCAAGATTGAGTGATGTCTGCCCGCCAAAGCAAGCAAAGACACCACGTGCCTTTTCCCTGTCAAGGATTGGCAGGGCATCGCCAGCAGTGAGTGGCTCAACGTAAAGAGCGTTTGATGTGTCGCTATCCGTGCTGACAGTTTCTGGGTTAACATTTATCATAACGGCACGCAAGCCACGACGACGGACTGCTTCTGCTGCCTTCACACAGCAATAGTCAAACTCGACTCCCTGTGCAATTTTTATCGGGCCAGACCCAAGGACGACGATGGAGCTCTCCACATCTGGGGTTTCCTGTCTGCCCTCGGAAATGTCTCTTGGAACACCGTAATAATATCCACTGCCCTCGTCCCCCTTGTGCTGGGCGACCTTTTTGTAGCGGATATATTTGCCAAGTTCCTCTTTGCGCTTGCGGACATTGCCCTCGTCAACATTTGTGAGGACTGTGATCTGCTCCTCGTTGAAGCCAAGGTCGACAGCACGTTTCAATGCTTCGTCTGTGAGGCCTTCTTGCTCAAGCGTGTTTGCTGCGTCGACAATCTTCTTCAAACAATTGATGAAGTGCTGACCGATGTATGTTTTCTTTGCAAGTTCCCTTGTCCCCGTGACACCACGACGAAGGAGCTCTGCCATGGCTTCCATCCTCAAATGTGTTGGGAGCAGGACATCGTCCCAAAGTTCTGCCTCTGTCTTCATGCGGAGCTTCGGGAAGGGGATTATGTGCTTGTATGAAATGGAGCGGTATGCCTTCACAATCGCTTGAGTGTAGTTCTCTGCGAGGGAAAGCACTTCGCCAGTTGCCTTCATTTGTGAACTGAGTTTTTTGTTTATGCCGGGGAAGGATTCAAATGGGAAGGTCGGCACCTTTACCGCAACATAGTCAAGCTGCGGCTCCTTTGTTGCATTGCCTTCTCCTGTGACAGGATCTGGAATCTCGTCGAGGTTCTGACCGATAGCAATATGTGTTGCAATGCGAGCGATTGGATAGCCTGTCGCCTTTGAAGCAAGAGCAGAGGAACGGCTGGCACGTGGGTTCACTTCTATTACATAATATTCAAATGTGCCGTCTGGCTTGTCATTCAAGGCAAACTGGACGTTGCAAGCACCGCAAATTTCAAGTTCATCGACAATGTCAAATGCAGCCTGCTTTAATGTCTTCCATGCCTTTTTGGAAACTGTTTGAATTGGGGAAACAACAACAGAGTCACCAGTGTGAATGCCCATTGGGTCAATGTTTTCCATGCTACAAACGAGAACCTTGTTGCCCTTCTTGTCACGCACGACTTCTGTTTCAATTTCGTGCCAACCGAGGAGATATCTCTCGACAAGTGCCTTGTGTATTGGGCTAGCTTCCAATGCATCTTCTGTCTGTTGCACAAGGTCTTCCTCGCGATAGACAACTGAGTTGCCCGTTCCACCGAGGGTGAAGTCTGGGCGGAGGATCAAGGGGAAGGGATTGTGGGCGGCAAATTCTTTTGCCTCGCGCACTGTGGAGATGCCACGGCTCTCCACTATTGGTTGCATTGCATGTAGCATTGCGTGACGGAATGGTTCACGTCCCTCAGCACGCCAGATTGACTTTGCGGATGTGCCAAGCACGCGGCAGCCGTATTTTTCCCAAATGCCAAGCTCCTCGCACTCCATGCAGAGGTTCAAGGCTGTTTGCCCACCGAGGGTGGCGAGGACGCCGTCGGGATTTTCCTTTTTCAAGATTTCTTCAATATATTCTTTTGTCAGAGGTTTGATGTAGACTTTGTCTGCAACTGTGTTGTCCGTTTGGATTGTGGCGGGGTTGCTGTTCAGGAGAACGACATAGATGCCCTCATTGCGAAGCACCCTGCAAGCTTGCGTGCCTGCATAGTCAAATTCCGCTGCCTGACCGATCTTTATTGGGCCAGACCCCAGGACCAAAACTTTTTTCAAAGATTTATCTTTCATATATATTTCCCCCTGTTTGAAATTGGCGACTAAAAACCTTGCAATTATAATTCTTTTCAGCATTACTTGTCAAACAAAAAAACTGTAAATGTGAAAAAAATTCAAAAAAAAGCAACTGCTTCATGAGAAACAGTTGCCTGAATTTTCAATGGCGGTCCTAACGAGATTCGAACTCGTGCCGCGGCCTTGAAAGGGCCGTGTCCTAGGCCTCTAGACGATAGGACCATTTGAAACGATGGTGAGCCGTTCGGGACTTGAACCCGAGACACCCGGATTAAAAGTCCGGTGCTCTACCGACTGAGCTAACGGCTCTCGACATCACGAGCGAGTATTTTACCGCAAAATCGGGAAAAGTCAAGAGGTTATGAGCAAATTTGTCTTTTTGGTCAAAAAATCGAGAAAAATTGTCACGAATAATTGTCAAAGATTTTTTTTTGTGCTAAAATTTCGCTGTTGTTTTTCGCAAGTGAAATTCAACGAAAAAATTGCTCAATCCAAAGATTGGAGTTGGAAAAAATGAGATTTGTAGGAACAGTTTCAAGGGGAATTCGTCTTCCCATCATGAAAAAAGGTGATGACCTTGTCAAGACAGTTGTGGATAGCGTTTGCCGCGCCTCCGAGTGTGACAGGGACCCCTTCAAGGTGCGTGACAGAGACATTGTTGCGATAACAGAATCTCTCGTCGCTCGTAGCCAAGGAAATTATGTTTCCTTGAAAGACATTTCAAACGATGTTGCAAGCAAATTCCCAGATGGTGACGTTGCCATTATTTGCCCAATCCTTTCACGCAACAGATTTTATCAATTGCTCCGTGGAATGGTAGCAGGCATCAAGGGGCAGGTTCACATTATATTGACATATCCGTCTGACGAAGTCGGCAACCAGATTGTTGACCCAAAGCACTTCTATTTGAATGCGGACAAACTCAGTGGTGAGTGCTTTGATGCAGATGAATTTTACAAGGTCTTTGGTGTTTGCAAACACAAATTCACTGGTGTTGACTATATCGAGCTCTACCAGAGCATAGACCCAAGCAGAGTTTTTGTCCACCTCTCCAACAATCCACTCTCTGCCTTGAAGTTTGCCGACCAAGTCCTTGTGGCCAGCATTCACGCACGTTTTGTGCACCGTGAAATCTTGGAGCACGGCGGAGCGAAAAAGGTCGTCACAATGGACGAAATCTGTGCCACGCCACCAAGAGAAGGTGCGGGCTTCAACGAAACATATGGTTTGCTTGGCTCAAACTACACCACAGACGAAGCAGTGAAACTCTTCCCGCGCGATTGCAAAAATATTGTTGAAAAGATTGCAGCGGAACTCAAGGCTCGCACAGGCAAAAATATTGAAGTTATGGTTTATGGCGATGGTGCCTTCAAAGACCCAGTTTGTGGCATTTGGGAACTTGCAGACCCTGTTGTTTCCCCTGGCTATACAGACGGGCTTGACGGCGTGCCAAAGGAAATCAAGCTCAAGTACATTGCGGACAATGCCGAGGGCAAGGACCCAACAGAGGCAGTCAAGGATGCAATAAAGGAAAAGAGCAAGATCGGTCAATTTGAGCACTCAACAATGGGGACGACCCCACGCCGTATTCCAGACCTTGTTGGTAGCCTCAGCGACCTCACGAGTGGCTCTGGCGACAAGGGAACACCAGTCGTCTATATCCAAGGCTATTTTGACAATTACCTTGACAATTAAACAATAAAAGATGGGGCTTTGCCTCATCTTTTTATAAGGAGATTTTGAGGCAAAATGACAGAGATAGATTATGCTATGTTATATGGCTTTCTTGACCCAAACAAGAATGTCAAATTCACAAAATTGATAGAAATATTTCAAGATGTGTCTGAAATTGACGCAGCAAAATTTTGTGTTTCTGTGCCTCAACTTTTGGAGCATGGGCTCACCTGGATGCTCCGACGTTACCGTGTGACAGTTCACAGATTGCCCAGCGGAGCCGACAAGGGTTTTCGTGTTAAGACCTTTGCCACGCCAGTTCGTAATCTCTATTCGCGAAGAAAGTTTGAGCTCTGGTGTGGTGAGGAGCTACTCGTTGAAGCATATGCTTGGTATGTCTTGATAGATTTCGCAGCTGCAAAGCCAATCCGCTTTGACAGGTGCGAGATCTTGAAGAACAATATGAATATGTTCTGCACGGATACAAATGAAGTGCCGGAACCTAGAGTGCAAAGTTTGAATGAGCCAATGGTTTCAAAGGATTATGAAGTTCGTTGGCAGGAGCTTGACCTCAATCGTCACACGAACCACTCTGTCTTTTTCACCTGGGCACTTGAAACTGTGCCAAAGGACATTGAAAATCATATGTCGCCTCACATTGTTGAAGTGGAGTTCCTTCACCAAATCCCCTTCGGTCTCGTGACCGTGGAAACGGAGGAACTGCAAGGGCAATCCTCTGGCAGGCAATTCCTGCACAGCATAAAGACAGGCGGTCGTGAAGCTGGTCGTGTCTATTCATTTTGGGAAGAATTGAAAGATTAAGGAGAAAATTATGGATATTACCTATTTGCTATTTTTGCAAAAAATGCGCCTTGCCACCTGTGGCATTTTTGATAACTTTATGGAACTAATCAGCGAATTTGCCATGCCACTTGTGTCAATGTTCATCATCTGCCTCGTCTATTGGTGCCTCAATAAAAACAAGGGCAAGGTTGTAATGTTGTCCTATGTTTTTTGCGGTCTCTTCACACCACTTTTGAAGTTGCAATTTGCTGTCTATCGCCCCTTCATGAGGTGCAGCGATTTGCACCCACTTGCCACGCCGACAGGTTATTCTTTCCCCAGCTTTCACTCAACAAAGGCAGCTGGACTTTACCTCTCAATTGCAAACCAATTCAGAGAAATCAAGGTCGTGAAGTATGTGAGCCTTCTTCTGATTCCCCTCATTATGTTTTCCAGAAATTGGCTCGGCGTTCACACACCGCAGGATGTCTTGGTAGGCTTTCTTGTCGGCGCTGTCTCTTGGATTATTGCCTTGAATTTGTCAAGGAAGCTTGATGAAAAGAAGAATCTTGACTGGTTGCTCCTTTTGGTCTTTGTCGTCCTTGCATATTTTGCAATTCAATATTTTCTCACAAAGCCATACCCAATGGCGACAGACTCGGCTGGCAAACTCCTCATTGACCCAGTGAGAAAACATAAGGACGTTTTTGAGGCATTTGGAATTGTCATAGGATATTTCGCTGGCACAATATTAGAAAGAAGATTCGTTGACTTTGCTGTGCCAGAGAAGCTTGGCAAAAAGCTCAGCGTGCTCTTCCTTGGATATATGATTTTCCTCTTTATCCACACGGTCTGTGCTAGCGTTTTTTTCCTTGTTTGCGCAAAAAATGTCGCAACATTTTTCTCCTATTTCCTGGACATTTTCTATGTCACATTTTTGTTCCCGATAATTATAAAGAAGTTTTTTAACTAAATTTCAAGGATAGGTCAATGACCTATCCTTATTTTTTGCCCTGAAAAACTTGACTGTTTGCGGAAAATAAAGGATAATACCGTCAGTAAAAATTTTGGAGTAACAAATATGAATTTTTTCCGTGTATTAAAATTAGATTATGAAGCAGTAAAGAGGAACGATCCAGCAGTGCCTACGGGCATCCGTGGATTTTTTGAAGTTGTCTTGAATTCCCCGGGCTTTTTGGCAATTGTGTGCCATCGCTTCCTGCACTTTTTGCATTGCAGGTTGCATTGCCCCATTTTGCCAAGGTTTCTCGCCCTTATTGTGAGGATCTGGACGGGGATAGAGATCCACCCAGCGGCACGAATTGGACATGGCTTTTTTATTGACCATGGCACCGGAGTCGTGATCGGAGAAACAACAGAAATTGGCAACAATGTCACGATGTTCCAGGGAGTTACGCTCGGTGGCAGAGGTAACGAAAAGGGTAGGAAACGCCACCCAACAATTGGCGATAATGTCTTTATTGGCAGCGGTGCAAAAATTTTGGGGCCAGTTGTTGTTGGTGCAAATGCAAAGATCGGTGCCAATAGCGTTGTCTTGAAGGATGTGCCAGAGGGAGCGACGATTACCGGCATGAGGGCAAGGATAATCAAGATCAACGGTCGCCCTGTGCCTGCTTCATCGCATGAAATGTCCGCTGAAGCTCTTGCCTTCCGTGTCATCAAACTTGAAAATGAACTGGAAGAGTTAAAACAGAAATTGCAGGCTGGGCAGGCAAATGTAGGCAACCTTGTGGCAGAAGCTCGGCAGGTGCCTTTTGAAGTGGAAAAAACACACATTTCCAAAATAGAATTGTAGTCTCGGAGGTTCTCATATGAAGATGATTATCAGTAGAAAAATTCGCAACATTACCCTTTGCCTATTTGTGCTCTTGCTTGGAATTGGCGTGGGGCTCTTGATAAAAGGTAGCGGAAGCAACCTTGACAGGAAGCTTGCTCCGAGTGAGAATCCGATCAAGGTTGGTGTTCTGCTCGCAATGGACGGTAGAGGGGCAGACCTGGGTCAAAGCATAGAAAAGGGCATAAGACTCGCACAGTCCCAGACCCCAACAATCCTTGGCAGGCCTATTGAACTCATTGTCTTTGACAACAAAGGTGACGCGAAACTGGCTGCCACCCTTGCAAAGGAATTGATAAAGGAACACGAAGTCGCCTGCATTATCGGCTCAAATTCTTCTGACATTGCCCTTGCGGTAGCCAAGGTCGCAGAAAGATATGGCGTGCCTCTTCTCGTCCCAAGTGCAACAAATCCGCAAATAACAGAAGGCAAGGAATTTGTCTTCCGTGCATGCTTTGTTGACACATTCCAAGGCAGTGCGGCAGCATTTTACGCTGTGAGAGACCTCGCTTCAAAGAAGGCTGCTATCATTGTTGAGGAGGATGACCTCTATTCTAATGGACTTGCAAAGACTTTTGAAGAAAATTACATCCGTCGAGGTGGAAAGGTTTTGGAGCGTCTTGAATATGAGCGTGACGACAAGAATTTCGCCCCATTGTTGAAAAAAGCAATGGAATCTGGCGTTGACTTGCTATACATGCCTGCACATTGCGACGATGGAATACAAATTTTGATCCAGGCAAGCGATATGGGAGCCGACTTCAAAATATTGTCAAGCGATGCAATACAAAAATCAGACTTGGCAAAGGTGGCAAGTGTTGCCTTGAAAGATTTCTATTTCACAACCTTTGCTTATTCACCAAATATGTCGCAAAACCTTATCAGACAGAAGCAAAAAGTTTTTAACGCTCTTTGGCAAAAAAGTTACTCAAAAGAGACACCAAATGCGTTCTGCGCAATGGGCTTTGACAGTTATAACCTTATGCTTACAGCTATCAAAAAGTCTGGCACAGCAGAAAGGGACGAGATAAGAAAGTCCCTCGAGGGCATTGAATTTGACGGCATCACTGGCAAGCTCAAGATGGACAAATTCCACAATGCTGAAAAGCCAGTCGGCATTGCAAAGATCGTGAGTGGCAGAGAAAAAATAATTGCCATTGTGGAGAAAAAATAGCCAAATTTGGACTTATTGACAAAAGGCACGGACTAATGTCCATGCCTTTTGTCTTTGAAAAAATCTTGGAACAGAAATTAAATTAACACAAAAAATTCACAATTTATTGTTAAAATTCCGATTGTGATTTTAAAATGTTAATCTAGAGGTTATCTATATGAAAGCAACAGAATTTTCTTTACGCCACCCTGTGACAGTTTTGATTGTCACACTCTCAACAATATTTTTTGGCATTTATTCCTATAAACATATGGGAGTGGAGCGTATGCCAAATGTTGATTTCCCATTGGTCGTTGTCAGTACAACAATGGAAGGTGCCAGCCCTGCCATTATGGACAGTGATGTCACGGACATTTTGGAAGCACGCATAAACACAATTGAGGGCATCAAGGAAATGACATCATACTCCTATGAAGGCAAGTCCTTGATTGTCGTGGAATTTGAACTTGACAGAAACATTGACTTTGCTGCAGCGGATGTGCGTGGCAAGGTTAATATTGCCCAGGATAGCCTCCCAGACGACTGCGATGTGCCACAGGTTGACAAATTTGACCCTTCCGACAGACCAGTCATGCAGGTTGCTATCAAGAACGACGGCAGGACGAGCCAAAAAGATATGTCACGCTTCGTGGACAAAATTGTGCAGGAGCAGTTGCAGACGGCAAGCGGTGTCGGTCGCGTTTCACTCTCGGGCTTCTCTGAAAGGGAAATTGACATTTGGATTCGCCCAGATGACCTTGAGCGTTACAAACTCACGCAAAAGGACATAAGAAACGCCCTTTATAATAAGCACGTGGAACTCCCCGCTGGGCGTGTCGAGAGCAAATCAAAAGAATATGGCATCCGCATCATTGGCGAATATCCAGATGCCTTGCAACTCGAAGGTCTTCCAATTGCAGTCAGAAACGGTGCTGTTGTCCGCCTTCGTGATGTCGCGCGAGTTGAGGACACCTTCAAGGAAAAGCGCAGCATGGCAGTATACGAGGGCAAAAGAACAATTATTGTCCAAATCAGAAAGCAAAAGGGAGCAAACGAAGTAAAGCTCTCAAAAATGGTCAGAGAAAAGATAGACCACCTGAACAAGATTGCACCAAAGGGCCTCACCCTTGAAGTTGTGCGTGACAATGCGACCTTTATCATCAACTCTATGGATGGTGTCTTTTGGGACACTGTTATGGCAGTCTTGCTCACAGCATTTATAATGTTTGCATTCCTTCGCACTTGGCGAGCAACTTTTATCGCAGTTATTTCAATTCCTGTTTGTCTTTTCGGCACCTTTATTTTCCTCAATTGGTTTGGGCTCACGATAAACAATATGAGCATGATGGGAATTTCCCTTGCTGTCGGTATGGTTGTTGACGCCACGACTGTTATTTTGGAAAATATTTATCGCCACAAGGAAGAGGGAAAGACTGCCTTTGTTGCAGCGGAAGACGGCACGAACGAAGTTGCCTTTTCCGTTATCGCTGGTGCAGCTACGACCCTCGCGGTCTTCCTGCCAATAGCCTTTATGGGCGGCATGATGGGGCGTTTCTTCAACACATTTGGCATTACAGTTGCTTCCACAATTTCCATCTCGCTCATTGTTTCTGTTACCTTGACGCCATATCTTGCTTCTCGCTTGCTTGGGCGAAACTTGCCACCAAAGAAATGGCAAGTGGCAATGGAAAAGCCCTCATCGACCTTGAGCACGCCTACCGCAAGGGACTCGCCTATTGCACAAGCCACAGACGACGCACGATTTACGCAGCTCTTGCATTTTTCCTTTTTGGCATTGTTATTGCCTCAACCTTGGGTAGTGAATTTTACCCAAAGGAAGACCAGGGGTTGCTTAGAGTAGAATTTGAATTGCCAGCGGACACCTCGCTTGATGTTACGACAGAGATAACAAGAGAAGCGATAAATGTCATCCGTCAAGACCCAGCTGTTGCATATACATTTGGCTCTATCGGCAGCGGTGCTGGCGAGGAAGTCTACAAGTCAACGCTCCAAATAAAGTTGGTGGATAGGTCAAAGCGTGAAAATGCCACGATTGTGCAAAACAGGCTCCGCACTATCTTGTCACGCTTTAAGGATGCAAATGTCAAACTTGGTGGTTGGGGGTCTTCTGACATCACTGCTGTTATTCACGGTCCAACGAGCGAAGAGCTTGCCGAGATTGGCGAAAAAATTAAAAAAGACATTGAGCAAAACCCATCTTGTGGCTTGACAGACGTTATCCTGGGGCTGAAGATGGACAAGCCTCGCATAAATCTCTACCTCAACCGTGCCTTGGCTGATGATCTTGACATTTCTATTCGTGATCTCTCAACAGAAATGCTCACATGGTTTATGGGGGATGAAATTGGAACATTCAACGACGGTGGCTATCGTTACAAAATCCGCCTACGCTCTGAGGCACACACCAGAAGCGATGTCACGGATGTTATGAGAACCTTGATGCAGACAAAGACAGGGGAGATTATCCAAGCAGATGGCTTGATACGGTCGGAAATTGCCCCATCTCCAACTGTCATCACTCGCCACGACCGTCAGCGTTCCATCAAGATAGAAGCTAATGTTAAGGGAATAGACCCGGGGCAAGGCTACACGAAGTTGGTGGAACTTTTTGAAAAATATCAGCCACACGACGGGACTTTTGACATTGCTCCGAGTGCAGAAACAAAGAACATGCAGGAGAGTTTCTCTCACATGATGACGGCTCTCGTCTTTGCAATCATACTGGTCTATATTGTTATGGCAATTCAGTTTGAATCATTCCTTCACCCCTTCACAGTTATGTTCTCCCTGCCACTCATGACAGCTGGAGCCTTCGGTCTTCTCGCTATTGCAAACGTGCATAATTCTGTCATGAGCATAATGGGGTTAATTCTCCTCGTCGGTATTGTCGTCAATAACGCTATTATTCTCGTTGACTTCATTAACCAATTGAGAGAAAAAGGCAGAGACAAGGTTACAGCCGTCTTGGAAGCAGGACCTTTGAGGCTCCGCGCAATCCTTATGACGACTGTCTCCACTCTTATTGGCGCCGTGCCTGTAGCCCTCGCCCTCAGTGAAGGAGGGGAAACAAGGCAACCGATGAGCCTTGCAATCATTGGAGGGCTCACGACTTCAACGCTTCTCACTCTCTTTGTTATCCCAGTTATATATCTCATATTTGACGATATGAAGGACAAGTGGGATGCGAAGATCAGGCGTTTTAGTGCCTACCTGCGTTATAGGGAGACACTGTCATATAAAAATGAAGAAGGAATAGATGTGATGAAATCTAAGATAAAGGCTTTTTCTGATTGGTTAAAGAAAACATTTAAGAAAAATTCAACAAAGATGCTTCTTGTGTTTCTTCTAACAAGCCTCGCCTTGACGCTTGCTACGCCCAAGGTTATTGCAGAGGAAATCATGCCAAGTGGAAGCCTATCCTTACAGGCAGCAATTGACACCGCCTTGAAGCATAATTCATCACTTTTGAGCCTTGCCCAAGAAATTGAAAAGGCAAAGGCTTCTCGCCTTGTTGCGGATGTTGCATTTTTGCCTTCTCTCACAATTTCAGGAAGTGCAACGAGGCAAAAATTAGCAGTTGTCCCAGCTCTTGATAAATATACAAACAGCGAGATAAACGCAACCCTCACCCAGGTGCTTTATTCTGGTGGCAAGGTGCCTGCCTCTGTCCGCCAGTCCGCAGCACAATATGCCATGGCTCTCGCAGGTTATGAGGAAGGCAAGAACCAAGCCATAAAATCTGTTTACAAACTCTATTTCAATGTTGTGCTTTGGCAAGATGCTGTGAATATTGCAGAGGAAGCGAAGAAGACGTCGGAAGCTTTGCTGAAGGAAACACAGGTGAAGGTAAAGCTTGGACTCGCAAATAAACTTGAACTGATCAGGGCGGAGCAACAACTTGCCGATAGCGTTGCAAAGATTGCAAATAACAAATCTGCCTTGCGACAGTCGGAGGGGGAACTTTATTCATTCCTTGGTGTCCCCTTGAACGAGGATTGCGAGTATCTGGATAGAATTTTTGAGCCGGATGTTGACTTGAACGACAAAGTTTCGGTTGAAACTGCAAAGAAGAACAGATATGACCTTGTGAAGTTGCAAAAGCAATTGAAATATCAAAAGGAACAAATCAGGATTGAGCGTTCCGCCATGCTCCCAACTCTTTCTGCCTTTGCAAAGGGTGGCTATTCAAACCCATATAACAGAGAGGACAAAAGCGGTGACAGTTGGAGTGTTGGGCTGAATCTTGAAGTCCCACTCTTTGACAGAAATGTCGCACGTCACGGTGTCAAGGTCGCTCGTGCAACCTTGGAGCAGAACAAAATCACCCTTGCGCAAAAGGAGCTTGATATTGAAAATGATGTCAAGACGGCGATCGCCTCTATAATCAGTTACAAGGATGCTGTGAAGTCAAAGAAACTCGCAATGGACCTTGCGAAAGAATCACTTCGCCTCGCGCGCCTTGGCTACAATGAAGGAGTGACGCAACAGGTTGACTTGCTTCAAGCACAGAACGATTATGAAGATGCTTGCTATACATACGACACCACAAGGAATTTATACCTTATGGCAGTGATCAACTTGAAATACACAGAGGGAACCTTGGTGAACTGGATTGACCAAGGTCAAAAGACAAACTTGGGGGACTAGCAGATGAAAAAGTTCAAAGAATTAACAAAGACACAAAAAATTATTGTCTATACGGTGATAGTTATTCTTGCCCTTTCGCTCTACACAAGGCGGAGGAACATTATGGAAGCCATCCGTGGAGAGGACGGAGCCAAGGGCGGTGCCTTTGTGCAAACGCTCGTCGTTTCTGGCGATAACACAATAGCGGAAAAAATTGTGCAGAACATGTCAATTGATGCCCTTCGTCGCACAACCCTCACTGCTCGCGTGACAGCACGCCTTGTCCGCCTCTTGGCGAGAAAGGGCGACTATGTCAGGAAGGGGCAACTTCTCGCTGTCTTGGAGCACACGCAACAGGCGGCAGCAGTTGGTGCATCCAGGGCTCAGTCTGTCGCTTCGCAGGCGGACACAGCAGTGGCAAAGACAAGAATGCTAAATGCAAAGACAGACCTTGACAGATACGAGAAACTTGTGAAGGAAGGTTTTTACACGCAACAGCAGTTGGAAGCAAAACGCACGGAATACGCAGCCTATGTTGCGACCTACAATGCATCTCGTGCAAAGGAGCGCCAGATGTCAGCAGAGGTGACAAGGAGCATTTCCACAGAGGGCGATTATAGTATCTATGCTCCAATGAACGGAAAGATTCTTGATCATTACGATTTGACAGAGGGAGCGATGATCAGCACAGCAAGCAAGGTTTTTGACATTGCGGACACAAGTGTTTTCAAGGCGACTCTCCATGTCGCGGAGAAGCACATCATGTCCATCTCAAAGGGTATGCCTGTCATCTTGAAATTTGATGCCATCGAGGGTAAGGATTTCATGGCTCGTGTTATGTCGATTGACGATTTTGTTGACCCAGACACAAGGACTTGCAAGGTGGAGATTATCCTTGACAATAATCGTGACGCTGGTGGACTTCTGCGTGCAGGTATGTTTGGCACTGCGACAATATTGCTCAAAGAGCACAAGCATGTTGTCACAATTCCAAAATCCACCATCCACGAGAGTGAGCATGGTTTCTATGTTTGGATTGTGAAGGACGGGCATGTAGAGATGCGTGAGATAAAGAAAGGTATCGAGGACGGCGAAATTGTGCAGGTCACGAGTGGCCTGGCAGGTGGCGAGGAAATTGTCTCCATTGGTGGCAACAACCTTTCGCCTGGCGAAGCTGTCACAGTCACACAAAAACAATAAAAAAGGTGCAGCACCAATCGCTATACGGTTGGGCTGCATTTTTATTTTGGAGGGAATATGGCACTATACAAATTCAAAGCTATAAAAGACCAGAATGAAGAAATTATCGCTGGCACACTTGAGGCGGAAAATGACGCCAAGGCACTTGCAAGTCTACGGCAAGACTATGCTAGCATTGTGTCGCTTGAAGAAGTGGATGAAGAGCCAAAAGTGAAGAAGAAATGGCAACTTTTCAGCGCCAAGACTGTCAAGATTTCACAAAAGGCAATGTTTTTCAGAAAACTTTATATGCTCATTTCCGCTGGGCTCACGAACGCCGAGGCTCTTGAAATTTTGCAGGGCGGCGAGGAAAACCCCGTGCTTCGTGGTGTTATTGGGCGGCTTCTTGCTCGTGTGAAGAAGGGGGATAGCCTGTCCCTTTCCGCAAGCAATGAACCGAAATTTTTCGGCGCGAATGTCTTGGCACTCCTTCAAGTCGGGGACGAAACGGGGCATATGGAAGAAGCACTTTGCCATATCGCGGATTACTTTGACGAAGTGGCAGAGACGAGGAAAAATTTGTCCAGTGCCTTGGCTTACCCAATTTTCCTTCTTTTGTCATTTTTCCTTGTTTTCTTTGTAATTATCTTTTATTGTGTGCCGTCATTTGAAAGGGCGTTTGCGCCTATCATAAAGAGTGGAAACCTGCCACTTGCAACGAAGGCAATTTTTGCGACTTCAAATGTTCTTTGCAATCATTACATTGTTTTTGCCCTTTGCCTTGTCACGCCGATCATCATTGTTTGCTACAAATTCCGTGGCAAGTGGAACGACAAATTGTATCTCGTTCCACTATTCAGAAAGTCCTTCACTGCGGAGGCAATGAGAAATATGTCTCTCTTGCTTGGTGCAAATATTCCTGCCGCGAGGGCGACTAGCCTTTTGTCACAGGAGTGCGGGGCGGTGCAACTGCGGAGGATTTTCAGCGAAGCGGCAGTGGCAATAGACAAGGGGGAAGCGATAGACAAGGCACTCGGCAAGCATTTTTCTGCCATGGACAGGAGTCTCCTTGCCGTTGGCGTTACAGGGGCGAAGTTGGCAGAAGTGTGTCTCATAATTTCCGAGCAATACAAGAGAGAAGCAGAAGCAGCACAAAAGAAAATCCTGAGCCTTCTTGAGCCAAGCCTTGTTCTGCTCATAGGCCTTATGGTGGCACTCCTCGCCTTTGGAATTTACCTGCCATGCATCAGAATGATTGAGCAAATTTCTATGTGAGGTTTCTTTTGCGACGAAGTGGCTGGGGCAAATTTTTGTCCCAGCCTTTTTTGTGTTCGCTATGGCTACAAGACTTCTGCTTTCTATTGTCTAAATCCGCAAAAAATGATAAAATACTCGTTTGTTGAAACAAATCAAGATTATGAGATACTTTTCACGATTGGGGGCATCCATATGCAGGACGCATCAAAAATTAGAAATATTGCAATAATTGCACACATAGACCACGGCAAGACCACCCTTATAGATGGCATATTCAAGGCTTCGCACCTCTTCCGTGACAATCAGGTCATTGAAGAGCGTGTGATGGATGCCGGCAACATTGAAAAGGAACGCGGTATCACGATAAAGTCAAAGCAATGCACAGTTGAGTGGGAAGGCTACAAGATAAACATCGTTGACACTCCGGGGCACGCAGACTTTTCCGGCGAGGTGGAGCGTGTGCTTTCCATGGTTGACTCAGTCTTGCTCTTGGTCGATGCCAATGAGGGTCCAATGCCACAGACTCGCTATGTCCTCATGAGGGCATTGAAGCTCGGACTTCGCCCTATCGTCATTGTGAACAAGGTGGACAGGCCAAACGCACAGCCAGACATCGCCCTTGACAAGACATTTGACCTCTTTATTGAGCTCGGTGCAACGGAAGAGCAATGCGACTTCGCAATCCTCTATGGTTCAGGCTTGCAAGGTTGGTTCGTGAAGGACCTTTCAAAGAAGGAGCCGGGCGTGAACCCAGGCATGGAAGACCTCTTCCACACAATCATTGATTGCGTTCCTGCTCCAAAGGCAGAGATGGAAAAGCCATTTCTCATGCAGGTTTGTACCCTCTCTTGGAGCGAATACCTCGGAAGAATCGGCTGTGGCAGAATCCTGCAGGGCACTCTGAAAAAAGGTGACAGAATCCTCCGCACCCACACCCATTGGAAGGATTATGACCAAACAGATTGGGAAGTCCTCTCCACTGACACTTCAACCTGCACTCACCTCTATGTCACAAAGGGGCTTGACAGAGTTGAAGTTGAAGAAGTGGGAGCGGGCGACATTGTTTGGTTCACGGGGCCAGAAAATATTGACCTTGGTGACACAATCAGCGATCCTAGCTTGACGGACAGCACACTACCGCCACTCAACATTGAGGAGCCAACTGTTTCCATGCTCTTCCTCGTCAACACAAGTCCCTTCGCTTCCCGTGACGGCAACGCTATCACGCTTCGCCAACTGAAAGCAAGGATAGAAAGAGAAACAAAGACGGACGCAGCTTTGCGTATGGAAGATTTAGGTCGCCCCGATGGCATCAAGGTTTCTGGGCGTGGCGAACTGCACCTTGGAATTTTAATTGAGGAAATCCGCCGTGAAGGCTCGGAACTTTGCGTGTCACGCCCAGAGGTCATAACTCAAAAAGATTCAAACGGCAATGTCCTTGAACCAATGGAAGAAGTCATAATAGATGTGCCAGAGGAATATCAAGGCATAGTGATACAGAAACTTGCCCCACGTCACGGGGAATTGAAAAATATGGAAAACACAGGCACTGGTGTCCTGAGGCTTGAATTTACAATCCCAACGAGGGGGCTCATCGGTTACAGGGGCGAGTTCCTGACAGACACAAGGGGACTTGGCATCCTCGCTTCTCGCTTCATCGGTTACAGCGAGTGGGTCGGGGAAATTCACTCTCGCAGCCACGGTTCGCTCGTCAGCATGGACACAGGTCAATGCACAAGCCACGCACTCGAAAATCTGCAAGAGCGTGGAATACTCTTTGTCGAGCCAGGCGAGGAAGTCTATAACGGCCAAGTCGTCGGCGAATCCAGCAGAGACAGAGATATCCCCGTTAACCCAACAAAGAAAAAGCAACAGACAAACCACCGCTCTGCCACAAAGGACACAATGATTGTGCTTGACGTGCCACGCAAGGTGACGATTGACACAGCACTTGAATGGATTGCAGACGATGAGCTCGTGGAGATTACTCCGTCATTTGTCCGTATCAGGAAGGTTATTCTTGACCACGAACTGCGGAGAAAGGCTCGCATTGCAGCAGGCAAGGCAGCAGAAGAAGACGATTAGACGATTAAGAGGTGAGGCTTGCTTCACCTCTTTCAAATTATATGGATTGGAAGTTGTGATATGAATTTTATCTTATACAGAAACATTGCGAGTGACAAGGCAATAGATGCATTTTGCAACGGCACAAAGGCAGAGCAATTTGAAGCACTTGGGCAAATTTTGCAAGTGTCACAAAGGTTCAGCTTGAGGGGCGACATTTTCAAAAATTACCTCGCCTATTTGGTCGTGACGAGCGAAAACCCCTTTTCACTAGCCTGTGAGAGGAACAAAGCAGAGGCAAACTCTTCACTCTACAAGGCGTTTCAAAAAGACACAGAGGAAATTATAGCACTTGCTGCGAAGCTCTCTGCTTTGTCAAAATCACTTGGGGTGAGCGACATCGCGGAAAATTTCTCCCCACAGGAGAATGCCCCCTTTAATTTTGAAAGGTGTGCCTGCCTTGCTGACTTTGCGTTGTCATTTGCTTCTGCAAAAACGCCAGCAGAATTGCAAGAGGAGATAACGAAATTTTCCCTCTCAAACGGTTGTGGCAAGTTTGCCTTGGCGAGTGCCTTCCGCTACAATGTCACAGCAAGAACACTCGAGCCAGCCCTGCCACTGCAAACTGTACAACTGTCTGACCTCGTGGGATACGAAAGCCAAAAGGAGCGTGTTGTGAAAAACACAGAGGATTTTTTAGCGGCGAGACCCTCAAACAATGTCTTGCTCTACGGCGCAGGTGGCACAGGCAAATCCACGACGATAAAGGCACTTCTCAACAAATATTCTGCCCTTGGACTCCGAGTGATAGAGGTTTACAAGCAACACTTCCCATATTTGGACAACATTTTGGACGAGGTGAAGGAAAGAAATTATCGATTTATCTTGTTCCTTGACGATTTGTCCTTTGAAAATTTTGAAACAGAATACAAATATTTGAAGGCCTTCATTGAAGGCGGCATAACAGCAAAGCCTGAAAATGTCCTGATATACGCCACTTCAAACAGGCGACACCTGATGAAGGAGACTTGGAACGACAGGACGGACAAGGAAGAGGATATGCACATTTCTGAAACAATGCAGGAAAAGTTGTCACTCGTTGACCGCTTTGGGCTCGCAATCCGTTATGCCTCACCGGAGCAGGAAGAGTATCTTGAAATTGCCAGGCAAACTGCCTTGAAGCTCGGTGCGAAGAAAGAAGATGTCGAGACAGTTGAGTTTGAAAAGGAAGCTGTGCAGTGGGAGCTCCGCCACGGCGGTTTCAGTGGTCGTTGCGCCAGCCAATTCGCAGCGAGTTTTGTGAATAGGAGAAAATGATTCACCATGAATGAATCCTTAGTTGAAGAAGCTTTGAAATTATTAGTTCTTCGTGAAACCTTGGTTGAAGAAAATTTATCTTGCATTGCGCAAAAACCAAATGGGCAGATTGTGAAGGAAACAGGCACAGGAATCGCCCCAACAATTCGCCTCTTGGAAAGTGGGGTGCTCCCTGGCTCAATCGTGGTGGACAAGATTATCGGCAAGGCTGCTGCAATGCTCCTGACCCTTGGCGAAGTCCGTTTCGCTCACGGAGTTGTGATGAGCAATTCTGCCTTTGAGTGGCTAGAAGGACATAGCATTTCTGCGAGTTATGACACATTGGTTGATTTTATCGTGAATAGAGTTGGCAATGGTGTTTGCCCCATGGAAGAGACTGTGCAAGGTGTGTCGGACGAAAAAATTGCCCTCTCTCTTCTCAAAAAGAAAATTGAAGAATTGAAGGCAAAAAGGTAAAAAATATAGAGCAGGTGATGTTAAGCATCATCTGCTCTATTGTTTTTTGTGTTATTTTTCAACTGGCAAATTTGCATTGCCTGCCCAAGCTTGGAAGCCTGCATCGTAGTTAATCGCGTTGTAGCCGAAGTGGCGTAGAACCATTGTCACAAAGGCGGAACGAACTCCAGCTGTGTCATAGACAACGATAGGTTTGTCTTTTCCTATGCCGTGTTCTAATAATAATTTATCAATAAATTCCTTTGGTTGAACGATGTTTTCAATATCAACGGTTTCGTCTTTTTCAATGTTGACGGATCCGGGAATGTGACCTGCTCGCTTTTCTTGGAATGGGCGAATTTTGCCATCATATTCTGCCTTTGTTCTGACATCGATGATGTAGTAGTCCTGCAGTTTGTCTTTCAAAGTTGCCGTGTCAATAGTGTAACCGGGGAGATATTTTGTTGCCTTAAAAGACACGGGCTTTGCCTTTGTTTCCTGCTTTGAAACAACTCCACCGTGTTGCTTCCATTCAGTGTAGCCACCGTCAAGTTCATAGATCTTTTTCAAACCAGTTTGGCGAAGCACCCAAAGAGCCCAGCCACTCTGCCCCCAGCCCTTGTCGTCACAATAGACGACTACTGGCTTTGTCCCATTTATACCAAGAGCCCCTATCCTTTTTGAAAGTGTTTCAGGTGGCAACATTGTTCCCCATTTTTCTGTGCCGTTTGGAACATTGATCTTCGCAAAGTATGTCCATTCTGCGTTGATAGCGCCGGGAATGTGACCAGATTTATATAGTGAATTGGGGCGGCAGTCAATAACGATGCAGGACTTAATGTTCTTTTTGAGCCACTCAACTGTGACAAAAAATTCTCTGTTTGCCATACTTGTGTCCGCGGATTTTGCTTCCTTGGTTTCTTTTGCGTTGGTTTTTGCTTTTGTCTCTTCTTTTTTTGTTGTTTGTGTTGGCTTATTCTGAGTTGTTTGCTCTGCCTTTGCAGGAGCTGCCTTTGCTGGCTCAGCAACTGGTTTGGTTTCTGTTTTAGCAGGTGCTGTCTTTGCAGGTTGTGCAACAGGTTTGGCTTCTGTCTTTGCTGGTGTTGGCTTTGCAGGTTGGACAGCAGGCTTCACTTCTTTTTTTGCAGGAGTTGGTTCACTCTTTTTTTGTTCTGCGTCAGCAACAGGGATCTTAATTGTGTTTGTCTTTGCAGGCTCAGCCTTAGTTGCTTCTGCGTTTTTTGATTCTACGTCGCCAGCAGGGATCTTTATTACATTGATCTTTGCTGGTTCAGCTTTTTTCTCTGTTGTTGTTTGTGTGGCGGAAATGGCTGGTGTTGCCATTGCCAAGGTGACTGCGAGTGTTGCGATAATTTTTGTTGTTTGTTTCATGTTCTTTCTCCTTTGAAAATTATTTTCTGTTTTGCAATATCCAATCGGCAGCTCTTGCTGCTTCATTGAAATCAATTTTGTTGTTTGGGATTTGTTTGCCTGAGAGCATATCTTCCTTCCAGGTGTCAAAGGGGAGCAATAGCCCCTTCGCCGTGAAGTGGTCGAAAACCTTGTCGAAGCGTGGAACACCCCAAAGCATTTCTGGTACCAGCCAACCTCTCTTTACAAATTCCTTTGTCAGGAGTTGAAGCTGGAAGCGCAGGCCGGTTTTTCTTTTTGCCTGGAGGAGGATCGGAACAGTGCCGCCTGTGATTGCTTCGCTCACCATATTGACGGAGTCGTCTGTGACAAAGACCAGATCGGAGAAGCCAAGCATGGCAGGAATTGGATTGAAGCTATCCTTGCTTGCCAGAAGCAGATAGCGAATTCTATCAGTTTTCCCGCGAATTTTCAAGAGGGCATCCTCTGCTGCCTTTGAAGTGCGACGTGAAGTCGTGATATAGAGGTAGGCGTCTTGCGATTGGGCAAAGGTGATGATGGAAGAAAGTGCTTTTGTAATCCACTCTGCATCGATTGCGTAATTTTGGTCGTCGCCACCGATCAGGACACTGTAACGCTTTGCTTGCTCCTCTGTTTCGCCGAGCTCGTCCAAGAGTTTCGTGGCCTCCGCTTGCAATTTGCTTTTCTCAATAAGGTTTGGAGCGCCGAGAGTGACAAAGACATTTGGTGCTTCGTCCGGCTCGTCGTGCTCTGGCACGATTGCAAAGTCAAATGGTGTAATGCCTAGGTACGTTGGTGTCATTATTGTTGCGTTTTGCACATGGAGTGCAATGCTCAAGGCAAGGTTGAAAGGAGCAGCGGCACTGCCGCTAGAAAGGATCAAGATGCCGTTGTTCGCTGTCTTTATCTTGTGCTTGGTGAGATCCCTCATGATCTTTTCCAAAAAGTCCTTGCCAGCAAAGAAATCAAGCCAGCTCCTCGCTTCTTGGGCCACTTGGAGTTTATATGCTATTCTCCTTGCGAAAAATTTACGAAGCCCGTTGAGTTTCGTCACTTGGTATTTGAAGATTGGGCATTTCGCCTTGTGACTGATATTGCGGGCAAGCCCGAGGGATTGATTCAAGTGTCCCCTTATGCCGTCGTGCAGAAGAATGATTGCTTTTAAGTTTGTAGCAGCCATATTTCTGACTAATTTCCTAACATTATTTTGCGGAGCAGGTCAAGGTCTTCTGGCGTGTTTATGTTCGGGCCATTCGGGGGATATTTGGTTGGGATCACTGCCATTGAGTAGCCGTGCTCCAAGATTTTTAATTGTTCGAGGCTCTCTGTTTCCTTCAATGGCGTTGAAGGAAGTGTGATGAGCTTCATGAGAAA
>R06__coassemble_199_pt1 | contig 22821 bp, 21 predicted proteins | sample R06__metabat2_low_PE_002 | metagenome-assembled genome bin R06
AAGACAATGGGCTTCAAGAAAATGCCATACTTTGGTGCGAACGACAAGGCAAGACAGGGTTTTTTTCATTCTGGAAATTGATGTAATATGTTATTCGTTTTCATGTGACGAGAATGTCACATGACTAAAATTCAAAATTCAGTAATACCATAGGAAAAATGGCTAATTTAGGCGAATATTTTTGAGATGATTTGAGAAAAATTTGGGTTCAAATTGAGATAAATTTAAGAATTTGTGGCGGTAAAATCATTTCTTTGATCTTGAAATAGCGTTATGCTATTGATTTTTTCAATTTTTGTGCTAAAATACACGTCGCTTCGACGAATCATAAGAGTGGGCTTGTCCCACTCTTTTTCTTGTTAATTTGGAGGTCTGTTATGGACACAAAATTATATGATGCAATTTTTCCTGAACTTTCTGCTCGTGCTTCCTCACACGGCTTCAATTGCATAGGGCTAGAGCTTGTCACGGAAGATGGAGAAAATATACTTCGGCTTTACCTTGACAGTGAAAATGGAGTTGACCTTCTCAATTGCGAGACAGTCAGCAGAGATGCTTCAGAGTATCTTGACACAGTGGGCGACTTGCTACCAGCACATTACTACTTAGAAGTTACGAGTCCCGGGCTTGAAAGACCACTATTCTGCAAACAAGATTTTATTGATAATATAGGTCAATTGATTAAAGCAACCTTGACAAATGGCAAAATTATTGAAGGAAAAGTCATAGAAGCAGACGATGTGGCTGTTAAGATGTTACATAACTCAACATTGCAAGATTATACTTACGACAAAATTAAAACTGCTCACCTTGTTTTTGTAATGAACAAAGGAGAGAAAAAAACATTCAAAAAAAATAATAAAAAGAAGAAATAAAAGGGAGATACAAGGTATGAAAACGAAAAATGTGAAAGAACTGAGTTTAAAAGAAATAATTTCAGCAATTTCGCTCCAAAAGGGACTTGATGAATCTGTCATTATTCGGAGCATTGAGCAATCAATTCTTGCTGCGTATAAAAAGTTTAAGGCTTCACAAACTGACTCGAAGTTCAAGTCTTCTGCTCAGAAGATAAACATAGAAGTGAATTTTGACATTGACACAAACCAGTTACATGTGTTTGAGGTTTATGAAATTGTGGAGACAGCAGACGATATCGTGAATCCACACACGCAGTGGACCTTGGAAGATGCTGAAGATGCTGGATTACAAGGATTGACTGTTGGAGAATTTGCAAGAGTGGAGAAGTCACCAAAGAATTTCGGCAGGATTGCGGCACAAACTGCTAGACAAGTGATTATGCAGAGGTTGAAGGATGCAGAGAAGGATCAAGTGCGTGCCAGATTAAAAGAAAAGGAAGACAATGTCATAACTGGTGTTGTCAGCAAAATTAAGGGCAACAAAACATATGTGACGATTGATTCCAAGGCAGAAATAGAAGCAATCTTCCCCGAGGACGAAAAGATTTTCGGCGAAGAATATGAGCTTGACTCACACCACAAATTTTACCTTTTCCTCGACAAGGTACCGGGTGGCAAATCACGCTATGTCGTGTCTCGCAAGCACTCAAACCTACTTCGTCGCTTGATGGCAATTGAAATTCCCGAAATTCAAGAAGGTGTTATCGAGATAAAGTCCGTCGTTAGAGAAGCTGGAGCAAGATCAAAGGTCGCAGTAAAGTCTCTTGACCCGAATGTCGATCCAGTCGGTGCTTGCATTGGCCCAGTTGGTGCAAGAAGGCTAGAAAACGTTGAAAAGGAACTTTCTGGCGAAAAGATTGATATTGTAAGATATGACGATGACATTGAAAAATACATAATCAATGCACTTTCACAAACAAAAGTAACTCGTCTTGAAAAAAATGAGGTTAATGGCAGGACGATATACACTGCTATTGTTCCTCAATCAAACTTGTCTCAGGCTATCGGAAAAGCGGGGCAAAATGTCCGTCTGGCAGCAAGATTGACTGGCTGCAAGATAGAGATCAAGCCAGACGCAGACACTGTTATGCCAACCTTTGCTGACATAATCAACAATTAATTCATGACTATAAAAACGAGAGAAGAAAAGCAAGTGCACCTGCGAACCTGTCTCGGTTGTGGTGCATCACAGGCTAAACACAAAATGCTGCGTGTGGCAAAAAACAACGATGGCACAGCAGTGCTTGACATGACAAAAAAGCACAGTGGCAGAGGATGCTATGTCTGCTACAATATGGACTGTTTCCAAATTGCTGTAAATAAAAATAAATTTACAAGGTCTCTCAGGATAAAAGCCGTCTCTGAAGAACTTATTAACGAAATTACAGCAGAAATTTTGAAAAACAGGGGCTAGCGAGATGAAAAATGATTTCAACTTTTTAGGGCTAGCAAAGAGAGCGAATGCTCTTTACATAGGGCAGGACAAGGTACTTTGTGCATTGAATACTGGTGCAGAGTTTTTTGTCTTAACGAGCATAGATATCTCACCGACATTACTGCGAAAGGTGCAGGCAAAGGCCTCGACAGCAGAGATTACAATCGTAAAAACGAACCTAAGCAGAGAAGAAATTGGCTCTTTGCTTGGCATAAATTCGTCGAGCATCTTAGCAATAGAAAAAAACAATCCTTTTGCTAAAAAAATTAAACAAATTGATATTTTGCAAAATAATGATTAGGAGTGATGAGAATGGCAAAAATGAGGGTTTCAGAATTTGCTAAAATTCAGAACACAACAAGTGCAAAAATTTTGGAGATCGCCAAGGGGCTAAATATAAGCTTGAAAACTCATAGCAGTAATATAGCTGAAGAAGACCAAGCAAAAATTATTGCTGTGCTTTCAAACGACAGTGACCAAGTAAAAAAACAAGAAAAAGAGCCAGAGGCTACTGCAAATTCCTTACCAAAGGTTGCTGTTGGCTTAGAGCCAACTTTGCAGGATGTCGCAGATGCGCTGAATGTGCCTTTTGGAATCCTAGCGAAGAATCTTATGCTTGCTGGGATGATGAAGCCACCGACCTCAATGGCAGATGACAAGACACTCTTTGTGTTATCTGAGGCGTTTAAGATAAATCTTACAAGAGAAAAGCCAAAGAATATTGAAAAACCTCAAAAGACTGTTATTGTCACAGAAAAGATTGTCACACCTGACATTCAAGAGATAGAAAATATTGAAGCAAAATATCAAGATTTTATTGACGAATTCGACGATGATGATGAAGTCCGTGGAGCTAGAAAAAAGCCACAGGGCAAAAAGCAAAAGGACAAATTAATACGAGAGCCTGAACCAGTCAAACAAAATGTTCAGCCTGTACAGCCAACTCAACCACAAAAGGAAAAGGTCAAGAAGGAAAAGAAACCAAAAACTCCAAAGGTTGTCCAGCCCGTAGTCTACAAAGAAAAATCTGAGAAATTAAAACAAAAGCACCAGGAAAAAATAAACAAGAAAAACCAAGCAGAAGTGAAGAGTGACATCAAACCTCGTCCACCAATAATCACCGTTATGGGACACGTTGACCATGGAAAGACGACCTTGCTTGATTCAATTAGGAAAACGCATGTTACGGCAAGAGAAGCAGGTGGTATCACTCAACATATTGGTGCATCATGCGTTGATTACAACGGACAAAGGATCGTGTTCTTGGACACACCAGGTCACGAGGCATTCACTGAAATGAGAGCTAGAGGTGCGAGTGTGACTGACATTGCAGTGCTTGTCGTGGCAGCAGACGATGGCATAAAGCCACAAACAATTGAGGCAATTAACCATGCAAAGGCAGCAGAGGTTCCAATCGTTGTTGCAGTGAACAAAATTGACAAGCCAGATGCTAATCCAGACAAGGTTCGCCAACAGTTAACAGAATATGGTCTGATCTCGGAAGATTGGGGCGGTGACACTATTATGGTCAACATCGCTGCAAAATCAGGTCAAAATATTGATGAACTTTTGGAAATGCTCTTACTTGTTGCAGAAATGCAAGAATTAAAGGCTGATCCATTGGCGGAAGCAAAAGGAACAGTAGTTGAAGCAAACCTTGACAAGGGCAAAGGAGCGGTGGCGACAGTTATCGTTCAAGAAGGCACCTTGAAACGTGGCGACATCATCCAGACTGGTAGCACCTGGGGCAAGATCCGTGCAATGTATGATGATCACGGAAAACTTGTCTCAGAAGCAGGTCCTTCCACACCAGTGGAAATTCTAGGTTTGGAAGGAGTTCCCACACCAGGCGAAGAATTTGGCACAATGAAGTCTGAAAAAGAAGCAAGAGAATTGATCGAACAAAATCTGCTCGCCAAAAAAGAAGCTGAAAACAATGTCGCAAAGAAATTAACATTGGAAGACCTGTTCAACAAGATGCAAACTGAAGAAACACCATTACTTTGCATTGTCTTGAAGACAGATGTCCAAGGCTCACTAGAAGCAATTCGCTCTTCCCTTAATAAGATGAGTAGTGATAGTGTTGCTGTAAAAATAATCCATGAGGGAGTCGGAAGAATCTCTGAGTCAGACATTACCCTCGCAACTGCTTCAAATGCAATTGTTATAGGCTTCAATGTTAGACCAGACAACGGAGCAAAGAATCTTGCTGAAAAAGAAGGCATACAGATTAGGTTATATCAGGTTATTTATGATATGCTTGATGATGTCAAGGCCGCAATGGAGGGTATGCTTGCTCCAGAATTGAGAGACCAAGTCCTTGGCACAGCCGAAATTCGTGAAATTTTCAAAATTCCAAAGGTTGGTCAGATTGCCGGTTGCCGTGTGACTGAAGGTATAATCAGAAGAAGTGCTAATGTTCACTTAATCAGAGACGGAATTGTCTATTGGACCGGTACGCTTGATGCCTTGAAGCACTTCAAGGATGATGCAAGAGAAATTAATGCAGGCAATGAATGCGGAATCTCCTTTGCTCGCTTCCAAGATTTCCGAGTCGGCGATGTTGTTGAGTGCTTTGAAGTTGTAGAAGAGAAGAAACTATTAGATTAAATTATGATAAGTTACAGAATACAAAGAATAAACAAGGAATTATTACGAGAAATTAACCAAATTATCTTTGACAACATTAAGGATGAAAAGGTTAAGAGTGCTATCCTGACTGGCGTTCGCACCTCTCGTGATCTTTCCTTTGCTCGAGTCTTCTACACTTTGCTTGATGCAGACCAACTAGAAGAGGTGCAAGGAGCACTTGACCTTGTTGCACCAAAAATCCGCTCATTCCTTGGTAAACAGATGCACCTCCGCACCGTCCCTGAAATTCATTTTTGCTTTGACGAATCTGAAATAAAGGCAAGAGAAATGGACTCACTTTTGAAGAAGGTTATGCAAATAACACCTCCCGAAGAAACAGAAGATGAAACCGATGAGTTATAAATTTGATAACATAATTTCGAAATTAAAAAATTCAGATGTTTGGTATATATTGGGGCATGAAAATCCAGACGGGGATTCAATCGGTACAACTCTTGCGTTTTACAATTTTGCAAAGAGAATAGGCAAAAAGGCTGTCGTAATTTCTAAAAATACACCGTCAGAAACTTATGCTTTTTTGCCAAATTTCAATGAAATAATTGTAAGCCCAATTTGCCATGTATCAGAAGACAACGCAATCCTCTTGATTTGCGATACTGCAAACATGGCAAGAAGTTCGCAAAATATAGAGGACCTTTTGAAAACAACAAAAAGTATTGCACTTGATCACCATGCAAGCAACGAAAATTTTGCAGATGAGAATGTCATCAACTCAACTGCTTCCGCTACGGCAGAGATTGCATATGAGCTCATTGACTCTTTTGGCATGGGGATAACAAAGGAAGAAGCAATTTGCCTCTATACAGCAATAGTTACTGACTGCGGAAATTTTGCATATTCCTGTACGACAGCAAGAACACATGAAATAGCATCAAGATTGTTAAGCTGTGGTGTTGAGCCAGCACTCGTTAACGAGGCACTCAATAAGAATATGACACACAATATGTTTTTTGCTTGGGGGCTTGCACTTATCCACACAGAGATTATTTGTGATGGAATTGTTGCTATTTCTCACCTTTCAAGTAAGGATTTTGAATCCTCTGGTGCCTCTCCAAAGGATCTAGAAAATTTGCCTGCCTTTATAATGAGGCTGAAAGGTGTCAAAATTGGTCTTTTCGTTACAGAAAGAGAAGATGGTGTGAAGTTCAGTGTGCGTTCATGTGAGCCATATGATTCATGCAAAATTGCTTCATATTTTGGTGGCGGTGGTCATGCCTGTGCTGCAGGTGCTACCTTGAATTACAAATTTGACGAGGCAATAAAGCGAATTGAGGAAACTGTAAAAGATTATGCCAACAGACGGAATCCTAGCAATATATAAAGAGCGTGATTTGCGTAGCACTGATTGTGTCTCATTAGTTAAGAAAATTTTGCCTCGCGGAACTAAAATCGGACATGCAGGCACACTAGACTCAACAGCAGAAGGGCTTTTGCTCTTGTTGATTGGTCGTGCTACTCGTTTGTCTGATTTTATCATGACAATGCCAAAGGTTTATCGTGCGAAGGTTTGTTTCGGAATTCAGACATCAACCGATGATGCCAGTGGGGAAGTTGTCACTACAAAGCCATCTGATCACATTACAGATGACTTGATACAAGAAACATTGCCTTTGTTTCTAGGCAACAGGCTTCAAGTGCCACCGAATATCTCTGCAGTCCATATCAATGGCAAAAGAGCTCACGATTTAACTAGATCTGGCTCAGATTTCAAGATTCAGCCAAAAAATATAAAAACACTGCGGATTGAACAAACCTCAAAATTGCAAAGTAACGAAGCAGAATTCTTGATTGAATGCACAAAGGGAACATATATCAGAAGTTTCGCCCGAGACCTTGGTGTTGCAATGGGAACAGTGGCACATATTAACCTTTTGGCAAGAGAGTCTGTTTGGAAATTTGACGCAAGATCAGCAATTTCAAGCAAAGACTTACCAAATTTGACTTGGCAGACACTAGAAAAAAATGTCCAACCCCTAGATACTTTGATTGGCTTTTTGCCAACCATTGAACTTGACGCTGCTTCAGAGCAACATATGAAAAACGGTTTAGAGTGTCCTATTTCAAATTTGAAATTTTTATCGCTTGGGCATTCCGAAGCAAAAAATAAGGTGCTTATGATTTCAGGCTCAACATTTTCTCTTTGTAATTTGAGAATTAAAAATAGTGTTGCTTATGCTTTGCCAAAATGCAACATTTTTCTTTAACAATAGATATAGATTGGAGTGATAAACATGATATACTGTTTGGGAGCTTTTGATGGATTCCATAAAGGACATCAGGAACTGCTCAAGGTTGCGAGTAAACTTGCAAAAATTACAAAATCAGACTGGGGAATAATCTCCTTTACTCGTAATCCTATTACAACGCTAGTTCAGAATGATTTCAGACAACTGTTCTTTAGAGATGAAAGGAACAGCATTGCCCGCGCGATGTTCTGCAAAACCATTATAGAGTTGCAATTTACTCGAGAATTAGCAGAAATGAAGCCAAAGGAATTTTTTGATAGTTTAGTGAAGAAATATAATGTGACAGGCTTTGTGGTGGGGGAGGATTTTCATTTCGGCTGTAATCGTTCAGGCGATGTGGATTTGCTTAAATATTATTGTGAAAAGAACAATATCTCATGCAATGTAATCCCTATGTTATCCCATGGTTCAAATGTTATTTCAGCTTCTTATATCCGTAATCTCATTTCAAAAGGATCAATAAGTTCGGCCAATAATTTACTTGGCTTTCCATTTTTTCTTTCGGGACATTCTATTCACGGAGACAATCGTGGCTCTTTGCTTGGCTATCCAACAGCAAATTTTCCAATCGAAGGTGGCAAGGTTTACCCACCAGATGGAGTTTATGCAGCAGTTACTGTGATAGTAAAGAAAAGTTATGCTGTCGCCTTGAATATTGGAAGTAATCCTACATTTCAAGGTTACAGATCTCCACGCATTGAGGCACATATCTTAGGTAACTTTGGTGAACTATATGGCAGGAAATTTGTCTTTTTTATCTTGAAAAAAATCCGTGGTGAAATAAAATTTGACAATCAGGAAGCACTATTGAACCAAATGAGGTGCGACCTGCAAGAAACGCAACATAGTTTTGAGTCTATGTCACAGAAACGTGAAGCAAAGATACAAAGAATAGCATTACATTTGCTAGGCTAATTTTTTTTGTTTTGGCATTCAATTAAATGGTACAAATTTCATTGAGCTGGTGCAAGTCTATTGACAAATGCCTATTATGATAGTATAATTCTCGTCGTTGAGGTGAGGTGGCCGAGCTAGGCTGAAGGCGCACGCCTGCTAAGTGTGTAGAGGGGCTATAACCCTTCTCCAGGGTTCGAATCCCTGCCTCACCGCCATTTTTTAAGCGCCGGTAGCTCAACTGGATAGAGCACTTGACTACGGATCAAGAGGTTACGAGTTCAAATCTTGTTCGGCGCGCCATTATAAAAACAAAAAGCACTTCCAAAATTGGTAGTGCTTTAACTTATTCAAACACGGAGAGATGTCCGAGTGGTCGAAGGAGCTCGCCTGGAAAGTGAGTGAGGGGACGCAAATCTTCTCCTAGGGTTCAAATCCCTATCTCTCCGCCATAAAAAAATCAAAGAGGAGTAACAGACATATTTGTTTTGTTACTCCTCTATTTTTTTTCTAACAAATGAAGCAGGAATCTCCAAATGAAAAGAATCTATATCGTTCTTTCACTGCTGTTTCATATGATTTAATTGTGAAGTCGTACCCTGCAAAGGCGGAAACAAGCATTAGCAGGGTGCTTTCTGGTAGGTGAAAATTTGTGATTAATTTATCAACAACTTGAAATTTATAACCAGGTGAGATAAAGAGCCTTGTGTCTAGCACACCTTCCTGAACCTTGCCATAAACTTTTGCAAAGCTTTCTAATGTGCGGACAACAGTTGTGCCAACAGCTATGACAGTATTTCCCGTTTGCTTTTGTTCATTAACTAATTCAGCAGTCTCGTTACTTATCTGGCAGAGTTCACTGTGCATAATGTGATCTTTAATATTTTCAGCCTTCACGGGGCGAAATGTTCCAAGACCAACTTGCAGTGTAACATAGGCAATTTTAACACCTTTATCTTGTATCTTGGTTAACAATTCATTTGTAAAATGCAAACCTGCAGTAGGTGCTGCAACAGAATTCTCCTTTGTAATATTGTTATATACTGTTTGGTATCTTTCGCTTGGTGCATTGCTTGACTTGATGTAGTGGGGGAGTGGCGTGTGCCCAAATTTGTGGATTAATGTGATTGGATCTTGCGTGTCAGAAAATACAATTTCACGTAATCCGTCGTCTAAATAGCCACCAACTGTTATTACATTATCTGTATCAAACATAAGGTGTGTGCCAGGCTTGCATTTTTTGCTTGGCTTAATTAGAGTTTTCCAAATTTTATGGTTATTTGTTGGGGCTAAAAAGAAAACTTCTATATTTGCTCCGAGTCCTGCTTCATTTATTTTTGTCGCGAATACCCTTGCTGGCAAAACTCTTGTGTCATTCAGTACCAAGAGATCACCTTGATGTAAATAATCTATAATATCATAGAAACGCTTATGCTCATTCGTCTGTTTTTCTCTGTTCATCACAAGCAAACGAGAATGGTCTCTTGGTTCAATTGGATTTTGTGCAATTAATTCCTGTGGCAAATAGTAGTTATATGAAGATGTCTTTGTTAAATCCTTACTCATCACAGCATACCGACTTGTTATTTGTTTTATAGGTTAAGCAAATTCCGCTACAACAGCAGTGTGGTCTGATGGACGTTCCATTGCTCGAAATCCTTTTTCAACAAATAAATTTTTTGCTCTATTTGTCATTGCATTTGTTGTTAAAATATGATCAATTCTCCAGCCAATATTTCTTTCTAGCGAATTTTTCACTCTATAATCCCAAAAGGTGAAGTTTCCACCATCAGGGATAAACGTTCTGAATAAATCTGTGAAGCCCCAATTAATAGCATTTTCAAAAGCATTACGAACATCAATATGAAAACACACATTATTTTTTTTGCCATTAGGCTGTGCTATGTCAAATTCAGTTCTCGCTACATTAATATCCCCGACCCAAATAATATTTTGGTCAGTGGAGTAGTGTTTGTTTAACATTTCAAGTATTCTTTCAAAAAAACGTATTTTATACGGATAGTCTTTATGTGTTATGTCTTTTCCCTGGGGGATGTATGTGTTCATAACAGTCACATCACCAAATGTTGCCCTTATAATACGGCAATTTTCGCTTTCGGCTCTTGCTTCGTCTTCAACGCTCGGCAGGCCAAAGACAATATCATTTGCCGTAATTTTACTCAAAATTGCAACTCCATTGTAACTTTTCATACCTTTGAAGTAGGCATAGTATCCAAGATTAGTGAAAAAATCTTTTGGAAATTCAGAGTCTTGGCATTTAGTTTCTTGCAAACAAAGGATTGTTGGTGCTTTTTCGCTTGTAAGCCATGGCTCTAGTATATGTAATCTAGAGCGAACTGAATTCACGTTGAAGGTTGCAATAGAAAAATTTTCTAATTTATTCATAAAAACTTAACCTCAAAAATAGGCAGGGCTTAAACCCTGCCTATTATATTTTGCTATTCTTCTGCCCAATAGTTCGGGGCTTCTTTTGTGATGACTATGTCGTGCGGGTGGCTTTCCTTCATTGAAGCTGAGGTAACCTGCACAAATTGTGCATCTTCATGCAAAGCTTGGATGTCTTTTGCTCCGCAATATCCCATACCTGCTCTGATGCCACCAACCATTTGATACACTATTGAAGAAAGTTGCCCTTTATATGCAACCATACCTTCAATTCCTTCTGGAACAAGTTTGTCTTCCTTTGCTCCTTCTTGGAAATATCTATCCTTGCTACAACCGCCCTTCATTGCTCCAAGAGATCCCATGCCACGGTAAGTCTTGAAGGAACGACCTTTATATATAACCTGTTCTCCTGGGCTTTCTTCCGCACCTGCAAAGAGTGAACCAATCATAACTGAATCAGCACCAGCGGCAAGCGCCTTAACAATATCTCCAGAATAGCGGATACCTCCGTCTGCAATTACAGTTTTATTTCTTTTGTGTGCAACTTTTGCAACATTCAAAACAGCTGCCACCTGGGGCACGCCAATTCCTGCAACAATTCTTGTGGTGCATATTGAGCCAGGACCAATTCCAACCTTCACGCCATCAGCACCAGCATCAAAGAGTGCTTCTGCAGCAGCAGATGTAGCAATATTTCCACCAATCAAAGGTAAATCAGGATATTTTTTTCTGAGGTAGGTAACCTGGTCCAGTACCATATGAGAATGGCCATGAGCAGTGTCAACTACAATGACATCAACTCCTGCCTCAACTAAGGCATCAGCTCTGTCACGAGAATCTTTTCCCACGCCTATTGCAGCACCGACGGCAAGCCTTCCTCTGTCGTCTTTTGTCGCATTCGGATAGTTTTGTGCCTTTAAAATGTCCTTTATAGTGACAAGTCCCTTCAAATGGAAATTTTTATCAACGAGTGGAAGTTTTTCAACTTTGTGACCTTTGAGTATTTCTCGTGCCTGTTGCAATGTCGTGCCAACTGGGGCAGTGACCAAACCTTCCTTTGTCATTACATTCGAGATAAGTTGTTCCAAATCTGTAACAAATCTCAAGTCTCTATTGGTGATAATTCCAACAAGCTTCAAGTCATTATCCACAATTGGAACACCTGAAATGTGAAAATGCTCCATCAAGGCTACAGCTTCTTTTATTTTTTGTTCTGGATGGCAATAAAATGGATCAACAATTACGCCTGATTCAGACCTTTTCACTCTGTCAACATGTAAGGCTTGTGCTTCAATTGGCATATTTCTATGCATAATGCCAATTCCACCTTCTCTTGCTAAGGCAATTGCCATTGTCGCTTCTGTTACAGTGTCCATTGCAGCTGAACAGATTGGTATGTTTAATTTAATTTGTGGAACAAGTCTTGTTGATACATCAACAGTATTTGGTAAAACTGTGCTGTATGCTGGGACCAACAAAACATCGTCAAATGTAAATCCGTTAAAATCTGCGAATTTGCTTTTTGTCATTTTATGCCCTCCATAGCAATTTATGTAATATTTTTTATATTTTTGATTTAGTTAGTGTAGCTACTGCATGGCAAATCATACACTCGCCCCTGCCAACAGAGCCTGCTTCCTCGCCAGATTTCACCTTCAAATTAAAAAATTTACGAGGTGAAGAAAGTGGGGAAGTGGTCTGCAACTCACTCTGTATTATGTTATTTATGTTGTCAATCATCTCTGGAATCATGTTGCCTAGTCTAGGAACTTGTGTGGTTAAAACGGAATCAATCCACTCAATCGTCCAACCTTCATTTGCCACACGCTGAATTATATTTTTTAATATTTCAATGCTATTCATATCTTTATATGCAGGATCACTCGCAGGGAAAAGTGTCCCAATATCTGGCAATCCCGCAGCTCCAAGCAGAGCATCGCTCACTGCATGTGTGATTAGGTCAGCGTCAGAATGTCCGAGTAATCCCCTTTCAAAAGGAACCTCCAAACCTGCTAGGATTAGTTTTCTTCCTTCAACAAGTCTGTGTATATCATATCCATATCCTGTTCTAGTTATCATTTTGTCATCCGCCATCAAACTTGCAATCTGCCAATCAAATTCATTGGTGATTTTGAAATTTTTTTCGTCCCCGATTACATAACCAACGGAATTACCAGATGCTAAAATTGCTTCTGCTTCGTCCTTTATATTAATATCTTTATCCAATAAATTCAATAATAGTTTTTTGTTGACCAATTGCGGTGTTTGTGTTTTGTAAATTTTTCCTCTATCAACAATAAGCATTTGCTTATTTTCAATTTGTTTTAATGCATCAGAAGAGGAGAGAAGTGGAATTATTGCCTTGTGTTCATCTTTAGCAATAATTATTTTTTGTATAAGTACCGTTGATAAAAATGGTCTAGCAGCATCATGAATAAGTGCATAATTACCATCTGCAGCTAAAAGACCAGCCTTTACTGACAATGCTCTCTCCGCACCGCCTGCGACACATTTTATGGGTAAATTGCGTCTTTTGCATTCATCATGACAGAATTGTAGGTATTCCTTTGGTAACACAAGCACTATATCTTTCAAAGTATTCTCAAGTAATTTAATAGCTACCTTGCAAGACCAAAGCCAAACTGGAATGCCACCAAGTAGTCTAAATTGCTTCGGTGTACCACCCAGCCTTGTGCCGCTTCCACCTGCAACAATTATAAATGAGTATGTTTCTTTTGTCATGATTATTCCATTTCCTGCCGAGAATCAAGAGCAATGTGTAATGTTACTCTGTCTGCATAGCTGATAGAGCCACCTATTGGCAAACCGTAGGAAAGCCGTGAGATTTTTAAGGGGAAGTCCTTCAAGGTGTCTTTTAATGCAAAGGCTGTCAAGTCCCCCTCAAGTCGTGGGGAAGTGGCAATTATTACTTCCTCAATATTGCCCTCTGAAATGCGTCTTGCAAGTTTTTCTAAACTTTTTGCAGGAATTGTTTCGTTATTCAAAGGGGAGTAACGACCCCCAAGAACATGATAAAGTCCATTATAGACACCTGCCTGTTCAATTGCAACGCAATCTTCTTCTGTTTCAACTATACAAATCGTCTTTTTGTCTCTTGTGTTATCGCGACAAATTGGACAGAGTTCTGAATCGCTAATTGCGCCACAAATCTCACAATGTTGAACATTTTCAGCAAGGGCAGTAAGTGCATTCGCAAAGTTTTTTATTAAGTCTTTATCTTGGCGAAGGAGATAAAAAACCATTCTTCTTGCAGTTTTCTCACCCACCCCAGGCAGTTTACTCCAAATTGAGATTAAACTGTCTATGCTACTCGGTAATATCATTAAAATAGACCGCCAAACCCACCACCAAGTGCATTTAGACCGCCAGACACGGCATTCATCTTCTTTTCAGATTCTTGTTTAGCCTTGCTCTGTGCGTCTTTTATGGCAACTAGCAATAAATCTTCAAGCATTTCAAGTTCATCAACATCAACAGCATCTTTTGTTAGTTTTATAGAGATTATATCACCAGAACCGTTTACAGTTGCCGTTACAGCACCTCCACCTGAAGTGCCAGTAATTCTTGCATTGTCTAGTTCCTGTTGTGCCAATGTCATCTGTGCCTGCATTCTTTGCGCTTGTTTTAAGATTTTGTCCATCTTCATAGTGTTGTATCTCCAATCTTATCATTACAGTGAAAATATTTTGTTTTATTAATCCTTGTATGTATCTAAGTGCAATGATTTTGCTATTACTAAGAATACAAATTTAGGCAACTTTATAATGCGTTTCCAACGAAATGGTTCTTGAATTAACCTGTAAAGCCATTCAAGTCCAAGTTTCTGCCAAGACTTCGGTGCACGGGTGAGTCGCCCACTGATCACATCCATTGTTCCGCCTATGCCCATTCCAACAGTAGCACCTGTCTTTGCTAGGTTTTCAGAAAGCCAGTACTCTTGCTTCGGCACACCAAGTCCAACAAAGAGTATATCAGCACCACTTGACTTAATTTCACTACAAATTTCGTCATTTTGATCGGGCGTGAAGAAACCATTTCTGACATAAGCAACCTGTAATGTTGGAAATTTTTCTTTTAATTTTGCGGTGGCTTCCTCCGCCACACCATTTTGACCAGCGAGAACAGCAATTTTTAAGTCATTTTTTGAAGCTAATTCTGCAAGATCAACTGTGAATTCACAGCCTGGAATCCTCTCTTGAACAGGATTATGCAAAAATTTCAACGCAGTAATAAGTCCCATTCCATCGGCAAGTGCAAGAGAAGAAGATTTTACTATGCTTGCATATTTTTTATCAGTTCGACTCAAAAGTGCTGAAAGAGCATCTGGTGTGACAATAATGTGTGGAATGTTTTTTTCAGAAGTAAACCAACTATTAACCTTGCTTATCGCAAAATTACGAGAGACATTGTCTGTCTTTATGCCCCAAAGTGTTGGGTGGCGTTTGTCTTGTACCATAGGATTCTCCTTCCTGTCAAAGAATATAAATACTAATGATAAAGCAAAAATTATGAAAAGAATGTTATGTCTGATGCGACCAATTCCACAAAGTGATAGCAATACACTGGAGAGAGTGGAGCAGAAGACAAACATCTTTATTGCAGATGTATGTGTGTATCCTGAGGATAGCATTGCAGAGTATATTGCCATATGTGGAGAAAAATTATCACGTGAAGTGAAGAATCTAAAAATATTTTCTATGTAGGTTGTTACAAGTAGCAAGAAAAAGCCAAAGCACATTAGTAGCATAGAGTAGAGTGGGACAGCACTACTCACAGCTCGGATAAAAGTTCCTGCAAGTAAAATTCCCCAAAGAGCAGTTAAGGGTTGCGTTAATCTCCTATAAGCATAGGTTTGCCTTGAAAAAAAAGTAAAGAAAATGCACAAGCATGCAAGACAAATAAAAAGTGCATCTCCTTGAATTCCATTAAAGAAAAATATAAAGGCAGAAAAGAGTAGCCATAAGGACAGTATCATAGACCCAGCAAGCCCTGGAATGTCATCAAGTGCATTTAATGCAATAGGGAACAGACCAAAGGCTAATGCACCTATTGCTAATGATGCAACATAACTTATGCAATAAAATTCACTGGGGCTGATTTCTACAAAACTTACCCTCGTGCCACCTATTGAGAAGATTATGCCTATCACAAAATATAATATTTCAAGATTTTTTATCATCTGGAAGTGTTGGCAAAAACCAAGACAAGCTGCGATAACTGCAGCTGCACAGGTCATACGCAGTAGTGAATCATCTATCCATATCCCCATTAATGCAATTGCAGCAACAAGCGAGATATCCTTGAAATAAAAGTATTGATCACTCTCCAGATGTTTCTTAAAAAAATATTGCAATAGTTGGAAGGCTAAGCAGAGGATAACTATGAATATTGAATTTTGAATTAGAATTTGCGACATAAATAAATCCTATATTAAAGATTTTAGCCTATTTTTTCTATATTTTGAAGATAGGGGCGCAGTGCCTTAGGAACAATGACACTTCCATCTATTTGCTGGTAATTTTCAAGAATTGCAATCAAAGTTCTGCCTATGGCAAGTCCTGACCCGTTCAAGGTGTGAACAAGTTTTGGTTTTGTGCCATCAGTTGGTTTATATTTCATATTCAATCTACGAGCTTGGAAGTCCTCGCAGTTACTGCAAGAACTAATTTCTCTATATGTATTTTGTGACGGAAGCCAAACTTCTATGTCATATGTCTTTGCTGCACCAAAGCCCATGTCTCCTGTTGATAGGACTATTACTCTATATGGGATTTCCAAGAGTTGCAAGACTTTTTCCGCACAGTTTGTCATATGTTCAAGTTCATCGTAACTTTTTTCTGGTGTGGAAATTTTTACCATTTCAACCTTATCAAATTGGTGTTGGCGTAGCATTCCTCTCATGTCCTTGCCGTAACTTCCTGCCTCTCGTCTGAAGCATGGAGTGTATGCACAATAATATTTTGGCAAATCACTTTCTTTGAATGTTTCGCCACTATGGATGTTTGTGAGTGGAACCTCTGCCGTAGGAATCAACCAGAGGTCGTCGTTTGTGCATCTATATAAATCCTCTGCAAATTTTGGCAATTGACCAGTTCCTGTCATTGTCTTTGTATTAACAAGAACAGGGGGCATAATTTCCGTGAAGCCATGCTCGCCAGTGTGCAAATCAAGCATAAAATTGAGCAATGCTCTCTCAAGTTTTGCACCAAATCCTTTGAGAATTGTGAAGCGGCTTTCCGAAAGTTTGACACCTCGCTCGAAATCAAGAATATCGAGTGCTTCGCCAATTTCCCAATGAGGTTTTGGTTCAAAGTCAAATTTCCTTGGTTCACCCCAACGACGGATCTCAACATTGTCGTTTTCGTCTTTTCCAAGTGGCACAGACTGGTGTGGCATATTTGGAATTGATAATGCAAGGGCATTCAATTCTTCTTGAATCTTGTTTGATTCATCATCTAACTTCTTTATCTCATCGCCTAAATTTCTTATTTCATTTTGCAATTCAGTTGCATCTTCGCCGTTTCTTTTCATAATGCCAACCTGCTTTGAGCCAGCATTTCTCTTTTCTTTTAAGGTTTCAACTTTTACAAGCATTTCACGACGTGCTTTTTCAAGTTCCATAAATTTATCCAAATCAAAAGAGTTGTTGCGTGAAGTGAGCATATTTTTCACAACTTCGTAATTTTCTCTAACCCATTTTATGTCTAACATATTTTGCCTCCTGAAAAAATACATAAACATCTGAACAACATTGGAATTATATCAAAAAATAGTGATTTTTTCATAACATTAATTGAATTTTAGGATTTTTCTTCCGTGTGAAAATAATCAAATATATTCTTGGCAAGTTTTTTACCAATTCCTTGAACAGTTTCAAGTTCTTTTATGCTCGCTTGGCTGACATTTTTTGCACTACCAAATTTTGCAATCAGAAGCAGTGCCTTTGAATGGCTCACGCCAGATATATCCTCCAGCCTTGAATGTTGCATGAGTGTGTCACGCTTGTTTCTGTGGTTTGTGATTGCGAATCTGTGAGCTTCATCTCTGATTCTCTGTAGTAATCTTAATGTCTCATCATTTCGTGCTAATTGAGTTGGCTTTTCTTCAAACTCGGTATAAATTTCTTCATTTTTTTCTGCCAATGCCAAGATTGGAACTTTAATTTGTAGTGAATCAAGTGCTTTTCTTGCAAAAACGAGTTGTTCAGCACCACCGTCAATCAAAATCAGCTGGGGGAGTGGAGCTTGACCATCCAACACTTTTTTATATCTTCTTTTAACTGTTTCTTCTATTGAACGAAAATCATCTAGCCTATTAAATTGTAAGTTAAATCTTCTGTAAAGGCTTGGATTGGAGTAGCCTTGTTCAAACACCACGACGACACCAACTGTTTCTTTTCCGCCAGTGTGTGAGATGTCAAAGCAATCGATTCGCCATGGAATAAGTGGCAAATGGAATATTTTTTGCAAGTTTATCAAGGTAACTAAATAATTGTCCTCTTCCATTTTCGTATCTGGCGTAGAATGCTTTTGCCGAGACACTCGCCACAAAGCTCTTATTATGTTTCTAATTTTCGCTGCTTCTTCAAATTGCATAGACTTTGCAAAGTGATCCATTCTTTGTCTTAATTTCTCTGTTAGTTGCAGGGTATTTCCTTGTAATAATAGTATTATGTCTGCAACACGCTCTTTATATTCTTTTTCAGAACATTTGCCAGCACATGGGCCAAGACATCTGCCTAGGCTATACTTCATACAGGGTCTAGTGGGGAAGTGTTTTGTCAGGTCATAATTACAAGTCCTAAGTGGCATAAATTTTTCAATCAGACGAAGCAATAGTTTTACTTCACCAACACGAACAAATGGCCCAATATAATTTCCACCATCATCTAGCACGACTCGAGTAAATTCAAGGCGAGGAAATTTTTCGTCCGTAACTTTTATATAACCATATCTTTCATTCATCTTTAAATCAACATTGAAAAAGGGTTGATATAGTTTTATTAGGCGATTTTCAAGTAAAAGTGCTTCAATTTCAGATTCAACCCTGATTGTTGAAATATCATAAATAGAATTCACGAGTTTTCTGAGGCGTGGGCTAGCAAAATTTTGGTGGCGGAAGTAAGACAAAACTCGCTTCTTTAATGATTTAGCCTTGCCTATATAGATAATGTTAAAATCAGCATCACGCATCAAATAAACGCCAGGTTTATCGGGGAATCGCTTTACATATTGAATAAGTTCATCTTTTGTCATAAATTTTCACCTAACATATATCTTGCACAAGAAAAGAAAAAATGTATAATTACTTTTAATTTATCGCTATTTTAACACATAGGAGATTGTTTATGCCACTTTATGTTTATAATGATTTAACAAGAAAGAAAGAAGAATTTGCTCCAGTGGAGAAGGGCAAGGTAAAATTTTATGTTTGTGGTCCAACAGTTTATGACTATTTCCACATAGGCAATGCTAGGCCATTTGTTGTTTTTGACACATTTAGGCGCTACCTTGAATATTTAGGCTATCAAGTTACCTTTGTTCAAAATTTTACTGATATAGATGACAAAATGATAAAAAGGGCAAACGAAAGAGGAATAACTGTCGCTGAATTAGCAGAAGAATTTATTGAGGCATATTTTGAAGATGTAAAGGCACTTGGAGTTAATCCTGCAACTGTTCATCCAAGAGCAACACAAGAAATAGATACTATTATTAAAATTATAAGTGCATTAATAAAAAATGGTCACGCATACGAGGCTGATGGCGATGTTTATTTTTCCGTGGATAGCTTTAAAGAATATGGAAAACTCTCAAAGCAAAGCATAGAAGATTTGCAGTCAGGTGCTAGGGTAGAGCCAGGAGAAAGAAAAAAGAATCCATTGGATTTTGCACTTTGGAAATCAGCAAAACCAGGCGAACCAAAATGGACATGTCCATGGGGGGAAGGAAGACCTGGCTGGCATATTGAGTGCTCAGCCATGTCAACAAAATATTTGGGCAAAACAATAGATATTCACGGAGGTGGCTCAGATTTAATCTTCCCTCACCATGAAAATGAAATCGCTCAAAGCGAATGCGCTAACAATGCACAGTTTGTAAAATATTGGCTCCACAATGCGTATCTACTCATTAATTCTGAGAAGATGTCTAAATCCCTTGGAAATTTCTTAACAGTTCGTGAAATCAGAAAAAAAATCAATCCGCTAGTATTAAGATTTTTCCTCTTATCGGCACATTATAGGTCTCCATTAAACTTTACAGAGGAAGCGTTAATGCAAGCAAAATCAGCATTGGAAAGAATACATATTTCCTATAATGACATGCAATTTGCACTTAATAATAGAATGGATGGTGATAAATCTGAATTATTAAAGAATGCAACAATAGGTGCAAAAACAAAATTTGAAGAAGCAATGAACGATGACTTTAACACAGCAAAAGCGTTTGCCGTTATATTTGATTTTATAAAAACCCTAAATATTTATTTAAAGGAAAATCAGACTGTAGATAAAGAATCGTTAAAATTTGCAGAAGAATTTTTCTCAGTAACTAATAATATATTAGGTTATCTTCCAAAGGATACTAATGAGAATGAACTTAACATTGACGCTTTAATTCAAGAGCGCAATGAAGCAAGAAAAAATAAAGACTTCAAGCGCTCCGATGAAATTCGCGATATGCTTTTAAAACAGGGCATAATAATAGAAGATACAAAAGAGGGTACAAGGTGGCGTAGACAACAGTAATATAGATATAAATAAAAACGACAAGATCATTATTGATCCTGCCGTTTTTATTTTACATAAAAATGTCTTATAATTTATCTTATGTAAATTATTGATAATTACTTTCTAAATATTACTTGTGGTGTTTCAGGTGTAAGTGTAGAAAAGGTATAACCATCACCAATTAAACAGTCAATTAGAATTGGCAATGCTTCAACAACTGCTTTTTTCTTTATTGAAGTATCGTGCATTAAAATTATAGCAGCATTGTGCTGTAGCACTCGTGAGTAACAATTTGTTAAGATATTTTCTGTTTTTAATTTAGATGAACTTACACTGTCTCCGGATGAAGCATTCCAGTCAAAATAAACATAACCACGCTTGTCTAATTCTGTTTTTATTTGTTTAAATAAATTTTTAGGTAAATGGCAACTATTGCTTCCACCAGGGAAACGAAGTATTTTTGTTTCGTAGCCAGTACATTCCTTTATGTAGACATTAAGCTTGTCAATATCGTCTATAAATGCTTTTGCAGATGAATAAATCTTCTTGTAGTCATGGGTATAACTATGTAATCCTATAGCATGACCTTCATTAACCATACGTTTTAATCTGTCAACAGTTTTAGTGTCATTATGATGAACAACAAAGAACGTTGCCTTGACTTTCTTTGCTCTTAGTATATCAAGAATCTCTTCTGTAATAACAGATGGACCATCATCGAATGTTAGATATGCAATCTTTTTATTTGAAACCACATTTGGCTGTGGAGTCTCAGATGATTTTTCAGGATTAGATAGTGTTAAAACATTTATTTTATTTTCAAGTGCTGAAACCCTTTGAGAAAGGTGTGAAGTTAATATTACTGGTATTAAAACAATTAAAAATAATGTTAATAATATTATATGTCTAAAAAAACTAACACTACCTAAATAATGTTGTTTCATAATATTAAAAACCTATGAGATTGAATTTCTAACTATACGCATAAAATCAAAAGCATTAACAGAAGCACCGCCAACAAGTAGACCATCAATGTCTGGCTGGTTAATTAAGAATTTTGTATTCTCTGGCTTTACACTTCCACCGTAAAGGATAATAGTATCATTTGCTGCTTGTTCGTTGTCATAGAGTCCGTATATCATCTTACGAATAGAACGACAAACATCTTGAGCAACTTCTGGAGTCGCTGATCTTCCAGTGCCTATTGCCCAAATTGGCTCATATGCTATTATAATTTTTTCTGCTATATCTTTTGCTGAAATTCCTGCAAGTCCTACTTGAAATTCCTCTCTTATCATAGGCATTGTAACTCCAGCATCACGCTCTTCTAATGTTTCACCTACGCAAAAAACAATTTTTAGACCTTGTTCCAAGGCACATTTCACTTTTCTATTCAGGAAGGTGTTTGTCTCGTAAAACAATTTTCTTCTCTCACTGTGACCAAGAACAACATGCGTAACTCCAGCCTTTGCAATGTGCATTGGAGATATTTCTCCTGTGTAGGCACCCTCAAAGTCACTAGAAGCATTCTGTGCACCAATAATCATCGGTACATTCTTTGCCATATCAAGTGCCAATGAAAGTGTAAAGGCTGTAGGGAAAATAGCTACATCTAGCTTATTTTCCGTTATTGCATTTAAAATTTCTTTATCTTTTTGCAGAGCTGGAACAAATTCCTCAAAGAAATTTCTTGTTTCAGCAAGGTCATTATACATTTTCCAGTTTCCAGCAATAAATTTTTTACGCATAGCAATTGCCTCAAAAATATTAAATTTAATTTAGAGGATAAAAGGTTCAATGCCTGGGAGCATCTTGCCTTCAAAGAATTCTAGGCTTGCTCCACCACCAGTAGAAACGTGTGAAACTTCTTTGCTAAAGCCAAATTTGGCTATTGCAGCTGCTGAGTCTCCTCCACCAATAACTGTTAAGGCACCATTTTTGGTTGCTTGCACTAGGGCAAGCGCGACAGCCTTTGTTCCAGAAGCGAATGATGGCATTTCAAAGACTCCCATTGGTCCATTCCACATTACAGTTTTTGCAGACATAATTTCACTGACAAAAATTTCTTGTGTTTTTGCTCCAATGTCTAGCCCCATCATATCTTCTGGAATTGCATCAACAGAAACTGTGGAAGACGGTGAATCATTAGCGAACTCTTTCGCAACAATTGCATCTACAGGAAGCAGGATTTTAACACCCTTTGCCTTGGCACGCTCAAGCATTTCTTTGGCAAAGTCAAGCTTTTCTGTTTCACAGAGGCTTTTGCCAATTTGTTTACCCTGGGCCTTGAGGAATGTGAAAGCCATTCCGCCACCAATGAGCATTGTATCAACCTTGTCTAACATATTTTCAACAACAGCAATCTTGTCAGAGACCTTTGCGCCACCGAGGATAAGGACAAATGGCTTCTTTGGATTATCTCTTGCTTCTGACATCATTGTGATTTCGCGATCAATCAAATTGCCAGAGCATGATGGTAACAAGTCTGTTAATGCTCTTGTCGTGGCATGGGCTCTATGG
>R06__coassemble_212_pt1 | contig 21988 bp, 18 predicted proteins | sample R06__metabat2_low_PE_002 | metagenome-assembled genome bin R06
CTCGCCTCTGTGGCTTCAAGCTTATGCTTGTTCAGACCATAGACATCAGGGACGGGAGCCTTGTTGGCGAGCCAATTGTTGCCACAGATATAATAGACGCTGGAGTCGGAGAGACGGTTATCTATGTCGCAGGGAGTTCCGCTAGAACGGCAAGTGGAAATGTTAGCCTCCCAGTGGACGCTACAATAATTGCGATAGTAGATAATTACGATGCCGACTTTAGTCTCCTAAAATAAAAGGAGATGAGACTAGTGAACATTTTGGAATCAATCGTTGCCGCTGGCGTTGTCGGTGCTGGCGGTGCAGGGTTTCCAACACAGGGAAAGATGGGTTCAAAGGCAGAAATCTTCATCGTGAACGCTGCTGAATGTGAGCCAGTGATAGAGACAGACAAATTTCTTTGCAGAACCTTTGCAAAGGAAATCGTTTCTACCGTCGCTCTCATTGCAAATTTTCTTGAAGCGAAGAGGGCTGTCATAGCACTCAAGGGTAAGTATAAGACTGAGATCTCTGCCCTCACAAAAGCTATCAAGGAGCTCGGTTCTTCTGTTGAAATTTGCCAAATGCCTACCTTCTACCCCGCCGGTGACGAGCAAACGATGGTGCAGTTTGTCACGGGAAAGACTGCCCCGGAGCGTGGAATTCCCCTCGCTGTCGGTGCTGTCGTTGACAATGTTGGGACTGTCTTTAACATTTATGAAGCCTTGAAGGGCTTCCCAGTTTGCAAGAAGTATCTTTCCGTTGCTTGTGATGGTCGTGACCCTGTCATGATGTATGTGCCCATCGGAACGAGTTTCCGTGAGTGCATTGAAAGAGCAGGCATAAAAAAGACAAACTATGCTGTCATCAATGGCGGACCAATGATGGGAAAGGTTCTCGTGGACGAAGATGCGATAAATTCCGCAGTTGTCACAAAGACAACGGGAAGCATAATCGTCTTACCAAAGGACCATTACCTCGTCAGAAGGTCAAGCCTCACAATGCAAAAGATCAAACATCAGGCTCACAGTGCCTGCATTCAGTGTCGCTTCTGCACAGACCTCTGCCCACGCTATCAAATCGGGCATATGATTCACCCACACCTCATCATGAGGAATCTGTGGAGAGAGAATCAGGTCAAGAGCGACGAGGAATTGCTTTCACTCTTTGGCGAAGCAATGAACTGTTGCGAATGTGGCGCTTGCGAACTTTACTCTTGCCCAATGGGGCTTTCACCACGGAAGGTCAATGCGTATTTCCGCCAGAAATTCCGCGAGAAAAAATTGTCCTATGAGCGTTACATGACGCCACAGGCAAGGCCAACAATAAACCAGAGGCGTATTCCAACAGAACGCCTTTGTGCAAGGCTTGGAATTGCGGATTTGGCAAAGAGGCATGTGCATGGTGATGTGATTGAATACACTCCAAGGGAAGTTTTTATCCCAACGAGTCAGCACATCGGTAAGCCTGCCGAGCCCATCGTGAAGGTTGGCGACATGGTGAAGGTTGGCGACCTCGTGGCAAAGGCAGCAGAAGGGCTTTCTGCAAATATCTCCACAGGTTTTGCAGGAAAGGTTACAGAAGTATCAGCAAAGGGCGTGCGTATCACAGCAGGAGGTGAAGCCTAATGAATAATGCAATAGGAATGTTAGAATTTAACAGCATTGCAGCAGGAATTGAAACTTGCGATGCAATGGTGAAGGCTGCACAGGTCGATCTCCTTCGTGCTTGCACTTTGTGCCCGGGGAAATATATGGTGATAGTCGCTGGTGAAGTGGGACCTGTCCAGGCTTCAGTCCGCCAAGGCAAGGTTGTTGGTGGCGAGTTTGTCGTGGATGAACTCATAATTCCAAATCTACACAGGCAAGTTATCCCAGCCGTTGCCTTGACAAACCAGGTCACGGAATTTGGTGCTGTTGGGGTGCTTGAATTTTATTCCGTTGCAAGTGCAATCGTTGCAGCGGATATGGCAGCAAAGGCAGCGCAGATAACCCTTATCGAAGTCCGCACTGGCTTTGCAATCGGTGGCAAGGGCTTTGTCACCCTTACTGGCGATGTTGGAGCGGTCAGAGCAGCAGTCGCTGCGGCAGAGAAGGCTTCAGATTTGCTTGTTAAGTCAATAGTCATCCCACGCCCAGCAAAACAGTTACTCGAAACATTACTTTAAAAATTAAAATGGAGGTCTAACTATGTTTAACGAAATTATTGCAGCATGGAACCCCGAAATTTTTACAGAAACACTCTTGGCTTGGATTCAGGGTGTTTCCATCAACAGTGTCATCATGATGATCATGATGATCTTTATGCTTGTCGGTGCAATTGACAAGATTCGTGGCAACAAGCTCGGTTATGGCGAAGAGTTTGACAATGGATTCAACGCAATGGGACCCTTGGCAGCAGCCATGGCAGGCGTTGTGGCAGCAGCACCAGTCTTGGCACTCTTGCTCAAGCCATTCATCGTGCCAATTTACAAACTCGTTGGGGCAGACCCATCAATGTTTGCAACAACCTTGCTTGCCTGCGACATGGGTGGCTACCCACTCGCAATGCAACTCGCAGAGAACCCAGCAATTGGTAACTTCTCTGGACTTATCCTCGGCACAATGATGGGGCCAACTATTGTCTTTACAATTCCTGTTGCCTTGTCAATCATCAAGGCAGAGGACAGACCTTACCTCGGTGCAGGTGTCTTGGCAGGGCTCATCACAGTTCCACTCGGTTGTATCGCTGGTGGTCTTGCAATGAACATGACACAATATGCCTTGCCACTCAAGACAATCCTCGTGAACCTCATCCCAGTCATAGTGATCGCAGGTGCAATTTGCGCAGGGCTTTGGATCATTCCAGATAAGATGATCGCAGGCTTCAACAAATTTGGCAATTTTGTCACAGCACTCATCACTGCCCTCACAGCAATTGCAGTCTTTGAATATATCACTGGCATCAAGTTCCCAATCTTTAATATTATGGTTGAGGCAGACGCAGCAGGCGTTGTGCCACTTGAAAGTGGACTTCTTGTCTGCGGCCAGATTGCAATCGTCCTCATTGGTGCATTCCCAATGGTGAAGTGGATCACCAAGACATTTGGTGGTGTCTTGCAGAAGATTGGCAACGCTCTTGGTATGAACGCTGAGGCTTCCGCCGGTATGGTGGCAAACCTTGCAAACAACATTGCAATGTTCAACATCATGGGAGACATGGACCCGAAGGGCAAGCTCCTCAATGTTGCCTTCGCAGTCAGTGCAGCGTTCGTCTTTGGTGACCACCTCGGCTTTGCTGCCGGTGCAAATTCTGAAATGATCTTCCCAGTCATCGTTGGCAAGCTCTTTGCTGGTGTGACGGCTGTCATTGTGGCAAACATTTTGTCTGGTGCATTGCTCTCAAAAATTAAATCTGCAAGCAAAGACTAGGAGCATGACAGATGAATGTCAGCGAAGAATTAATCAAGAAAATCGTTGTCCAAGTTTTGTCCGAGCAGGGGATGAACTCCTGCAACTGTGCCAAGGAAGATTTTGTGAAGCACAAGGACAAGAGTGGCATCATCCATGTCAAGACGGACACAGTGAAGTGCGAACGTTTTGAGCAGGATGGCGTTGCCTTGAAGGACATCTTGACACTAGAAGAAGCACCACGCATGGGAGCAGGCATCATGGAACTTGACCACACAAGCTTTGAGTGGACACTTGTCTATGATGAATATGACCTGGTGCTCGACGGAGTCTTAGAAATTGAGATTGACGGTCGTGTCGTGACTGGTCACAAGGGAGATATCATCTATATTCCAAAGAACAGCCACATTCATTTCCAGACACCATCAAAAGCACGCTATGCATATTTCGTCTATCCAGCGAACTGGAGCGAATTAGTCTAACTTCTGCAAAAAAATTTTAAAAATTTATAAAAATTTTTAAAAAATATTGCAAAAAAACTTGACTTTTGATTTTATGTAGTTATAATTTTCAACAGTAAGGTAATTCAATTCACAAGGAGGAGTTAATCCATGAAGAAGTTTTCAAAGGTTGTGTTGCTTGTATTAGCAACATTGGTGGCATTCGCAAGCATTGCTTGTGCGGTTTCCTGTGGTCCAGAGCCATACACGAAACAGCCAACGCAGTATTTGCAGTGCAAAGGTTGGGAGCCCAACACGAAAAAGGTTATAAACCAGATGTTTGATGCCTTCGGCAGAAACAATGTGAATTATAACCCTGAGTGCAGGCCCTATGCGGTTTTTGACTGTGACAACACGATCTCCCTCACAGACGTTCAAGAGCAGCTTTTCATCTATCAGATTGAATGGCTTCGTTTCGCTCTTAAGCCAGAAGAGATCTACGCAGCAATCACAGCAGACGTTCCTGATCTCGACAAGGTTTGGGATTATGAAGGCGTCAAGGGTTCCGTTTCAGACTTTGCAAAAGACGTTGCAGACGCTTATGCAAAGCTCTACAAGAAAGGCTATGTTGCACCAGATGCAAGCAAAGCAAGCCTCCACAGCAAATGGATGAAGGATCCAGATTGGGCAGAATTTGCAGCAAAACTTCGTTTCATGTATGATTTGATCGGCGACAATTACAGCGTCAGCGTTTCCTACCCATGGGCAGGTTACTGGTTTGCTGGCATGACACCAGCACAGGCAGAGCAGGTTGCATATGAATCACATATGTACTACACAGCTCTCGGCAAGAAGAATCCAAAGAACTGGACAAAGGCAAAGTGGCAGTCACCAGACAACTACAAGAGCCGCGTCGGCAAGGTTTCTGTTGGCTTCCGCGTTTGCACAGGCGTTTCTGACGAAATGAGAGAGCTCATCAAGAAGCTCGATGCAAATGGAATTGATGTTTGGATCAACTCAGCTTCCCCAGTTTCCACAATCCGTGGACTCTTGAGAGCATGGAAGCTCGAGGGCGTCAAGGACATCGTTGCAATGACATACCAGATGAAAGATGGTAAGTATCTCGCAGCATACGATTATGACCTCCACGCACAGACACAGGGTGTTGGCAAGGCAGAGACAATCGTTAAGTCAATTGCTCCACTTTACAACAACCATGGACCAATCTTCGGTGCTGGTGACTCACAGGGTGACTTCAACTTCATGACAGAGTTCAAGGACACAGTTTGTGGCATCATCATCAACCGTCAGCGTAAAGACGACGCTGGCCTCTGCGCAGCAATCGCTATGTATCAGAACGAGAAGGGCATCGACCTCTACAAGGCTATGAAGGCTGGCGAAATTCGCTTCGTGCTTCAGGGCCGTCAGGAGAACGGTGGCTTCTTCTGGGCAAAGCCAGATACACAGCTTGTCGGCAAAGACAAGGTCTTCGCACTCCACGAGAAGGCAGAGAAGTGGCTCGCTTCCCTCAAGAGCGGCGAGACAACACCAAACAAACTCTTGAATGATTGCACAAACCTTACTGGCAAGCTCAAAGAGTATGTTGGCACAAAAACAAGATAATTTAAGCTAATTAGAAAAAGGACGGTAGTTACCGTCCTTTTTCTTTTCTGTGAAAATTAAAAATTTACATTTACTGTAAAAATTAAAAGGGAGATAATCATATGTCCAAATTCTTAGAAAAACTTTTCAAACTCAAAGAGAACGGCACAGACATAAAGACAGAAATTGTTGCTGGGCTCACAACCTTTATGGCGATGGCATACATCATTGTCGTCAATCCTGGAATTTTGTCCCAGAGTGGAATGCCTTTTGGTCCAGTTTTGGTCGCAACATGCCTTGGTGCAGCAATTGGATGCTTTCTCATGGCAGCTCTCGCAAACTATCCTTTTGCTTTGGCTCCCGGTATGGGGCTCAATGCCTACTTCACCTATTCAGTGTGCCTTGCAATGGGAGTTGACTGGAAAGTGGCTCTCACAGCTGTGTTTGTCGAGGGTGTGATTTTTATTCTGCTAACACTCTCCAACATCCGTCAGCTTGTTGTGAACTCAATTCCAAAGTCACTCAAAATTGGTATCTCTGCCGGTATTGGGCTTTTCATCGCCTTTATCGGTTGCAAAAGTGCAGGAATAATTGTTGCAAACGAAGCCACCTTCGTTGGGCTTGGCATTTTCAAGGGCAATCTCGATGTTCTCCTCACACTGCTTGGACTACTTTTTATGATTATTCTTCAGACAAAGGGCGTGAAGGGAAGCATTCTTATTGGCATTGCAGCCATAACAATTATTGGTATTCCTCTTGGAGTCACAAAACTCCCTGAGCACATTTTCTCCCTTCCACCGAGCCTTTCGCCAATCTTCTGGCAGATGGACTTCTCAATGCTCACCAATTTGAATTTCTGGGTCATTGTTTTTGCCTTCTTCTTTGTTGATTTCTTTGACACAGTGGGCACTCTTGTTGGTTGTGCCAGCCGTGCCGATATGCTCGATGAAAAAGGACGCCTCCCCAAGGTTGGTCAAGCTCTTATGGCGGACGCAGTTGGAACAGTTGCTGGCTCTGTGCTTGGAACTTCCACAATCACTACCTTCGTGGAATCCGCCGCTGGCATTGTGCAGGGTGGCCGCACAGGGCTCACTGCTGTGACCGTTGGTGTGCTTTTCCTGCTTGCCACTTTCCTTAACCCTATAATTCAGATAGTCCCAAGCTGTGCAACTGCTCCAGCCCTTATCTTGGTTGGTATCTTTATGACGATGAACCTTGATAAGTTGGAGTTCACAGACTGGACAGACTTTGTCCCAGCAATACTTGCCATGATGATGATGCCATTTGCATACAGCATTTCAACTGGCATTGAGTTTGGTATTTGCAGCTTTGTCTTCCTCAAGTTGGCAACTGGCAAGGCAAGAGAAATCAGCTGGATCATGTATCTGCTCACATCACTTTTCATAATCAATCATCTACTATAAAAATTTGTAAAGTTAAAGAGTCGGGCGAAATTTCGCTCGACTCTTTCTAAATTGTAAGTTACAAAATCTATGGTTTTTTATTGTTTTGCCTGCTTTTAAGTGCTATAATTCTCGCGATAGTAAAAAAATATATCTTAGGAGGCAGTTTTATATGAAAGTAATTGACATGGAGCACCATTTTTATCCGAAAGAAATTTTCGAACATTTAAAGGAAAGGAAAGAGCCACCATACCTTGATGAAAAAAGTGGCTGCATTGTCTATCCCTGCAATGCAATGCTAGGTGCCGAGTCTCCGGCCTTTAATCCGCCAGTAAATGTTTGTGATGAATTGATGGACCTTGGAGAATATCGCATATCGCGTTTAGACTATGCTGGTGTTGATGTTGGTGTTCTTTCCTGTGGATGTTTTCCCGAGCTCTTTACAGACAAGGACGAAGCTGTAAAATATGCAAGAATAGCAAACGATGCTGCTGCGGAAGCCTGCAGAAAGTATCCTGACAGATTCATGGGCTCAATTTGTTTGCCTACACTCTTTGTGGAAGAATCCCTTGAAGAACTTGACAGAGCGGTTAATGTTTTGGGACTGAAGTATTGGCACACTCATTCCAATTACAATAATCACTTCTTGTATGAAGATATGTTTGACCCAATTGTTGCAAAATGTGCCGAGTTGGGCATTGCCATTTATATCCACCCGCAAAGTCCATCTTGTGACTTCTTAAATGACTCGGGTCCTGCGTTTAGCAGTGCTGCTTTCGGCTTTGGCGTTGATGTCATGAAAACTACAATTCGTTTAGTCTTGAAAGGCACATTTGACAAACATCCGTCCTTGCAGGTTGTCCTGGGGCATATGGCGGAGTTCTTCCCATACATCTTGGCAAGAATGGACAATCGTTTCAGCCTCCCATATATGAAAGCGATCGACCCATTCCTCAAATATGAGAAATCCTTCACATATTATTTCAAGAACAAGAACATTCTGATGACAACAAGTGGAATTGATGACGAAATAACCATTGAAACAGCGATAAAGTCAGTGGGCATTGATAATATTATGTTTGGCACGGACTTCCCTTATGAAGAGTTCAAGCACGCAGTTGACTTCATTAAATCTCTTAATATCAGTGATGAAGATAAAGAAAAAATCTTCTATAAGAACGCAGAGAAGTATATTTTGAAAAAGTAAAAAGGTGTGAAATATGTTAATAAATAGACCTAAGGCGTTTTTGCCATTTATTTTTGTTACTCTTTCCTGTGCAGTGAGGTTGCTAATCTATGTTTATGTAGCAATTGCGGGCATTCAGGATTTTGTCTTTGAGAATTATTTTGGCATTTTTCTCAATTTAGCTTTATATTTATTTATCTTGCACTATGCATATAAATATTTTGTCAAAGAGGTCCACATCTCATTATCGCCTTTGATTTTCAAATGTGGCATCTCAAACCTTGCTACTCTTGTTGCCTTGCCTAGTGACAACAAGATTATATTTAAGCTGACGGCACTAATGTTGTTTTTAGTGCCATATGTGTCAGACAGCGAGCATGCTAATAAAAAAACAGTTGCGTTAACATCAATTATAGTTTTGCTCTGCTCGATAGCAGTATCAGTGTTATACATAATGCACCCAGCTCCGAATTATTTTGCAGAGTTTGGCAAATTAATCTACAATCTTGACGCATTAAACCCGACTATTGAATGGATTTTGATCCTTGTATTGTTATCATACAAAATGGCAAGTTATAAAAAAGGAGAATAAAAATGGAACTGTTGGAGAAAAGTAGCGTGAAGCCATTGGACTATTCAAGGGTTGAAAACTGGGTAATCAACGCAAATGCTGATTTGAACACAGATTACGATTTAATTTTCTTTTGTGGCACTTCAGTCCAAATTCCTGAGCAGGAAAATGGTGTGGCATTGATGACAGAAGAGGCTCGTGCAATGGGCTACACAAACTATATGGCGGTAGGAAGCCAGCTTTCCAACAATGCTAGAGTTTTTTGCCCGATACAACGTCAGTTGGCATTAGGTTATTTGTTTGATTGCAATGTGACACAACATGATGCGATGTTTAAAGAAATTGGGACAAAAGAGCCCTATATTGATCTAGAGGCTGCATTGGACTATTACTTTGAGCATTATAATAAAGGTGCAAAAAGGCCATTTGTCCTTGCCGGACACTCACAGGGTGGTGCTGCTTTGCAAGTTTGTCTTGCTCGTTATTTCTTGCTTACAGAGAAAAGAGAGTATCTTAAAAGCATGGTAGCAGCATACTCAATAGGTTGTGGGGTTTCCAAACGCTTTTTTGATGCTCTGCCTAATAAAGAAGGATTACTGCATTTTGCTACTGGTGCCGACGATTTCAACTGCCTTATTTCTTGGAATACCGAAGGACCGGGAGAAAAAGGATATAATTTCTTGCTTGCAGACGAGGATGATGAAACTCTTGTCATCAACCCACTGAATTGGAAGCGTGATGAAACCTATGCGAGTATCAACGAAAATCTCGGTGTTCAAGTGAGAGAACGAGACGCAAATGGAACTACCCACTTCCATATGTCGCTTTTGGAGAAAGATCTTTGCGATGCTCAGCTTGACCTGAAGCGTGGAAGTGTCATCTGCTCCACCATTAAAGATTATATTAGCCTTCCTATGGTAGAAGGCGAACTTTGGGGAGGCAAGAGCCTTCATATTTATGATGGCTCGGCATATTACAACAATATGAAGAGCAATTTGAAACTTCGTGTAAATAACTTTTTGAAATCAAAAAAATAAATAAAGGAGAAAAAAATTATGAAAAACGGAATGAGAGTAATTGATTGCGAACACCACTTTAGCCTTAGCCTTATGATGGCAGAGTGGAAAAAGACAATGAGCCCAGAGCAATGGATAGCAATGGGCGGAGATGTGAGATTTGACAATCCAACTGGCGAAATTAAAAAAATGCTAGATGTGGTTGCGGATCTTGGAGCATTAAGGCTAGAAGAAATGGACAAAGCTGGCATTGACTTTGCACAAATTTCTCTAACTACTCCCGGTGCAGAATATTTTGAGCCAGAGGTCGCAAAGAAAATCGCATCTGAGTATAACGACGCATTGATGGCTGCCATCCAAAAATATCCAGATAGATTCGGTGCATACATGGCATTGTGCCCAGATGATGTTGAGTGGTCCTTGAAAGAAATTGACAGATGTGTAAAGGGGCACATGTTTGGTTGGGCAACATTATCAAACTTCAACGGGAAATATCTTGATGATCCAAAATATTTTCCAATTTTAGAGAAATTGACATCATACAAAATGCCAGTATATCTGCACCCCAATTTCTGCACATGGAAAGAATTTGCTGAATTTGGTTATTGCTTGAATGGACCATCCCTCGGCTTTACTGCTGACACGCAACTTGCATATATGAGATTGATTCACAGAGGTGTCTTTGACAGATTGCCTGATTTGAAGGTTATGTTGGGGCACAACTGCGAAGGAATGGGATTCTTCAAAAACAGAATGAACACAGCTTGGAGACAGGGTGCAGGACAACCTGCTGCAAACATTGGTGTCACGCTTCAGCATGAACCAAGTTACTATTTGGACAAAAATACTTGGGGCACGACTTCCGGGAATTATTCCCAAATTGCATTGCGTGCAACAATTGATTCAATGGGGGTAGAGAAACTCATCTTGGCGACGGATTTCCTTTATGAAGATGTAAAGGAAATGGTGGACTTCATAGGCGACAACAAAGACTTGTCTTCCGAAGAAAAGAAGGCAATCTTGAGCGGTAACGCAGAAAAACTTGGCTTCGGCAAGTAGTCTCTAAAAATTTACAAACTTTAAGAGTCGGGCGAAATTTCGCTCGGCTCTTTTTTTGTGCTTCTTGTGGGCTGTTGCAATTTGACTTTGATTTGTCACTGTGCTAAAATTTCTGCCACACAAGTTTTGCATTGTTTTTGTTAGGTGAAGAGATGAAAAAGAAATTTTTTGCAATTTTTATAATTTTTTCAATATTTTTTGCAACCTTTGGCACAGGCACTCCTGCCATTGCACAATTGCCACAGGAAATTCGTGGCGTGTGGGTGGCGACTGTGCTCAACATAGATTTCCCGAGCAAACAGGGGCTTGACGAAGCAACCTTGAAGAGGGAGCTCGACGACATAGTGAACACTGTGGCGGATAACGGGCTCAACTCAATTTTCTTCCAAGTCCGCCCGACGTGCGATGCTCTCTATAATTCAAAAATTTTCCCCACCTCAAAGTGGCTCGTGGGCAAGCAGGGAGACCCCTTGCCAGGTGGCTTTGACCCACTTGCTTACCTTGTGCAAAAGGCAAAGAGCCGCGGCATTGCAGTTCACGCTTGGATCAACCCACTCCGCGTTGCCTATTCAAAAACGCCACTCGTCACGCAACTTTCGCAAAATAGCCCAGCCCTGCAGCACCCCGATTGGGTTGTCACCTTTGACGGTAAATATTATTTTGACGCTGGCTTGCCAGAGGTTCGCTCCCTCATTGCGGAGGGCGTGAAGGAAATTGTGGCTAATTACGATGTGGCGGGCATTGTCTTTGATGACTATTTCTACCCAACGGAGGGGAAAAAGACAAAATTCAACGACAACAAGAGCTTTGCTACTTACGGTGCTGGCTTTGCTTCAAGAGGCGATTGGAGACGGCAAAATGTAAATAGCTTGATAAAGGAATGCTACGAGGCTGTCAAGTCCGTCCGCAAAAATTGCCTCTTCGGCGTTTCGCCCTTTGGCATTTGGCAAAACAAAAAGGATGTCCCAAATGGAAGCGACACAAACGGCAGAAATGCATACCGCGACCTGTGTTGCGATGCCTTGGCTTGGATGAAGGGTGGCTATGTTGATTACATTTCACCACAACTATATTGGAACTTCTCGCAGAAGAACGCTCGCTATGACATCCTCTGCCGTTGGTGGAACGCGAATTGTGACGCAACTGGCACGCCTCTTGTTGTCTCCCACGCAATATATCGTGTTGCACAGTGGCAGAGTGCCAAGGAAATTGCAAACCAAGTTTCCTTCGCAAGACAACTCCGCAGTTATGGTGGCTCAATTTTCTATTCATACAAGGATTTGAAGAGAAACACCTTGGGGATTCGCGATGTCATAAGGAAAATAATGCAAAATAGCAGGACAGGCTCTGTCAGTTTCGGCACTGGCCTCACAATTGCAACTCCAAGCGACAATTTTGCGACAAAGGCAAACTCTCTAACAATACTAGGGCAATCCAACGAGGATAGCCCTTTATTTTTTAATGGGCTTCCCGTTTCTCGCACGAGGAGCGGATTTTTTTGCCTTTACACTCCCTTGACAATCGGAAAAAACAGGCTAGAATTTGAACAGGGTGGCAGGCATGTCACAAGAAATGTCCTTCGCAAAAGCTGTGCCACACCTCACGCTCAAGACCAAATTGTTGCAAGAACAGAGTGGAAAGAGGTTTCTATTCCGATACAGGTTACAAAAAGCGAAGCAAGACTGCGACCTTCGCCTAATTCTTCCGTCTATCAGGATTACCTTCCCCTTGCCTCTGGCACAAGAGACTTGGCAATTTCAAAAAGCGAAAAATTTTACAAACTCCGCATGGGTGGCTTCGTGGCAAAGGAAGATGTCACTCCCCTAGCCGAGGAAGTTCCAATTTCTGCCTTGACAGACATTGCAGTTGAGGACGAAGGGCAATACACAAAAATTTCCCTCGCTCGCGGCACGAAGTCGCCAATCGACGCAAGGGTGAAGGGGAGCGTTCTTATCGTCACGCTCTTTAACACAAAGACAAATTTAGCGGATTTTCCCTTGCCAAAAAATCCGCTCTTCAAGTCCCTTGTAATTTCGCAGGACAAGGGCAATACAGTTTTGCACTTCAAGTTGAGAAGCGAGAAAAATTATTATGGCTTTACCGTCCAGCAAATAGATGGCAAATTGCAAATTCTCTTGCGAAACCCCAGCACCCTTGCGGTCGGCACCATGCCACTCATGGGCAAAAAAATTGTGCTTGATGCTGGCCACGGTGGGGCAGACACGGGAGCGCTCGCCCCGATTGAGAGCCTCAACGAAAAGCACATCAACATGGTCTACATCCTTTGCTTGAAGGAAAAGCTCGAAGCCCTCGGAGCAGAGGTGGTTCTGACACGCAGTGCCGACACCGAGTTCAAATTGCTTGACCGTGCAAATTTTGTGAGGCAAGAGTCCCCTAGCCTTTCCATTTCAATCCACCACAATTCAATGAAGCCAAGCCCCAGAATTTTGGAGACAGGCGGTTTTGTGGCACTATACACAGACAGTGCTAGCAAAAATTTAGCAGAGACGATCACGAGGTTTGTCGCGGAAAATGTTTCCTGTCGTTACATGGACGCGAGGTTTCAACGCCTTGCCATGTGCCGTTTTCACGCTTTTCCATCCGTTTTGCTTGAGCTCGGGTTTCTCACCTCGCCAGAGGATGTGGAGCGAGCGTTCTCTCCAGAAGAGCGGGAAAATTTTTGCAACGCAATGGCAGAGGCAATATTGGCTTTCTACCGTGAGCAGGGAGCCTTTTGCAAATAAAAAAGCAAGACGAGGGTCTTGCAAAATTTAGGAGGTTTCAAAATGAAAAAGTTTTTATTGGCGTTCCTTTGCGTGTCAGTTTTCGCAAGTGGAGCAGGAGCAGAAAAGTTGGCGACACTTCGCATGACCTACATTAAGCCCCCACTCAATGTCCCTTCAATCGTTGCGAGGGGGCAGAAGCGCTACGAGAAGGGCTTTGCCCCACTTAAACTCGAGTATGTCCAGATGGAAAGTGGAGTGGACCAAACGACAGCCTTGGCAGCGGGCGAGATGCACATCCTCAATGCCCTTGGGGTTTCGTCCCTCGTCTTTGCTGCGTCAAACGGTGCGGATGTGAAGATAATCGGCATGTATGGCGTGTCTCCCCGTGCCTTTTGCCTCTATTCAAAGAGCAAAAAAATAAAGTCCGCTCGGGACTTGAAGGGAAAAACTATAGCTGGGCCAAAGGGCACAAACCTGCACGAACTCTTGGCAGCCTACCTCACAAAGGCAGGGATGAAGGAAAGCGATGTGAAGTTCGTCTCTATGGACATCGTGAGCTCCTACTCCGCCATGGAAAACGGCAGTGTTGACTGTGCATTGCTCGCAGGTGCGACTGCCTATGCGGCGAAAAAGGCTGGCTATAACCTTGTGACGGACGGCAAGGGACTCGTGGCAGGAGCGATTGTCACAGCGACCTCGCAGGATTTTTACAACAAACACAAGGACATTGTGAAAAAATTCTACCGCACACAGGGCGAAGTCTTGAAATACATCAAGCAAAACAAGTCCCAGGCTATTGAAGTGACGGCTCGTGAACTTGGCTTGAAGAAGGAAGATGTGGCACAGATGCTCCCACTTTACGACTTCCACCAAGAGATAACGGCGAGCGACATAAAGGGCATGCAAGCGACAGCGGACTTCCTCTACAAAAACAAGATGATAAAGCGTCCTGTGAACATCAGGAAGTTGATCTTGAAAAAATAAGGTTCTTGCCTTTTGAGCCGTAATTGATATAATACAGAACAACATTGAAAACACAAAGAAGGAGACAAATCTATGAAAAAAATTCTCAAACTTTACAACGAAACATCGCTCATCTTGCGAATTATTATTGGTATGGTGGTAGGCGTCATTCTTGGAATTTACTTTCCAGAGCTCAAGGCAATAACAATCCTCGGCACCATGTTTGTCGGTGCCTTGAAGGGCATCGCTCCTATCCTCGTTTTTGCTCTTGTTTTCAGCTCCATCTTGGATGCGAGCGATGCGGGCATTGGCGACAGATTCAAGAGATTGATTTTTTTCTATATGTTGACAACATTCTTGGCTGCTGTTGTTGCTGCTGTGGCAAACTTTTTCTTTCCCGTAACCTTGACCTTGAAGACTGGCGTTGCTCAGGCAGCACCAGGCGACATCATGACCGTTATCGAAAATATCTTGGCAAACATGGTTGTGAACCCGGTTACAGCTCTTGCCTCTGCGAACTATATCAGCATTTTGTTCTGGGCGATCATGCTCGGACTTGCCTTGAGGCGTTTTACGTCAAAAAGCATTGTTTCCTCTGTCAAGCAGATTTCTGACGGAGTTTCACAATTGATTAAGTGGATCATTGATTGTGCTCCATTTGGTATCATGGGGCTAGTCATGGCTAGCGTTGCGGAAAATGGAATGTCAATATTCGTGACCTATGGAAAATTGCTCTGTGTCCTCGTCGGATGTATGCTCTTTGTTTCGTGTATTTTGAATCCCATCATTGTCGCAATTGCACTTAGGCGAAATCCATATCCCTTGTTCTGGCAGTGTGTAACGCAGAGCGGAATTCCCGCATTTTTCACAAGGAGTTCTGCTGCGAATATCCCAATAAATATGAACCTTTGCGAGAGGCTTGGGCTTGACAGAAATTTCTACTCCATTGCAATTCCACTCGGTGCGACAATCAATATGGACGGAGCTGCAATTACAATAACAACAATGACCCTTGCAGCAGCCAACACCATGGGAATACATGTTGACTTTTCCTCTTCAATCTTGCTGAGCCTCTTGGCGACGGTAGCTGCATGTGGTGCGTCTGGCGTTGCAGGTGGGTCGCTCCTTCTCATTCCAATGGCTTGCTCGCTCTTTGGCATTTCAAACGACATCGCAATTCAGGTTGTGGCAATTGGATTTATCATCGGCGTTATTCAGGATTCATTTGAAACAGCACTCAATTCAAGTGGTGATGTGTTCTTCACAGCAACGAGTGAATTTAAGGAAAGATTGCTCCGTGGTGAGGAAATAAAGTTTTAATGCAAAAAAAGATGGCAGGTGCTACACAGCATCCGCCATCTTTTTTTATTGAAAATCAAAAAGTTCAAGTGTTTCTTTTTTTTCGCTCTTGCCCTTGAGGCTCGCGATAATAAAGACAATAATTGCTACTGCAAGGCTCGGCACGATTGGTGTTGTGCCACAGATGCTCACCTTTGTGATGTTGAAGTAAAAGAACATTGCGACGCCTGACACCATACTGCAAATGGCACCACAGGAGTTTGCTCTCTTCCAATATAGCCCGAAGATCGTGGGGCAAAAGAAGACTGCTTCAAGCCCGCCGAAAGCGAAGAGATTGAGCCAAACGAGCAGGTCTGGTGGCGTGATAGCGAGGCAGAAGACGATGATGCCTATGGCGGCTGTGGCAAGTGAGCTGAAATTTTTAATCTTTGTGCCTGACAAACTCTCTAAATTGTCCTTCTTCACATAATGGAAATATAAATCCTTCACGATTGTGGCAGAGCACATGATGAGCATTGAGTCGACCGTGGACATTATGGCAGCGAGTGGCCCTGCGATGAAGAGCCCTGCCCAAAAGGGAGACATAATTGTCTTGACGATCGTGGGGATTGCCAAGTCGCCGATTTCTATCCCCGGGACGACGGCCCTGCCGAGTGCTCCCACCATGTGCATTGCGAGGATTGTGAAGCCACAAACGATTGTGCCGATGATCATTGCACTGTGCATTGCCTTTGTGTCTTTGTAGCCGAGGCACTTTTGTGTCGTTTGGGGAAGGCCGAGGATTGCAATGCCCACCAAAACCCAAAAGGACATAATGAAGGGCTTTGGGATAGCATTTGAAGCCCCAGTCGGTGTGATGAGCCCTCTGTCTATGGCAGCAAGGCTTTTCATTGTGTGTTCCAGCCCTCCGCCTGCCTTCACAGTGCAAAAAAGAATTGCAAAGGAAGCGATGACCATCACAACCCCTTGCAGTGTGTCTGTCAAGACGACGGCTCGAAAGCCGCCAAATGTCGTGTAGAGGATGACGGACACACCAAAGACTGCGAGCCCGATCAAGTAACTGTTGCCAGTGAGGACTTCAAAGAGCCTAGCTCCTCCGATGAACTGAGCCACCATGGATGCCATGAAGAAGACAAGGATTGCGACGGAGGAAATGATATCAACGAGTGGCGAGGAGTAGCGTGCACGGAGAAAGTCCGTGAAGGTCATGCAGTTTGCTTTGCGAGCCACACGGGCAAATTTTTTGCCGAGCACTCCGATCGTGAGGAAGGCTGTCGGCACTTGAATCATAGAGAGGAGTATCCAGCCCAAGCCAAGTTTGTATGCCACGCCGGGTCCACCGACGAAGGAGCTGGCACTCGTGTAGGTTGCCACAATTGTCATGGCGAGGACGAGCCCGTTCATTGACCTGCTCCCGACGAAATACTCTTCCATAAATTTTCCTTCGCCCTGTGCTTTGTTTGCCTTCCTGTTCGCATAACAGGTGATGGCAAGGAGCAAGGCGAAATAGAGTGCTAGTGGAGCGAGGAGATAAAATTTTGTCATTTCTCTTCCTCATCTTTGCAAAAAATTTTGAGGCAGAGATAGAGCAGGAGGCAAATGCCTGTGTAGCCCACGATGCAACTGTAAAAGAACCATTCTGGCATACCAAGGATAAATTTGTAATTCTCGGCGTCTGTGCCAAGGCCATAGGCGCCGAAATACCAAACGGCAAAGAAGACCGCGTATAGTGCGATGACTACAAGGGGCTCTTTGTCAATTTTTTTGCCCTTTTTCATGTTAAAACACCTCGCCGTAGATTGCCCTTATTGCCTTTTCGTAATCTTCTTCTGCTACTCCGATTATGATGTTGAGGGAGCTTGCCCCTTGGTCTATCATTTTTATTTTTATGCTAGACTTTGCAAGGCCTGCGAAGATTTTTTGCGGAATGTCGAGGCGTGTGCCGATCTGTTCTGCTACTATGCAGATGAGAGCCAGTCCGTGGTCGATTTTGACCTTGTCTGCCTTTGTCAATTTTATTATGTCCTCTGTGATGCCTTCTTCCTGCGGAGAGAGCTCCTTTGTCGCAACAATGATGGAAATTGTGTCTATTCCAGATGGCAGATGTTCAAAGGAAATGCCTCTGGCGGAGAGAGCCTTGAGCGCTTTATATACAAAGCCGACTTCTGTGTTCATCATGTGCTTCTCGATCATAATTGAGGAAAAGCCCACCTTGCCGGCAATGCCAGCGATGCGATTTTTTTGCTCCTTGCATTTCAAAAGGTTGCTTGAACCAATGAGAGTTCCTGCCTTCTCTGGGTCGTTTGTGTTTTTTATGTTCATCGGGATTTTTGCACGGCGGATGGGGAACACTGCTGCCTCGTGCATCACGCTCGCCCCCATGTAGCTCAGCTCTCGCAACTCCTTGTAGGAGATGAAGTCTGTCGTCCTTGGACTTTCCACAATTCGTGGGTCTGCTGCCATCATGCCACTAACATCTGTCCAATTTTCGTATAGAGAGGCGCCCACGCCGACTGCAACGAGTGAGCCGGAGAGGTCGCTTCCCCCACGGGAAAAGGTTTTTATTCTTCCTTCCCTCGTGGCACCATAAAATCCGGGGATGACAGCACGGGGTTTGTCCTTCAAGGCGTTTGCGATTGCCTTGTATGTCGCTTCTTCATCGCACTTGCCACCTTCGTCAAAGATAATTATGTCCTTTGCGTCGACAAAGGGCACAGAGAGGTAACTTGCTAGGAGCTTCGCGTTGAAATATTCTCCACGGGAGACGACATAGTTGTAGTCTGGGTAGGTGGAGAGGTGGAGCTTCAAGTTCAGGAAGTCGTAACTGGCGTCAAAGTTGATGCCAAGCCCCTCTGCGATAGAGTTGAACCTTTCGCAAATCGCATTGAAGATGGGGATAAAGTTCTCTCCCCTTGTCGCAGCCCTGTGGCACTCGATGAGCATATCCGTCACCTTTGTGTCATCACTTGTGCGTTTTCCCGGGGCAGAAACGATGGCAAAACGGCGTGCTTTGTCACTGTCCAAGATTTTCTTCACCTTGCGGAATTGCTCGGCGCTTGCCATGGAGCTTCCGCCAAATTTTGTTACAATCAAATTTTCTTTTGCCATATTTTACCTGCCATATTCAAACAAAATTTTCGCACCAAGGGCAGTCATTGTCGTGAGAGCATCTTCGCTCGGTGCAAAGTGTGGGCTGTGGAGCGGATAGTCTCCGCCAACACCAATGTGGTAGAATGCCCCCTTTTTCTTTAATATGTAATAGCCAAAGTCCTCTGTCGTGAAGCGTGGGGCTACTGTGGCAATTTTATCGGGGCCCAGAAGTTCGCTTGCCTTCCTTGCCACAAAGAGAGAGCATTCCTTGTTGTTTATCACTCCCGGGTAGCCGTCAATGGCAGTTGCTTCAAGCGTTGCTCCAAATTTTGTAGCTTCTGCTTCTGCTATTGCGATGATTTTCTTTTGACATTCGTGGATTTTTTCATAGCCAAAGGCACGAAGGATTATTGTGAAGGTTGTCTCCTCTGGGATTATGTTTAATGCTTCTCCCGTCTTGAGGGTGCAGATTGAAATCACTGCTCCCTTGCCCTCGTATTTCGCTTTATACATTTCGTTGATTTTTTCTATTGCACTTGCGGCTGCGACGAGCGAATTTATGCCCTTTTGTGGCTCCGCTGCGTGGCAGGCCTTGCCGTGAATACGGAGCACCATCGGGCCACTCGCAGCATACATTTCGCCTTCTGCCGTGCCAACTGTTCCAAGTGGCAGGCTCGGGTCAAGGTGGCAACCAAAGAAGGTTGTGATGTCATCCAGCACACCCCTCGCGAGTAACCTCTCTGCCCCTCCGTCGCCCTCTTCGTCTGGCTGAAAGATGAACTTCACATTGTGAGTGAGTTTGTCCCTGTGCTTTGCCACGAGGAGTGCAGAGCCAACCGCTCCTGCTGTGTGAAGGTCGTGCCCACAGGCGTGCATAAGCCCATTCGTTGAAGCAAAGGGAAGGGCTGTTTCTTCCGCCAGTGGCAGGGCGTCAATATCGGCACGAAAGGCGATTGTGTCCGTCGCTTCTGGCACTTCAAGACTTGCCACTAGGCCCGTTGCGAGTGGGCAAGAAATCTTGTAGCCAGCCTCGGCAAGAATATTTTTGACGAGTGTCGTCGTTTCGTGTTCATTGTTGCCGAGCTCCGGGTGCTGGTGGACTTTTCGGCGAAGGTGCACGATTTTTTCTTTCAGCAAATTTGCTTCTGCAATGTAATTGATGTCCATTTTTCTTACACAAAAATATTGTTTTATCTGAATGCTGGGTCAATGTCGAGAGTGGCAAAGTAATCTTTTTCCGTCTCGGCTCGGCGGATCAAGGTTAATTTGCCGTCTTCCAGCATATATTCTGCACATTTGAGTTTGCCGTTGTAATTGTAGCCCATTGAGTAACCGTGGGCACCTGCATCGTGGATGACGAGGACATCTCCCCTCTCCGTCTCTGGCAGGGCACGGTCAATAGCGAATTTGTCGTTGTTTTCGCAGAGGCTCCCCACGACATCCACAACTGTGTTTGGCATGGCGTTTTCCTTGCCCAACACTGTGATGTGGTGGTATGCGCCGTAAATTGCTGGCCTCATGAGGTTGCAGGCTGTGGCATCAACTCCCACATAATCTTTATAAATATGCTTGTGGTGCAAGACTCTTGTCACGAGGTAGCCATAGGGGCCTGTGATGTATCGCCCCATTTCTGTGAAGATAGCGACCTCAATTCCACGGCTCCCGAGGATTTCGTCATAGACACGCTTGACTTCCGAGCCGATTTGCATCATGTCAACAGCTCGCTCCTCTGGCGTGTAGGGGATACCAATGCCACCAGACATATCTATGAAGGAGATTTGCACTCCCGTTTTTTCCTTTATCTCAAGCACTAGAGAAAAGAGGCTCCGTGCCAGTGTTGGGTAGTAGTCATTTTCCAGTGAGCAGGATGTGAGCATTGCGTGTAGCCCGAAATTTTTGACGCCCTTGCCCGCCAAAATCCTGTATGAATTAAGCAATTGCTCGTGGGTCATGCCGAATTTTGAATCGTAAAGGTGCCCCATGATGTCGTTTGCAATGCCGAATTTCCCGGGGTTGTAGCGGCAGCAAATTGTGTCTGGGAGCTTCCCGCCGAGGCAACTTTCGAGGAAATCTATGTGGCTTTCATCGTCAAGGTTGATGATAGAGCCAGTGGCAAATGCTTTTTTATATTCCTCTTCGCTTGTTTCGTTGGAGGAAAAAATTATATTTTGTCCTGTTATGCCACTCTTTTCTGCTAGCAGGAGCTCCGCCACGGAGGCACAGTCCGCTCCGCAACCTAGGCTCGCCAAGAGGCGAAGGATGCTGGGGTTCGGGCAAGCCTTCACGGCGAAATATTCCTTGAAGCCCTTGTTCCAAGAGAAGGCTTTGTATATTTCCTTCACGCAGGCAGTGATTCCTGCCTTGTCATAGACATAATATGGTGTTGCTTGTCCCCAGGCTTCCACCTGGTCTTTTGTAAAGGGAAGTTGTTTCATCTGACTCACTCTCTTCATAAACTGCATTAAATGTCGGTATTCTACAACGAAAAGGGGATTTTTACAACTAAGCGAAATTTTATGAGCCATTTGTGATAATATCCCGAGCGATATGAAGTTTGCCTTGACAATGTGGAAAATTACCTTATAACCAACGTTAGCATTTTTCTATTATTTGAATGCAATTTGTATATGAAAATTCTCAAAATAGTATGCGATTTTTAGCCATTTTAGCTAGGTGTAGACATAACTTTAATTTTCGGCTTGCAGAAAAAAGTCTGCAAGGCAAGTAGCCAATTTTTGAAGGAAGTTTACAAGTAGTTATGTGAGAAGAGTATCCTTGCAGTTTTTACAATCTAACTTGACACAATTTTATTTATTAGTATAATACGAGCAGAGGATGTCGCACATAGCGATTACCCCTAGTTACAGTTTTTTAATTTCAATAAACCGTCAACTTCGCGAGAGTTGGCGGTTTTTTTGAGCCTCAAGTCTAGGGCTTTAGCCCTTCTAATCCGTGCCGTACGGTTTTGCCTGCCAATCACGCTTCGCCCTTTGGGGTTGCGTTCTTGGGGCTGACCGCACAGGTGATCTCCAATCATTTGTGTCGTCGCGTTGCTCCTAACAAACAATGGAGCCTACCTGAAGGCACTCCTTATAACTCTTACAGCTAGCAGCTAACAGCTAGCAGCTTTTTTAGTCTTTTTTTATCATTTCGCTTGACAAATGAAATATTTTATGAAATAATCCTTGCATCAAATAAGTGAAGGGGTATTGTCCATGCTCGATTTTCAGCAGGCAAAGATTGGTAGTTTGATCAAGATCAGGTT
>R06__coassemble_215_pt1 | contig 21907 bp, 20 predicted proteins | sample R06__metabat2_low_PE_002 | metagenome-assembled genome bin R06
CAACAACACAGTCAACATGACCTTGGCAGAGAGGGGCATAGTTGATATGAACGACAAGGATTGGAAGGCAAAAGACGAGAGAGCAAGCCGCACCCTCACGATCACAGGCAACAGCTTCACATCTGCCGGTGGAATGTTCATCATCAATACAGACCTCGGCAACAAGGATGGAGCGACTGGCGACGTGATCGACATGACAGGCGTGACGACCGTCACAGGAACAGCAAAACTCGCAGTTGCCTATGACCCAACAGCAATCGCGACAGGCAAGGACGTGACAGGAACATATTCCTTCCTCAGCCTGGACAAGAATGCAACAATCACAGTCACGGGTGTTTCCTACGACTGTGACTATAACGGCAGGAAATACACCCTCACACCAGTCGTTTCAGACCAAGCAACGACAAATGGTTCCTTGAAAACTTTGCAGATCACGGCCGTCACAGTCACCGGAGGCACAGAAGCAAGCGAGACAACAAAGACAGTGAGCGACAGCGCAAACATTGTGAACCTCGCATGGCTCCAGAACATCAACAGTTTGCAAAAGCGCCTCGGCGATCTGCGTGCTGGTGTGGTGAGCAATATGGGCTGGGTGCGTTTCCAGAGAAGCAATAACGACCTGGACAGTGGCAGGCAGGAAAATATTTCCGGTAACCTCTATCAACTTGGCTATGATTTTCCTGTTAATGCAGACGAAGACTCTGTCAGCTACCTTGGCACTTCCGTCGAAGTTTTTGATGGAAGCCAGAGCATGAAGAGTGGCAGTGGCGACATAAAGTCCTTCACAGTCAGTGCATACTACACAAAACTCTTTGACACAGGGCACTACTTTGACTTCATATTGAGATACGGCAAGTATGACAGCGAAACGAAGATATTTGCAGAAAACAAGCTTACAGACCTTGATTATTCCATGAACGGCTTCACCTTCTCTGGTGAATATGGCTACAGGTGGCAAATTGGTGACAGAGGCTTCTACCTTGAGCCACAACTTGAAGTGATCTATGGCTACCTGAGCGGAGCAAGGACTACAAGTAGCACCAATACCGTAGCAGATATCGATAGCACAAACCACCTCATCACCCGCTGGGGCATTGCATTCGGGCAACGCACAAACAACTTCAATTACTACATACGCGCAAGCTACTATCATGACTTTGCCGGCACAACACACGTTATTTATGGAGACGCTGCCTACACACCAGAGGGAGCAAGCAATTGGTGGGAAGTCGCCATTGGCCTCGGTTGGGAGATTGATGACTACAATTACCTCTATGCCGAGCTCACGAAATATTTCAAGGACATCAGCAACAGCCTCAACTTCAACCTTGGGTTTAGAAAATCGATGTAACGATAGACTCAAGGCTCAAAGGCAAAAAAATAGGACACGAACAAATTTTGTCCGTGTCCTTGTTTTCTATACAAAACTATTTGTTTATGCACTCAACTGTGTCTCTTGCTATTACAAGTTCCTCGTTTGTTGGAATGAGCATGACTGTAACCTTTGAATCAGGAGCAGAAATTATTTTTTCCTTTCCGCGAACCTTGTTGGCTTCCTCGTCAAACTTTATGCCGAGGAACTCCATGTCACGGCAAACATCGCGACGGAAATCTATTCCATTTTCTCCAATACCTGCTGTGAAGACCACGACATCAAGTCCGCCCATCTCAGCTGCGTATGAAGCAATATACTTTTTCACACCGTTGGTCAGAATTTCTAGTGCGACCTTTGATTTTTTATCGCCCTTTTCCGCAGCTTCCTCAATGTCTCTCATGTCGCTTGAAATTCCTGTGAGGCCAAGGAGCCCAGACTTCTTTTGCACGACATTGCTCACAGCCTCAGCGGAGCCAAGTTGCTCCATCAAGAAAACCATGACAGATGGGTCAACATTGCCACACCTCGTTCCCATGATGAGGCCTTCCGCAGTGCTGAGTCCCATGCTTGTGTCAAGGCACTTGCCACCCTTGACAGCAGCGACGGAGCTTCCATTGCCCAAGTGGCAGGTGACAATCTTCAAATCTTCTTGCTTTTTGCCGAGGATTTCGGCTGCACGAGCGGAGACATACCTGTGGCTTGTGCCATGGAAGCCATAACGACGGACGGAATTTTTCTCATAATATTCATATGGGATGGCGTAGAGATAGGATGCTGGTGGCATCGTCTGGTGGAAAGATGTGTCAAAGACAGCGACATTTGGCTTGCCAGGCAGGACATCCATAACAGCTCTCACGCCCTGCAAATTTGCAGGATTGTGGAGTGGGGCGAGGGAGGAAACTTCCTCAATGCCCTTGATGACCTCATCTGTGACGAGGACAGACTTTGTGAACTTTTCGCCACCGTGGACGATTCTGTGACCTGCTCCCGCCAATTCGTCAAAGCTTGCAAGCACTCCGTATTCTTTGTCAATGAGCATATTCAAGACATGGCGGATTGCCTCTGTGTGGTTGGCGAATGGGACTTCCTGTGTGACGGGGTCAAGCCCGATTTTTGTGTGCTTGATCTTTGAGCCGTCCATGCCGATTCTCTCGACAAGACCCTTTGCCAAAACCTTTTCTCCATCCATATCAATCACTTGATATTTGAGTGAAGAACTACCGCAATTCAAAACAAGAATTTTCATAACATTTCCTCTTTCTTTATGTTTTGTGTTAAAATAACTTGATTTGCGAAAATCACAATGTGAAAGTATAATTTAATTTTAGAAAAAATTCAATATGTTTAGGGAAAAAACTTCTCAATGAAAAAATACAGGGTAGCAGGCATTATAGCAGAATATAATCCCATTCACAGGGGGCACCTGCATCACATAACGGAAACGAAAAAAAGTGCAGATTTTGTCGTGGCAGTCATCTCCTCCAACTTTGTGCAGCGAGGTGAGCCCTCTTTGTTCGACAAATTCACAAGGGCAGAGGCTGCTGTTGCTTGTGGCTGTGACCTTGTGCTCGAATTGCCCTGCGTTGCTTCCTGCCACAATGGGTATGTTTTTGCAAAGTGTGCAGTGTCTCTCTTGGCAAAAACAGGCGTAGTGAATTGCCTCTCCTTTGGGCTTGAGGACACGACATTTGACGCATCTGAAATTGTGAAGTTGCTACTCAATGAAGATGAAGCCTTCAAGGCAAGTTTGAATAAATTTATGACCCAAGGCTTTTCCTTCATTATGGCTCGTAGTTTGGCACTGGACGAAAGGATTCCCGGCGCCTGTGATTACATCAGAGGAAGCAATAACAACCTCGCCCTCTGCTATCGCCTTGAACTGGCAAGGAATTTTCCAAATATTGATGAGCTTCCAATTGAGCGACAGGGCAATGCATATAACGATGAAAATATAACTGACCTCGCTTCTGCTACTGCATTGAGAAAGGTGTTTGCGAAAAGGCGCCTCGATGAGTTTTTGAGCCACATTGCGCCGCCTGCTCTTGAAATTTATAAGCAAGCAATAGAAAAAGGACAATTTGTGTCCCGTGCAGAATGGAGCAGGGCGTGGCAGACACTCAGGACGATACTTTTGACGCGAAACGCGGAGGAAATCCGCCAAATTGCCGAGATAAAAGAAGGTTTTGAAAATGCCTTGGAACAAAATGCGTTTCATTCAGAATCTCTCAATGATTTTATTGATTCCCTTGTCTCAAAACGCTACACAAGGAGTCGAGTGTCTCGAAACATTTGCCACATATTGCTAAATTACAAGGAAAGTTTGAACAGACAAGTCCAAGATTTCGGCTTACCATACATCAAGCCACTTGCAATGAACGAAAAGGGCAGAAGCCTTCTACGTGAGATGAAGCAGACTTCGCTTTTGCCAATCGTCACAACCTATGGCACAGCATCCTGTGTCAGCCGCACGTCACAGCAGGTGAGTGACCTGGAACTCGCTGCTTGTGAAATTTGGAGTGGGCTTGCTCATACGCCAAAGTTTGGCGCCTGCAATGGAGAAAAAGTGCGAATCAAATAAAAATTAGAAAATTTAGGTGAATTATGAACAAAAAAATATTATATTGCATTGATAAATATAGAAAAATCGTGCGGTCGAGAATATATAACCTGCTGTTTCTATTCTATGCATTTTTTAGAATAGGTTCAATGACCTTTGGAAGTGGGCTCACATTAATTCCGATTCTTCAAGCGGAGCTAGTGGAGAAGCACCATTGGGTGAAGGTTGAGGACTTGCTCAATTATTACGCCTTGAGCCAAGGGATTCCTGGCATACTTATGATAAATATTTCCTGCTTTGTTGGTTACCACAAGGAGAGAAAACTTGGTGCTATTGTCGCGGCACTTGGTGTTGTGACACCAAGCATAATTGTAATCACGGGGATTGCACATCTCTTCACGAATTACTCCACAAATGTCCATTTTCTTCACGCGATGAACGCTGTTTCTGCCTGCATCTGTGCATTCATATTCAGCACAACCCTCAATATGGTAAAGAGAGTGATAAAGGATATTTTCTCTTTTGTAATTTTTGCTCTTGTGCTTTGCTTGAATTTGGTTTGCGAGATCTCGCCCGCTGTCATCATCCCTTCAGCTCTCTTGGTCGGCTTGGTCTATTGCAAAATTTTTAGAATTGTGCAGAAGGCTCGGCAGGAAAAGCTTTCCGAAGAAATGGAAAGTGACGAGAACTTTGACCTTGACTTCTCATAAAATCACGATCATGTGACAATAAAAGGAAACAAATAATGATTTATTTACAACTTTTTTATGAATTTTTCATAATTGGTCTATTTTCAGTAGGCGGAGGAGGAATGGCGACCATTCCATTCCTTTACAAATTGGCGGAGAAAACTGGATGGTTTGAAGCAAAATTTGTGACGGATATGGTTGTCGTTTCTGAATCTACTCCTGGGCCAATTGGAATAAACATGGCGACCTATGTCGGCTTTTCTGTCGCTGGCGTTGCAGGGGGCATTATTGCCACCCTTGGTGTGATTGCTCCAGCAATGATTATCGTGACCCTGCTTTCCAAGACGATAGAGAAGTACCAAAGGAGCCCCATCATAAAGGATGGCTTTTATGCTGTTCGCCCAGCAGTTGTGGGCATCATCGGGGCAGGTTTTTGCCAAGTCTTGTCAAATGTTATGTTTAACGTGTCGCTATATGAACAGACAAGAATGTTGCGAGACCTTATCACTAAAAAAGAAGTGATTGTATTTCTTATATTTTTTGTTGTTATGAGAAAATTCAAATTGCCAATTTTTTGTTATATTTGCCTTGCTGCGGTTGCAGGAATAGTTTTTCAATTATAAATGGCGCAGTTACATTTGAACAAATATAAAAAAAATGTCATGCAGACGCTTACGTTGCATGACATTTTTATTTTGCGAATGGTGCGAGAGAGGGGACTCGAACCCCTACACCGATGAAGGCACAAGATCCTAAGTCTTGCATGTCTACCAATTCCATCACTCTCGCAATTTTGGCATTGAAAAACGACCAAAATGAATTGGTCGTAAAAATTCAATGGAGCCGACTTCCGGATTCGAACCGGAGACCCCATCCTTACCATGGATGTGCTCTACCTACTGGGCTAAGTCGGCTTTGTAATGGTGCTAGCGGGTAGGTTCGAACTACCGTAGGCTCACGCCGACAGATTTACAGTCTGTTGCCTTTGACCACTCGGCCACACTAGCAAGCACCTTACAGCGCGGAATTTTACTAGAAAAAGCTGTTCTTGTCAAGATGAATTTTGACCTTGTGTAAAAATCTCCCGATGCTTGAAGAAATAGCCCTTGTGATGTAAAATTCATAACACTTATGAAAGGACTGATCTATATGCAAAATAATTTGATTAACGAAACAATAAAAGCCTTGGTGGATCACGGTTTTGTGGCAGAATTTTTTGAAGACAGGAGGGATTTATGTAACAGGGTGCTTGATGTTGTCAAGGATTCAAGCAGTGTTGCAATCCCTGGAACTGTTACGGTGCGAGAGCTTGGGCTCACGGAACTTTTGAGCGGCAAGGGGTGCTCCGTGATTGACAGGTGGAATAGCAGTGCAAAGACACCAGAAGAGAAAAGACAAGAAATCTTGAAGACACTTGAGGCTGATTTTTTTGTCACCAGCGCTAATGCAGTAACATCGACAGGCGAGATCTATAATATTGATGGTGTCGGCAACAGGGTAGCTGCCATGGCTTGGAGCAAAGGGGACATAATATACATTATTGGCGTGAACAAAATTGTGCCAACCTTGCAGGATGCGTTTGATAGAGTCAAGAAAATTGCATGCCCAAAGAATGCTAGGAGACTCAATATGCAAACTTCCTGTGCCTTGACAGACAAGTGTGCAGATTGCAATTCACCACAGAGATTTTGCCGTGTCAGTCAGGTTATTGAGCGTGCACCACTTGACAGAAAAGCCTATGTTTTTGTCTTGAATGAGGATTTGGGCTACTAAAAATTGCAAAATTTGCTTGTTTGTGGCAAAAAACCACTACACAAAACAAAAAAATGTGCTATAATACCCACTTGTTTGAAGTTCTGTCAGAAGAATTATTATTCAAAAGAAATGGAGTAGATTTACATGCTAATATTTCTTAATATTGTCCACTTGATAGTTGCGATTGCACTTATCGTTGTGGTTATGATGCAGAAAAGAAACGAAGGCGGATTCACAGGCAGCTTTGGTGGCGCCTTTGAAAATTCAAATGCTTGGAAGAGGATGGACGGCTTGGCAAAATTGACCGCTGTCCTTGTTGCACTCTTCCTCTTGCTTTCATTGATTCAAGCAATAGTTAGATAATAAAATTTCGTCGGGCCGCAAAACATATTTCACTTGCAATCTCCCACAAGGTTGCAGGTGTAGTTTCTTGAGCTACTCTTGGTTTTGTTACGGGAACCAAAGGTAAAAAGTTGGTCATAAGCGGAATTTTTAAATAAATTTTAAAATTAAACTTAAACTTAAATAGGAGGCATTGAAATGATAGGTACAAAGTCCTACATTGCACGTGCAGAGCAACAGGCTCGCAAATGGTATCTAATAGATGCCGAAGGAAAATCACTTGGAAGGTTGGCCGTTCGCGTGGCTAGAATCCTTTGCGGAAAGCATAAACCAACCTACACACCACATGTTGACACAGGTGATTTTGTCATTATTGTGAATGCTTCAAAGCTTGCGATCACACCAAAGAAGCTCATTCAATCTACAGTTATACACCACACAGGTCACCCAGGTGGCTTGAAGACGGAAACATACAAAGATGTTATGGAAAAGAATCCAGCAAAGCTCGTTGAAAGAGTCATTCGCGGTATGCTTCCAAAGACAAAATTGGGCAGAGCAATGTTTACAAAGCTCAAGGTTTATTCTGGTGCTGAGCATCCACATGCAGCACAGAACCCAGAGAAATTAGACTAATTGAGGTGAAATATTATGGCAGATAAGTACTTATGGGGAACTGGTAGAAGAAAAAATGCCATTGCTAGAGTTCGCATTTGTGCGGGAGCTGGCAAATTTCTCGTCAATGATCGTGATGTGAAAGAATATTTCGCACGCAAATGCTGGGCAGACTTGGCAGTCGCACCTCTTGCAGAAGCAAATCTTCTCGGCAAGCTCGATGTGTTTGTCAATGCACATGGCGGTGGGCTCACTGGTCAGTCAGGTGCAGTTTGTTTGGGGCTTGCAAGAGCAATCTTGAAGTTCGATCAGAAATCAAGACCTGCTCTCAAAAAGGCTGGATACCTCACCCGTGATTCACGCATGGTTGAGCGTAAGAAGGTCGGTTTGCGCAAGGCTCGTGCAGACAAGCAGTTTTCAAAGCGTTAATCAGACAAAACAAAAAGAGACAAAGCAATTATGCTTTGTCTCTTTTTTTATTTCAAATTGTAGGTGTGGTCAAGTGGCCCGTGCCCTTGTCCTAAATTTAATCCTGCCTTCAAGGCTCCTGTCAAATAATTTTTCGCATTTGTAATGCTTTCTGTTAAGTTGAAGCCCTTGGCTAGGTTTGCTGCAATTGCACTGGAAAGTGTGCAACCAGTGCCGTGGGTGTTGCTGTTATTGACGCGAGGCGAGGTGAACCATGTGATCTTACCTTTGTGGCAAAAAATATCATTTGCATCCTCAACGCAGTGACCACCCTTTAGCAAGACAGCGACATCGTATTTTTCGGAGAGCATCTTGGCAACACGCTCCATGTCAGTTCCATTTGCAATCTTTTCTCCACACAATGCTTCTGCCTCTGGAATGTTTGGCGTAATCAAGGTTGCTATGGGGAAGAGAAAATTGATTAAGGCTTCTCGTGCCATGTCACTAATGAGTTTAGAGCCACTAGTTGACACCATAACTGGGTCAAGGACGATGTTTTTTGCATTGTATTGCACAAGTTTCTCTGCTATCACCTTTGTTATTTTGTCGTTGCTTACCATGCCAATCTTGACGGCGTCAGGGGGGATGTCTCTGAAGACTGCATCAAGTTGCTTTGCCACAAAATCCGCACTTGCATCTTCTATTGCAAAAACTCCCATTGTGTTTTGTGCTGTCAGTGAAGTTATGACGCTCTCGCCATAAACCTTGTTGCAGGCGAAGGTTTTGAGGTCTGCTTGGATGCCAGCACCTCCACTGCAATCACTTCCAGCAATTGTTAATGCTACCTTCATTAGAATTTTGTCTCCATAATAATTTTTGATAATTTCTTGCACGCACTTGCTGTGTTATCTGCTCCATATATTGCAGACACGAGTGCAACGCCAGAAATTCCTGTCCCCTCAAGTAATTTAATGTTATCTTCACAAATGCCACCAATTGCCACAACGGGAATTTTTACAGCATTTGTGATTTTCCTGAGAGTTTCAAGCGACACTGACGCGGCATCTTGTTTAGTTTGTGTGGCAAAAATTGCCCCAACTCCAAGGTAATCTGCTCCGTCCGCCTCAGCTTGCTTTGCTTCCGTAACGTTTGTGGCGGAAACACCAAGTGCAATGTCTTGTGGCAGTTGCCTTCGAATTGTGCTTACATCTCCGTCTGTCTGACCAATGTGGAGAGCGTCAGCCCCAACGCTCAAGGCGACTTCTAGATTGTCATTGATCACAAGCGGAACTGAATACGCCTGGCAGAGTTTTTTTATATCTCTTGCTTCACGGATGAAATCTTCAAGAGATATGTTTTTCTCTCTGAGTTGCAGGAGTGTGACACCGTTTGCGAGTGAGGTTTCTATATCATTTAAAAATTTTTGGTAATCTTTCCAATTATTGTTTGTCACAGCATAAAATCTGAGACACCTTGCTAAATCTATCATTTTAGTTTTCTTTCGTGTAATTGCCTAGGAAATTTGCTTTGCTACAACAATGATTGCCACACATGCGGCTCCTGCATTTTTGAGTGCCTGTATCCCTGCACGAGCCGTGCTACCAGTTGTGTAAACATCATCGATCAAGATAAATTTCTTGCCAGCAATATTTGCTTCATCCGTTACCTGCAAACTGTCACTTGCAAGTTCCTCTCGCTCAGCCCCTGTTTTGCCAATTTGATGAGCAATGGAAAATTTCCATTCAAGGCAATCAGAGACGGGGATACCCATCTTTTCACCAAGTCCGATGGCGATGTCCTCTGTGTGAGAGAATGTGCGAGCACTGTTTTTGTGGTTTGGGATGAATGTTAAATAGTCTGGGGACAGATTCTCTATTCTTTCGCAAAATCTGTGAGCCAAAAATCTTCCAAAAAGTTTGCCGAGCGGTCTATAATTGTGGAATTTCAATTTAATAATGAATTTTCTGATTCCATCGCTATAAGAGGAAAGAGCAAAGAGAGGAATGTAATTTTTGCAATTTGACTCTTCTGTATGAGGCAAACCACAATTCACGCAGAAAATCGGCACAGGCATAATAGAAGAGGCAATGCACCTTTTGCAACCATAGGTTGCAGGTTTGTAGCAGATTGGGCACCTGAAGGGGAAAAACAAGTGTTGCAATGCAAGGGCAATGTTTCTTATTTTGTGTAGCACGAAAATTTTTTTGTCCATTTAGAGCAAGTCTAGGAGTTCCTTGACCTTGTCTGTCTTTTCCCAGGCAGGAAGAGGGGAGAGGTCTGTTCGCCCGAAATGCCCATAGGCTGCAAGGCGTTTGTATTGAGGTTTTCTGAGGTCAAGATTATTTATGATTGCGGCTGGACGGAAGTCAAACACCTGTTGCACAAGGCTAGTTAATTTTTCGTCTGAAATTTTACCTGTGCCCTTCGTGTCAATCATGAGGGAAACTGGGCGAGCCACGCCTATTGCGTATGAAACTTGCACCATGCAGGAGTCTGCAAGCCCTGCCGCAACGACATTCTTTGCTGCGTAGCGAGCCATATATGCAGCACTGCGGTCAACCTTTGTTGGGTCTTTGCCAGAGAAGGCGCCGCCACCGTGTGGCACGCTACCACCATAGGTGTCAACGATTATTTTTCTGCCGGTCAAACCACAGTCAGCAGCTGGTCCGCCGAGGACAAAACGCCCTGTCGGGTTGACCAGAATTTTTATTTCGTTGTCCTTGAAATTTTCTGGAATGATCGGAGCGATAACAAATTCTTTTAGGTCTTTTTCAATTTGTTCAATTGCGACTGCTGGGTGGTGTTGAGTGCTCAGGACAATTGTGTCTAGCCTGACTGGCTTTCCATTATCGTATTCCACTGTAACTTGGCTTTTGCCGTCTGGCCTCAAGTAGGGGAGAATATTCTCCTTTCTCACCTTCGCAAGTTGTCTTGTCAATTTATGCGCAAGGGTAATGGGCAGTGGCATAAGTTCTTCTGTTTCGTTTGTGGCGAAGCCGAACATCATGCCCTGGTCGCCAGCACCTATCTTGTCTATTTCGTCGCTGGACAAATTTCTGGCTTCTATTGCAGTTGTCACGCCCTGTGAGATGTCTGGTGATTGTTCGTCAATAGATGTAAGGACAGAGCAGGTGGAAGCATCAAAGCCATATTTTGCTCTTGTGTAACCGACTTCCTTTGCTGTTTGCCTTGCAATTTTTGGAATATCAACATAGCAACTTGTCGTTATTTCTCCTGCAATGGTGATTAGCCCAGTTGTGACGAGCGTTTCTGCTGCTACACGCCCCATAGGGTCTTTTTCCAAAATTGAGTCTAAAATTGCGTCGGAAATTTGATCTGCGAGTTTGTCAGGATGTCCTTCTGTCACTGATTCAGATGTGAAAAGGAATCTTTCTTTGCTCATCTCAAATACCTCTTCTATTAAATTTTACATAGGGTTAAATTCAGAATTTGCTAAGGCGACAAATTCGTCTAGCGTCATGCTTCCCTTGTCACCTTCGCTTCTGTGGCGGATTGCTATTGTCTTTGTCTGGGCTTCCTTTGCACCAATTACAATCATGTAATATGCCTTTTCAAGTTGTGCGTCGCGGATTTTTTTGCCCAGTTTTTCGTCTCTTGTGTCAATTTCTGTTCTGATACCTGCCTTTTTGAGGTCAGATACAACTTGGAATGCATAGTCATTGAAGGCTTCGCTCACTGGCAAAATTTTTGCCTGCACAGGGGAGAGCCAATAGGGGAATGCACCTGCGTAATTTTCAATTAGGATACCCATAAATCTCTCAATGCTTCCCATGATTGTTCTGTGAAGCATGACAGGACGGTGCTCTGCTCCGTCTTGTCCAATGTAGGTGATGTCAAATTTCTCTGGCATTTGGAAATCTAATTGGATTGTGCCACATTGCCATGTTCTGCCGATGCAATCTTCCAAGTGGAAATCTATCTTTGGACCATAGAATGCGCCGTCGCCTGGGTTCAATTTGTATGGCGTGTTTGTTTCCTCGAGGGCTTCACGCAAGCAGTTTTCTGCCAATTCCCAAAGCTCTGGGTCGCCCATTGAGTCTTCGGGGCGTGTTGAGAGTTCCACAAAATATTTGAAGTTGAAGACCTTTGTGTAAACATAATTTTCAAGGTCCATAATTGCCTTGATTTCGTCCTTGATTTGCTCCTTTGTGCAGAAGATGTGTGCATCGTCTTGCGTGAAGGCACGAACCCTCATGAGCCCATGCAATGCACCGCTCCTCTCGTGACGGTGGACAAAGCCAAGCTCTCCCATGCGAATTGGGAGCTCCTTGTAGCTATGCTTCTCGTTCTTGTAAATCAAAATTCCACCAGGGCAGTTCATTGGCTTTATTGCAAATGGTTGCTCGTCAATTGTGGTGAAATACATATTGTCCTTATAGTGATCCCAGTGTCCTGATTGGAGCCAGAGAGAGCGATCAAGGATCATTGGTGTCTTGACCTCAACATAGCCACGGCGAGTGTGCTCGTTTCTCCAGAATTGTTGGAGTGCATTCATAATAACCATGCCTTTTGGGTGGAAGAACGGGAAGCCTGGCCCTTCATTGTGAATTGAGAAGAGGTTTAGCTCCTTGCCGAGCTTCCTGTGATCACGAGCTTTTGCTTCTTCGAGCTTCCGCAAGTGGTCTTTTAGCTCTGCTTCCGAGGCAAAAACTGTGCCATAAATTCTCGTCAACATTTCATTGTGCTCGTCGCCATGCCAATAGGCACCAGCAAGGGAAAGAAGTTTGAAAAATTTAATTCTCCCAGTGTCAAAGACATGAGGCCCACGGCACAAGTCACAGAAGTCTCCTTGATTATAAATTGAAACTGTATCGTCCTCAATGTTTTCGATAAGGTCAGTCTTCAAATTTTCTCCCTTGTCGGCAAACATTTTCAAGGCTTCTGCCTTTGAAATCACAGAGCGTGTCAAGGGGATCTTTGCCTCGCTGAGCTTTCTCATTTCTTTTTCAATTGTGGCGAGGTCGTCCTCAGAAATGCTTTCTGGGAAGCGGATGTCATAATAAAATCCGTCTTTTATTGCAGGACCAATGCCAAATTTTGCTTCTGGATAAAGGTGCAAAATTGCCTGTGCCATGAGGTGTGCAGTGGAGTGGCGAAGCAGTGTCTGCCCTTCCTCCGTGTCGCCAAGTATCTGCGAAAAATCAGTGTCCTCTGTGAACTCTTGGTCGCAATCAACTATTGTGCCGTTAGCAGAAAGTGCCAAAGCCTTTTTGAGGTGCCAAATAGATGCCAATTCTCTTGGCGTGACTTTTTCTGATTCGTATGTTTTCTCGCCGTCTAATGAAAATCTTGCCATTTATATTCACTCCTAAACATTAAATATTGCAAAATTGAATAACTTATGGATTATACACCAAATCTTAAAAAGTTGTTACTTTTTTGGCTCAAAATGCACTTTTTTAGTTTGAAAATTTTGTGGTATAATAGCCAAATTCAGATAATCATATACATTTTTTTAGATTTATGCTAGCAAGGGAGATTTGATTGCTATGGCTCCAACAAATATAAATGAAAATGCGTGGCAGGGTTTCGCCACTGGAATTTGGCAAAGAGAGATAAATGTCAGAAATTTTATAATTAAGAATTTTACCCCATATTACGACGATGATTCTTTCCTTGCTCCTGCAACAGAGAAAACTAAAAAGCTTTGGGACAAGTGCCAAGCATTGCTGAAAAAAGAAAGAGACAATGGCGGTGTCCTTGATATGGATACACAAATTGTTTCTTCCATCACATCTCACGGTGCTGGCTATATTGACAAAGAAAATGAAGTCATAGTTGGTTTGCAGACAGACAAACCATTGAAGAGGTCTCTGCAACCATTTGGTGGCATAAGGATGGCAGAAACCTCCTGCAAATCCTATGGCTATGAGGTCGACAAGGAAATTTCAAATATTTTCAGAATTTATAGAAAAACTCACAATCAAGGTGTGTTTGATGTCTATACACCCGAGATGAGGCGTGCTCGCCACGCAGGAATTCTCACAGGGCTTCCAGACGCATACGGCAGAGGGCGTATCATTGGCGATTACAGGCGTATTGCACTTTATGGCATTGATATGCTGATTGAAGATAAAAAACAGCAGCATGAATCTCTGGGCGGTGATATGTCTGATGACAAAATCCGTTTGAAGGAAGAATTGGCAGAGCAAATTGTCGCCTTGGACGAAATAAAAAAATTAGGAACAATTTATGGTTTTGACATTTCACGCCCTGCTGAGAATGCAAGGGAAGCTGCACAGTGGCTTTATTTTGGATATCTAGCTGCAGTGAAAGAACAAAACGGAGCAGCAATGAGCCTTGGCCGCACTTCAACTTTCCTTGATATTTACATTGAGCGTGATTTGAAAAATGGCATCATTACCGAGAGCGAGGCACAAGAGATAATCGACCAACTCATCATTAAGCTTCGCCTTGTGAAGTTTGCTAGGACACCGGATTACAATTCTTTGTTCTCTGGCGACCCAACATGGATAACTGAGTCAATTGCCGGAATGGCGACAGACACGCGTCCATTGGTGACCAAAAATTCCTTCCGTTATCTCAACACACTGCTTAATTTGGGGCCAGCGCCGGAACCAAATTTAACTGTCCTTTGGTCGGCAAATTTACCAGCAAACTTCAAGAATTTTGCTGCGAAAATTTCCATAAAAACCTCAGCAATTCAATATGAAAATGATGATATATTGAGGGTTGAGCATGGCGACGACTATGCAATTGCCTGTTGTGTATCTCCGATGGTCGTGGGAAAGGAAATGCAATTCTTTGGTGCGAGGGCAAACCTTGCCAAGTGTTTGCTCTACGCTATTAACGGTGGAGTTGACGAGAGATTAAAGGAGCAAATTGGTCCAAAGAGCCGCCCCATAACAAGTGAATACCTCGATTTTGATGAGGTTATGGAAAAATACAACTCCATGATGGATTGGTTGGCAGGCCTTTATGTGAACACATTAAACTGCATCCACTACATGCATGACAAATATTGCTATGAAAGGGCACAGATGGCTCTTCATGACAGGGACGTCAAGCGTTATTTTGCCACTGGTGTTGCAGGGCTTTCCGTCGTTGCGGATTCCCTTTCTGCCATTAAATACGCCCATGTGAAGACGGTTCGAGACGAAAACGGGCTTGCCATTGATTTTGAAATCGAAGGTGACTACCCGAAGTATGGCAACAATGATGATAGAGTTGACGAACTCGCTGTGGATATAGTTCACAGGTTTATGGACAAAATCCGTTCTCACAGGACATACCGCAATGCGATCCCAACAATGTCGATTTTGACAATCACATCAAATGTCGTCTATGGCAAAAAAACTGGTAGCACACCAGACGGCAGAAAAATTGGTGTTCCCTTTGCACCTGGCGCAAACCCAATGCACGGCAGGGACGAAAGCGGAGCAGTTGCTTCCCTTGCCTCTGTGGCAAAAATTCCCTTCCATGATGCAATGGATGGAATCTCCAACACATTTTCAATCGTTCCCGATGCACTGGGCAAGGATGACCTCCTGGTTGAGGATGGACTTGTGACATTCAGCCAAGGTTGTGCTGAATGTGTTGTGGACTAAAAAAATATTTTAGGAGGAGTTAATGATGGCAAATTCAGAAGAAAATTTGGTAAACCTGATTGATGGTTACATGCAAAAGGGTGGTTACCACCTTAATGTAAATGTCTTAAACAGAGAAATGTTGCTTGATGCACAAGCTCACCCTGAAAAATATCCAAACCTTACAATCCGAGTGTCTGGCTACGCTGTCAACTTCAATAAACTAACAAAAGAACAGCAGGACGATGTCATCTCAAGGACATTTCACGGTTCTATGTAAAAAACAAACGAGGACAATTTGATTGTTCTCGTTTATTTCTGTCGCAAGATGAAAGAAATTTTTGGAAATATACATTCAATAGAAACCTGTGGCACAGTTGACGGGCCCGGTATCCGCTTTGTTGTTTTTTTGCAGGGTTGTCCCATGAGGTGCCTTTATTGCCATAATCCTGACACCTGGGACTTCGTGCAGAATAAAAGGATGACGAGCGACGAAATTCTTGAACAATATGAGAGGTTGAAGGAATTTTTCACGAACGGGGGCATCACTGTCACTGGTGGTGAGCCGATGGCACAGATGGAATTTGTAACTGAGCTTTTCACAAAGGCAAGAGAAAAAAGCATCCACACTGCTCTTGACACATCTGGTGTTTATTTTGACGAGAAAAACTTGCCACAAATTGACAAATTGCTCTCTGTTACAAACCTGGTTTTGCTTGACATTAAGCATATGGATAGCGTAAGCCACAAAAATTTGACAGGTCACGGTAACGAAAACATCTTGGCTTTTGCAAGGTATCTTTCAGGCAAAAATGTGCCAGTCTGGATTCGCCGTGTGATAGTGCCTGGTGTCACAGACGAAAGACAAGAATTGCATAGGCTTGGAAAATTTCTCGGGACATTAAAAAATATTTCTGCCTTGGAGATTCTGCCTTATCATAATCTCGCAATAGCAAAATATGACAAATTAGGGCTTGATTACCCCTTGCGAAATGTTGCTCCTGCCACAAAAGAAGAGGCAAAGCGTGCGAGAGACAAAATCCTCTCCGCAATGAAAATTAATTGACTAAATAAAAAATTTATATTCTCTAACTCTTGACAGAGACGACAAAAAAAGTATTATTACATGTGTAATCTATACGAAAGAAGGAAAATTATAAATGTCTACAATCGGAAATTTTGAAAATGCAACAAGTTTTGCAACAATTAACAAAACTCCGCTTAGAACAACAGTGGAGAGTGCCTTCTATGGCAACAATGTGAAGCCAGTTAAGGACTTAAAGGAAGCATACAAACTTGCAAAGGCTTCCCCCGGTACAGTTGAATTGACAGGAATGCCAATTTACAAGCCACAAAGCCTTGGGCTCCCATCATCCTCAAATGTGCTTCTCTTTAATGATGGTGCAGTCTTCGGCAGGTGTGCCGCTGCTCGCAGAATTTTGGGTCAGGCTGGCATCAATACAGCGGAACTTTGCACGGTTATCCGTGAGGCGATGCACAATGCTAGGAACAGAACCTTTTACACAGCGGATGCTGTCGTTGGTTTGGAAGAAGATTTCATGGTTAAGGCACATATTATGTTGCCAGAGGGCTATGAAAACAATTTGCTCAGTTGGATGTTGAACTTCCAAAATAGCACAAGCGAATATGAGAGAAGATACAAAAAGTCTCGCAAATATGAAAATGATGGAGACATTTTTGTTTATGCAGACCCATATTGGAGTCACCCAGACTTTCCACTTGGACTTGCCTGCTTCTCACCAGAGGAAAATGTTGCTGCAGTCCTTGGCATGAGATATTTCGGTGAGCTCAAGAAGGGGACCTTGACTCTTGCTTGGGGAATCGCAGCGAGAAATGGCTACGCTTCCTGCCACGGTGGACTCAAACGCTACAAGACAAAGGACGGTCAGAAGTTTGTCTTGGCAGTCTTTGGACTTTCCGGCAGTGGAAAATCCACAATCACCCACGCAAAGCACGACGGAAAATATGAAATAAAGGTTCTGCACGACGATGCTTTTGTTATCAATGTTCAGGACAAATACTCAATTGCTTTGGAGCCTGCTTACTTTGACAAGATGCAGGACTACCCAATCGGTTGCCCAGACAATAAGTATCTCTTGACACTTCAGAATTGCGGTGTCACAAAGGATGAAAATGGCAGGTTAGTCTGTGTCTCTGAGGACAGAAGAAACGGAAACGGCAGAGCAGTCAAGTCACGCCTCTGGACACCAAACAGAGTTGACAGGATTGATGAGCCACTCAACGCAATTGCATGGCTTATGAAGGATCCAACCTTGCCACCAGTTGTGAAGATCACAGGTCCATCACTTGCATCAGTCATGGGTAGCACCTTGGCGACAAAGAGGACAACGGCAGAGCGTCTTGCTCCAGGAGTTGATCCAAACGCACTTGTCATTGAGAGCTATGCAAACCCGTTCCGCACATATCCACTTGGCATGGACTACTCTCGCTTCAAGCAACTCTTTGAAGATGGTGTGGATTGCTACATAATCAACACTGGTTTCTTTGGCGAGAAGAAAATTCCAAAGGAAGTCACACTTGAAATTTTGGAGAAGATTGTTGAGAAAAACGGCGAGTGGAAGCCTTTCGGCAATTTACCAAACATCTCATACTTGCCAATTGAGGGCTTTGAGCCAAACTTTAACGACAAGACATACACAGAGCAGTTAAAGGCTCGTATGCAGGATAGAATCACATTTGTGGAAACAAGAAAGACAGAGAAGAACGGTGCAGACATCTTGCCAGAAGATGCCTTGACAGCATTGAAGCAAATAATCTCTGCAATGTAAGCAAAAAAAATAAAGGCGACTATCATTTTGATAGTCGCCTTTTGTGCGCTTAAAAATTATTTCAACTTGAATGTGAGTGAAAGTGAAATTGCGTGGGTTAATCCATTGTTTGTGGTTGCAGTGGAGAAGGACGGATCTGTTTCTGCAGCGTGGATTGTTCTGTCACCTGTCCATATCATTGTGTAGGCAAAAGCCCAGGTTGTGTAATCGTTTTGAGCATACTTGAAGCCGAGGCTCCACCTGTGGCGGTCGCCTGTTGGCACTGTCAGGTCAACATGCTCGTCTGGCACAGGGCTTTGGTCAAACACATATCCTGTGAGGAGCGTCCAATGTTTGTTGAGCTTGTGCTCTATGCCAAGACCAAATCTCCAGGAAGCACTCCAATTTTTTATTGCATTCAGTTGTGAAATTGTTCCAAGTGGTTGGTCAAGTGAAATGTCGAGCGTGTCGTAGGTTGACCAGTTTGTCCAGACAGCGTTTGCTTCAATGCGTGTCTTGTCACTCAATTTGTGTCCTATGCCAAAAGATAGTGAATCTGGCAAGGTGACAACGCCATGTGCTTTTGTGTGTAGCATATTACCCAAGTCAAAATCAGCATCCATTGATTGGCGAACCCTTGAACGATATGTGAGAGCAGCACTTGTCTTTTTGTCAAAATCATACATGACAGATGCGACATAGCCTACATTAAATGAACTACCATCTAGTTTGAAAACACCAAGATCTGAGCCTATTAACTGGCTGTAAACTGCTCTGTCCATCCTAAGCCCACAGTAATTTAGATCAAGCCCAAGAGCGATGGACCATTTGTCGTGAGGCTTGAAGGCAATTGTTGGTTGGATCGTGATCCCCTTCATCTGAGAATAAACTGTGTCGTGGCGGCCGAGTTCATTGACACCAATTTCAATTTCGTTTCCGAAGCGTGGGAAAACTGCAAGCCCCCACCAAAAGTTGCCCCCCTTTGTGTCTTGTGCATAGTAAAAGCTTGGCGCAATAGCAGGGCTATAATGGTTGCTTGTATCGTGAAAACCTCCAGCTTTGTCAATGTAGTCGATGCCAAGGGTTGGGTCTATCCAAGTGAAGCCAACCTGCAAATATTTTCCACGGAGTTTTGTGATTTGTGATGGGTTGTAGGCAAGGACTGCTGGGTCATTCTCTGCGAACATATAGTTCTCGCCCATTGCAACGCCAGCTGCACTCCATTCATAAACACCAAAACCTTCTGCAAATGCAGTGCTTGGCAAAATCAAACTAAGGGACAAAAGTAACAAAACAATTTTTTTCATAAGATAACCTCTTCTTTGCTAAATTTTTAATTTTCTTTGTTTGTGTGTGGAACTACTAAAACTTCGATGCTTACTTCTCTGCCTGACTCGTAACTTGTGGCGAAATCCTTCAAGTTTTTCTGAGCAAGGTAGCGATAGCAAGCCTGTTCGAGCTCGCCGACCATTTGGCTGATGACGCAATTTTTCCCATTGCAGGAGAGCATTTCGCATTGATATTGCTCAAAGGCTCCTCCAAGCACTTGGAAAACTTGTGTCATGGCAACTTGTGCTGGATCGCAATTCAGGACATAACCACCACCTGGACCGCGTTGAGATTTAATTATTTTTCCTTGCCTCAGCCGTTGCAAAACCTTTGCTAGGTGGGGTTCATTTGTGCCGAGAATTGTAGCGATATCTTTTGTGGTTAGTGCTTTGTCAGGATTTTTTACAATTTCGCCAATGGCGTGGAGTCCTAACATAAGTGGATCAGATAAATACACAATTGACCTCAAGAGACTTCACCTCCTCGTCAGCAATTGTGGAATAATGGATATTATATTCTATTTTTTTTGTCTGTCAAGAAAAAAGCAAATTGAAATTTCGTGTGTGGAATTTCAATTTGCTTTGATTTTTGTCTGTGTGGCTAAAGGCGGCGGAAATAATTCTTTAATGCTTTGTCATTGCTCAAAACGAGGACAGTTGAATTTTCTTCAAATACTGTATCAGGAGTAATATCGGTAGTTACCGTGTCACCTTTTTTGATTGCAAGTATGTTAAAAGAATATTTTTTTCTGACATTTACTTCTGAAACTGTCTTGCCAACCCACTCTTTTTGAACAACTATATCGGCGATCGAATGGTTGCTGTCTAATACTGTGTAGTCTAAGAGGCTAGTGGAGCTAAATCTATTGGCAGACCAAATTGCAAATTGTTTTTCCGGATAGACGACAAAATTTGCTCCATTTCGTAAAAGGAATTTTTCTTGCACATCGCGCTCTGCACGCGAAACCACTCTCTTTGCACCTAGCTCACTCAACAGCGAAGTAGTTTCAAGCGAATTTTGGAAATTTGCAGAGATTGTCACGAAGCAAACATCAAAGTTGGGAATGCCTAGTGAACGCAAAAATGTGATGTTTGTTGCGTCTCCAATTTGTGCATCGTTGACAATTGGTAAAATATTATTTACCCTCTCCTCGTTAATATCAACTGCCATAACCTCATGACCGAGAGCAATGAGTTGCTTTGCGATATGGCGACCGAATCTTCCTACACCAATAACTAAGAAATTTTTCATAATTTATCCTCCAATTTTTTATTTTAGCCTACAACAACTTTTTCTGCAGGCAAGCGTGAAGCATTATTAGGCGATAAAATTGCTGCGTAAATAATTGTTAAGCCACCCACACGACCAAAGAACATAAGAGTGATTAAAATGTAACGTGATGGGATTGAGAGGCTTGGCGTGATGCCAAGAGAAGAACCAACTGTTCCTATTGCAGAAGCAGTATCATAAAGGGTGGAGGAAACAGGAATGTTGTCAATTGTGGATATCGCCATGGCAGCAATTACACTCAGAAGGACATACATCATGGCAATGGTAGCGGCATTTTTAATTATGTCTATTTCAATCCGTCGTCCAAAAATTTCTGTATCTTTTTTCTTGCGGAACACTGCAACACAGGTCATTAAAAGAATAGCAAAGGTGGTGTTCTTCATACCGCCTCCAGTAGAACCAGGTGATGCACCAATCAGCATTAGAGCGATTGAAAGCCCTTGGCTTGTTGATGTCATGCTCGCCAGGTCTACTGTGTTGAAGCCAGCAGTTCTTGGTGTTATGGATTGGAAAAACGAAGCGAGGAATCTAGCTTTGAGAGGAAGTGCATAAAAATCAAAAATGAAAAAGTAAAGGGCTGGCAATGTGATAAGAAAAAAAGTGGTGGTAAGAATCACCTTGCTTTGCAGACAGTAACGAGAAAAGTTAAACCTGTGATTTGTAATATCTTTCCAAGTGAAAAAGCCTAGTCCGCCCGAGACTATAAGGGACATAATGGCGATATTGATTGGCACATTCGAAACATAAGAGGTAAGAGATGGAAATTTATGTCCCGTCGTCCCTAACAGGTCTATTCCAGCGTTGCAAAAAGCAGAGACAGCATGGAATACTGCATACCAAATTCCTTTTATCCCGTAGTCTGAACAAAAGACTGGCATCATAATCAAAGCTCCGATAAGCTCAACTATGATTGTGAATCTAAGGATATGTTTTGTAAAAACAGCTACAGTTTCCAATGTGGAAGAGGAAGTGGCCTCAACGAGCGTGTTCCTTGCATGCAATGGCAAGCTCCGACGAGCCAATAGTGAAATACCGGCAGCAACTGTAATTACACCGAGCCCTCCAATTTGTATCAAGAGCATTATAATTACATGTCCGAAGCTTGTCCAGTATGTTCCAGTGTCCTGCACGACAAGTCCCGTGACGCAGACAGAAGTGGTGGAAGTGAATAGAGCTTCGTTAAATGGAGTCCA
>R06__coassemble_222_pt1 | contig 21597 bp, 20 predicted proteins | sample R06__metabat2_low_PE_002 | metagenome-assembled genome bin R06
TCAGGGTTGTTTCTCTGCCTCGTGACCTCAGGGTGATGATCCCGGGGCACGGCACGCAGAAGTTGAATCATGCTTATGCCTATGGCGGACATGATTTGTTGAAGGCAACTGTGGAACAATATCTTTCAGTTCCAATCCTTTATTATGTTATCGTTGACTTTGATAATTTTCCGCAATTTATAGATTCTCTTGGTGGTATTGACCTCGAGGTCGACAAAAAAATGAAATATCGAGACAAGGCAGGAAACTTGGACATTAACATCATGCCAGGCTTGCAACATTTGAGTGGCAAGACCGCAATGGAGTATATCAGGTTCAGGCACGACGCCCTCGGTGACATTGGTCGCATTCGTCGACAGCAAAAATTTATAAAAAACACTATTGCGAAAATATATTCTCCGACGTCTTTGATCCAAATTCCATCCCTTATTCGCAGCGCTGTGCAGATGTTCAAGACGGACATGTCACCTTCCTATGCAATAGGCTTGGCGAACTTTATCCACAAAGAGATTCCGCAGGAAAATATGTTTTTCATGATGTGCCCTGGTGTCCCTGAAACAATAAAAAGAGTTAGCTATTGGATAGGTGACACTGAATCAGTCAACGTCTTTTTGACGGCTTCGCTAGAACAACTTCATTCTGGTAAATTGACAAAGGTTGATAGTAACGGCAAAGAAACAAAAATTCCATTTAGCGTTGCAAAGGTGCCAGAAAATGCAGATGGCACTCAAGGTGATGGCAGTAATAATGCCCCAGTGTTTGATGAAAACCAATTAAGGACATTGGTGCAGGGGATTTCAGCTGATGTCGCTGTCTTGAATGGGGACGGTCGCTCAGGTATTTGCAAAGCAGTAGCAGAAAAACTTCAACAACTTGGTGTTGACGTCAGAGAAACTGGCAATGCTAAGCACTTCGATTATAATTTCTCAAATGTAATATACCCAGTGAATGCTTCAGCTACTGCGATAAACACAGCAAAGACTTTGGGGACATTCTTTGGTATTGCTAATAATTTAGTAAGGGCGTCAGCTCAGGCACACTGTGTCTCAATCGTTTTGGGGCATGATTACAAAACTACAATTTTGGATAAATTGAATGTTTATTTATCACATAGAAGAAGATAATTGGTGAAGGTTATGGCAGAAGAATTTTACAAAGAGTATTTACCAATAATAAACGGTTTGCTTGACAAACACGCAACAGAGGTTGCAATATATGATTTGTCAGAGGTGGCGAGTTTCACAGAAATTTTTATCGTCGCCATTGCACGTAGTGTCACCCATAGCCAAACCTTGAAAGACCGTGCGGAGGAAATCCTTGACGGCATCGGTGTTCCCTACGGGGCTGAAGGCGACAATGGTTCCAAGTGGATTTTGATGGACGGCGGTCACATTGTCATCAACATATTGACGAAAGAGGGGCAATCATATTATAATCTCGACGATCTTTGGGGCGATGTCCCAAACAAGAAATTTTTTGACCTCGACGATTAATTAAAAATTAAAAATATTTGCGGTTAGGGGAACAAGGGAAATTATCCTTGACGGACGAGCCACTGTGAGCGGTTGAAAAACCGAAGTCAGATTACCTTCCGCAAATTTCGCTACTTGATTTGCCCGTGGAATTGAGTAGAGAAAAAAGAAGAACCCACGGAGGGTTCTTTTTTTATGGTTACGATTATGAAAAGGAAAATAGCACTCTTTGCAACTTTTTTGATATTTGTTTTGACAAACATTGCTTCTGCCTCGCCAAAAAGGATAATGTCCCTCACACCAGTAGGCACGGAAATTCTCTTTGCACTTGGGGAAGGGGAACATATTGTTGGGGTTACACGCTTTTGCGACTACCCGAAGGAAGCAAAATCAAAACCAGTCCTCTCAAACTTTGCAGAGATAAATTACGAAACAATATTGCGAGCAAAGGTTGATTTGGTCGTCTTGCAAGATATGCACGAGCAGGCGTGCGAAGGTCTTGAAGCACTCGGTATAAAATATGTCATCGTGCGACAAAATAGCATTAGGGATATTATGAAAAGCATCTTGCAAATAGGTGACATTTGCGGGAAGGAAAAACAGGCAAGAGCTTTGGTTGCAAAAATGCAAAATGATATCTCGAAAGCTAAGAAAAAATCTTGTGCCAAAGGGGAAAAAACCGTCCTGATTTGTGTCTCACGGGACATCGCAGAGGACGAAATTTACAACCTTTATGTCGCAGGTAGCGATGTGTTTTACAATGAATTGCTTGAAATCATAGGGGTGAAAAATATAATGTGCGAGTCCCCTCTTCATTATCCCTTCCTCACCATAGACAGTTTGATGACAATCAAGCCAGATGTTATTTTTGACCTTGTCGGGACGGCAGAAAAATCCTTTGGGCGTGACATTAAACAAAATGAAATCCGCCAAAATATAAAAAAAACATGGCAAAGGTGCTTGCGTGCAAGAAACTTAAAGACGAAGGTTGTCCCCCTTTTAGGGACGAAATTTCTCCGCCCTGGCCCTAGGATTGGAGAAATCTTGCGTGCAATGTCCGAGGAGCTAAAATGATTTTTGAAAAGAGTTGTCAAATATGGAAGCGATAAAAGTTGAAAATTTAACAGCAATCTTAAATGGGCGAAAAATTTTAGATGGCATCTCATTCTCTGCCCAGTCAGGAGAAATAGTCGCTGTCATTGGGGCAAACGGAGTGGGCAAAAGCACCTTGCTCAAATGTATGGGAGGGCTCTTGCCATGCGACGGGCAAATTAAGATTTGTGGCAGAAATTTAAGAGATATGTCGGCACGCGAAGTCGCATTAAAGATTGCATGGCTACATCAATCTACCAGTGTTGACCTGCCATACACCGTTATGGACTTTGTCTCAATGTCACTCTTTGCAAAAAGGAAAATTTTTGAAGGGGCAAGGCAAGGCGACAGAGAAATTGTTACGCAAGCCTTGAAGATGGTCGGAGCTTCACAAATGGCTCATAGGCCTCTTAACTCATTGTCCGGCGGAGAGAGGCAGCGTGTCTATCTTGCTGCCACAATTGCTCAGGGAAGTGAAATTTTGTTCCTTGATGAGCCAACGAGTTTTATGGATATACAAAACACAAAACAACTAAATTTTCTCATGAAGCGTGCGAGGAGCCTTGGGCAGACTGTCATAGTCGTAACACACGACATAAATTTTGCCTTGCAAATATCGGACAAAATCCTTGCATTAAAGGACGGAAGACTTGCAAAATTTGACAGAGCGGAAAATTTTCTAGATTTAGAGATGTTAAAAAATATATTCGGTGCAGATTTTGAATTTGCAAAGACACAAGGTGGCAAAACTATTTTGTCACTATGCTATTGAGGCTAACAATGAAGAAAAATACCTTTGTTTCAATTTCAATAATAATTTTTTCTCTTTGTTTTATTGCTTTGTGTCCGCTCTTTGGAGCAAGTTTCATTTCTCCTTTTTCCTTGCTTCAAGGTGACGAAACTATGATTAAAATTTTCCTCTGCCTTCGGCTTCCGCGAGTTCTTCTCGGCTTTTTTGTCGGGGGGATTTTGTCCTTGTGTGGCTTGATCTTCCAAGCTCTTTTCCGCAATTCATTGGCAAGCCCTGATATGCTAGGTGTCACGAGCGGTGCATCTTTTGGTGCGGTAACCTATATTCAAATTGAAGCCACCTTGTCAGCCTTGTATGGTTTGAGGAACGGATTGCCATATTTTGCCTTCCTCGGTGCTAGTATTGCAATAATTTTGCTCCTTGCTTCAATTGCCTTCAAGCGTGAAGGAGCGACAACATTATTTTTGCTACTTCTTGGAATAGTCTTGAATTTCATGTTTTCTGCCCTGACAATGATTGTGCAATACAGCAGTGGCTTTATGGATACATTTCGGATGATGCGGTGGACAATGGGTGGGCTTCATGTTATTAACTTTTCTCCTGTTGTTTTAATTGCTGTCACGGCAATTTTTGTGATAATTGTTTCGTGGCTCCTTGCTCCGACACTTGACCTGATTTCATGTGGCGAGGAATTGGCACAAACCCGTGGAGTTGACGTGAAAAAGGTGAAAATTATATTTCTCCTTCTTGTGTCGATTGCTATTGCTGTTGTAGTTTCTCTCGCTGGTCCGATTGGATTTGTGGGGCTTATGTGCCCTCACATCACGAAACTTTTGCTCAGGAGAAGTCACAGGGGCTTGGTGCTTCACTCATTTTTCATCGGCGGCTCTTTTTTAATTATTTGCGACACCTTGGCTCGGGGTCTCACTGCACCTAGCGAGTTGCCTGTCGGAGTTGTGACATCGTGCATTGGGGCACTTTTTCTCTTGGTGCTTTTGTTAAAAAAATAATTTGGAGGTAATACAATGTTTGATTTTATGAATAAGGGCGGATTTATTATGTGGATAATCTTTGCGCTTTCAATTTTGGCTCTTGCTGTCGTTATTGAAAGGCTCATATTTTTTGCCTCGTCAAGGTGTGACACAGAAAACTTGGTGAAAAATTTTGGCAAGGAAATTTTCGGTGGCAATAAGGACAATGCTTGGAGCGTGGTGAAGGAAAAAGACACCTGCTACCACCGAGTCTTCCGTGTGGCCTTGGCACATTGGGACATCACAACAGAGCAGATGAGGCTCCTGATGCATAGCATCGTCAGAGAGGAAATTTTCAAATTTCAGAAGAATATAGGCATTTTGGAAATTGTGGCGAAAATTGCACCGTTGCTTGGGCTTCTCGGCACAGTGCTTGGAATGGTGAAGATGTTTCAGTCTTTGAATTTGAATGGGGCAATTAATGCTTCTGCTGTCACAGGCGGAATATACGAGGCACTCTTCACGACAGTTGCTGGGCTTATTGTTGCAATTCCTGTGGTGGCTGTGGCAGGGTTGCTTGCTTCACACATTGACTCCGTTGAGGACAAGATGGAGCAGATTGCCGATTACATTGTGAGAGAACATCTCTCGGAAAATTCAAGAAGTGACAAAACGGAAGGCAAAAATTAATGAGAAAAAAAAGCAGAATTGCCGAGCTTGATATCACATCATTGATAGATGTGCTATTTATGCTCATAATATTTTTTGTGCTGACAGCGAGCTTTGTTTCCACAAGCCTAAATATTGATTTGCCAAAGAGTTACAGTAGTTCAAGCCCTTCTAGTGAAGCTTCAAACATAATCACTCTTGACAAAACTGGTGCAATCCTTTGGAACTCTCAGAAGGTAACAAAGGCAGAGGCAGCAAAGATGGCGAGCGCAGAATCCGAGAAAGGCATCTTGCTAGTGGCGGACAAAAATTTGCCATATGGCAACATTGTGGAGCTATTGTCACTCTTGCAAAAAAAATGCCACACAAGCGTTGGGCTCGTGACAAGCTATTCAGAAGAATTATGAGAAAACTTTTATTAAACAAATTTGATCTTGTCTTGAAGAGAAAAAATCGCGTTGCCTTGATAGTTTCTCTCGCTTTTCATTGCATTTTTTTGATTTTTCTTGGTAATCTTGCTATGAGCGAAAAAAAAATGATTAGTTTGCCTGTAAGGTTGGTAACGAATTGTTCAACTAAGAAGAAATTTACGAATAAAATAGAAATGACTGCAAAAAACAACCAAGATGTGAAATCGCAAGCAAAGACTGTACAAAAAAAACAAGCGGCAAAGGCTATAAATTCAGTGGCAAAGGCTAAGAGTAACAGTCAACAACTTGCAAGTGGCACGCAAAACAATTCTGCTTCTGCTATTTTCGGTGAAACTAGTGGAGAAGCGGTTAGTGCCTCTAGCGGTGATTCTGCTGGTGCTATTAACTTCTCTTCAAAAAACAATTTTGGTGAAGGCGAAATTGAAGATATAGAAAAAGTTGTTGTCATCCACAAGGAACTTCCCAAATACCCTATTTTTTCAAGAAAAATGCGAGAAGAAGGAACTGTTCTGTTGCTTCTGACGGTAAAAAACGGTCGCGTTTGTGATGTGACAATCGAAAAAACTTCTGGTTTTTCTCGCCTTGATTCTGCTGCAATACAGGCAGCGAAAAAGTGGCATTTTAAAGACAGGAAAAATTTTAAGGTAAAGGTTCCATTTTCTTTCAAATTGTCAAATTAACTATTGCTAACAAAATCATTTTGCATATAATACACGTATAAGATTTATTGTGATTTTATTAATCCCTGCGGATTTCGTGCGTAGAGGGATGAGTCTTGAACCTACAAATAATAAGACCCAGTTGGGTGGTCTATGAGATGATGGTGGAGATGCTTGTTTCATCGACCGATTCTGCTCATTCTGCCCTGAATTGTTTTTACAAACTGTGGTCAAGACCTCCCTTGTATCGAATCTGTGGGGATTTTTTTGTTAATAACTAATGAATTTTATTGACAAATTGGGGTAAAAAAAATAAAATCACTTTGTTTCGCATATTTTGACTGAGAGGAGGTGCTCTCTTATGAGCGAAACGAACAAAAATATGGTAGAGAAGATTAAAGAAGCAGAGGCTCTTGCCCAAAATACAATCCTTGAGGCGAAGAAAACCGCTGCATCGTTAATTGAAGAAGCACGAATTAAAGCAAGCAACCAAGTGAAAATGGCGAGGCAAAATTGCTTTAATGACCTGCGAGGCAAGATTCAAGAAATTGAAAAAGTTGCAGACTCACAAGTGCAATCGTCAATTGCAGAAGCCACAAAGGGCAAAGATTTGTTTGTCGCTAGTGGACAAAATGCAGTTGCTGATGTGGCGGATTGGCTTGCAAAAGAGGTGATAAGGTCATATGGCAATTAGCAAAATGACGCGTGCACGAATAGCCGTGCATAAAACTGTTGCGACAGACTTGGCCCTTGAATTGCAAAAATTATCCGCTTGCGAATTTATAAAAAAAACTGAAGTCTCAGAGCCTGCTATTGATCTCACTTTTGTTAGGGAAAAACTTCAAAAGGCAAAATCAATTTTCAAAACTCTTGAGTCCTTTGAGACAACAAGGCCAGATTCATTTGCAATGATGATGGGGGAAATGCCAGAAGAAACTCTGCAAAATCTTTTGAAGTTTTCCTGTGATTATGACATTGACACACTCTATGCTTCAACCTTGCAGGCTGATAAGAATTTGAAAGAGTCAAATGCTGATTTAATGGATCTAAAAACAAAAGAGAGCCAACTATTGAAATTCACAAAAATCCCCTATCCTCTTGATTTTTTCAATTCAGGCACAGGAACGACTAAAGGATTTATCTATGAAATTTCAAAAGCCAAGTCTCACGAATTTAAGTCTGGTATTGAAACGACTTTACAAGGCTTATGCGAATGCACCTTGATTTCTGGAAGCGAAAAAGCCTCAACTGATTTGCTAGTTGTTGTTGCTCCGCAAGCTTTGAGTGGCGCAATCATAGACTGTGCAAATGAAGTCTTCGCCTATTCCGTTAATGTTGAAAGTTGGATGAAGCTCACTGCAACTGATGAACTTTCAAATATCCGGGGGCAAATTGCTTCGCTAGAAGGGCAAATTCAAAAATACGAGGCGGATATTGCAAAATTAGCCGATGACAATTTGCCGAAACTACGCAAGGTCTATGACAGTTACAACATTTTGATTTCGCGTGAAGAGGCAAAACTCAGTGGCGAGCCAACGGAGCAGGTTTTTGTTTGGGATGTTTGGGTCTTGACTTCTGCACTTAACAAGGTGCAAAAAATTGTTTCGTCCTTCGCAAACAAGGTCGTGCTTGAAGTCATCGAGCCAGAGGAAGGCGAGTTGCCACCGACGAGCTTGAAAAATCCAAGCTTTGCCAGTTGCATGGAGCCACTCACAATGATGTATGGCGCTCCTACCTATGGCACGCCTGATCCATGCATGATGATGGCGCCGTTTTTCTTTCTTATCTTCGGTGTTTGCTTTGGTGATGCAGGTTATGGTCTCCTGCTTTCCGCTGTTGTGGGTTATTTCCTTATACGACACAAGATGCCTCCATTACCACGCAAAATATTCATTGTTTTGCTGGCTGGCATGCTTGCCACTGTTGTGGTTGGACTTGTTACTGGATCAGTCTTTGGCGATGCTCTAACAGCATTCAGCTTCCTTTCACCTATTGCTTCTCCGTTGCAAAAGGTGCAATTACTAGATCCGATGAAAGATCCAATGACATTTCTTGGAATTTCACTTGTCATTGGCGTTACACAAATTGTCGTTGGGCTATTGATTGCCATGGTTCACTCTTGGAGAAATGGAGACAAGTTTTCTGCTATTTTTGACCATGGAGCTTGGATAACATTCTTACTCGGGCTTATTTGTTTTGCTGTTTTTTCAAGCATTGGAACTATGCCTATGCAAGCAACAATTTGCAAATATATCTCAATCGTTTCTGCCGTAGCATTGGTCTTAACTCAAGGTCGTGAAAAGAAGAATATCTTTATGAAGCTTGTGAGTGGAATTCTTAGCCTCTACGACATCACTGGGTATTTTGGAGACATTTTAAGTTATAGCCGCTTGCTTGCTCTTGGACTTTCCGGAGCTGCGGTTGGAATGGTTATCAACTTGTTGGTCAATATGGTCTTGCCAATTAAATATTATGGTTGGATTCTTGCTATATTGATATTTATTTTTGGGCATGGATTTAGCATCGCAGTAAACATCTTAGGTGCTTTTGTTCATGATCTCAGATTGCAATTTGTAGAATTTTTCGGGAAATTTTATGAGGCAGGAGGCAGAGAGTTTGCCCCGCTCAGCATAAACACAAAATTTACAAAAATTTCAAAATAAAAAAATTAAAAATTAAAATTTTAGGAGGTAACATTTATGGAACAGTTATTAGGTTCAATCGTTGTACTTATCGGAGCAGTTTTATCGGTTTCAATTGCGGGTGCGGGTTCATCAATAGGCATTTCTACTGCCAATGATGCAGCTGCAGGGGTTATGACAGAGGATCCAAGCAAATTTGGCTACTGCCTTGTCCTTCTTGCTCTTCCTGGCACACAGGGCATTTATGGTCTTTTGATTGCAGTTTTGGCATTGCAGAAGATTGGTCTCATCGGCGGAACACTCAGTGCTACTCTCACGCTATGGAAAGGGCTACAGATTGCCGTCGCATGTTTGCCTGTCGCCTTTACAGGCTATGCTTCTGCCGTTAAGCAAGGTAAATCAAGCGCAGCAGCTATCCTTATGATCAGCAAACACCCAGATCAAATTGGTAAGGCAGTTATCTTGCCAGCAATGGTTGAGACATATGCTGTCTTTGGTCTTCTTGTAAGCATTTTGATGCTCAACGGAATTACACTATAATGGCACTGGAACAAATCACAAACAAAATCCTTGGCGATGCAAAATCAGAAGCACAGGCAATCTTGAAGGAAGCAGAGGATAAGGCTTCCGCAATACTCAGTGAAGCAAACAAAGAGTGTGAAAAGTTGCAGAATGATTTTGCTCTTCGTTTGAAGGATGAAGAAGCAGATATCTACAAAAAAGCAGCGATAATTGGCAAACTTGATGTGGCAAAGATTGAATTGCAAGGCAAAAGAGACTTAATAGGGGCGACAAATGCCCTCGCTTTGCAAAAACTGCAATCACTCCCTGAAGGTGAATATCTTGACTTTGTTGCAAAATTGCTTAACCAAATTTCTGCTGATGGAGTTGTCCAAGTTGGCAATGGAGAAAAATTCCTCACAAAGGATTGGCTTGCCACATATTGCAAGAGCAAGGGAAGACAAATTACATTTTTAAACGAAATTGGGAACTTTGTCGGTGGATTTGTATTTTATGCCGAGGCCAAGGCATATGATTTGTCTTTTGCAATGCTCTTGAAAAATTATAACGAAAAATGTGAAGCGGCAGTTGTGAAACATCTTTTTGATAGTTTGCAATCTGCAAAGTAGGGAGGGGGCGGTTTTATGTCCTGTAATGTGTCATACGGTTATGCTGTGGCACGGTGTCGGACTATGGAGTTGCGTCTGCTCGATTCGCAAGCCTTTTCCAGATTGTTGGATGCAGGTGACACGGCTTCGTTTTTGAAAATCTTGGGCGAGACATCCTATGGCAAGTATATTGCTAACAACAGTCTTGATTTTGACGCCCTGCTTGAACAGGTTTTGCAAGACACATACGAAGAGATAGCATCGTTCATTCCAGATGAACGACTCACTGCTATTTTGAAATTGCCCTATGATTTTCACAATCTGAAGGTTGTCTTGAAGAGCCTCTATTTCTCGCAAAAATCAGACAAGAAGCGTTGGTCGCTCGTAACATACCTTGGAACAGTTCCGCCAGAAGCATTCATCGCAGCTTTTGAGACAGAACATTTCTCTGATTTGCCACCTTTCTTTGCGAGATTGTGTGTAGAAATCACCCCAATGCTCCAACTTCAAAAAAATGATATGCTTTCCCTTGAGCAATTCCTTGACAGAAAAATGTATGAAGAGAGCCTTTCGCTTGCAAGTCAATTGCAGTGTCCTGAAATTGTCAGTTGGATAAAACTCAAAATTGACCTTGAAAATCTTCGTTCTCTGCTTCGCTTGAAGCGTTTTGATGTCACAGTGAGCGAGGCAATTCCTTTCCTTTATGATTTTGGCAATGTGCCAGTGGCCGAGTTGGTCAATTTGCTAAAAGAAGACATTTTGCTTTGGGAAAATTATTTGGAAAATTATGGAATTGGCAAGATTTTCCAAAAGGTTAAGTTGCTTGGCAATTTTAGCAAGGATATTGTTACGCTTGAATGTGCGGTGGATAACTTCCTGCTTGAAGCCATAAGGCAATCTCGCTATTCATCAGACAGCCCTGCAAACATACTGGCATTCCTTTGGGGCAAGGAGCTTGAAGTGAAAAACCTCCGTGTTGTCTATGTTTCAAAATCACTCTCCCAAAAGGGAGAAGAAGTGAGGGGGTTGTTGCGTGATGGATTCTAAAAAATTGATCGCGGTCGGAAGTTATGAAAGTATCTTGCCCTTCAAGGCGATTGGCCTTGATGTCTTTGTCGTCACAGAGGCAAATATTGACGAATTTGAGGCAAAACTTTCGCAACTTGCGGCGGAAAATTATGCAGCACTTTTCCTGACGGAGGACCTTTATGAGAAATTTTCTGCCACAGTGCAGGAAATCAATTCTGCAGAGGCAGTCAGTATCGTTCCAATTCCTGCCAAGGGTGTCTTGACGAACTATGGCTTGCGTGGCATAAGAAGCATTGTTGAGCGCGCAATTGGTATGGATATATTTAGGCAAGAAGACGAATAAATTTTTGCTTAATCCAAATTAGAAAGAATTGAGGCGAATAATTTTGCAAAAAGAACTAGTTACTGGTTATATAGAAAAAATTTCAGGACCATTAGTTATTGCAGGTGGCATGGCAGGAGCGAGCATGTCCGATGTCTGCCAAGTTGGCAAGGCAAAATTGGTCGGTGAAATAATAGAATTAAAGGACGACAAGGCTTCTGTCCAAGTTTATGAAGAGACATCTGGGCTTATGCCTGGTGAGCCTGTTGTGTCAACGGGGCAGCCTTTGAGTGTTGAGCTTGCCCCAGGAATGATTCAAAATTTCTATGATGGTATTCAACGCCCACTCGAGGCGATTGAGCAGGCGGCGAACAGCCCATACATTTTGCGTGGCATTACTGTCCCTGCAGTTGATAGGACAAAAAAGTGGACTTTTGAGCCACTCGTCAAGGTTGGCGACAAGGTTTCGCAAGGCGATTTCTTGGGTCATGTGCAGGAGACAAGCCTCATTGACCACAAAATTATGGTGCCATTTGGCACAAGTGGCGTTGTGAAGTCCATTAATGGTGGAGATTTCACTGTTGAGGAAACAGTCGCCGTAATCACAGACGAAAACGGAGAAGATAAAGTTATCACGCTATTGCAAAAGTGGCCAGTCAGACGGCAGAGACCTGTCTTGAAGCGTTTGCCACCAGAGACACCTCTTGTCACAGGGCAAAGGGTTGTTGACACATTTTTCCCAATTGCTCGTGGTGGCACCGCCTGTGTCCCAGGGCCATTTGGAAGCGGAAAGACAGTTATTCAGCACCAGTTGGCAAAGTGGGCAGATGCAGAGATAGTTGTCTATATCGGTTGCGGTGAGCGTGGGAACGAGATGACGGATGTTCTCCGCGAATTTCCAGAGCTCGAAGACCCACGCAGTGGCAAGTCGCTAATGCAACGCACCTTGCTCATTGCAAACACATCAAATATGCCTGTTGCTGCTCGTGAAGCATCTGTTTACACGGGCATCACGATTGCAGAATATTTCAGAGATATGGGCTATTCTGTGGCTCTCATGGCGGACTCCACATCACGCTGGGCAGAGGCTTTGCGTGAGATGTCCGGTCGCTTGGAGGAAATGCCGGGTGAAGAGGGCTACCCAGCTTACCTTGGCACAAGGCTTGCTTCCTTCTATGAAAGGGCAGGGCGTGCAATCTGCTTTGGCAACGGCGGAAGGGAGGGCGCAGTTTCTGTTATCGGTGCTGTTTCTCCTCCCGGAGGCGACTTGTCCGAGCCTGTCACGCAAAACACGCTCAGAGTTGCAAAGGTTTTCTGGGGGCTTGATTCTAGCCTCGCATACCAGAGGCACTTCCCTGCAATAAACTGGCTCAACAGTTATTCTCTCTATGTTCAGAAGCTCGGAGAATATTGGGACGGAATATATGACGGCGAATGGTCAAAGACCCGTGTGCAGGCAATGTCTCTCTTGGAAGATGAAGACAAATTAAAGGAAATTGTTCGTCTCGTCGGTATCGATGCCTTGTCAAAGGAAGAAAGAATGGTTCTTGAAACTTCAAAGTCAATCAGAGAAGACTTCTTGCATCAAAATTCCTTCCACGAAATAGACACCTATGCGTCTATGGATAAGCAATTCAAGATGCTCCGCAACATTTGCCTCTTCCACAACCTCGCCATGATGGCACTCCGCTCTGGGCAACCATTGAAGGCGATCACAACTCTTCCATTGCGTGGCGAAATTGCTCGTATGAGATACACAGCAGAAAATGAATTGAACAAACTTGATGAACTTGAAGACAAGATCAAGATTACACTTGGAAAATATATTTCTGGGAGGGAAGACTAATGAAATTGCCAGAGGTATATAACACAATCAGCAATATATCTGGACCATTGATGGTCGTGAACAAGGTGACAGATGTCTCCTATGACGAATTGGTAGAGATTTCACTTCCCAATGGTGAAAAACGCCGTGGCAAGGTCTTGGAAATTCACAATGATCGAGCCTTGGTGCAGGTCTTTGAAGGCACAACAGGAATAGATGTCCGCTCCACAAATGTGCGATTCCTCGGCGATGTCTTGAAGTTGCCTGTGTCAAGGGATATGCTCGGGCGTGTCTTTAACGGCAGAGGCGAGCCAATTGACGGCGGTGCACCGATAATTGCAGACACGGAGCTCGATGTCAACGGCAACCCAATGAACCCATACAGCCGTAATTATCCTTCTGAATTTATTCAAACAGGAATTTCCACAATCGACGGGATGAACCCCCTCGTCCGTGGGCAGAAGTTGCCAATCTTCTCTGGCTCTGGTATGCCACACAATAGAATGGCGGCACAGATTGCACGCCAAGCAACGGTTATCTCTGGGCACAGCGACTTTGCCGTCGTCTTTGCCGCAATGGGTATTACCTTTGAAGAAGCAACATTTTTCATGGAAGATTTCAGAAAAACTGGGGCACTCGAACGCACAGTTATGTATATTAACCTTGCGGACGACCCAGCGATTGAGAGAATTTCCACACCACGCCTTGCCCTCACAGCGGCAGAATACCTCGCATTTGAGTGCGGAATGCATGTGCTCGTTATCTTGACAGACCTCACGAACTATGCAGAAGCATTGAGAGAAATTTCCGCTGCACGCAAGGAAGTTCCCGGTCGTCGCGGTTACCCCGGCTACCTCTACACTGACCTTGCAACAATGTATGAGAGAGCAGGCCGCTTGCGTGGCAGAGAAGGCTCCATCACGCAAATTCCTATCCTCACCATGCCAGAGGATGACAAGACTCACCCAATCCCAGACCTCACAGGCTACATCACAGAGGGGCAAATTATCCTTGCTCGCTCACTCCACAGAAAAGGAATTTATCCGCCTGTTGATGTCATGCCATCCCTCAGCCGTTTGAAGGACAAGGGCATCGGAAAGAACAAAACTCGTGAAGACCATGCAGACCTCATGAACCAACTCTTCGCCGCATATTCAAGAGGCAAGGAAGCAAAGGAACTCGCGGTCATCCTGGGAGACGGTGCATTGTCTGAGGAAGACAAGGCTTTTGCAAAGTTCGCAGACAAATTTGAAGACACCTATGTTCGTCAAGATGAATACAAGAACAGAACCATTGAAGAAACACTGCAGATTGGCTGGAATTTGCTCACCTTGGTTCCAATTGAGGAATTAAAGCGTGTGCGTGACGAATATTTGGAAAAATATCTCAAACCACTCTTGGAAAATAAGAGCGAATAAGGGGTGAGCTATTTTGGCTCGTGCATTAAATGTGAACCCCAACAGAATGGAGTTGTCCCGCTTGAAGCGACTTCTGGTCGTGGCAAAGCGTGGGCACAAACTCTTGAAAGACAAGCAAGATGCCCTCGTCAAGGAGTTTCTGGACAAGTCAAAAAAGACATACCAACTTCGCAAGGAAGTGGAGCAGGAATTGTCAAACTGCTACGGCGGATTTATGACAGCGAGGGCAATGACATTGCCAAAAATTTTGGAGCAGACACTCCTCACATCAAGTGGAGAGATGGCAGTTGATGTGTCATACAAAAATGTGATGAGTGTCAATATTCCTTCCTTCTCCTGCGAGACATTAAAGCCACAATTGAATTATGGTCTTGCTGGCTCGCCAGGAAGCCTTGATGTTGCTCTTGAAAAATTCTTGACCCTCTTGCCAAAACTCTTGAAACTCGCTGCGGAGGAAAAGGCAATTTTCCTCATGGGGCAAGAAATTGAGAGGACAAGGAGAAGAGTCAATGCCTTGGAGCATGTCATGATTCCTTCCTACACTGACTCTATCAAGATGATTTCCATGAAGCTTGACGAAATGGAGCGTGCCACGCTCAGCCGTCTGATGGTCATAAAGGAAATTGTGAGAAACCATTAGCAAATGCCACAAAATAGTTTCTAAAACTTGCTATAATGCAGTGATAAACAAAATAAAAGGTGACGAAATTTTCCCAAGATTTCGCCACCTTTTTTATTTTTAGTGTATAATAACAAAAAATGAGTCCAAGAAGGACTCAAAATGCACACTCTGTGCGGTCGGGAAAACCCGACGAGTTCGCCGTAATGGCTTTATTTGAACTCAAGGTGTAAATTCGTAGGTAACCGAACTTTACGGCGGTTATGATATCACAATTTCGGAGGAAATGCAAATGAAATCACAAAATTATTTTATCGGTTTGGACATTGGAACAAATTCTGTCGGCTATGCTGTGACAGACGAGGATCATAACCTGATTAAATTCAAGGGTGAGCCAATGTGGGGAAGCCACATTTTTGAGGAAGCTTCTCAATGTGCAGAGCGCAGAACCTTTCGCACAGCACGCCGTCGCCTCAACAGAAGAAAACAAAGAGTTCGCCTCGTGCAAGAAATTTTTGCAAGCGAAATTGCCAAGATTGATGAAAATTTCTTTGTCCGATTGAAGGAGTCGGCACTTTTTGCCGAGGACAAAACAAACAAAGAAAACTTTTCTTTCTTCGCCGATGAAGATTTCACAGACAGGGAATTTCACAGGCAATACCCGACTATTCATCATTTGATCATGAGCCTGATTGAAGACAAGACGCCACACGATGCAAGGCTTGTATATATGGCTGTTGCTTGGCTTGTGGCTCACAGAGGGCACTTCCTGTGTCAAGTTGCCAAGGATAATGTCAAGGCTATTCTTGATTTTGACACAGTTTATCAGGATTTGTTGGAATATGCAAAGGCAAATGATCTTGAAATTTATCTCACGGAAGAGATGTCGCAAGAGTTGCAAGAAATTCTTTTGTGCAAGGAAACTGTTACATCGAAGAAGGATAAAATAAAAAGTATTTTGTTTGATGGCAAGGAAGAAAAGCCAAATGAGGATACATTCATTTCGCAAAAAGAATTGACAACCTTGCTCGCTGGTGGGCAAACAGACACAGCGAAATTATTTCCTAACCTTGAGTCAGACGACAAACAAAGTGTGTCGCTTGCGAAGAGTGAAGAGGAATTTGAGGCTCTTGTTGCAACATTAGACGAAGAGAATGCAGAAATCTTGAAGAGGCTCCGCTCACTCTACGAATGGTCACTATTGAGTGATGCTGTGGCGGGAGAAGAATATATTTCTCTTGCAAAGAAGAAGGTTTATGATATTCATAAGCAAGATTTGGCAGACTTGAAATACCTTGTGAAAAAATACATGGGAACAGATGGCATGAAATTAGTCTTCAAGAGTGCGACTGCTGATAACTATGTTGCCTATATTTACAATCTGAAAGGGCTTTCAACTTCTGAACAGAGTAAGGTTAAAAAGACGACGAAGGAAGGTTTCTGCGATTTTGTAAGGAAGATACTCAAAAATATATCTTCTGACGATAAGGACAAAGCACTATTGGAAGATATACGCCAAAGAGCAGAAGCATATTCATTTATGCCTAAGCAGGTCAATGGAGACAATAGAGTTATCCCATATCAACTCTATTATGTTGAGCTCCGTGACATTTTGCAAAATGCTTCTTCCTTCCTGCCATTTTTGACGCAAAAGGATAATGATGGCTTCACGCCTATGGAAAAAATCCTGAGCATTATGGAGTTTAGGATTCCTTATTTTGTCGGGCCATTGCACAGGGACAAGTCAAGCAAATTTGCTTGGATAACAAAAAAGACAGTTGGCACAATACGCCCTTGGAATTTTGAAAAGATGGTTGACCTTGAAAAATGTGAAGAGGACTTCATAAACAGGCTTACTGGCTCCTGCACATATATGGTTGGGGAAGATGTCTTGCCAAGGTACTCAATGTTGTATGAGAAATACACTGTCCTGAACGAAATTAACAAGCTCAAATTAAATGGTGAAGCGATCACTGTTGAAGCAAAGCAAAAGATTTTTAACGAGTTGTTCACCCAAAGGCGAAATGTTACCCCAAAGCAACTGGAGAAATTTATGCTAGACAATGGCATGAAGCAAAAAGAAGACATCCTGAGCGGAATAGATATGGAATACAAGATAAACGCTTCACTTGCCTCATACCATGATTTCAAGAGACTTATTCAAGGTGGCACACTGACGGAAGAGCAGGCGGAGCGGATAATTGAACACATTACATATGTCAGTGACAGTGTCAGGCTAAAAAAGTGGCTAGAAAGAGAATTTGCCTTCCTTTCGCCAGAAGACAAAAGATATATTTCTCGCCTGCACTACGCAGATTTTGGCAGGCTGTCAAAAAGGTTCCTTGTTGAAAAGTTCGCAGAAGACAGACACACAGGTCTAAAGGTGAGTGTGATTGAAGCACTTTGGAACACAAACTGCAACCTGATGGAGTTGCTACACCATGAAGATTTCACCTTTGGAACTGAACTTGAAAATTACAGGAAGGAATATTACGCAGCAAATCCGCCAACTGTGAAGTCTATTATGGAAGAGTTATACATCTCAAATGCTGTGAAGCGACCAATCTTCCGCACGCTGGACATTATTTCAGACATTGAAAAGGTAATGGGGCATGCACCGAGCAAAATTTTTGTGGAAATGGCACGAGGCGGAGTGGCAGAGAAGAAACGCACGAAATCTCGCCAAGATCAAATAAAGGAATATTACAAAGCCTTCAAGGGTGAAGAAACTGCACAATTGCTCAAGGAACTTAATAGCAAGACAAACAACGAACTGCAAAGCAGAAAACTCTTCCTATACTTCATGCAACTCGGGAAATGTATGTATAGCGGAGAAGCAATAAACATTGAGGATCTAACCTCAAAACATTATGACATTGAGCATATTTTTCCACAATGTTATGTCAAGGATGATAGCCTTGACAACATTGTCCTTGTTAAAACTGAACTGAACGGAGCGAAGAGCGACACTTATCCAATAGACAAGGAAATCAGACACAAGATGTATGGATATTGGAAAAGCCTGCTAGACAAGAACCTCATCAGCAAGAAGAAATTTGAAAGGCTGACACGCTCAAAGCCATTCACAGATGAAGAAAGACAGGGCTTCATAAACCGTCAACTCGTGGAGACACGCCAGTCAACAAAGGCAGTGGCGGAGATTTTGCAGGCAAGGTATGAAAAGCAACTTGCAGATGGGAAGATCGCAAGCGAGCCAGAGATCGTCTATGTGAAGGCAGGGCTTGTGTCAGACTTCCGCCACGAGTTTGGCGTGCCAAAGGCAAGGACAGTTAATGACCTGCACCATGCAAAGGATGCCTTCCTCAATATTATTTGTGGTGATGTCTATAATTCACGCTTCACGAAGAACTTTATCAAGCTCCGTGGCGGAGACACGAAATATAGCATAAAGACGGATGTCGTGTTTGGAAAAGAGTTACATCTTGGCAATCGCCTTGTGTGGCGAGGAGTGACAGACAAGGACAAGGCAGTTGCAACCTTGATGAAAAACAATATCCACCTGACACGTTTTGCCTTTGAGAGAAGAGGTGGACTATTTGACCAAAATCCAATACCTGCACCGAGCGGTATGCTCCCACGCAAAAAAGGGCTTGACATCGCCAAATATGGTGGTTACGACAAGACAGCCTGCTCATTTTTCCTTCTCATAGCCTATACAGAATGCGGGAAGAGAGAAAATAGAGACCTTATGCTTGTGTCTGTTGATTTGATGGTGGCAGACCGCGTCAAACAGGACAAGACCTTTGCTCTTGCCTATGCCGAGCAGGAAATAAAAAGGATTTATGGCATAAAAGAAGTGAAGGATGTGACCTTGCCACTTGGCTTGCGACCGATAAAGATTAACACGGTGCTTTGCTGTGATGGCATAAAGTTTGCTATAACAGGCAAAAGTAGTGCTGGTAAGGGATTTATTTTTATATCTTTAACACCTCTAATCGTTGATAAATTTAACAATAAAAAATCAAGCGATAATTGGGAAGGCTATGTGAAGCACCTTGAAAGATTCCTTGGCAAAAATGAAGGAAATGAAACCATAGTGCTTGACAAGGAGCATGATGGCATTTCTCGTCAAAAGAACGAAGAACTATATGACCTATTGTTGCACAAAATTACTTGCTACCCATTTGCAAATATGTTGTCTAGTCAAATTTCTGTATTAGAAAAAGGCTTTGATATTTTCAAATCACTTGATACAAAAACGCAGGTAAAAGCACTCACCAATATTTTAGGGCTTTTTATGACTAACAGAAGTGGTGCCTGTGATTTAACCGCAATAGATGGGGTTAAGATGGCTGGGGTATTAAAATTAAGCACAAAATTGTCAAATATTTTCAAAAAATATAAGTCAGTGATAATAACTGATACGAGTGCAAGTGGCTTGTTTGAGAAATCAACGGATGATCTGCGGAGCTTGTTATGAGTTTTCGCACAGTTGTCATTTCGCAAAGGTGCAAACTAGATTTCAGCATGAATTACCTTGTCCAAAGGACAGGTGACACAACTCAAAGGGTCAGGCTTGACGACATAATGCTCCTCTTGATTGAAAATCCTGCGGTTTCCATCACAGGTTGCCTCTTGGAAGCACTTGTGAAGGCAAAGGTGAGGGTTGTCTTTTGCGACAGTCAGCACAATCCCCTCTCGGAACTCGCCCCGCTTTACGGTAGCCATGACTGTGTGAGGAAATTGCGTTATCAACTCGCTTGGAGCGAAGCGACAAAAAAGCAGGTGTGGCGGCTCATTGTGCAACAGAAGATCGCAAACCAAGCGTTGCTATTGGAGCAAAGGGAAAAGAAAGAGGAAGCAAATATGCTCAAGGGCTACATTGGGCAAGTGACAGATGGCGACGAATCAAACAGGGAAGGTCACGCAGCAAAGGTCTATTTCAATGCTCTCTTTGGTATGACCTTCACGAGAAACGAAGAAAACTCAATCAACTCTGCCCTGAACTATGGCTACTCTCTCATCTTGTCCTGCGTCAACCGAGAAGTGACAAACTGTGGTTACATGACGCAACTTGGAATTTTTCACGACAATGTCTTTAATAAATTTAACCTCTCATGTGACCTTATGGAGCCATTTCGCCCTATTGTGGACAGAGCAGTAGCGAGTGAAAACATAGCGCAATTCACGACAGAGACAAAAAGAGCCTTGCTCTCTATCCTAGAAACTGAAGTGCAGATAGACGGAGCAAGGCATGTCCTGCCAAATGCGATAAAGCGATTTGTCCAGCTGTTCTTTGATGCAATGGGGAATAACGCCCCACAAAGTTTGAAGTTCCCAGTGCTATGAGTTACCGCTTCATGAGGTTGATTGTATTCTTTGACCTTCCTTCAAAAACAATGGAAGAGAAGAAAAATTATCGCAAATTCAGAAAAGGTTTGATTAGGCTTGGATTTTATATGTTGCAGGAGTCTGTCTATTGTAGGATGCTCTTGAACCAAACGGCTCTTGATATCGCAATGGATCAGGTGAGAAAGATAAAACCACCCAATGGACTCTTGCAACTTCTCTCTGTTACGGAAAGGCAATTTGAAAAGATGGAATACCTTGTGGGGGAGAACAAGACCGATGTCTTGGACACAGACGAAAGGATAGTAATATTTTGAAGATTGCATACAAGGAGTTTAACAGTGTCATTAATTTTGACGAAACGCCAGTTTTTACCTTGGTGATAGAAGCACCGAGGCTCCTTTGTCAATTTCTGCACGACATCAAGCAACAGCTGGCAGGAAACGAGGGAGATGTGGTCTTGTCTGACAAGAGCCGTGAGTGCAGTGTGAAAAGGAAGCTGGAATTGATTTCTGACCCAGTTGACATGGACATCAACACCACAAGCCTCCTTGGTAAAGTGGCGAGCCGTGTTGACACCATCGCTTTGGACGAAACGCACTTTGAAGAGGCACAGCAAATTTTGTCTCGGCTGGAGAAATTTGTCTATGATATTTTGCTTGAAATGGAGGCTGATTTTTATTGCGACAAACTCACAATGCTTTCCCTTGTGAAGGCATGTGGCATTCGTGCAGACGCTTGCCAAAATTCATTGGTTGAGTTATTATACACCTACATGAAATTGGTGCGTGAGTTTGACACGGACAAGTTATTTGTCTTCGTTAATCTTCACAGTTTTGTTGAAAAAGGTGACTTGCAGGACTTCTTTGACACAATAAGAAGCCACGGCTTCCAAGCACTTTTTCTTGAGAGCCACGACTACCCAAGGCTCAATGGAGAAGCAAAACTGATTATAGATGAAGATAGATGCGAAATCTAGCCAAGCCTATGAATTTACCCAACAGCCCAAGGAACTGTCATCTCAAATTTGAGGGTTTGAGAAAGGTGTAAATTTGTAGGTAACTCACACATTAAATCCGCTCTTTTCACAAGTTTTATTGTTTGAGAAAGGTGTAAATTTGTAGGTAACTCACACTCAATCTCTCCAATTTGTTCACATTTCTTGGTTTGAGAAAGGTGTAAATTTGTAGGTAACTCACACAAAGTACTAAAATATTTGATCAAACTACACATTTAACAAAGGTGTAAAATTGTATATACATGAAACAACAAAAATTA
>R06__coassemble_227_pt1 | contig 21482 bp, 18 predicted proteins | sample R06__metabat2_low_PE_002 | metagenome-assembled genome bin R06
CTGTGTCGTGATTTATCGGGCGAATCGAAACACAGATGATGAAGAACGAAACGAGAAGAACGAGCGATGCATGGCAGGCAAAACTTGTGAAAATCTTCTTCCAACTATGCCCTATTGTTTCGTCTTCCACCCTGTCCCAGAGTTCGTCCCTCACGCCTTCCAGCTCAGCCGAGAGGGAATCCGCTTCCGCCATCGCAGAGGTGAGTTCATTTTTGCTATAAGCGACAGTGAGTCGGTTCAGCCAATGTTGCATGCTGATGAGCTTCTTTTTCACGCGCGCCACCTCCTAGGCAAAAGCTGGAGGCTAGCACCCTTCAACTTTGAAACAAGAAGGCGAGCTACGAGCAAAATTTTCTCTTGAAACCTCATCCGAGACTGACTCTTCTGTAGCATGAATGACCTTATGACTTCAACTTCGCCAGCAGCGCCAAGGGCGCTTGCCTCTTCGATGTCATCTTGCCAATTGCCCTTAGCATAGGTGTAGAGAGCTTGCCTCTCTTCCAAGTGTCGCAACATTGCGCTACGGATTTTGTAGTATGCAAAGGTTGAAAAGTGCGAGTCAATATCGTGAGAAAAATTGTCTGCAGCGCGGCAGAGAGCGGAAAGCCCTTCCTGCACAAGCTCTTGATAAACTTCGTCTGAAACCTTGAAGCGTTTTGCAAGCCAATAGACCTGCGACCTGTTCGCTAGGATTGCAGACTCTCTTCTAGCGAGCCTTTCTTGCTCCTCGCTTGACAAGGATTCAGATGAAGGTGCAAATTTTTCTTCCTTCATATGATATACCTCTAAATGGATAAAAGCATACGTTTCGGAATTTTACCATAAGAAATTAGTTTTGTAAAACAAAATAGGTGTTATACACGAAAAAATCGCAAAAAATTAAAAAATAGGAAGCTTCCCAATCAAATTTTCCGCCACCTTGTGGTGGAGAGTGTCATTCAAGCTGTATAACGAGAAGCCCTGCCCCTTTTGCAGAAAAGTGCTTATGCTACAATTTTCTATGGCACACTTCCAAAAAATGCTACTGGCTTCCTCTCCAAGGAGTGCAATAAAGAGGGCTCTTGCCTCTGCTCCGTGTCCCACAAGCACAATGTGTTCCTCGCTCCGTGCTAATAATTTTTTCACAAATTCCCTGTGGCGAGAGATAATTTGTTCTGCGCTCTCACCGTCGAAAAGCGAATTGTCAATCAAATTTTCCTTCCATTTGTTCAAAAAATCCTCTCCGTAAAGTTCCTTCACTTCCTTTATGGTTTTTCCCTCAAGCTTGCCAAAGTTCGCCTCAATGAGCAGCTCGTCGCTTTCCACTGGCACGCCCTTGTGGTGGCTTGCGATGATTTCTGCTGTCCGCCTCGCACGCTTCAAGGGGCTTGTGATTATGACCTCTGCGGGGAATTGTGCGAGCCTTTTTGCTACACGAAATGCCCCGTCTATTCCTTCTTGGCAGAGCTCTATGTCCGTTCTTCCCTGATAGCGGAAGTCAAGGTTCCATATTGACTTGCCGTGGCGGACAAAGACAATTTTTTTGCCAGAAAAATCTATGGAAAAGCCGGGGGAATCAAATTTCTTCTCAGTTGTCATGCAAAACACTCCTTCACAAAAGACAAAAGAGGGCGTTAACCCTCTTTGTCATTTTCCTCTTCGCTTGTTGTTTCTGGCTTTGAAACAGAAAGCGTTAATTTTTCCTCGTTTTCTTCCTTTGTAACAATGATTGTGTCGCCGTGGGTGGCTTCCCCGGAAATGATGATGTCCGAGGCTGGGTCTTCCACAAGTGTTTGGATTGCACGCTTCAAGGGCCTTGCGCCATAGTAGCGGTCCGTGCCCTTTTGCAAGATGAAATCAATAGCAGACTGCTCAATCACTAGTGTGATGCCAAGCTCCTCTGCACGTGACTTCAAGGAAGCAAGCATTATGTCAACAATGCTCGTAAGTTCTTCATTTTCAAGAAAATTAAAGACACAAATTTCGTCTATGCGGTTCAGGAATTCCGGCTTGAAAAGTTTCTTTGTCGCTTCCTTGACGGAGGAAACGAATTTTTCCTTGTCCTGCTTTGTGCCTTCCTCTCCCGTGGCAAAGCCGAGGTGGCGAGAAGAGCTAGCGGACTTCACGCCGGCGTTGCTCGTCATTATGATAACACAGTTGCTGAAATCTGTGCTGCGCCCCTGCCCGTCCGTCAGCCTGCCATCGTCCAGCACTTGGAGCAGCAGGTTGAAGACATCTGGGTGAGCCTTTTCTATCTCGTCAAACAGGACGACGGAATATGGATGGCGTTTGACTGCATCCGTCAATTTTCCGCCCTCGTCAAAGCCGACATAACCGGGAGGCGAGCCAATCAATTTGGAAGCCTCGTGACGCTCCATAAATTCAGACATATCAAAGCGGATGAGGGAATCTCTATCGTCAAACAGAAAGTCGCAAAGCACCTTTGCCAATTCCGTCTTGCCAACGCCAGTGGGGCCAAGGAAAAGAAATGAGCCGATTGGTTTCCTTGGGTCCTTCATGGCGGAGAGGCCGCGGCGCACAGCACGGCAGACAGCGCTCACTGCCTCGTCCTGACCGATTAGAGATTTTTTAAGCGTCTGCTCCATATCAAGGTATTTTTTGTTTTCTTCTTCCGTCATGCGAGCCACAGGGATGCCAGTTGACATGCTCACAACGCGCGCAATTTCTTCCTTTGTCACGAGGGGGCAGGAATTTTTTATCTTTTCAAGGCACAAATTCTTCGTCAATTCCGCCTCTTGCTTCATGACGTCAACCGTGTCACGGTAATAGATTGCAAGGTTAAACTCTTCTCCTTGGGCAGCGCGCTCCTTTGCTTCGTCAAGCAACTGAATGTTGCCTGCGAGCATCTTGTGGGCTTCCGGGATCTTGTAATTTTCCGTCTTCATGGTGGCACCTGCTTCGTCTAGCAGGTCAATCGCCTTGTCTGGCAGGAATCTGTCTGGGATATATTTTTTTGAAAGGTGAGAGGCAGCAACTAGCGCATCGTCAGAGTAGGCGACGCCATGGTGAGCTGCGTATCTTGGGGCAAGCCCACGCAGGATTTGCACAGTCTCTTCCTCGCTTGGCTCTGGCACATCAATTGTTTGGAAACGCCTTTCAAGCGCTGCGTCCTTCTCGATAAAATGGCGATACTCTCTCGTGGTCGTCGCTCCAATCAATTGGAACTCGCCACGGGCAAGGGCAGGCTTCAAGATGTTTGCCGCGTCTGACGTCCCCTCACCGCCACCAGCACCGATTATCGTGTGGAGCTCGTCTATGAAGAGGATAACGTCCTTTGACTGCACAACCTCCGCAACAAGGCGTGTGATGCGCTCTTCAAACTCGCCCCTGTAACGAGTGCCTGCGATGAGGTTTGCCATATTTATCTTCAAGATACGGCAACCTTTCAAATTGAATGGGATGTCGCCTGCTACAATTTTTTGCGCAAGCCCCTCGACGATTGCCGTCTTTCCCACTCCTGGGTCGCCCAAGAGAACAGGATTATTTTTCGTTCTTCTCGCCAAAATTTGTATCGCACGTGACATTTGGCTGTCTCTGCCAATCACTGGGTCGAGCTCCCCTGCCTGAGCAAGGGCTGTCAGGTCCGTTGAGAAGGCGTCAAGCACTGGGGTGTGGCGCTTCTGCTTGCCTCGCTTGTGACGCTTTTCCCGCTCGAGTTGGCGGATTTCTTCCACCTGTATAGTTTCTTCCTCGGGCTTTTTCGCCTCTGACTCTTGCTTTGGTGGCACGCCATTTGACATGAGGAAAGCCACTTCCTGCCTAGTCTCTTCCAAGGTGAAGCCAGCATCCTTGAAGATATTTGCCGAGGGGATGTCCTTTTGCGAGAGGTATGCAAGGAACATATGCTCCAGCCCAATGTATGTGAGCCCCATCAGCTTTGACTCTTCAATTGAAGCGTCTATGACATTTTTTGTCTTGATGTGGATTGGCATGTCTGCTTCTGGGTCTAATTCCTCAACCTTTGTGGAAGAGATTGCAATTTGCTTTATGACATTTGCAAAATTTTGAAGAGAAACGCCCTTTTGCTCAAAGAGCTTCGCAATGACAGGGTCGCCACTCTGCAAGACTGCCAAGAGCAGGTGCTCTGGCGTTATCACAGCATGCTTCAAGGAGAGCGCTATCATCCGCGCTTCTAGAAACATTTTTTTTGCATTTTCGCTAAAATTTGAAATCAACATTTTTTCTCCACTAATTAAGATTTGTTGGCCCGTTCCTTCAGCCGATTTATTTCCTTACGGATGGCGACTGCCTCCTCGTATCTTTCCTCGCTGATGACAGACTTCAAGCGACGCTCGAGGTAGGTTATCTTGTCCCTGCCCTGTTGCTTTCTGGTGATAGGCTTCGCGGTCGTCTGTATCTCGACACTATTCAAGGTCTTGAAGAGGTCTTCAAAGAAATTATCTGGCAATTCCTTGCCACAATGAGGGCAAACAAGGTGCTGCACCTGTGCCTGAACCTTGGCAATCTCTGGCAAGACAAGCTTTGTGATGGCATCGTGCAGGACAGCATTCAACTCCTCTGGCGAGACAGCAGACACTTCAATGTCCTGCTCCCCGAGGCTCAACTCACGCCCAATGGCATGGTGAGCTGCACAATCCTTGCAAAGATGCAACATTTTCTTCTCTCCATTGACGATTTGCAACACGTGAACTACGGCTTCATTTTCGCCACAAACATCACACAACATAACTTTCCTCCTAAACCAAGGCAAGGCCCCTGAGCAAGCGTTTTAATGAATCTGCACGAAGGACATCACGCTTGTATATGGAAACTTCAAAGAGGTCTCGTGCCTTTTCCTCTTGGTCTCTAAGTGCCACCTCTATGAGCAACCTCTCTCGCATTGTGAGGAGGTCTCTGTTTTGCAAATTGAGAAGGAGACGCCTTGCATCGCTCTCGGAAATTTTGCTCCCGATGAGGCTTTCCAGGTGCTCTGCCTTTTCTTCGTTGTTGGAAAATTCAAGGCGGAGAATCCTGATATAGCCATGGCCTCCCCTTTGGCTTTCCACCAAAAATCCATTTTCTGGAGCAAAACGACTGCGGAGCACATAGTTGATTTGGCTCGGAACACAGTCAAAATGCTCGGCAAGGCTCTTCCTGCTCAGGGAAATGTCCCCTGCCTCTGCCAAAAGTTCCTCTATATATTTTTCAATTTCACCAGTTAAACTCGTCATTATGCCACCTCTCGTTTTTTACTTTCTGGCATTTTAACACATTGGTCAAGGAAAATCAATTATTTTGAAAAAAATTTTTATAAGAAATGCACTTGCTTTACTTTTTTGCCAAAAAGAAAAGTTTTTTGAAAAATTTTTGAAAAACTGCAAATTTATACTTGTTTACAAATATGCTTCGTGTTACAATAACAGCAATCAGAATTACCACTACTAGAAATTTTCTCGGGAGGGATGTTACCATGGAAGTTCGTTATCTTGTTCGCAATGTTGAATTAAAGGACGATCTCAGAGATTACATGACAGAAAAGTTGGAGAAGCTCGAAAAGTTCTTCGACCGCATCAGCACGCCTAGTGTCACCTTGAGCTACAAGAGGGGGCTCTTCACAGTGGAGCTCACAATAAAGGCTGGGCATGTTGTCCTGCGTGGAGAGGAGTCTGACGATGACCTCCACACAGCCTTTGACAAGGCACTCAAAAATCTCGAGCGTCGTGTGAAGCGCCACAAAGAATATTTGCAAGACAGAGGCAGAGTTCTCCGCCACCTCGATGAGGACATCAATTTTGGCGTGGATTTCCCACAGCAAGTTGAGAAGGAAACTTCGCTTGAGGTCATTAAACGCAAGAAGTTTGACCTTGAAGTCATGACAGAAGAGGAAGCAGTCCTCCAAATGGAGCTCCTTGGCCACGATTTCTTCGTCTTCAAAAATCACGAGACAGGCGATGTGAATGTCCTCTACAAAAGAAAGGACGGCAACCTCGGAGTCTTGGAGCCACAAGCATAACTCTAAAAACACAAGGTGGTGTGGGTTTTCTTCCACACCACTTTTTTCTCTTCACAAATTTAATTTCTGTGGTATAATACTAGCGTAATATGAACTTAGGGGGCGACCGGTTTCGACGGCTAGGGTGGTTCGCTAGGAGCGTGTCGAGGATGAGCAAACCTCGTTAATCACTGTTCAAAAAAATAATTGTCGAAAATTCTTTCGATTTCGCTGCATAGTTAGCAGCGACGGGCTACCTTGTGACCGCCGTTTCACAGGGATAGAACGTTACATTAACGGCTGGTGGCAAGCTGCAACCGTCTTTTGTGGCTAGCCACGAGATCAATAAGACTTTGCCTTTGCTGATCCTGCTTATGGGAATTGCAATGGCGAGACTGATACATAAGCTACACACGTAGTGCCTTTCGAGGTGTCATAGTCGGACAGGAGTTCGATTCTCCCCGCCTCCACCAAATGAAAACAAAACCGCACGGATATTCACCGTGCGGTCTTTTTATGCCCTACTTTGCGTGAGGGTGATATTTGTCATAGAGGTCGCGGAGTTCTGTGTCAAGGTGGGTGTATTTCTCCGTCGTCATGATGCTTGAATGCCCGAGCATCACCTGCAAACTGCGAATGTTCATACCGTTACGCAAGAGGTGCGTGGCAAAGGTGTGGCGAAGGACATGTGGGTGCAGGCGTTTGCTTGAAATCCCTGCCTTCATGCCACGCTTGTGGAGCATTGCCCAGAGATACTCTCGTGGCAAGGGCTTTCCCGTGCGAGAAAGGAAAATTTCCTCCGCGTTCAGTTTATTGAGCTTCGGGCGATAATTTTGAATATAGTTTTCAAGGGATCTCTTCACTCCCCCGACGAGTGGCACGATTCGCTCCTTGCCACCCTTGCCGAGGATATAAAGCACGCCTCTGGAAAAATCCGCGTCCTTTAACTTCAAACGACAAACTTCAGAAGCCCTGAGCCCCGTGCCGTATGTGAGTTCAATGATCGTTTTGTCTCGCTCGTCCAAGGGCTTCCCCGTGGCACAAACATTTATTATGCGAGAAATTTCCCCTTCTGTCATGAGTTCTGGCAGGCGTTTTTCGAGCTTTCCCAATGGACTCAAGGACGGGAGGTCTTTTTTTTCTTGATCATAGACAAGAAATTTCGCAAAGGAACGGAGCATTGCGTTGCTACGCTGCACAGTGGATTTCTTGCTCCCCTCGCTCTGCTCCCCCAGGAGGAAGCGATTCACCTTGTCCTGCGTGATTTCAAGCGGATCATATTTTTCCGCTCTGCAAAAGGCAAACCACTTTTTTATGTCGTTTTTGTATGCAAGGACAGTGTTTTCGGAAGACCCTCTCTCATAGAGAAGGTAATCAAGAAAATTTTGCCCCACACGGACATTGTTTGGGTCGTCGTCTATTGGATGTTTCACTTTTGCAACCCTCCAAGATAGCAACCCCAGGCGGCTATTGTTTTCACATCCTTGATTGTGCCATTTGCCACCATGGCGGCAATTTGGTCTGGGCGATATTCAAGGACTGTGATGTATTCGTCGTCGTCACAGGGGAGCGATTTTGGCTTCAAGTTGCGAGCAATGAAGATTGTGATTTTTTCCGTGCAGAAGCCGGGGGAGCTGTATGTTTCTGCCACTCGCTCCAGGTCGCCGGAAAAGCCGATTTCCTCTTCCAACTCTCGCAAGGCTGTCTCTTCTGGCACTTCTCCCTCTTCGCAGAGGCCAGCAGGGATTTCCAAAATGTCCTCGTCCACCGCGTGGCGGTATTGGCGAATCAAGAGGAAGTTGCCCTTTTCGTTTATCGGGAGTATCGCCACTGCTGGCTTGTGGAGCACGACTTCACGGTCATGCACATTGCCACTTGGAAATTTGACACGGTCAACAACGAGGTCAAGCACATGACCAGAATAAATTTTTTTCGTTTCAATTATGTTTCGTAATAAATGTGCCATCTTTCTCACCTCAAAATTTTATTCCCCTTGCCCAGTCGCGGCCGTCACATTTTTTCTTGCCCTCGGACTGCACAAGAGACAATTTAAGAGCCCCTTTCGCAAAAAATAGTAATGGCTTTCCGTCACTGTCAAGCGTTAAACTTCCAGCTTCTCCATTTTGCTCGCAAAATTCTGCTTCAAAGACACGGATACGCTTGTTGTTCCAAAAGAAGTATGTCCCCATATTTTGCCCCAAGGCACGAATCTTGTTCAGGGCACATTGTGCCGTTGTGTCGCTTGCCAAAAAGCCCTCGGACTTTTCAATCTTCGGGGCGAGGCTTGCACACTCTTCCGACTGGGGCGTGAAGTGCCACTCGCTTGGCTCAATATCGCAAAGGAAGTGCAACAATTCGCGTGAGCCGACCGTGGCACACTTTTCTTCCAAGGTTTCTGTCGTGTCAGTGCCCTCAATCTCCACGGGGATTTGTGCCAAGATGTCGCCCGTGTCCATTCCCTCGTCAAGGCGAAAGATGGAAACTGCTGTTTGCCTTTTGCCGTCCATTATTGCGCGCTGGATTGGCGCAGAGCCACGATATTCTGGCACGGCACTCGGGTGAATGTTTATGCAACCGAACTTCGGAGCGGAAAGGACAGGCTCCTTCACCATATGCCCGAAGTCTATCACGAGGAGAACATCCGGCTCTTGCCTCACGATATAGTCCGTCGCCTCCTGGTCACGAGAAAGTCTCTCCGTAGTGGTGAAGGGAATCGCAAGGCGTTTTGCCACTTCCTCAACTGGCGTCGGGGTCAGGACGAGCCCACGCCCGGCCCGCCTTGGTGCAGAGGTGACGACGAAATCTATTTTTATTTCTCTTGCTATCTGTTCAAGGCACATTGCTCCGAATTTTCCACTGGAACAGAAGCCAATTTTCAATTTTTGCATATTAGCCCCTTCTTGCCAAATGTTTTTTGATGAGGGTTCTTTTGAGTGGGGGGACACGGTCTATTATCATCCTGCCAAAGAGGTGATCCGTCTCGTGGCAGACGATGCGAGCGAGAAAGCCTTCAATTTCTTCCGTCAACTCTTCGCCATTTTCACTTTGGTATGTGATTGTAATTTTTTCCGGGGCTTCCACCTTTTCAAAAACGCCGGGGAAGGAAAGGCAACCTTCTTCCCTCACGCAGCTTCCGACACGCTCCGTGATGCGAGGGTTCACAATCGTGAGTTTCCTGCCATCATATTCTATGACGGCGAGGCGTTTTGATAGCCCAATTTGCGGAGCTGCGAGCCCACAGCCGTCCGCTTCTTCCATTGTTTCATACATATCACGGACGAGTTGCTTCAATTCTTCGTCAAAAACCGTTACTTCCTCCGTCTTTGCACGCAAAACTGGTGACGGGTAATGCACTATCTCTCTTAACATTTCGCTTGCGCTCCTTTCAGGTGAGCCTCAACAATATGCTGGCAGATGAGGGAGATCGTGACGGGGCCAACACCGCCCGGGACAGGAGTGACGGCAGAGACAATGCCTGCCACAGAGTCAGTGTCCACATCGCCACAAAGTTTGCCTGTTTCGTCAAAGTTTATGCCAACATCGAGGACGATTTGCCCTTCCTTTACATAATCCTTCGTTAAGAATCTCGCCTTGCCGATTGCAACGATGATTATGTCCGCCCCTCGGCAAATTGAACTCAAGTCCCTTGTCTTGCTGTGGCAAATTGTCACGGTGGCATTTTTCGCAAGGAGCATCATGGCAAGTGGCTTTCCCACAACGAGGCTCCGCCCGACAACGACGACATTTTTGCCTGTGAGGTCAAGGTCATAAAATTTCAAAATTTCCATGCAAGCCTCAGGAGTGCAGGGGGCAAAACCTTCTCCGTGCCCTGCATAGACCATTGCCTCGGAGGAAATTGTGATGCCGTCAATGTCCTTTGATGGCTTTATCAGGTTCACAATCTTTTTTTCGTCCAAGTGCTTGGGCAGTGGGCGAAGCAACATGATTGCAGAAATACGCTCATCCTCGTTGCAGTCAATAATCGTCTGGGGCAGGAGTTCCGCCTCTCGCCCGTCTTCCGCAATGTGATAGTCAAAGACAGCGATGCCAAGGTTGTCGCAATTTTTCTTGATAGACCTTGCGAAGGACATATCGTCTGCCTTTTCGCCAACGCGGATAAGGGCAAGAATCGGCTTTAATTCTTTTGACTCAATTTCGCTTGCCACATTTTGCTTTATTTTTTCTGCCACAGGCTTTCCAAGTAACATTTGGCTCACAGTCGCCACGCTCCCTTAAAATTTCAATTTAATTACGCGTATGATAGCACAAAATTTGCCTTTTTGGGCAAAAGAAAAGAGTTGCAGGAATTTTTCTGCAACTCTATTTTATTGTCGCTCAAAAAGTATCAACTTCACATCCATTGTGTCGCCGGTTTCTGCCAAGAAGCGGCAAATCTCACGGCGAGCAACTTCCTTTGCTTCTTCCTTTGGGTAACGATAGACGCCGGCGGAAATCAAGGGGAAAATCACGCTCTTGCAACCATTGGCGAGGGCTAATGAAAGAGAGTTACGATAGCAACTGGCGAGAAGCTCTTCCTCTCCGTGCTTGCCGTCACGATAGACTGGGCCAACTGTGTGGATGACAAACTTTGCCGGCAAATTGTAGCCCTTTGTGATTTTCGCTTGCCCCGTCTCGCAACCGCCGAGGGTGGCACATTCTGCCAAGAGTTCGCGCCCCGCAGCCCTGTGGATTGCTCCGTCAACTCCGCCACCGCCGAGCAAAGTTTTGTTCGCCGCGTTCACGATGGCATCACAAACCTGTTCCGTGATGTCGCCATAAATCACACTAAAACTCATAGTGAATTTCTCCTTCCCCGATGTCCGCCCTCTTTGCTATCACAAAGGCAGCGAGGTCGTCAATGTCACGAGGGGGGAGCCAAAAGCCTCGTGGCAAGAGCCACTGCCAAAAGCGTGGTTTGTGGAGGCGGAAATATTCTCTTCTTGCTTCCATTGAGGAATATTTTTCATTAACGAGGCGGACGGGAAGAGCGAGCTCCTTTGCAAATTCCTTGTGCCCTGTGCCGTTGCCAAGGCAGATGACCTCAGGCTCCCTGCCCAGCACACTGGACAAATCCCCTTCGCAGGTGTATTCACCAAGGAAATTAAAATCCCCTTCCCTTAGCGATTGGAATAAATTTTCCTTCTTTTCCACTGGCACGATGGCAGAAAATAGCAATTCGTCGCCTTCCGTGAAGGCAATTCCAATTTTTACATGCCCCGGGTCAATTCCTATTATCATTAAAAAGTCCCCTCTCAACAGATTCCCACCGTGGGTAAAGCCAAAGCCACTGCCACGGGTTTTCCCTGATGAAATCTGAAATTTTTTCATTTGCTAGGTCGAGGCTCGCTTGGATGTCCTCGCCAAACTTCTTGCCCCCGGCAAATTCCAAGGGTGGCAGGTATCTTGAGACGAAATTACCATCGGGCTTCCTGAGGCACGCACCGACCACGACGGCACAGCCAGTGTGGCTTGCGAGCTTCGCCACGCCAAGGGGAGTGCTTGCTGTGTGCCCGAGGAAGGGTGAGGCAAGCCCCTTTTCCTTTGCATCTTGGTCAATGGGGACTGCGATCATTTCGCCCTTTTTCAAGGCACCGATGACGGCACGCAGGTCGCTCGCCTTGCCAAGTGGCTTGACACCGCCAGCGGCCCGAAGGTCTGAGATCATCTGCGTTATGCGACTGTCCCTCTGGTCTGCCCCGAGCCCATTGACAGGGACACCGAGGTGTGCCAAGGCGCTCGCCGCATATTCCCAGTTGCCGATGTGAGCCGTGATGAGGAGAACTCCCCTGCCTTCACTGATCGGGCGTGTGACATGCTCCACACCGTCCTGCTCCACAAAGTCCGTGATGTGGCTTGCGTCCTTTGGCAGGCGGGCAAACTCCGTTGCGGCAGAGCCAAAGTGCCAATAGCATTTTTTTATAATTTTCTTCGCTTCCTCGTTTGAAACACCGAGATATTTTTCCACCCTTGCTATCGCTTCTAGCGTCTTTTTGTGGTTAAAGTAATAAACCAAACGCCCAATTGCACCGCCAAGGCGAGAAGCCACCTTCCTCGGCAGGAGCGAGACAAATTTGCGATAAGCGCAAAGGCTTGCGTAAATCACTGGCTGAGACATTTTCTTCCTCTTTTCTGTTATTTGTAACTGGGCAAATTATAATTTATGAAGAAAAGAAATGCAAGGAAAAACGGAAGAAATGATAATTGCTTGTCCAAAATTCAAATTTTGTGCTACAATACACAACAGTAATTAAAATTGCATCATATTTCAAGAGGAGGTGGCATCGTGGCTGATAACGAAAAGCAAAGAATCATTCAGGAGTTTGTGCCTGGGCGGCAGGTAACCTTGGCTCACATCATCACAAACCCGACCCGTGTGCTATATGCCAAGTTGGGACTCTTTGACGGCGCCGGGGCAATCGGCATCTTCACAATCACGCCATCAGAGGCAGCCATGATCGCAGCAGATGTCGCTTCCAAGGCAGCAAGGGTGCAGATTGGCTTTGTCGACCGCTTCAACGGCTCGCTCCTCATCACGGGGGAGACTGGCGATGTGGAGGCGGCAATGAACGGAGTCCTCGCAGTCCTCTGTGGCAAGATGGGCTACACGCCAACACCAATCACTCGCACATAAAATATTCATTCTCTTTTTGAAACTTGTAAAGAGTATTTAACAACGCCAAAAATTGAAATCCAGTGATAGCAACGCTAAACCCTCTGAAAATCGCTATAAAAAATGAGAAAAAATAATGAATAAAAACACGAGGCTTCGAGCAAAAATTTTGTTCAAAGCCTCGTGCTTTTTTTATTTCAAAATCGCCTTTGGATAATAAATCCGAAGTTTTTTAATTTCCTTCAAAGCGTCGCTTGTCTTGCCACTGATTGGCTTTATCCTCTCAAACCCCTGACCGTAATCCGCCAAGACGAGGGACTTCCTGCCATAATAGAGGAAGTTGTTGCTCTCCTTGTCGTCCCTGCCACTGCCGGGGATAAAGGCATCAAGGAAGAGTGGGCGGCTGCCCTTCAGGCTAGTGTCGCTTCTCGTCTTCTCGTCAATCCCGCGGATGATGAGCCACTGGGTCACGCCGTCGTTTAGCGTGTGTTGCATCTCTTTTGAGCCTGCTGCGTGCTCGTAGGGGATAATCTGAAAGCCACCGATCTTGCCAATTTCGCAAGTGGAAACGCAGATGACACCATGGTGGTTTGCCCGAAGTTGCCCCGTGTTTTGGAACATCGTGCCCTCAAAGCGACCTGTGCCGCCGACTGGCTTGACCACACGGGCAATAATTTTCCGTCCCTCTGGGTAAAAGACAGTAACCTTGCCGTCCGTGAAATTTTCAATCTCCATCATGTATGGCGATTCTGACTTTTGATAGACATCATACTCCAAGATGTCGCCAGTCTGAGGGAAATTTTCCTTGCTGATGAGCCCCTTGCCACGAAGTGTGACAGGCGTTCCCGTCGTCGGTGCATATAGCCCCCAGACACCGTTCCCTGCCTTTGTGGAAAGGACGATGGCACTGTTCACTCCTGCTGCCGGGGCGATCGTTTCCTTTGGGATAATGCTGACTGTTCTGCCCTTGCCATCCTCAATCGCGAGCAGGATGTGCATTGCGTTCACAGCCGTGGCGCAGACTGTGCCGGGAGTCCCCCATGCACTCGCTGTGTAGCTCGGGCAACGGGATGTCGTGGGCAGTTTCACGACCTTGCCAATTTCCTGCACTTCTCCCCTTGCATCTCGCACCGTCACGACGGCGCCAACTTCGCAGGGGATTTCAACATGGTAAAGGAGCGTGTCCCTTGCCCACGCACTGCCACAGGTCAGGGCAAAAAACAATATTGTTGCGACAAAAATTCTTCTCTTCATTGTCTTTTTACTCACTTACGAGTGCCAGGACTCTTGTCAATTCTTCCTTCAAGTCCGAGGCGTCTTCAATGCCAACAGAGAAGCGGATAAGTCCGTCTGTGATGCCTGCCTTGGCACGCTCTTCCGCTGGAATTTGTGCGTGGGTTGTGCTTGCTGGGTGGGTCATGATTGAGCGACTGTCGCCCAAGTTTGCCATGTGGCGGATGAGCTTCAAGTTGTCCAAGACGATTTTTCCCGCCTTCACGCCTCCCTTGACGGAGAATGCCAACATGCCACCTGCACCCCTTGGTAAATAGACCTTGGCGAGGTCGTGCTGTGGGTGGCTAGCAAGTCCGGGGTAAAGCACCCACTCAACAGCAGGGTGATTTTCCAGGAATTTTGCTATCTCCAAGGCGTTTTGGCTGTGGCGTTCCATACGGAGCGGAAGGTTTGAGATCGTCGTGTGGAGAAACCAAGTGTCAAAGGCAGAGGGGCAACCGCCGAGGTCTCGCACGATTGAGGATTTCAATTTCACAGTGAGCCCTGCAGGGTGATACTGCTTTGCGAAATTTATGTCGTGATATGATGGGTCTGGCTTTGCGAGGGTCGGAAATTTTTCCGCGTAGTCTTCCCATGGGAAATTTCCGCCGTCTATCACTGCACCGCTCACAACTGTGCCCTGACCGGAAATGTATTTCGTGGCAGAGTAGACAACGATGTTCGCTCCGTGTTCCAGTGGCTTTGCGAGGTATGGTGCAAAGGTGTTGTCAACCGCCAAGGGGCAACCGACACGGCGTGCAATGTTGCCGAGTGTGTCTAGCGGTGCCACGTTCATCAAGGGATTGCCGATCGTTTCTGTGATGAAAAGTTTCGTCCTTTCGTCAGAGGACTCTTCAAATTTGCACGGGTGGTCTCCGTCAACAAAGCGTGTCTCTATCCCGAAGCGTGAGAAGATATTTTTCAAGAGCGTGACCGTGCCACCATAAACCTTATTTGAGCAAACGATGTTGTCTCCTTGACTGCAAAGGCAGGTGACAAGGTGAGTGAAGGCAGCCTGCCCAGAGGAAAAGGCGACGGCACCGACACCGCCCTCGAGGGCTGCGAGTTGTGCCTCGTATGCAGTGACAGTTGGGTTTGTGAGGCGACTGTAAATGTGCCCCTCTTCCTCCAAGGCAAAGAGGCGTGCTGCGTGGTCAGAATTTTGGAATTGATATGCACTCGTGAGGTATATCGGCAGGGTGGAAGCCCCTGTCGCACTGTCGCTCGTCCAACCGGCGTGGAGCACCTTTGTCATGTCGCCATAATTTTTATTTATCATCACGATCTCTCCTTTTTTCACATAATGCATTATTATACACTTTAATTTCGCGAAAGGCTCGTTTTTGCAAATGGTTTTTTATAAAATTTATGGTATAATGCTAAAAATTTTTGAGTAACAAGAGGGTATGCAATGCCAATTACAGATTTTTTGAAGGATAACGCAACCAAATATTACAACGAAACTGCTTTGGTTGAGGTGAACCCAGAGATAACAGAGCGCCGTCGCGCAACGTGGAAGGAGCTCAACCTCATAGAGCCAGCGTCAAGCTCAATATATCGCCGCGAGATCACATGGGAAATTTTTAACGAAAAGGCAAACAGAGTGGCAAATCTGCTCATTTCCCGTGACGTGAAAAAGGGAGAGCATGTCGCAATCCTTATGACAAACTGCCTGGAATGGCTCCCAATTTACTTTGGCATCTTGAAGGCTGGTGCTGTCGCAGTGCCACTCAATTTCCGTTACAGCTCAGATGAAATCAAATATTGCTTGGAAAAGTCTGACTCCATCACTCTCTTCTTCGGGCTAGAGTTTATCGGCAGACTTGAAAACATTGTGGAGGACATCCCATATGTCAAGTCGCTCTTCTATGTTGGGGACTCCTGCCCATCTTGGAGCGAAAATTACTACCACCTTGTGGCAAATATGTCCGCACGCGATCCAGAAATCCCCTTGAAGGACACAGACAATGCTGCAATTTATTTTTCCAGTGGCACAACTGGCTTCCCAAAGGCAATCCTCCACAATCACGAGAGCCTTATGCACGCTGCCCTCACGGAGCAAAATCACCACGGGCAAACCCACGATGATTGCTTCCTCCTCATTCCGCCACTCTACCACACTGGGGCAAAGATGCACTGGTTTGGCAGCCTCGTCAGCGGAAGCAGAGCGGTAATCCTTCGTGGCATCAAGCCAGAAATAATCCTTCGCGTGGCAAGCGACGAAGTCTGCACAATAGTTTGGCTCCTTGTCCCTTGGGCGCAGGATATCCTTGACGCCTTTGACTCTGGCAAGCTCAAGATGGCAGACTATAACCTCTCAAAGTGGCGACTTATGCACATCGGGGCACAGCCAGTGCCACAGGTGCTCATCACCCGTTGGAAGAAATATTTCCCTCAGCACCAATATGACACAAACTACGGCCTCTCAGAATCAATCGGCCCTGGTTGCGTGCACTTGGGAGTGAACAACATCGCCCACGTCGGTGCAATCGGCAAGCCTGGCTTCGGCTGGCAGGCAAAAATTGTGAAGGAAGACGGCACAGAGGTCGGCTCAGAAGAAGTTGGCGAGCTCATCGTCAAGGGGCCAGGCCTCATGACCTGCTACTACAAAGACCCACAGGCAACAAAAGAAACTCTCCGTGGCGGTTGGCTCTACACAGGCGACATGGCAAAGTATGACAAGGACGGCTTCATCTACCTTGTCGACAGGAAAAAGGACGTGATCATCACAGGCGGAGAAAACCTCTACCCTGTGCAGATTGAGGACTTCATCCGCCGTCATAACTCTGTCAAGGATGTGGCAGTCATCGGCTTGCCAGACACAAGGCTCGGTGAAATCGCAGCAGCAATAATAGAGTTGAAGGACGGGGCAACTGCAACAGAGGAAGACATCCGCAACTTCTGCCTTGAACTTCCCCGCTACAAACGCCCTGTGAAGATAATCTTTGCCGAAATTCCACGCAACCCAACGGGCAAGATTGAAAAGCCGAAACTCCGCAAGATTTATGGTGCGGACAGGCTCGTGGAAGACCAAATCACCCAATCATAAAAATAATTTTCGCGGAAATTTTGCGAAAGTAGCGTTTCCCCTCTTTACAAAATCAACTTTTCGTGTATAATTCAAGAGTTGCAACTGCAACGCCGGTGTAGCTCAGCTGGTAGAGCAACTGACTTGTAATCAGTAGGTCGGAGGTTCGAATCCCCTCGCCGGCTCCATTAAAAATTTATCGTGCTTGTGTTTTCACAGGCACGATTTTTTTGTGTTTTTAAAAGAATAGCTGATAGCTACTAGCTGTTAGCTGCTAGAATAAAAACGAAGAGAAAAATATGGCTCGGACAAAAATAAAATTTGTCCGAGCCATTTGTTTTTTTTGATTTGTGCCGTCAGGCACTCCTCGCCTTGAGCCTCGAGTCTTGAGCCTTGAGTCTATCGTTACATCGATTTTCTAAACCCAAGGTTGAAGTTGAGGCTGTTGCTGATGTCCTTGAAATATTTCGTGAGCTCGGCGTAGAGGTAATTGTAGTCGTCGATCTCCCAGCCGATGCCGAGGGCGACTTCCCACCAGTTGCTCGCGCTGTCTTGGCTGTATGGCGTGTCACCATAGGTTATGTTTGTGCCACCGGCAAAGTCGTGGTAGTAGCTCGCGCGCATGTAGTAATTGAAGTTGTTTGTGCGTTGCCCGAATGCAATGCCCCAGCGGGTGATGAAGTGGTTTGTGCTGTCGATGTCCGCAGTGATGCCTGTGCTGCCTGTCGCGTTCACTCCGCTCAGGTAGCCATAGATGATTTCAAGTTGTGGCTCGATGTAGAAGCCCCTGTCACCAATTTGCCACCTGTATCCATATTCGCCGGAGAGGGTGAAACCGTTCATGGAATAATCAAGGTCTGTGTGCTGATTCTCTGCAAAGATCTTTGTGTCAGTGTCATACCTGCCATAGCGGAGAATGAAGTCAAAGTAGTGCCCTGTGTCAAAAAGTTTGGTGTAATATGCACTGACTGTGAAGGACTTCACGTCGCCACTACCACTCTTGTAGCTCTGGCTTCCGTCAAAGACTTCGACGGACGCGCCGAGGTAACTCTTGACATCGTCATTATTTTCAAGAGAGACGTCATAGCCGAGCTGGTAGAGGTTACCGGAAATATTTTCCTGCCTGCCGTTGTTCAAGTCGTTATTGCTACGCTGGAAACGCACCCACGCCTGGTCACTCTTTGCCCCGCCGCGAAGGTCGCCGAGGCGCTTTTGCAAACTGTTGATGTTCTGGAGCCATGCGAGGTTCACAATTTCCGCCGTGTCGCTGACGGACTTTGTTGTCTCGTTTGCTTCTTCATGCTCTGACTTTATGGTTAGTGCAGTGATCTCCCATTTATCGCCGTCCTGAGCCACTGTTGGGGTCACCTTCACATAGCTTCCTTTTTTCGGATACTGTGATTCGTCGCCTGTCACCTCGATAGCGGAAGCTCCTGTGAGGAAAACGTGGCTGCCTTCAACCTCTGTCGCGTCACCTTCAAATGATGGGTCGTATGCAACGCGCAACTTTGCCGTGCCGGTTGCTGTGCCGCCGCTCAGGTTGATCACGTCGCCCTTGTTCTCTCCAATGTTTGTGTTTATCACGAATGTGCCGCCTGTTGTGGCAAAGTCTCCCTTTATGTTGAGTGTGCGGAAGGCTCTTGCAGACTTGCCGTCCCAGTCCGCGTCGTTCAAATTTATTATGCCGTCCTTAGTGAGGGTCACATTTGCGGTATTTTCCGAGGTTGTTTCTCTTGTCTTAAATGGATACCAAATGCCGTTGTTTGTAAAGTTGAGCGTGGCGTTTGTCGCGGTGAGGTTGGCATTGAGGGTTCCATTGTTTGTTAAATCTATGCTTGTTTCATCTGCCACCTTGGCCACAGCGACATTCTTTGTCACTGTTGTGCCCTCAGCAATCTCCAAACTGCCTGTGCCCATAAAATTACTCACAATTACAGCGTCTGTCAAGTTCAAGGTTGCATCGTTAAGAACCAATGTGCCTTGTGTGAGGGAAGCGAAGTTATATTCGCCACCTGCGATGCTCGTCATGCCACTGCCCGTTACAGCGCTAGTTACTGTGCCGCCTCCTGTGAGGCTCAGGGTACCGCCGTTTGCCACGCTTGCCTTGAGGCCTGTTGCCGTAATGGAAAGGGTTTTCCCATTCGCGATGTTCACCGTGCCTTGCGCGAGTGTTGCGCTACCCATGTTGGTATTAACATTGACGTTTGTCGTGCCACTGCCAGTGATACCCATGGCAAAGGTGGAGGCAGTTCCGTTGAGGTTCAATGTGTCACTGTTCACAATGTCTGCCGTGCCAGTTGTGCCAGAGAATGTCACGCCGCTCAAGTTCATTGTGCCAGAGGTGTTGGTAAGTGGGTTCTTCACACCTTTGAGGGTGACATCGGTAAGAGTCGCCTCGCCACCGTTGTTTGTGATGAGGGTTGTCATGTTCTGGAAGGTGACATCTTTAATTGTGACAGTGTCTTTTTTGTCATCATCAACCTTGCCCATGGTGAGGCCACTATAATAATTTTCCGTTGTTCCGTCAACAACGGAGTCGGCTTGGCTTGTGCCCTTAATTTCAAATGTTCTTGCTTCACCAGTTGTTGTGTCACGTGCGAGAGTTCCAAGGGCTTTCGTCAAGATTTCTGTTCCGCCCACAGTGTAGCTTGCCTGGGTTGCGTCCTGCACAGCTTCTGGCAAGCTCATCGTAGTTTCAACGGTAAGGTTTGTTAAATATATTGTGCCTGTTGTTGTGTCTTTGCTAAATTCCGGTGTGAAGGTAGTCTCGCCATATTTTGTGGAAATGGCAGTAACAGTTAGGCTATCCCAATCCGCGTTTGTTATTGTTGAGGCGGTGAAAACGGCTGCCTTCTTATCAGTGATTACTGCTGATTGGTTTTCAAAATATGGGTCATACACGATCTGTATTTTCAATTCAGCAGTGTCACCAAGTGTAAGGCTTGTTGCTGTGAGTTTGTCTGCCCCTTGGTTAGCCAAGTTGCTCTGCACATACAGCACACCGCTCTTTATCGTGAGGTCGGAAACTGTTGCGTCACGATAGCTGGTTTCCGTTGACCTATCTTCATATTTCGCCTTGCCTGTTGTTTCGTCAAAGCCGGAATAGGCGATGTCCACCACGCCAGCGTTTTCTGCTTCTTCCTCTTTGTCCAGGGTGAGAGCCACAGTGTTGGTTGAACTTGACGAGGTAAAGGTTGGATACCATGTGCCTTGGTTGCTAGCAGTGCTTACACTCGTGAAGTTACCAATGAGGGAAGCTCCATTTGAAATGTTCACTTCCTTTTGCGTGAGGCTGCCCTTCACTTCCGCCGTGCCGTTATAGATGGTCATAACGCCACTCACAGGCATACTCATCGCAGCGACACCATCTGTAATGTTGTAGAAGGAAACAAGGCCAATGTATTCCGTGCCGTTTTCCGCTGTCTTGTTTATGTTCATCTCACCCATGTTGTGGACAGAGTCCGTCGTGGGGTTGTCATCGTCACCCACGAAGGTGATGGTGTGACCTTCCGAAGCATTGAGATTGAGTATGGGGGACGAACTATCAAGGCTTAAATTCGCAATTGCGCCACCAGCAGAATACTGTGCCTCCGCGCCCGTAGCTGTGTTACTGCTGAATGTAATGTCACTGTTGCCGGCTAGGATTGTCATGGTTCCTTCATTATAAATTGCACCACCTGCAGCAAAACCTTTAGTGTTTTTGGCACTGTTGCCTGTGAAGTTACCGGTGATGGTCGTGATCGTGCCATTGTTATATATCGCACCGCCACAGGCTGGGGTATTCCGACTATTAGACGTAGCACTGTTGCTTGTGAAGTTACCGGTGATTCCTGCAGTAACAGTACCAATTGTGCCTTTGTTATATATCGCACCACAAGCTTCATTGGCACCTGTATTACTGGTGAAATCGCCTTTGATGGAGCCTATCGTGCCTCTATTTTCAATCGAACCAATCGTGGCATTTTTAAAAGAAAATTCTCCTACTAAACTGAGGGTATTTTTGTCACTCACATAAATTTGATTAGTCAAGGTCGTGCCGTCCTCTGCTGCTGTGATTGTGGCTGACGAAATTTCATCTTTGATAAGGCGAATTAGTGTGTTATACTCCGCATTTTCAAAACTGAGGTTAAAGCCACCGCCGAGCTTTACTCTGAGGCCACTATCCTTGTAATCGGCGCTCAGTGTGCCGCAAGTTTTTTCCTCAACTGTCTGTTCAAATTGCTTCGACTCTGTCTCTTCCGACGCATAGTCTGTCATGTAATCTGTGCTACCATTGCTATCCTTGCCGATTTTTTCCGCAAAAAGTGACAAATAGTAGGTGCCACTCTCCTTTGCGCTCTGTGCCAAGGAGCCAGCGTCAATCTCAACACCGCTTGTGCTTGTGCTATCCTTGTCCCCGATCTTGGCATAGTTGAGGATATTTCTCGTGCTGTCTGTTGAAGCCTTGTCTGCCACGATGGCGGAGACATAGTCTGCCTGGCCACCTACTGTATAGGTGCTGTATGTTTCGTATGTCACGACAGGGTTGTTATAGTCATAGACCTTGCCGCTTGAGAGGTCTATAACCCTCTTGTCTGCTTCTTCTTGCTTGCTCGCAACCTTTGCAAGATATTCCATACCGCTCTTCAAGTTATCTGTTG
>R06__coassemble_258_pt1 | contig 20049 bp, 19 predicted proteins | sample R06__metabat2_low_PE_002 | metagenome-assembled genome bin R06
CAAAATCTGAGCACGATGAGTATTCGTGAAAGGATCGATGCCGGAATTATGTAAGGCGAGAGGTTACACAAGTAACTTCTCGCCTTTTTTTACAACAAGGCAGGCTCGGAAATATCCGAGCCTGCCTTGTGTCATGTTGTTAATTTTGTCTAATTGCTAAATTCATATTTCCAGTGGCCGGAGCCGAGTTTTGTCACTCCGCTCATGAGGGCGACACCGGACATCAGGAACTTCACCTTGTCGCTGTCAGAGAAGATTTCAAGGTTCAAGTTTGATTGGTTTGTTTCAAGGTTATAGGTCGCTTCACCTGTCACACGGGTGAGGCTGTTTTCCAGTACGATGTTTTTCAACATCACTGTCTTTTCCTGATAGAAGACATCTGCCGTGCCCTTTGAATAGGCGAAGCAATCGCCAAAGCCTGGGATTGGCACATTGAGCCGCAATGGAAATTCGAGCTTGCCTTGACCACCGGAGGCAGAGGGGTTCAAGAGATCCATATAGGCATCGCCAACGAAGGAAATCGCACCGTTCATCCTGATCCCGACTGGCCCAAAGAGGTCTTGACTGCCGGAAATCTTGCCACTGAGCCCCCTTGTCGCGTCTATCACAAAGAATTTTCCCGTCTCATACTTCACGCCAAGTTGCCCTGGTGCGAGCTTTATCTTGAAGCCCATGAAGGTAGCGACAGACTCTTGATTCCAGAGTGCCACAATGTCGGCAGCACCAGGGAAATTGAAGAGGGAGCCAGTGGCAGGCTTTACCGTGAGTTGCGGAGCGGAAAGCGTGAGATAGTCGCCGATTGACCACTTGAAATTGTCTATTGTGATTTGCTTTGAGGAAAATGCAAAGGGGATCTCGTCACTGCTTGAAATAATCGTTTCTTCACCTGCACACACCACAGAAACACCTCCAAAAAATAATGTGGAAAAGATGAGAAAAAAAGCACAAAATTTTGCAAAATTTTTCATTTATATCGTTCCTTTCGCGTAAAGCCTTACTGTTTGAAATAGCCACGGAGTTCTTCCAGTTCTGCCGTGTTTGTCATATCTCGTTGCATCGGGGTGACGGAGACAAATCCTCTGTCTACCGCCGTGACATCAAAGGTCGGCGAGTGTGTGTCGCGTGGCGTGCCACCGACTGTCAGCCACATCTCGTGTTCCTTCTTTGTGATCACCTGAACCGCTCCATCGTAACGGCGGATGCCCTGTGTCGTGGCGAGCACTCCTCTGATTTCTTCCCTCGGCAAGTTTGGCACATTGATGTTATAGAGGGAATAGGGAGAGTCTTGCGACTTCATAAACTCAATGAAGTCAATCGCCACTGTCACGGCTGTTTCAAAATGTTGCTCTCCCAAGATGGAGTTTGTCGTGAGGGACACAGCAAAGGCGGGGAGTCCGTGGAGATAGGCTTCGAGCGCCGCGCAAAACGTGCCAGAATAGGTGACATCGTCCCCGAGGTTCGCTCCGAAGTTTATGCCAGAGATGACGAGGTCAAAGGGCCCCAAGACATTTGCCGCAACGCTGACACAGTCCGTTGGTGTGCCAGTGAGGGAATAAATTTTGACCTTTTCTGGCAGGCAGAAGGACGAGGAAAGAACCTTCCTCAGGTGGAGTGGCCTGTCCACTGTCATTGAGTGCCCCGCACCGCTCTTGTCCTCGCTCGGGGCGACGATTGTGACATCATAGCCACATTGAGCCAAGCCACTGGCGAGCTTGTGAAGCCCTACTGCTGTGTAGCCGTCGTCGTTCGTTAGCAAAATTTTCTTTGGATCAAAGTTCATTTATATAATCACCAACCTAAATAAAAGTGAGTAAATTGGATTCAATATGACGGGCAGTGTGTTTGTAGCGATGAGCAAAAGCACGATAAAGACGCCATACTGCTCCAAGCGATACCAATAATAGAGGAGCCGCGGCGGAAGGAAGAGGTATAGCACGCGGGAGCCGTCTAGCGGCGGAATGGGAATCAGGTTGAAGGCAGCAAGCCCGATGTTTGTGTAGATCATGGCACGAAGAAATCCCATTGCGCCATAGGAAGCAAAAAGCCACGGGAAAAACTTCGCAAGGTGGATGATGACAAAGGCTGTCAGGACATTGCCGAGGGGGCCAGCAAGGGCAACGAGGGTGAAGTCACGCCTGGGCTTCTTGAAGTGGGTGACATCTATTGGCACAGGCTTCGCCCAACCGACATGAAAAAAGAGCAAGCAGAGAGCCCCGACCAAGTCAAAGTGTGCAAAGGGATTCAGCGAAAGTCGCCCCTCTGCCTCTGCTGTCTTGTCCCCCAAGAGAAACGCCACATAACCGTGGGAAAATTCGTGAAATGTTATCGCCCAAAGTATCGCAGGGATCGTCAAAAGAAAATCTGCGAGCCTCTCGGCTGAAAAGAAACTAGCCATTTAACTTGTCCTCCTCGGAAAAAAGAATATAAAAGGCCAAAAGACCCGATGTGCAAGTGACTGTGACCGTTTTGCCTTGCAATTCATTGCTAATCGCATAGGGTTTGTTTGCTTGAAGAGTGTCGTTCGTCAAGCTCCACTTTGCACCAGTGAGGGTGACGCCCTCGGTCTTGTCCGCGAGCGACAGGAGGGAAATGTTGCGTGGAAGAGTGGCAAAGTCAAATGTCAAGGTCTCATTCCCACGCACAAAAAACAAAAGTTCCCTGTCGTCCCCCATGAAAAATGGTAAGAGTGGCGGAGCGACATTTGAAAAGGTGAAGATGTTGCTCAAGAGATGGTCGAGCCTGCCACCAAATGAATTGATAACTGCTACATCACATTCTTCGGCTTCCTTTTGGGCGGCGAGCTTCAAGCAAAGCTGAAAATCCGTATCGTCCTTTTCTCTCTCTAATTTAACCGTTTCAATTTTGTTTTCGGTAAGGAAGTCAAGGGAAGAAGGGCTCGCACTGTCCATATCGCCGACGAAAAGGTCTGGCGTTACGCCACCTTCGCAAAATATGTCAAGCCCTCTGTCAACAGCGTATAGCCTGTCAAAAAGTGGCAGAATGCCCTTCAAAAAATCACACGTGGCACTCCTGCCCCCGATGGAAAGAAGTATTTTTCTTTTAGTCTGGGTCGGGGTGTCTTTTTTTAATGTAAAGTTTGCAAAGTGAAAAAATTCCGTCATTTGAATTTCTCCTGCAATGTGTGGCAAATTTTCTCTGCTGTCTCTTGCCACTCTTGAGCCGTGCCAGTGTTTTCGATGACGAGGCTTGAAGATGCCATGCGAATGCTTCGTGGCAGGAATTTCGCTTCTCGTCTTGCGATTTCTTCCTCTGTCCAGTGTCGGCTTTTGTTTCGCTCCTTGCGTTTTTCTAGGCTGGCGGAGATGTATATCACTTCGTCCATCCACTCTTGGCAATTTGTCTCGAAAAGGAGTGGAAGCTCCACTACGGCGAGGGGGGTGTCGCTTGGCAAATTGCTGAGGCTCTTCTTTATGGTTTCTATTGTGAAACTGTGGGAAAAGCTTGTGACAAAATCATATTCATCAGGCGAATTGAAAATTTTGTCCGCAATTTTTTTGTATAAAGTTGCCCTGTCGCAAAGGAAAAAGTCTTTCCCCCAGCGAGCTATTGCCTTTTGATGGAAGGCAGGGCAAGTGAGGGCTTCCTTTGCAATTTCGTCTGCTGAAAAGGTTGGAATGCCGTTTTTCTTGAAAATTTCAGCAAAGGTGCTCTTTCCTGCACCTGGGTCGCCAGTCAGCCCGATTATCTTCATCTACCAAAACCTCTTTTTGAAGCGACGATTCACCTTGAAGGTGTTGTCGTTTGAATAGCGAGACTTGATGGGCGTTTCCGAGAGGTCTTTTTCCTCCACCATATTTTGTGGCAATTCCTTCAGGAAGCGTGACGGGTCATTGTAGCGAAATGTGCCAAAGAGCATTCGCGACTCGGAGTAGGTGAGGTAGAGTTGCTCCATTGCCCTTGTTATGCCGACATAGCAAAGGCGGCGTTCCTCGTCTATTGATGTGTCTTCCTCTGCTCTCTGTGAGGGGAAGATTGCTTCCTCCATTGCCACGATGAAGACGATTGGGAATTCGAGCCCCTTTGCCGAGTGAAGGGTCATGACATTTATTGCATTGTCCGTGACGCTACGCTCGTCGCTGTCTGTGTAGAGAGGAATTTCTGTCAATGTGTCTATCAGCGACTTTTCCGCCGAGGTGACGGAGAGAATTTCCATTACATTGTCTTCCTTGTCCTGCCAATCGGAAGGGAACTCCGCCTTCAAGTGGTCGAGGTAGCCATTATCGTGAAGGACGGCGTTCAAGGCACCTGACATGGTTTCTGCATTCCGCAAGATGTTAAGCGAATACTCCGCCAAGGTGACGGCACCGCTCTTTGCCTTGCCCTTCAAGTCTATTTCTCCATTCGCAATGGAATTCCAAATTTCTTCCGCTGAGAAATCCTTCATCTTGCTCGTGTATTCTGCGAGCTTCTCCAAATTTTTCTCCCCGAGTCCGAAGTGATAGATGCTTGCCACCCTGGCGAGTGCCACATTGTCCAAGGGATTTACTGCAAGGCGGAGGCAAGAGATCACGTCCTTGATTTCCAGCCTGTCATAGAAGGCGAGTCCCTTGACAATTCTGTATGGGATGTTATGCTCGATCAAGGCAGTTTCAATGGAGCGGGAAAGAGCGTTCATTCTGTATAGGATGGCGAACTCGCTGTATGCAAAGCCGTGGCGTGTCACGAGCTCGTCAATGCGACGGGCGATCCACTCGGACTCGTCTTCACTGCTGGAAAATTTCACAACATGGACAGCATCGCCGTCCTCCCGCACAGGCACGAGGTCCTTTGGAATACGTTGTGTGTTGTTTTGGATGACGCTGTTTGCAGCTGAGAGGATTTTTCCCGTTGAGCGGTAATTTTGCGACAAGATTGTGGCAATTCCGCCGAAATCCTTTTGGAAATTCATGAGGAATTGCATCTTGCTCCCTCGCCAAGCGTAGATTGACTGGTCTGGGTCGCCCACGGCACAGATGTGGTTTTTGTCCCCCACCAAGATTCGCAGGAGAAAATATTGCGGAGCGTTTATGTCCTGATACTCGTCCACCAAGATCCACTCGAGGCGTGACTGCTCCCTCTCTCGCAGTTCTTGGTTCGTGGCGAGCAGGTGCAGTGGCATCATGAGCAGGTCGTCAAAGTCAAACGCTGCCGCCGACCGTAACAACCTTTGATATTCGCTATAAATGCGGTGCTCCGACTCCGAGATGTGTGTTGGTTCAAGTGTCACGGGGCTTGCTGCCACCTTTATCTTGCTTATCGTTTCCAAGGCGGATGCGGGGCTCAAGGTTCCGTGCCTGTCCTTTGTGCCACTGAGCCCGAGAGAGTTCAAAATGCGAGACATGAGGCTCTTTGAGTCGCTCCTGTCATAGACGACAAAGGGGTATTTGTAGCCAGCCTCTTCAAGGAAGGAGCTATTTCTGTGCAGGAAGCGAACGCCCCAGGAGTGAAAGGTGGAGAGCTCGAGCCCATTCAAATTTTCGCCGAGGAGACGCTCTGCACGCTCCTTCATCTCACGCGCTGCCTTGTTTGTGAAGGTGAGGGCGAGGATCTTCCAAGGGGCGACATGGAGCTCATTGACAAGGTATGCAATCTTTGAAGTCAGGACGCGTGTCTTGCCACTGCCTGCCCCGGCTAGGACAAACTGGTTTGAGTCGCATTGAAGAACCGCTTCACGCTGCTCTTTGTTCAAATTCTCCAAGAGGCTACTCATCGTCGTCCTCTAGCAAAAGGCTCGTTTGCTTTTCCTCTTCCAAGGGCTCCGCCTCGTCAAAATCGTATTTGGAAGCCTTTTCAAGACTCTTTGTGATTTTCTTTGTGCTTGCCCCTGTTGAGTCAAGCTCCCTTTGTGCCTCTTCCATCTTTTTTCTCGCCTTTTCAATGTAGGCGCCAAAGGTGGAGAATTGCTTTTTCACATCGTCCAAGAGCTTCAAGATTTCCTTTGAGTGCTTTTGGATTGCAAGGGAGCGGAAGCCGATTTGGAGCGAGTTCAAGAGGGCTGTGAGGTTCGTTGGGCCAGTGACGATGATCCTGTGCTTTTGTGCCAATTCCTCAGCAAGCCCCGTGAAGTTCAGTGCCTCTGCGTATAGCCCCTCTGTTGGCACAAAGAGGATTGCAAAGTCCGTCGTGTGGGGCGGGTCAATGTATTTGTCGGAGATTTTCTTCGCCTCGTCAAGGAACCTTCTGCGGAGCTCCTTTCTCGCTTCCTCGAGCTTCTCTATGTCGCCTTCGTTTGCCAGGTCTGCCACCTTGTTGTAGAGGTCGAGGGGGAATTTTGAGTCTATCGGGAGCAGGACAAATTCATCGTCAATTTTTGAAGGGAGTTTTATTGCAAATTCCACACGGTCGGCTGTGTTTTTCTTTATCTGGACATTTTCAAGGTATTGCTCAGGGGCGAGAAATTGTTCAAGGATCGTGCGGAGCAGTGTCTCTCCCCAGATGCCACGGGTCTTGACATTGGTGAAGATCTTCTTCAAGCCTCCGACTTCCTCTCCGAGTTTGTTCATCTCGCCGAGCCCCTTATGCACCTGTTCGAGTCGCTCTGCAATGTTGTTGAAGGAGTCGCCGAGGCGTTGTTCAAGCTTCTTGGAAAGTTGCTCGTCAACAGTGGCACGCATCTTTTCTAATTTTTCTTCGTTGGACTTTTGGAGCTTCTCGAGGTTTTCCTTCAAGGTTGTGTCCATCTTTTCAAGGTTTTTGTTGTTCTGTTCTGTGATTTTTGAGAGTTCTGCTCGGAAATCTACCAACTCTCGCTTCTGGTTGCTGGAAATTTCACGCAGAAGCTTTTCATTTTTTTCGTCGAGCGACTTTTGCTCCTTGCCCTTGTCGGCAAAAAGGGATTTTATTTCTTCCTTCAAATCTTTTTGCTGATTTTGGTTGTCGTAGAAGAAGGATTTCAATTCATTTTTTATGTAGCCGTCTGAATTTTTCATGGCAGAAGCATAGTGGGCAAGCAAAAACAAAATCAAGACGCAAAGGGCGATCAAGATGAACAAAAGCACCTGGGTTGTTGAAAACATTATTTATGCACCTCATACAAATAAATTCAGATTATTTTAGCTTTTTATGGCTGAAAAAACAAGGCAAAAGGGCAAAATTACCGAAATATCTTGTAAAAAAAATTTTTCCTGATAAAATAATCAGTTGCATTGATTTCTAGATTTACATTATAATTTTAATATAAACTTTCACAGAGGTGAAGATAAATGGACACAAACCGTCGTCGCCAATTGAGGCGGAAATATATGGATGAAGAAGAAAGATTGAGCCAGGCTCACCGTGGCAGGCCATACGAGATGGGGGAAAACGATTTCGATATGGATTTGAACGAGCCAGCGGCTAACTATGACCCGAAACTCCCAAAATACAAGGCACGCACCTTCAAAAACATCCTGCGTGAATTTGACGATCCTGACTTTGACGAAAGGCAAAATTATCTACAAGAATACAAAAGAGAAGAAATAGAGGAGCCCTCGGAGGAAGTGCAGGAGCTGCCACAAGAGGAAGAAGAAATTTTTGCCGAGGAAGAAACGGAAGAACTCGAAGAGCAATATGAAGAGCAATTTGCGGAAGAGGAAGACTATGAACCATATTCCGAGCCTTCCGAGCCAGCCGAAGAGGAAGAAGCTCGCTACGACTTTCCGTCAGATTACGAGCCACAGCCCATCAGGAGGAAAAAGACCCTTCGCCAAATGGAGCGAGAGGAGATTGAGCGTCGTGGAGGCGTGAGGACAACACACCGCTCATATGAAAATCTCCAAAAGCCGACAGCCCCACGCCCGATCCGCATAATTGCCTTTGTCGCCTTTATGGTCTTGTCATTCGTCCTTGGATATTACATCTGCGGGGGAGTCTTCCGCTTGACGAACTTCAGCCCCACAACGACGGAGGAGCAGGCAAGCACGACAACCGCAAGCCAACAACAGACCGTGGCAAGCCAAACAACTGGCGTCACAAACCCGGCAACAATTTTTGTGCCAAAGGATGGCTCCATTGTTTCCACCACGATTGAGCAGAAGGGAGCATCCTCAAACGAGCAGATGTTGAAGGGAGTCCTCTCCTCTTGCCTCACGGGGATAAAGGAAGCAGGGTTACTCTCCCTTGAAACAGAACTGTCGGAACTTTGGATCAGCCAAGACACTCTGAACTTGTCCTTCAACCAAAAGTTTGTGACAGACATGACGAAATTGAAGTCGCAAGATGCAGCTCTCGTCCTGCGAAGCATCCTCCGCACGGCGAACACAAACTTGCCAAGGGTGAGGAAACTCAAGATTTATTCCGACCTCAGCCCCGTAACTCTGACTTCGCCCCTTGACTTCACAAAGCCATGGGAGAATATGTAATGGCACGCTTTGACGGAAGAGGAGCAAATTCGCTCAGGCCGATAAAGTTTGAGAGGTGCGTGAACCGCTACGCCGAGGGTTCTTGCCGAGTCACTTGGGGCAACACGATTGTGCTTGCCACAGCGAGCGTTGAAGAGAAGGTGCCACCGTTCCTGCGTGGGCAGGGCACAGGCTGGGTGACGGCGGAATATTCCATGCTGCCCCGTGCTACGAAGACGAGGACTGTCAGGGAGATCACAAAGGGAAAGCCAAATTCCCGCTCGAGCGAAATCTCTCGCCTCATCGGCAGGTCGCTCAGAGCAGCAACCGACCTCGCGAACCTCGGCGAACGCACGATAACGATTGACTGCGATGTGCTCCAAGCAGACGGAGGCACAAGGACTGCTTCCATCTCTGCTGGCTTTGTGGCGCTGTTTGACGCCTTTCGCTTCCTGACGAGGGAGAAACTTTTGACAAAGATTCCTTGCACCAACCAAATTGCCGCTGTGAGTGTCGGCAAGGTTGGGGGAGAAATTCTGCTTGACCTCTGCTACGAGGAGGACAGCACTGCCGAAGCAGATGCAAACTTCGTCATGACGGGAAAGGGTGAGTTTGTGGAGTTCCAAGGCACAGGCGAAGGCGGCACTATCAGTTACACAGACCTTGCGAGCCTGGTCGACCTTGCACAACTTGGCACGAGCGAAATTTTGAAAATGCAACGAGAAATCCTTTGCCTAACGGAAAAGGAAGAGAAACTTTTGGTATAACGAGGAAATGACAATGACACAGATGATTTTTGCGAGCACGAACAGAGGGAAATTTGAGGAGTTCAAGAGAGGGCTTGAGGGCATGGCGATTGAACTCATCTTTGCCGGCGATTTGGAAGAGAGCAAACGCATTGAAGTTGAGGAAACTGGCACAACCTACGAGGAGAACGCGAGCTTGAAGGCAAAGGCATACGCAAAGGCACTGGGGATTCCGGCGATTGCGGACGACAGTGGGCTTGAGGTTGCCTGCCTTGGTGGCAAGCCCGGGGTCTATTCCGCCCGTATGGGAAGCGACGACATGGAGCGACTCCATTGGCTTCTTTCCTCAATGGAGGGAGAGGAAGACAGGAGGGCACAGTTTGTCTGTGCAATTTCCGTGTCTGTGCCGAAATTCAGCATGACCCTTACTGTTACTGGCAAATGCAGTGGCAAGATAATTGATGTCCCCCGTGGCAAAAATGGCTTCGGCTATGACCCAGTTTTCGTGCCAGATGGATACGACAAGACATTTGCAGAGCTTGGCTCCGAAGTGAAGGAGCAAATCTCCCACCGTGCAAACGCCTTGAAATTGGTCAAGGATGCATTCAAATTAACAGAACTTTAAGATACAAAAAATCCCCCGAGGAATTGAAATTTTCCTCGGGGGTTATTTTTATTCTTTCACTTGAACCTTCATCTCTTTTGCGAGTTCTTTCAAGAGTTCCTTTTCCTTTTTGCTTGGGTTCTTTGGCACTGTGACCTTGACCAAGATGATGAGGTCGCCCTTTGCGCCACGGTAGCGAAGGCGAGGCATACCACGCCCACGGATGCGGAGTTTGCTCCCTGCCTGGGTTCCTGGCGGGATGTTGAGCTTCTCCTCTCCGTCCAAGGTTTCAACGGAAACTGTGCAACCCAAGACTGCTTGTGGATAGGTGATCTCAATTGAAGTCGCAAGGTCGTCGCCGTTCCTCGTGACACGGCTGTCGTCCGCCACCTCGATCATGATGAAGAGGTCGCCAGAAGGTCCACCGTTTGTGCCTGCGTTACCATGCCCAGCGACACGGAGGCGAACACCTGTGTCAACTCCCGGCGGAATTGTGACTTCCACTGGGTGGCGACGGCGAATTTGTCCAGAGCCTTTGCACTCCTTGCATGGTGTCTCCACCATTTTTCCCTTGCCGTGGCAGGTGGGGCAAACGTGCTGTTGCCTCATTTGGCCAAATGGCGTGTTTGCAACCTGCGTGACAACGCCACTGCCGTTACACGTGGAGCAGGTCTTGACATTTGTGCCTGGCTCTGCGCCGTTGCCGTGGCAGTGAGAGCAGGTCTCAACACGAGTGATCTCCACTGTGCGTTTTGTGCCACGGTAGGCGTCCTCCAAGGAAATCCTCATGCTGTATTCAAGGTTTTCTCCCTGCGTTGGGGCGTTTGGATTGCTCCTGCGGCTCCTGCCTCCCATGCCAAAGAGGTTGCCAAAGATGTCGCCCAAGTCCTCGCCGAAGTCAAAACCGCCAAAGCCACCGCCACTGAAGCCGCCTGAGCCCATGTCGCCCACTGTGCCAAATTGGTCATACTGGGCTTTTTTTTGTGGGTCGGACAAGACTTCGTGTGCTTCGTTTATCTCTTTATATTTTGCCTCGGCGTCCTTGTCTCCCGGGTGAAGGTCTGGGTGGTATTTGCGAGTGAGAGCTCGGTAGGCTTTTTTTATTTCTTCTGGGGTGGCGTTTCTGCCAACCCCCAGAATCTCGTAATAATCTTTCTGTGCCATGCTTTCCTCTTTTATGTTGCGTTATTTGCGACGTGTGCCGCAAGCCACTAGAAGTGGCAGGGTTTATTTGTCTGTGAACTCTGCGTCAACTGTGTCGCCACTGGCATCGCCACTTGGCTGGCTTGCCTCAGCACCTGCGTTTGCCTGTGCTTGGTTTGCCGCTGCTTCTGCCTGTGCCTTTGCCTGAGCGAACTGTTGCATCTCTGTCATGAGGGCTTGTGAAGCGTTCTTGATGTCGCTTGCGTTCTCACCCTTCATCTTTTCCTTCAAGGTCTCGACGAGTTCCTTTGCCTTTGCGCTGTCTATCGTTGTCACTTCCGCAATGAGCTTCTCTGACTGGTAGATGACGGACTCGGCTTCGTTCTTTGCATCGACGAGTTCACGGCGTGCCTTGTCTGCACTCTCGTTCATCTCGGCATCACGCTTCATCTTCTCGATTTCCTCGTCTGTGAGGCGTGAAGACTGGATTGTGATGTTCTGTGCCTTGCCTGTGTTCTTGTCCTTTGCAGAGACATTGACGATGCCGTTTCTGTCTATGTCAAAGGTGACTTCTATCTGTGGGATGCCACGTGGGGCTGGGGCAATGCCGTCCAAGGTGAAGCGGCCGAGTGTGACATTGTCTGCTGCCATTGCACGCTCGCCCTGCAAGACATGGATTTCCACTCCGGGCTGATTGTCCGCTGCTGTTGTGAAGACCTGGGTCTTGTTTGTTGGGATTGCTGTGTTCTTTTCAATTATCTTTGTGAAGACGCCGCCGAGTGTCTCGAGCCCGAGGCTGAGTGGCGTGACGTCAACGAGGACAATGTCGCTTCCAGCGTCGCCTGCGAGGATTGCTCCCTGGTATGCAGCGCCCATTGCAACGCACTCGTCTGGGTTGATGCCCTTTGAAGGCTCCTTGCCCATGAGGTCTTGCACGAGACGTTGCACCATTGGCATACGGGTTGAGCCACCGACGAGCAAAACTTTGCTGACATCAGAGGCGGAGAGCCCTGCATCCTGCAATGCTGTGAGGGCAGGCTTCCTCGTCCTTTCGAGAAGGTCGCGGGTGAGGTCCTCAAACTTTGCGCGGGTGAGTTTCAATTCAAGGTGCTTTGGGCCACTTGCGTCTGCTGTGATGAAAGGCAGGGAAATTGCTGTCTCTGTGACGCCGGAGAGCTCGATCTTTGCCTTTTCTGCTGCTTCACGGAGCCTTTGGCTTGCCATCTTGTCACGGAGCAAATCAATCCCATCGCTTTTCTGGAATTCGCTTGCCATCCACTGGACGATTGCGTTGTCCCAGTCGTCGCCACCGAGGTTGTTGTCGCCAGATGTGGAGAGCACTTCAAAGACACCGTCGCCGACATCGAGGATAGAAACGTCAAATGTGCCACCGCCGAGGTCATAGATCATGATCTTCTGGTCGTTTGCACCGCTAGCCATACCGTAGGCAAGGCAGGCTGCTGTTGGCTCGTTGATGATACGCTCAACCGTGAGGCCGGCAATTGTGCCTGCGTCCTTTGTTGCTTGGCGTTGTGCATCTGTGAAGTATGCTGGGCAGGTGATGACCGCCTTTGTGACTGGCTCGCCAAGGTAATCCTCCGCGTCCTTCTTGAGCTTCTTCAAGATCATTGCAGAGATCTGCTGTGGTGTGTAGTCCTTTCCGTCGATAGAAACTTTTTTGTCGCTACCCATTGCACGCTTGATGGAAATTATCGTCCTGTCTGGGTTCACGATCGCTTGGCGTTTTGCCAAGGTTCCCACCAAAATTTCTCCGTCCTTTGAGAATGCCACGACAGAAGGTGTCGTTCTCATTCCCTCAGGGTTTGGGATAACGTTTACGCTGTCGCCTTCCTTCACTGCGACACAACTGTTTGTTGTTCCAAGGTCAATTCCAATTGTTTTTGCCATTGTTATATATCTCCTTTTTTGAAATTTTTTACTTTTTTAATTAGCCGTTAAACTTGCCGACACGAACCTTTGAAGCACGGAGCACTCTGCCACCGAGCTTGTAGCCACGGCTGACAGCACCGATTATCTTGCCGTCCATTGCCTCGTCCTCAACTGGCTCCATGAGGATTGCTTCGTGGAGTGCTGGGTCAAAGTCGCCACTGGCGTCGATAAATTCAAGCCCGAGTGAAGTGAGCGAGTCCGCAAATTGCTTCTGCACCATGAGGATGCCCTTTGCCAAGGCGTCTTCCTTGTCCTCTAAGGCGTCTGTGATTCGCTCTAGGTTCTCAAAGACAGGGAGCATTGCGTTTACGGCACTTTCCGCTGCCAAGATTGCGTTTGTCTCACGCTGTTTTTCCGTCCTTGTGCGGAGGTTGAAGTAGTCTGCCTTTGCTCTCATGACATCTTCACGCAATTTTTCGTTTTCAGCCTTTAATGCCGTGAGTTCGTCTGGCTCTGCTTGCTCTTCCTGCTCTTCAATTTCTTTTTCAAGATTTTCGTCAGAGTCCGTTTCGAGTTCTTTTTTCAATTCTTCAAGTTCATCTCTTGCTGACATTTGTGTCATCCTTTCCTTTGTTTGTTATGATGTCCAAGACACAATGGATGGTGTCTATTGCCTGTTCAAAGTCCATCCTCTCTGGCCCGATGAGGCCGACGACTGCCCTTTGCCCCATCACATCTGCACTGGCTGTCACCATTGCCGTTTGCCCGAGGGTTTCAAATTCGCTTTCCGCCCCGAGAGTGACATTGAATTTGTTCGCTCCGCAACTGGCCACGAGGCTCGCCATATTTTCCTCTTCCTCGAGGAAGGAGCAAAGTGCCTTGACTCGTGTGAGGTCTTGGAAATCCTTCAAGCCCATGATGTGGCTGAAGCTGCCCGTGAAGACGCGAGGTTTGCCGATGCCAAGGAGGCTGTCTATTTCCTCTATAGCCTTTGAGCATTCCGTCCTGTATCTCACAAGGTCGTTCCAAATGGAAGCACGGGCGATATTTCTTACATCTTGCCAAGTCTTGCCGGAGAATTTGTTTATGTAGTGGCAAATCTCGTCAAGCGACTCTTGCGTGACGTCCGAGGGGAAGGAGAGCATGCGTTTGTGTAGCACTCCGCCTTCTAAGACGACAACGAGCAGGGCGTGCCCCTCTGCCACGAGCACCATGTCCATCTTGTGGAACTTCACTGTGTCTAGTGGCGTGAAGGCTGCAATGCCGATGTAGTTTGACATCTTTGAGAGCAATTCGGAGGCTCTGTGCATTGAGTGCTCGATGTCCGCCTTGCGAGATGTGATGTCTTGCAAGAGCTCGATTGAGTTGTTGTCCCTTGCACGTTCCAGCACCGTGTCTATATAGAGCCTGTAACCGAGCGAAGTCGGCACCCTGCCACTTGATGTGTGGGTGTGCTTCAGGAAGCCCAAGGCTTCAAGACTGCTCATCTCATTTCTTATCGTGGCTGGGCTCCTGTGGCGGAGAAATTTCTTTGCCACTGTGGAACTCCCGACGGTCTCGCCACTCTTGATGTATTCATACACAACAGACAAAACGACTTCCAACTGGCGTTCCGTGATCAAAATTTCTCACCCCCAAAAGGCAATTAGCACTCTCAAAAGTTGAGTGCTAACTCTCAAAACTGCGTAAGTTTAACAGTAATATAATAATTTGTCAAGATTGGTTAAAAAATTTTTTTAAAAAATTTTGGCAGAATTTTTGCTAGCAATTTTCTGAAATAAAAATTATCAATGAGTTATAATTTTATTGTGGCGCTCTTCTCTTGCAAAATAATCACTTTGTGAGTAGAATACCACCATTGTGACAGCAAAAGTGAGGAAATATAATGTATATAGATAGCCATTGTCATTTGAATAAAGAATATTTCGCCGACCCTGGGCAAGTCGCTCGTGATGCCTTGTCCTGTGGCGTGGGCAAACTCGTCTTTGCATCCTCGGACATTGCGACTTCCCGTGAAGCGATAGACTTCGCAAATAGCATTGAGTCCCCAGCGGTTTATGCTTTGGCAGGCGTTCACCCCCACGAGGCACAGGAAGTGAACGATGCTTATTTGGCGGAGCTCGCGGAACTTTTGTCGCGGCCTCGTGTCGTGGGGCTTGGGGAAATCGGGCTTGATTATTTCTATGACATTTCACCACGCAATGTGCAGGAGAGAATTTTCACTGAACAGTTGGAACTCGCCTTGGAAAAGAAAATCCCTGTCATTATCCACGTGAGGGACGGTGCGAGCCGAGCGGAAGCGGACGCCACAACGCAACTTTTGAAAATTTTGGAGAGTTACAAGCGTGACCTCACAAGTGGCATCATCCACTGCTTCTCCGCACAATTGGAAGATGCACTTTGGGCTCTTGAGCTTGGATTTTACATTTCATTTTCCTGCACAATCACATACCCAAAGAATCAATTTCTGCGGGAAGCTGCAATGGCAATTCCACTGGACAAACTCCTCTGCGAAACGGACAGCCCATACCTTGCACCACAAAAGCTCCGTGGCACGACGAACGAGCCGAAAAATGTGTTGAAGGTCTATGAAACAATCGCCCTGCTTCGTGGCATGGAGAAGGAAGAGTTAGCCGAGCAGGTGGAGCAAAATATTCACAATTTGTTCGGCATTTAGGAGTGAAAATATGAATAATAATTCACCGTTTAAATTTACACTCGTCGCAGAGTGCGAAAGGACAGGGGCAAGGGCAGGGCTTCTTGAAACGCCTCACGGAGTCATCGAGACGCCTGTCTTTATGCCGGTTGGCACGCAGGCGACAGTGAAGGCAATGGCACCTCACGAGCTTGAGTCCCTCGGTGCACAAATAATTTTGGGCAACACTTACCACCTTCACATGAGGCCGGGCGAAGACCTCGTGGCAGAGGCAGGCGGGCTTCACACCTTTCAAAATTGGAAGCACCCGATCTTGACGGACAGTGGCGGCTTTCAAGTTTTTTCCCTCGCTGCACTGAACAAAATAACGGACGACGGCGTTGAGTTCAAGAGCCACCTCGACGGCTCAAAGCACTTTATGGCGCCTGAGGACTCAATGGCGATTCAAGAGAAACTCGGCAGCGACATCGCAATGGCGTTTGACGAGTGTGTCAGCCTGCCGACGACGGAAAAATATTCGCGTGATGCAATGGAGCGAACTCTCCGCTGGGCAGACCGCTGTGCCAAGAGCCACACAAGGGCTGACCAAGCACTCTTTGGCATCGTGCAGGGGGCGTTATACAAAGACCAAAGGCTCGAGTGCATCGAGAGGCTGGAGGAAATCTCCCATGCAAATGGCGACAAATTTTTCGGCTATGGGATCGGGGGGCTTTCCGTCGGGGAGAGCCACGCGGAAATGTATGACATCCTCAGCGCAATTCAGCACGCCATGCCACGCAACAAACCACATTACCTAATGGGAGTGGGCTTCCCCACAAATTTGGTTGAGGGCGTTGCCCGCGGAGTTGATATGTTTGACTGTGTCCTGCCCACGAGAAACGGCAGGAATGGGCAAGTTTTGACCAGCTTCGGCAAGATGAATGTGAAGAGGCAAGAGCTCGCCCACGACTTCTCCCCCCTTGACCCGGAGTGCGATTGCTTCGTGTGTCGCAACTTCACAAGGGCATACATCCGCCACCTCTACACAGCAGGCGAGATCCTCTCGGCACGCCTTTGCACTTGGCACAATTTGCATTTCCTCGTGAACCTCATGAAGCGTGCGAGGACGGCAATCATCGAGGGGCGTTTCCCGGAATTTCGCCACGAGTTCCTTGCCAAATTCGCAGACGGAGCATACCTATGTCCTGCAGAGCATTAGTCGCAGAAAGGGTGGCACGGTTACTTTCAAGCCTCACGCCACAGCTTGCGGAGCTCACGAAAAAGGGCGGAGAGTTCATAGCGAGCGGTGAGCTTGTCGCCTTCCCGACGGAAACTGTCTATGGCCTCGGGGCAAACGCCTTGGACAGCACCGCTGTGGCAAAAATTTATGAAGCAAAGGGGCGACCCTCGGACAATCCGCTCATCCTCCATGTGGCTTCGGTTGAGATGGCGGAGTCGCTCGTCCATTGGAGCGAAAGGGCGGAGCTTCTCGCCTCAAAATTTTGGCCAGGGGCATTGTCCCTTGTGCTTCCCGCTCGGGACATCGTGCCAAGCAAGACGCGTGGTGGGCTCGCCACTGCGGCGGTCCGCCTCCCTGCAAACGCAATCGCCCTTTCCTTGATAGAAAATTCCGCCCTGCCAATCGCTGCTCCTTCAGCAAACATCTCTGGCAGACCAAGCCCAACGGAAGCAAGGGTTGTGGCAGAGGAGATGGGGGACAAAATCCCTCTCGTGATAGACGGCGGGCAGACGGTTTTTGGCGTTGAGTCCACAGTGCTAGACATCACGACGGAAAAGGCGGTTTTGCTCAGAGCTGGCGGAGTGTCAAAGGAAGAAATTGAAGAGGTGATCGGAGAAAAAGTTTTTTTGCCCCAGACGGAAAACGAGGTCAAGCGGTCTCCGGGCACACGATACCGCCACTATGCGCCTCTCGTGCCACTTTTCCTCGTGGAGCAGGGGTCGGAAATCGCAGAGGCGAAAAAATGGTTTTGGATAGGGACGAAAAAAGCAAAATTTTCTTTGTCAAAACCACTTGCACAAAAGCTTTGTCTAGATTATAATGTCTACGCTCGTGAGCTTTTCAAGACCCTGCGTGAAGCGGAAGCCAAGGGGGCGGAAGTGATATACGCAGAGTTGCCAAGTGAAACTGGCATAGGCAGAGCCTTGAAGGACAGGCTGACCAGAGCAGCGAGCAAAGAAAAATAATTTCAGGAGGAAATTCAAATGTTGACAACAATCTCCGTTTTGTTCCACTCACTCATCAATTTTATCGTAACAACAGTCGGCTCACTCGGCTACACGGGAATCGTGATTATGATGTTCCTTGAATCGTCGTTCTTCCCCTTCCCGAGCGAAGTCGTCATGCCCCCTGCTGGCTACCTTGCGAGCCAAGGGCAGATGAGCCTCTTTGCCGTCATTTTCTTTGGCATTGCCGGGAGCATCTTGGGAGCGATATTCAATTACTGGATCGCAGTCAAGTGGGGCAGACCATTTTTTGAAAAGTATGGCAAGTATTTCTTTGTGTCAAAGGAATCGCTCGACGCGGCGGAGAATTTCTTTGCGAAGCACGGGCACATCAGCACCCTCACAGGCAGGCTCCTCCCCGTCATCCGCCAATACATTTCTCTTCCTGCCGGGCTCGCACGCATGAATATGAAGTCCTTCCTCTTCTTCACGACACTCGGGAGCGGAATTTGGGTCGTCATCTTGACGCTTCTCGGCTATTACCTCGGGCAGAACACAGCCCTCATTGACCAGAACCTCCACACAATCTCAATGTGGCTCATCGCCTTCTGTGTCGTCCTCATCCTCGGCTACATCGGCTACCAAAAATATAAATCTTCAAAGAACAAAAAAGCATAGAAAAAATAACGCACCACGGGAAAATTATCCTGTGGTGCGTTTTTGTGACTCGTAGGGTTACTACAAAGGTTACTAGAAAGGTTACTACAAAAGTTACTAGAGATTATGCAAGCAAAATAAAAGTGCTGATTGTTATTTTGCAAACAAAGTGATATACTACTGAAAACTTCGTGATAAAATGACGGAAGTTTTCAGTGAGGTGAAAATATGGAGATTAAAAGAGATATTTACCTCGTGCAACTTTTGGACAAAAATTTGATTTAAGAATGCAATTTGTATATGAAAATTCTCAAAATAATATGTCGTTTTTCGCCATTTTTTCTAGGATTTAACTAGATTTGATTTTTCGGCTTGCAGAAAAAAGTCTGCAACGCACGTAGCAATTTTGAAAGGGAAGTTTACAGCAAGTTACGCGGGAAGAAATTATTTTTGCAAAAATATAAGCACTCTGAAATTTTTCAGGGTGCTTTTTTGTGGAACTATCGCTCTGATTTCTGCAATGCCCAACGTTTTATATTGCCCACACTGGCACAATGAAGTTTTCTCTGTCCAAGGCACCTATGCTTTGCTTCATGCAGATGATTGCTCCCTTTCCCCTCGGGGTTGAGGCGCCGTCCAAACATGCGAAAACCTTTGTCAGTTCTGGGCTTGGGTTTGAAGTTTTCTTGATCTCAATCGGGCAGAGGACGCCGTCACGCTCCATCACGATGTCTATCTCCTTTGCGTCCTTGTTGCGGTAGTAATAGAGGCTCTGTTGAATGCCGGAGTTCAGATATGACTTCATTATTTCTGAAACGACAAAATTTTCAAGGATCGCACCGTTCATCGCCCCTGCTTCCAATGCTTCTGCACTGTTCCATTTTGTGAGGTGGCAGACAAGCCCCGAGTCAAAGAAGTAAAGTTTCGGTGCCTTCACCAATCGGCGGAGCATATTGTTTGAATAGGGGTGGAGATAGAAGATTATGCCCAGTGTTTCCAAGATCGCTAGCCAATTCCGAGCCGTTTTCTCGTTTATCTCGGCATCACGGGCGATGTCGGCGACATTGACCATCTGGGAACACCTCGCTGCCACTGCTGTGACAAACCGCAAGAATTTCAAGGCATCAATTTTCTCTGAAAGAGCCCTCACATCCCGCTCTATGTAGGTTGAAAGGTAACTGGCATAGAACAGGTTGCTGTTGCTCACCCTGCCACTTGCGATGGCTGGCATTGAGCCCTTGAAAATCTTCTCATACACTCCCCTTGTGTCCTGCGGAGTTCTTTTGCTCGCTCTTGACACCAAATTGTCAAGGTCAAGGACAATGGGAGAGGAGTCTGCACCGCAAATTTCCGCCTGTGAAAGTGAAGATATGGAGAGGACAGCAACTCTGCCGGCAAGTGACTCCTGCACTCCTTCCATAAGGCTGAAAGCCTGCGACCCAGTGAGCCAAAAATCCCCAGCCCTGCCACTCTTGTCCACGATTATCTTGATGTATGTGAAGAGCTCCGGGGCATATTGCACCTCGTCTATCAAGACTGGTGGCTTGTGCAATTGTAAAAATAATTCTGGGTCTGTCTTGGCAAGGTTCCTCTCTGTCAGGTCGTCAAGCGAGACATAGCCTCGTTCCGTCCCCTCGCTCAACTTCTGCAACATTGTCGTCTTGCCAACTTGGCGTGCTCCTGTCACAAGGACAACAGGATATTCGCCAGAAGCCTGCAACACCGTCCGCTCCAAATTTCTCGCTATATAAGCCATTTTTTCGCCCCCTTCGGCTAATCTGCCATCATGGTGGCATTATAGCCGAGAAATTTTATTGAGTCAAGAGGGGAAGGGGCAAAAGCCCCAGTCCCAAGGCTCGAGGCTCAAGGCTC
>R06__coassemble_259_pt1 | contig 19984 bp, 19 predicted proteins | sample R06__metabat2_low_PE_002 | metagenome-assembled genome bin R06
AGGAAAGGAGGGGATTTTCTTGAAAGATGGAATATTGGAGTTAAACGGACTGTCGATGGTAATGCTTGAATGTTTGTCTTACGAATCAAAACTGGGCATTCCCTTGAAACAAAACCTGCACTACTTTAACAAAGAAAGTCTCATTGCAGAGTTGGTGGAGATGAACAATTGGCTCCACGACTATCTTTACAAGAAAGATTACCCCGATAGCCTTGGGGCGACCTTGCGAAAACTTTATGAAGCAGGGAAGATAAAGAACAAAAAACAATTTGAGGAGGCGATGGAAGATGTGTTACTTGATCGCTCATGACAAAAATTCTCACGGCTGTTACGCCTTGAAGACAACCCACGGGCAACACCTCGCAGATTTGAAGGAAGAACTAAACAAGCGTGTCTGCCACCGTGGCATTCAACTCGTCACAATCAGCCGACCGACCGCATATGGTGAGTATGCTCCTTACCACTTTGTGGAAACAGAGGAAGAGTTTAAGGCAGTGGTGGAAAGCGGAATCTAATTAAGAATTATGAATTAAGAATTAAGAAAAAATTTACCGTAATGTCAACAAAAATATGTAAACTATAGTTTACATCGCAAAAAATAAAATCCGGTAATAGCAAGCAAAAAGGCACGAAATTTTCAAAAAAAATTTGAAAAACTTTCGTGCCTTTATTTTTGTCTAATTGTAAATATTTTTTTCTTTAGTTTTTTGCTAACAGCTAGCAGCTATCAGCTCTTATCCTTGAGTCTTGAGCCTCGAGCCTTGAGTCTTTCTTACAGTGCATCCCAATCCCCTTCGGTTTTGTCCTTCATCACGGGGCAGTAAATCGCGCCATTCTTTGCTGTCTTGAAGCAAGCGTTGCAGGAGATACAGGCACTTGGTCTGTCGTCGTCCTCCGCCCAGCGGTTGACCAGGTCGCTCTCGCATATGAAGGGGCGAGAGAGTGAAAAGGCGTCGCACACACCCTCCTCAAAGAGGCGAGCCATAATTTTCAAGGTGCGAAGTCCACCAGTGAGGACAACTGTTTTGTCTGGCCGTGCCGCCTTAATTCTCCTCGCCCATTTGCTCCAAGGTCCTTCCGTTTCCTGAGTGACGCCAACCATGCAGGGGCGTTTCTCCTTCACAGAGCGAGCTGACCCACAGGAAATTTCAATTCCGTCAAGCCCAGTGTCAAGGAGATCAAGCACCATCCTCACTCCGTCTTCCTCTGTGTAGCCACCCTCGACTCCCTCTCCGATGCTGAACTTTGCCCAAAGGGGAAAGTCGCTTCCCACTGCCTCGCGGACTGCCGTGATGACTGCTTTTGTGAAGGCCAGGCGACGAGCTTCGTCCCCACCCCACTTGTCGTTTCTTTTGTTTAAGATTGGCGACATAAATTGATTGAGCAAAAATCCGTGGGCAGCGTGGAGTTCCACTCCGTCTGCGCCGCCTGCCTTTGCAATCGTGGCAGAACGCACGAACGCCTTCACGATTCTCTCAATGTCCTCTTCGCTAGTGGTGTCGACATCTCCCAAGTGGACGAGCTGGACAAAGAAGCGTGAGCCTGCCTCGTGGATTTTGTCCGTCAAGGCTCTGAGTGGAGTGATTTCCGCCTCGTCCCAGAGCCCCCACATGCCCGGTGCCTTGAGGGACTCGGGCTCAACAGCCGCGTATTCGGAAATCACGAGGGCAGCTCCTCCCTGTGCCACTTCCAGTTGCCGAGCAGCAGAAACAGCCGTAGCTCTGCCACCCTCGCCACATGCCGCGAGCCATGTCGCCGCACGGAAGAATCTATTTTTCAATGTCAGCTCTCCGCACTGCCAAGGTGCGAAGAGCTTTTTTATTGCCACCTTTTCTTGTCTTGTTAATGGGCTGAACATTTTTTTTCTCTCCTTTATATAAACTTCACGGATTTCTTTGTGTCTTCAAGGGTTTGCGCGGTGAGGCGAGCCAGTTCCTTGAAGCCAAAATCGCCGTGACCTGTCAATTTTGAAATATCTTTTTTGTGAATAATCCATTTGACTTTTTCTGACCTAGCCAATCTGCGAGCCATTGCAACTCCTTCAATTAACTCGCCAAGTGCTGGGTGGTGTGGCCCTGCTATGACGGATTCCGCAAGGCTTTCCGTCTCCTGCAGGCCTATCCTGATCGGGTTGAAGCCGAGCTCCAAGGCTTTGTTCAAGCAGTCCGCTCCCCAGTCTATTGCCTCGTCTAGCGTCAAGGGAGTGTATGTGCCTTCCGCTAGCATCTTTTCGAGCTCTGTGCCACGGATCACGAGGCAGGGGTAGAGCCTGAGATCCCAAGTGTCGCTTCCCTTGACACTCGCTAACCTTTTCAGGCCGCTCATGCAACTTTCCTTTGTCTGTCCTGGCAAGCCACACATGAGTTGCACCCCGAGGGGGAAACCTTCCGCCTTGAGTGTTGCAAGGCTTGATAAAATTTTTTTTGGGTCTTGCACACGGCGTGTGGCGGCTAGTGTATGGCTATCAAGCGATTGCACGCCAAACTCAACGCAGGAGAGTGGGTATGACTTTATTTTTTCTCGTAAAGCCACATCGTCAAGGTCGCATGGGTATGTGGAAAAGCGAATTGTGCTCCCTTCTGGTGCGTTTTGCCTTACCTCGTCAAGGTAGGCAAAGACAGTTTCCGTTTTGAAGCGGCAAAATGACCCGCCAAAGAAGCAAACTTCGTGTGGGCTTTCAAGAAGCGCTAGTTCACCTGCCACTTCCTCTGGGCTAATTATAGAGTCGCAACCTGTGATTGCGTTTTGGTTGCAATAGACGCACTTTTCACGGCATGCACCAAAGGGAAGGAAGAAAGTTTTTTTCGGTTTTCTTTTCAAATTTTCATTCATATAATTTTCCTGATTATAAAAAATCCAAAAAAAAGGAGAGTTGAAACTCTCCTTTTTTAATCGTTTTGTTCCTCGCCCAAGACAATCTGCACGATTTTGTAAATCTTGTCGCAGTCTTGCTGGTCCAATTTATTGTTCTTGTACCAAAGCTCTATGTTTTCTTCGCCACCGAAGATCGTTTCAAGCTGGATCCTCGTTGCCCTTGTCTCGTCGGAATAATCTCGGAGCAGGTCTTGAAGTTGCACTCCGAGGACGCGAGCAATTTTTTTCAAGGTCTTCATGGAGGGATTGCGCCTCCCGACCTCGATGGACTGCACAAAGACTCTGCTGATGTGAACCTTTTGTGCCAGGTAGTCCTGCGAATAGTCTAGGGCTTTTCTTATTGTTCTGATTCTTGTTCCAATGCTCATTTTGCTCTCCTGTCAGTGTGACGAGAAGTGCTATATGTCCAGATTCTGGACTTCTTTTGCGTGCTCCTCGATGAACTTTCTGCGTGGCTCGACCAGGTCTCCCATAAGGATATCGAAGAGCTCGTCTGCTTCGATTGCATCACGCACTGAGACGCGATTGATGATGCGGTTCTCTGGGTTCATTGTTGTGTCCCAAAGTTGCTCTGCGTTCATTTCGCCGAGGCCTTTGTAACGCTGGACTTCGCACTTTTTGCCCTCTGCCTTTGCCTGGGCTGCCTTCATCTCAGCTTCTGTGTAGCAATAGGTGACGTCCTTGCCACACTGCACACGGTAGAGTGGCGGCTGTGCAATGTAGAGGTAGCCTTGGTCAATGATCTGTGGCATGTAGCGGAAGAAGAGTGTGAGGAGCAGTGTCCTGATGTGGGCTCCGTCGACGTCAGCATCAGCCATGAGGAAGATCTTGTGATAGCGGAGCTTCTCTTCCTTGAAGTCGTCGCCAACGCCACAACCGAGGGCGAGGACGATGTTCTTTATCGTATCACTGCCGAGGATCTTCTCGAGGCGTGCCTTCTCAACATTGAGGATCTTACCACGAAGAGGCAGAATTGCTTGGAATTCTCTGTTTCTGCCCTGCTTGGCACTGCCACCTGCGGAGTCTCCCTCAACGATATAAAGTTCGCAGTCCGCTGGGTTTCTGTTGGAGCAGTCTGCGAGCTTGCCGGGGAGTTGAAGCCCGGACATGATTCCCTTGCGACGGACGAGCTCACGTGCCTTCTTTGCCGCTTCTCTTGCTTGGCGTGCCTTCAAGGCTGTGTCCACAATCGGCTTGACTATCTCTGGTCTGTCTTCAAAAATCGCTTTCAGTCCATCATAGAGGATGGAGTCGACAATTCCCTTGACCTCGTTGTTGCCGAGCTTCGTCTTGGTCTGACCTTCAAACTGTGGCTCCATGACCTTGACAGAGATGATGGCTGTGAGCCCTTCCTTCAAGTCGTCACCGGAAAGGTTCGCGTCCTTGTCCTTCAAGATCTTTTGACGGCGAGCTTCGTCGTTTATTGCCCTTGTCAAGGCTGTGCGGAAGCCTGCAATGTGGGTGCCACCCTCTGTTGTGTTGATGAGGTTGACAAAGCCAAAGAGGCGCTCCTGGTATGTCGTGTTGTATTCTATTGCGACATCAACTGCTGTGTCGTCCTTCTCCCCACGGATCACGAGAGGTGGCTTGAAGAGGAGCTCCTTGTCGCGGTTCAAATATTCAACAAAGGACTCGATTCCTCCTGGGTAGTGATATGTCTTTTTCGTTGGAGTTTCTGTGCGTTTGTCCTCAAAGTTTATCGTGACATGGGGGTTTAAGAATGCGAGCTCGCGCAGCCTTGATTTCAAGATGTCCGCTTGATAAACTGTGTCTGTGAAGATTGTGTCATCTGGCTTGAAGGTGACGCTCGTGCCACGCTTGTCTGTGTCGCCAGTGATTTCAAGCTCTGTGACAGGGTGCCCCTTTTCGTAACGCTGATGGTGAATCTTGCCATTTCTGCAAATCGTGAGCTCAAGCCAAGTGGAAAGAGCATTGACGACAGAGATGCCAACACCGTGCAGACCGCCAGAGACCTTGTAGGCAGACTTGTCAAACTTGCCACCTGCGTGGAGAATCGTCATGACGACTTCCGCTGCGGATTTGCCCGTCTCGTGCATTTCTGTTGGGATACCACGCCCATTGTCTGTGACAGTGATGCTGTCTCCCTCGTTTATCGTGATGTCTATCGTGTCGCAAAAGCCGGCGAGGCTCTCGTCTATTGAGTTGTCAACGACTTCATAGACAAGGTGATGGAGGCCTCTTGTGCCTTGGTCTCCAATATACATGCCTGGGCGTTTGCGGACAGCCTCGAGCCCCTCGAGGACGTGTATATCCTTCGCAGAGTATTCCTGAGTATTTGTGTCAAAAATCGTATCTTCCATTAGAAAAACTCCTTCTACAAAAAAACAAACCAATATGTTAAAATATCATCGTAATTGAGTGAATTTTACTATAAAAACATTGGAAAATCAAGCAAAGTAGGTGAATAGCGTGTCAAATCAAAAGGTTCTATATATCCTCGTGAACTCGCCGGGCGAGGTGTGTGGCTGGGCTGCCCCAGTCGTGCAACGGTTGCGCATGACGGCGCCAGGCCTCTCCATAATCGCTGTCACTCTGCCCTGCCCCTATGCCAGCGGTGGGGAGAAGCAAGCTGCCCTTGCCTTCGGAGTGCAGGAAGTGGTGACCCTAGGGCAACTCCTCAAAAGAAAATTGCCAAAGGTGAAAAAAGGTCAAAGTGATTTCGCACAGATACTTCAGCTCGGTGGTGACGCAATGTGGGGGCTCTTGCTCCACATAAAAACAGGCTACGACTGGCTTATCTATACAAAACGCCCGAAGTTCCGCCACTTTGTGCACCATTACTTTGTGCCAAACAGGGAAACTGAGGACAAATTCGCCCTTGTATTGCCACCTGACAAATTCTCGCTTGCAGGTAACCTTATCTTGGACAGCGTGAAACTTGGCGACGGCAGTGAAGGTCGCGAGGGCGAGCTTCGGCTTGTGATCTTGCCAGGCTCTCGCCCCTTTGAATACACGAGGTCCATTCCCTTTTATCTTGAAGTCTCTCGCCTGCTCCACGAGAAATTCCCTGCCCTTTCAATAACCTTCCCCCTTGCCCCAACTGTGAAGGAAGAAGCTTGCACAAGGGCAATAGAAGAGTCAGGGTGCCACTATGCAAGGGACGAAGCGACGGGCGACTTCACTGTGCAGATTTCGGTAGGTTTCAATGTTCGCTTCACAACCCAAAATACATTTGACGAGATAAAGCGCGCAACCCTCGCCGTTGCCTTCCCCGGCACGAACAATTTGCAAATTGCCTACCTTGGCGCACCGCTCCTTTGCCTTGCCCCGACAAACTTTGCAGAGGAGATTCCACTTGACGGGCTCCTTGGTTTGATCCCCAATTGTGCCGTGACGAGGAAATTGAAGAGGCTGATAATTGACAGGTTAAACCGCCGTATTGACTTCACTTCCCTGCCAAACATCTTGGCGAAGAGGCAAGTGGTGCCAGAGGTTCGCCGTTTCTTCTCGGTGGAGGACGGAGCCGAAACCATCGCAAAATATTTGGCGAGCGAAAAATTGCGAAATGATATCAAAGAGGCTTACCGCCTTGTGCCATTTGACCTCGGGGCAGACCGTGTCATCGCAGAATTTATAACAAAATCGCTGAAATAATAATTTTTTTCAACATTATAACTAGACAGCAAAAAAATATTGCTTTAAAATACACAGGTAGTAAATTTTGCATTTAGAGGTGCATATAATGGAAACGGTAGCCAAAAATAAGAAAAACAAAATTTTGATCATTGATACTGGCTCTCAACTCACACAACTCATCGCGAGGACTGTGAGAGAGCATGGTGTTTATAGCGAGGTGCTCTTCTTTGACAGCCCAGAGATTGCAACAAGCGATGCAAAGGGCGTCATCATCTGTGGCAGGAGCGAAGAGGCAAACCAAAAGGCCCTTTCCCTTGCCGTGCCTGTTTTGCCGCTTGACCTTACGGAAACGCCCGCCAAGGAAGAGCTTGACACTTCCCTCGGAGCTTTCCTCTTTGATGTCTGCGAGTGCCAAAAGACATGGGATCTCGGCGAAAACTGGATAAACGAGGAAGTTGCAAACATTCGTGCGAAGGTCGGGCAGGACCCTGTCATCTGCGCCTTGTCTGGCGGTGTTGACTCAACAGTCTCTGCCGTCATCACGAGCCGTGCGATCGGCAAGCAACTCCACTGCTTCTTTGTGAACCACGGACTGCTCCGCAAAAACGAGCCAGAGGAAGTCTTGAACACATATAAGGAGCTCGACCTCCAGGTCACCTATGTTGACGCAGAGGAAAGGTTTCTCAAGGCCCTCGAAAGTGTCACAGAGCCAGAGAAGAAGCGCAAGATAATCGGCGAACTCTTCATCCGCATCTTTGAAGAGCAGGCAGCGAAGCTCGGAGGAAGCCACTGGTTGCTCCAAGGCACGATATACCCAGACATCATTGAGTCTGGCCACGGCGGTGCCGGCGTGATAAAGAGCCACCACAATGTCGGAGGCTTGCCAAAGGATATGAAGATGGGGCTGATTGAGCCACTTCGCAACCTCTTCAAGGACGAAGTCCGCCGTGTTGGTGCAGCTCTTGGCATTCCACGCCACTTCCTTGAGCGCCACCCCTTCCCCGGACCTGGGATCGGCGTGCGTTGCCTCGGCGAATTGAAGAAGGAGAGGCTCGACAGACTCCGTGATGCGGACGCAATTTTCATTGAAGAAATCAGAAAAGCAGGGCTCTACACAAAGATTTGGCAAGCATTCGGAGCACTTCTACCAATCAGGAGCGTCGGCGCAAAGGACGGTGTCCGTCAATATGGAGAGACAATTGTGCTTCGTGCCATCTGTTCAAAGGACGCAATGACTGCCACATCATACCACTTGCCATACGAACTCCTTGACACAGTCGCAGCGCGAATTTGCAACGAGGTCGAGGGCATAAACCGTGTCGTGTGGGACATCACAGGCAAACCACCTGCAACAATTGAGTGGGAATAGTTTTGTTCAAAACACGAGGAATAATTTGCGATACCATTGGTGACACAAATTACAGAAGGTAATAAAAATGACAAATAGCCTTTCGCTTGAGAACGGCACATCTACTGATATGATCATGTTAAAGGCAGTAAAACTTCCAACCGCAGAAGAATTTGAAAAATCTATGGATGAAGCACAGGACTGGGCAAAATCTGTTGGATATAACGAGCGAGATGTCAATAACATAGTTAAGTCGGTGAGATCAAGGAAACACGAATGAGAATTGTTATTGATGCAAACAGAGTTGATTTTGTTTCTTGTCGGTGATTATTCAGTAGAACATTATTAGCAATTCCACATATAAATAAATTATTCAGGGAATGAAGTTCTCCCTAAAAAAATAATTTTCTTAAAAATAAAAACGAAAGCGTAAGAGAGGAAGCGAGAACAATGCCAGCAATAGTCCAAGCAACATACTGCAACACCTATTCAGATTTTGTCGCGAAATTCCAAGGAGATTTGCTAGCCCTCCTTGCCCCAGCAAGGGGAGAAAGGATCCTTGACCTTGGCTGTGGCACGGGGAATTTGTCACGAGAACTTATGTCGCGAGGTGCCTTTGTCACATCTGTTGACTCCACACCCTCCATGGTGCGAGCCGCAGAGGCAAACGGAGTGGAAGCGATATTGGCAGACGAGGCAACATTTGAGAGCGAAAAGCAGTTTGACGCAATCGCTTCAAACTTCGCATTGCACTGGATAGACGACCAAAATGCCTTCTTCAAAAACGCACACAAATTGTTAAAGCCTGGTGGCAGGCTCGCAGTTGAGTGCGGAGGCAGTGGCTGTGTCAGGATAATCCGTGAAGGGATGAAGCTTGCACTCCAATCACAAAATATAGACTACAAAGCCCGTAATCCGTGGAAATTCCCGAGCGTGGACGAGACAATTGCAAAACTTGAAGCACAGGGCTTCCGAGTCCAGTCCATCGGGCGTTACAACAGCCCCATTGAACTCTCTCACGGGCTCCGCCTGTGGCTAGAAGTCTTTGCCGCGAGCCACACAGAGGGCATGACAGACGAAGAGAAAAACTCCTTCTATGAAGATGTTGAGGAGTATTGCCTGCCGATGCTATACAATAAAAAAACACAGGCATGGACGGCAGACTATGTCCGCCTCCGCTTCTTGGCAGTGAAGGAATAAAATTTTTGTGATTAGGCAAGGTCTTTTATGGTGGACATGTCACATTGGAAAGAGTCTGACATAAATGTTGAAAGTTTGTGGTTAATTGACAAACGAGATTCAACTGGCAAGCACGAAAACAATTATCACGGTAATTTTGTGCCTCAAATTCCCTATCAACTGGTCAGCAGATACACGGCTTCAAATGATTGTGTCTTGGAATTGTTTAGCGGCAGTGGCACAACTCTTTTTGAGTGTGAAAAATTAAAAAGAAGTTACATAGGTTTTGATATAAACGATGGCATGATTGACAATGTCAATCGCAAAATGCGTGGCACAACACTCCCCTTTGTCATAAACAATTGTGATGTGACAGACAAGGAAAAATTTGACCAGTGCATGAAGCAAAGCTTGGAAAAAATAGGCAAACAATGCGTTGATTTCTTAATCGCTCACCCGCCATATTTGGACATTATCAAATTTACCGACAGACAAGAGGATTTGTCAAATATTTCTAGCGTAAAGGAATTTTTGTCAAAAATCGTGCAAGCCTATGACAACGCATTGAAATATTTGGCAAAAGGAAAATATTTTGCTGTTGTGATGGGCGATATCTATAAGAACAGCGAAGTTGTGCCACTAGGTTTTTATGTGATGCAATCTATAAAAAATTCCTTCAAGGTTAAGTTAAAGGGCATTATCGTTAAAAACATAGAGGGTAACAAGGGCAAACTTGGAAGCCAAGGAATTTGGCGATACCGTGCTTTGAAGAGTGATTATTTTATCTTCAAACACGAATATATCTTCGTATTCAAAAAGGAGTAGCACAGGATGACAAAAACGGAATTGTTTTTAGAACTTGCAAAGCCAGACGAGAACGGTTTTTCCCGTTGGGTCAGCGTAACAGAATTTCAAGGAAAATACGCAGAACTCGCCCTTGGCAATGGTGGCAGTTGGTGCAGAAAAAGTTCTACATTGGCAAAAAAGTATTTGCTCGAAATTAACAAAGATGTGACTCCAGGAAACTCAATAGACGAGATACGCACAGTTGGCTTTAACCAGTCAGGCTCATTCAATCAAACAATTCGCTCTGACATAAAGGAATTTTACAAGGGACAGAATTGTGTCATGCTTGGAATAAGAGGTAATTCTGAAAACACAAAGATTGAGATAGACCACAAAGACGGAAGAAAAAGTGACGACAGAATCTCTGACATTGCAACACAAAAGATAGAAGATTTTCAGCCCCTGTGCAAGGCAGCAAACGATGCCAAAAGGCAAATTTGCAAAAAATGCAAAGAAACAAACAAACGCTGGAATGCAAAAAATCTCCAAGGCAATCCCTACCCCTATTACGAGGGCGATGAAGATTACGATGAAGACCTAGGTTGCGTTGGGTGCTACCAATATGACCCAGTGGAATATCGCAAGAAATCCTGCCGAAAAATTGCAACGGAAGCGAGCCAACACACTGCAGATTTCATAATGAAAAAATTGTATGGGGATAAATAATTTCTCATGAATTATATAGGCTCAAAATTAAAATTGTGTCAGGAGTTCATCCCCCAAACGATTAAGGCTGTTTGTGGTAGCGACCTGTCTGAGAAAACATTTTGCGATCTCTTTGCAGGAACGGGGATTGTGGGCAGAACCTTCAAGACAAGGGTCAAAAAGGTAATTGCAAATGACATTGAATATTACAGCTATGTCCTGAACAAAAACTACATAGAAAATCACGAAGAGATTGCGGATAAACACTGCTACATAGATGCGTTAAATTGTGCTGAGTTGATTGACGATGGTTTTATCTACAAAAATTACTGTCTTGGCGGAAGCGGAAGCCGACAATTTTTTTCAGACCATAATGGAAAGAAAATTGATTCTATACGCACACAGATTAAAAAATGGCAGGAGTCTTGCGAAATCACGCCTGAACTTTATTATTTTCTCTTGTGCAGTCTCCTTGAAAGTGCCGACAAGGTGGCAAACACCGCGAGTGTTTATGGGGCGTACTTGAAACACTTGAAAAATTCCGCAAGGAAGGAACTTGTGCTTCTTGGCTCCGATTTTGAACGTAACAGCAATAAGCACGAAGTGTATCAGGAAGACGCAAACACCTTGATAACAAAAATTGAAGGCGATATCCTCTACCTTGACCCACCATACAACACAAGGCAGTATGGAGCAAATTATCACCTGCTCAACACTATTGCAAGGTATGATGACTTTGTGCCGAAGGGCAAAACAGGCTTGCCAGACTACAACCGCTCAAAATATTGCTCTTCTAGTTCCGTTGCGGATCAGTTTGACAATTTGGTAAGAAATGCAAATTTCAAATATATATTCCTCTCCTACAACAATGAGGGCTTGATGTCTAGTGCTGAAATTCAAAAAATCATGTCTCGCTACGGTCGCTATGATGTTGCAAAAACAGAATACCAGCGTTTCAAGGCAGATTCAAGCAGAAAAAACAAATTCAGTGCAACAACGGAATATCTCCACATATTGGAAAAATAAAAAAATAACGGCTTTATTGCCGTTATTTTTTTTGTGCAACACCAAATTGCATAGAAAATTTCAAAATAATTTTAAAAAACAAACAAAACTTTCAAAAAAGTGAAAAAAACTTCAAAAAATTCCATTTTCTACAATTTAAAGGTTGCTTTTTATGCCGTTTAGGCTTAAAATCTACAATGTGTGTGCGGAACGCTTGCACACCTATAAAAGTTAATCAAAAAGTGTTTCTGCATTGTGGAAACAAAAACACAAGGAGGACATATTATGTCAGACAAAGCAAAAGAGTGGGAAGCACTCGCAGAGCTTTTGGCAAGGTATCGTGGCACAAAGGGGAGTGTCATCCCCGTGTTGCAACAGGCACAGGGCATCTTTGGCTATCTGCCACAGGATGTGCTTGTGGAGATTGCTGAGAAGCTCGAGGTTCCTATCAGTCAAATTTATGGTGTTGTCACCTTCTATGCCCAGTTCCATTTGGAGCCCCGTGGCAAGAACATCATCAAGTCCTGCCAAGGCACTGCCTGCCACGTTCGTGGTGCAAAGGCCGTTCTTGCTGCCGTGAGGCAAAAGCTCGGGCTTGCGGAGGACAAAAGCACAACGGACGACCTCAAATTCACCTTGGAGACAGTCGCCTGCCTCGGTGCTTGTGGGCTTGCTCCTGTCTTTATGGTCAATGAAGAGACACACGGTCGCCTCACACCAGAAAAAGTTTCCGCAATTTTGGACAAATATGCGTAGGGGGACAGGTTTATGGCTATCAAAACAGTAGAAGAACTCAATGCAATAAAGGCTGCTGCACAGGCAGTTGTGAAGCAAAGAAGAGACACGCAAAAGCAGATAATCATCGGCATGGGGACATGTGGCATTGCCGCTGGTGCAAAGGCAGTTTGGGATGCAGCAGAGGCAGCAGTAAAGAAGCTCGGTGTCACGGACGCCGTCATCTTGGCAACAGGTTGCATCGGCATGTGCCAAAAGGAGCCACTCCTCGATGTCGCTTTGCCAGGGCAACCAAGAGTGACCTATGGTCCAGTCAGCCCTGCGGATGTTGAGCGTATTGTCGCAGAGCACGTCGTCGGTGGGCAGATTGTCTCTGACCTCGTGGTCGCAAAGATGTAAGGAGGAGTTTATCATGTCAGAAATCAAAATAGACTCTGTGCCAAATTACAGCGACTTGCCATTTTACAGCAAGCAACACAGGCTCGTCCTGCACAACTGTGGCACAATAGACCCAGATTCCCTTGAAGAATACATTGCAAACGGTGGCTATGAAGGGCTTGCCAATGCCGTCACAAAGATGACACCTGCAGAGGTGGCAGCGGAAGTGAAGAAGGCTGGCCTCCGTGGCAGAGGTGGCGGTGGCTTCCCAACAGGCTTGAAGTGGGAAATCGCAGCTCGTTCCGTCAGCGACAAGAAATACATTATCTGCAACGCAGACGAGGGCGACCCAGGTGCATTTATGGACAGATCCCTCCTCGAGGGTGACCCACACGCAATCTTGGAAGGCATGGCGATCGGAGCCTACGCAATCGGTGCGGACGAAGGCTACATCTATTGCCGTGCGGAATATCCACTTGCAATTGCTCGTTTGAAGAAGGCTATCGCTCAGGCAGAGGAAGCAGGGCTCCTCGGCAAGAACATCTTCGGCACAAACTTCTCCTGCACACTCCACATCAAGGAAGGTGCTGGCGCATTCGTTTGTGGCGAGGAAACAGCCCTCATGGCTTCCATCGAGGGTCGCCGTGGCATGCCTCGCCCACGCCCACCATTCCCAGCAGTGAAGGGGCTTTGGGATCAGCCATCAAACATAAACAATGTTGAGACATTTGCAAATGTTTCCTACATCCTCCGCGTTGGTGCGGACGAATATTTGAAGTTTGGCACAGAGAAGTCAAAGGGCACGAAGGTCTTTGCTCTCACAGGCAAGATCAACAACACTGGCCTTGCGGAAGTGCCAATGGGCATCACCATGAGAGAGATCATCTTTGACATCGGTGGTGGCATCCTCGATAACAAAAAGTTCAAGGCAGTGCAGATCGGCGGTCCATCTGGCGGCTGTATGCCAGAGTCACTCCTCGACACATCAATAGACTATGACAGCCTCATCGCAGCAGGAGCAATGATGGGCTCTGGTGGCCTCGTCGTCATGGACGAGAGCACCTGTATGGTTGATGTTGCAAAGTTCTTCCTCACCTTCACCCAGAGTGAATCCTGTGGCAAATGCACGCCATGCCGTGAGGGAACAAAGAGAATGCTCGAGATCTTGGAAAAGATCACAGACGGCAGAGGCGAAGAGGGCGACATTGAGCGACTTGAGAGCCTTGCCGAGGCAATAAAGAATGGTGCTCTTTGCGCCTTGGGGCAGACAGCTCCAAACCCAGTGCTTTCCACACTCCGTTACTTCCGTGACGAATACGAAGCACACATCAAGGAGAAGCGTTGCCCAGCAGGAGCCTGCACAAACCTCTTGCAATACAACATCACAGATGCTTGCAAAGGTTGCGGACTTTGTGCAAAGAATTGCCCTGCCAGTGCAATCTCTGGCGAGCTGAAATCTCTGCACAAGATTGACCAGTCAAAGTGCATCAAGTGCGGTGTTTGCATGAGCAAATGCCCATTCAAGGCGATCATTCGCAAGTAAGGGGGAAGAGCAATGGAACTTGTAAAAGTTACAATAGACGGAAAAACAATAGAAGTGCCTAGCACCTTTACAGTGATAGAAGCAGCAGCAAAGGCAGGAATCAGAATTCCACAACTCTGCTACCACCCAGAATTGACAAAGGAGGGTGCGTGCCGTGTTTGCGTTTGCGAAGTTGAGGGAGCAAAGGGCTTGCCAGCCGCTTGTGTCTTCCCAGTTCGTGATGGGCTTGTCGTCCACACAAACACACCAAAGGTTCGCGCCACAAGAAAGGCAGTCGTGGAGTTGCTCTTGGCAAACCACCCACAGGATTGCCTCTTCTGCCAGAAGAACGGCGACTGCGAACTCCAATCCATCGCAGCAGACCTCGGCATCCGTGAAGTCCCATATCAGGGAGAGAAGCGCCATGCAGAGAAGGACCTTTCAAACCCATCACTCGTGCGTGACCCAAACAAATGTATCCTTTGCGGTCGTTGCATCAGGGCTTGCCACGAGCGTCAGGGGCTAGACATCTATGGCTACATCAACCGTGGCTTCAAATCCATGGTGGGTCCAGCCTTCGGGCTCGGTCTTGGCGATGTGCCCTGCACCTACTGCGGTCAGTGTGCAGCAGTCTGCCCAACAGCAGCAATCTGCGAGAAGGATGACACAGAGCGTGTCTTTGATGCAATCGGCAATCCAAAGAAATACACAGTCGTCCAGACAGCACCGTCAGTCCGTGTTGCCCTTGGCGAAGCCCTCGGCCTCCCAGCAGGCGAGATCGTTACAGGCAAGATGGTGGCAGCACTCCGTCGCCTCGGATTTGACAAGGTGTTTGACACGAATTTCGCAGCAGACCTCACCATTATGGAAGAGGGAAGCGAATTTTTGCATAGAGTCACAAACGGTGGAGTTCTCCCAATGATCACAAGTTGCTCCCCCGGCTGGATCAACTTTGTTGAGTTGAAGTATCCAGACCTCCTGCCACACCTCTCAACGGCAAAGTCCCCACAGGGCATGTTTGGTGCCTTGTCAAAGACCTATTGGCCAGAAAAGATGGGCATTGCAGTTGAGGACATTTATAGCGTCTCCATCATGCCATGCACAGCGAAGAAGTCCGAGTGCGTCCGCCCACAGCTCCAGAGCAACCCTGGCATCCCAGATGTCGACGCGGTCCTCACAACGAGGGAGCTCGCAAGGATGATAAAGTCCGCTGGCATAGACTTCAAGAATTTGCCAGAGGAAGAGTTTGACAGCCCACTCGGCACAGGCACAGGTGCAGCAGTCATCTTTGGCGTCACAGGTGGCGTCATGGAAGCAGCAATCCGCACGGTGCATTTCCTCTTGACAAAGCAGGAGCTCCCCGGGATCGTCTTCAAGCCAGTTCGTGGCATGGAGGGCATAAAGGAAGCAGAGGTCACAGTTCCTGTGAATGGCCAAGATGTGACAGTGAAGCTCGCTGTCGCCCACACTCTCCGCAATGCAAAGGTCTTGATGGACAAGATCCGTGCAGGCAAGGCAGAGTATCACTTCATAGAGATAATGGCTTGCCCCGGAGGTTGCATCGGTGGTGGTGGTCAGCCACAGCCTGTTAATGCGGAAATCCGCGCAGCCCGCACCGCCGCAATCTACACAGACGACGAGAGAAATGTTCTCCGCCAGAGCCACAATAATCCAGACATCCAAGCACTATACAAGGATTGGCTCGGAGCCCCACTCGGCGAGAAATCACACCACCTGCTCCACACGTATTTCGGCAAACAGGAAAGAAAACTGAAGTAAAAATAGCTGTTAGCTGATAGCTGATAGATAAAAGCTAACAGCTTAGACTCAAGGCTCAAGGCTCAAGGCTCAAGGCTCGAGGCAAGGAAGAAACAAAAGCAGGGCTTGAACAAAAATTTGTTCAAGCCCTGCTTATTTTTACTCTTATAGCTAGCAGCTAACAGCTAACAGCTATCAGCTCTTATTTTCTCTTCCCATTGCTATCATTTCTGGTGTGACGGGGAGGCTTCTGTGCCACACGCCCGTTGCGCGGTGTATTGCGTGGACGATTGCTGGGCCTGGCGTGTCAACCACGATTTCGCCGATGGACTTTGCTCCAAATGGGCCGCTTGGCTCGTAGCTTGGTTCAAATTCCACCCTCATCTTGCCGACATCGAGCCTTGTCGGGATCTTGTATTGCAGGAAGGAATTTTCCATGATCTGTCCGCCTTCTGTGTAGGTGACATTTTCCGTCAAGGTGTGGCCGATTGCCTGAGCGAGTCCGCCCTCTGTTTGAACCTTGCAAAGGTTCGGGTTGATAGGCGTGCCACAATCAACGATAGCACAGTAGTCCAGGAGTTCCACATGCCCTGTCTCCTTGTCAAGCTCGATCTCTACCATGCCGACCATGTATGGTGGAGGTGAGATGTGGGATGCGTATTGCTCTGTCACTTCAAGTGGGCAGAGGAAGTCGTTTTGGCTCTTGTATGATGTCTCTGTGAGGTTCATGGTGCGACCGTCCTTCTTGCATGTAAGGGTGCAATCCTTGTATGTCACGTCTTCAAGGTCGCATTCAAATGCCTCTGCTGCTGCGAGGCGGAGGATCTTCTTCAGTTTGTCGCAGGCAATTACAGTTGCTTGCCCTGTGACATATGTGCCAGCGGAGGCGTAGGAGCCGGAATCGTATGGGGAGAAGTCTGTGCCAGGGTCATAGACCTGAACTTTATCAAGGCTGCACTCCATGCACTCTGCCACCATCTGCGCCAGGATTGTGTCTGATCCTGTGCCGAGGTCTGCCACGCCTATTGTGAGGCGGAATGTGCCGTCCTCGAGGAGTTTGACATTTGCGCCGCCAATGTCACGCCCCGGGATGCCGGAGCCTTGTGTCGCCATGGCGACTCCTGCCGTCCTCACTCTGCCATTGCCCATGTCTCTCACTGGGTATTTCGCGTCCCAGTCAAACATCTTTTTGCAATGCTCCATGCAACGGTCCAATGCGCAGGCGTTTGCCATTTCAATGTCGTCGTATGATGTCATCATCATGCCCTCGCGGAGCATATTTTTGTTGCGGATTTCTATCGGGTCAATGCCGAGTTTGTCTGCCAGTTCATTGACGAGCGTTTCCACTGCAAAGATTCCTTGTGTCGCGCCATAGCCTCTGTATGCGCCAGAAGATTCGAGGTTTGTATAGACGCACTCATAGGCGAAGCGGTATGCTTCAAGGTTCGCTGTGTAGAGAGGAATTGACTTGTGCCCCACGAGCAGGGACACTGTGTAGGTGTGCTCGCTGTATGCTCCAGCGTTCAGGAGCGTGTAGAGGTCTATCGCTCTGATCGTGCCGTCCTTCATGGCTCCGATCTTGACCTTGATGTCTGTTTGGTGGCGCGGAGAGCCCTTTGTCATTGCCTCCTGCCTTGTGTAGACAATTTTGCAGGGGCGGCCGGTCTTGAGGGTTGCGAAGGCTGGGTAGATTTCGGAGACGACGGAGCCCTTTGCGCCAAAGCCACCGCCGATGCGCGGGCGTTCCACATAGACACGGCTGACGGGCAAGCCGAGTGCGTATGCCAAGATGCGCCTGCAATGGAAGATGACCTGTGTGGAGGAGACGACCTTCAAGTTGCCGAGGTGGTCCATCTTTGTGTAGGTGACGAAGGTTTCCATCGGTGTTTGGCTGAATGCCTTCATGCTGTATGTGTTCTCAAGAACGACATCGCAGGTTTTGAAAACTTCGTCGACATCGCCGTCAGAGTGGACGCCACTGCCCACAATGTTCCTCTTTTGGTCGTCGCCGAGGGTTCCTCCCTTGCTGCTCGGGTCTGTGTTGAAGGGGACATGCCAATCGTCCTCTGGGTGGACGATGACAGGGTTGTCCTTTGCCTTGCGGAAGTCCGTTACGGCTTCCAAGACATCATATGTGACCTTTATCAGTTTCATTGCCTTCATGGCGATTTTTTCCGTCTCTGCCACGACGATTGCGACAGGGTCGCCAACGAAGCGAAGGTGCCTGTCTAGGATGAGGCGGTCATAGGCGGAGGGCTCTGGGTAGGTAAGGCCATTTGTTGTGAAGCGCCTTTGTGGCACATCTTCCCAAGTGTAGATGTCAACCACACCGGGAATCTTCTTTGCCACATCTGTGTTTATCGTCTTTATGATTGCGTTTGCGTGGGGGCTGCCGAGGAGCTTCACAATCAGGGCATCATGCGGAGCAAAGTCATCTGTGAAGCCAGCCTTGCCAAGGAGTAAATCTTCCCCCTGGATCTTTTTTACGCTTTTGTTGACTACTTTTAGATTTTCCATTTTCTCACCCTATCCTTTACGGCTATTCAGGAAGTTGCGGAGTCCACGCAATTGCCCCTCGTAACCAGAGCAACGGCAGAGGTTGCCAGCGAGGTATTCCTTTATCTCTTCGTCTGTTGGGTTTGGATTTTCACGCAGGAGTGCAATTATATTCACGACATAGCCGGGGTTGCAGAAGCCACACTGCTCCGCTCCCTGCTCTGCGATGAAGCTGATGAATTCCTTTGCTTCCTCCTGCAAGCCCTCGAGGGTGTAGACTTCGTGTCCGTCTGCCCTCGCTGCGAGGCAGGAGCAGGAGAGGATTGGACGGCCGTCAAAAAGCACAGTGCAGAGTCCACAGTTTGATGTGTCGCAACCGCACTTCACGCTTGGGCAATGGTGAGAGCGCAGGAAGTTGAAGAGTGTTGTGTCTGGCTCGACTGTGTCTGTTACTGTTCTGCCATTGAGATTGATGTTGACTTCGATTGCCATTATCTTATCCCCCCTAATTGTTTCAAGCAACGCTCGGTCAAGACGCGAACGAGGTGCGAGCGGTATTGGGCGCTGCCCCTCATGTTGCCCTGAGTCGGCGTCACGCTTTGTGCAAAGGTGGCAAATTCCTTGATGGAAGTTTCCGTCAAGCCACCCTGCAAAAGGTTCTTTTCGTCATTTATGATCATCGCTCTGCCAGGCCTTGCCCCGACCACGACTCTGTATTTGCCTGCCAAGCAGGAAGCAGCACAGGTGAGGACTGGCAAGTCTGTCTTTTGGTTTCTCATTGAGAGGTATGCAAAGTGCCCTTCCGTCTTTTTGACGATGACGCGAAGCAGGATGTCGCCGTCTTGTTTTGACTTTATGAAGTCTGACATTGGCACGATTCCGCCCTTGTAGAGCTCCACATAGGAGTCCAGCGAGGCGAAGAGCGTCATGACATCAGAGAAGCCGAAGCGTGACCAGATGCTTCCCCCGAGGGTCGCCATGTTCCTGAATTGCACTCCCACGATGTTATGAACTGCCTCAACTATCGCGCCGTTTGTGTAGTCGCAAAATGGCTTGTATGTTTCAAGGGCTCGCAGTGTCACCATTGCGCCAAAAGAAAATTCTGTGCCCGTCTCTTCGATTTTGTCCAGGCCAAGGTCTGTGATGTCGATCAGGTTTTGGAGCGGAAGCGAAGAGAGCCTGAGCCACATCATGCCAGCGACAATCTTGCTTGTCCTTGCCTTGTTCAGTTCATATGCTTCGTCAAGAGACTTGACACGAACATAATTTTTGCAGTTAAGCATTGTAGTTCCTCCCGTAAATTTTGTTGGTTGTATGATACCACAAAATGTGAATTTTAGAGGAAAATTCAACAAAAAAAACAGTGAAGGTTTTTAAATCCTCACTGTTCTTTTCATATTTCGTCTTGCAACTTCGCCATGTCGCTTGGCTCGTCAAGGTCAAGCACCTCAGCTTCAGCCTTTGCTTCAAGGATTTTCACAATCGAGCCATTTTGCTTTATTATCGGGCTTCCGCCACTGTCGCCACTCAAGGCACGGAGCTCCGCGAAGAATTTGCCGGGGAAGATGACGGGCGTTGCCACAACTCCACGGTAAGCAAGC
>R06__coassemble_320_pt1 | contig 18328 bp, 17 predicted proteins | sample R06__metabat2_low_PE_002 | metagenome-assembled genome bin R06
GCCGAGAGCCACCATATTGACAACGATTTCTCTGCCGATTTTTTCCCTTGCTGTGCGGACAATCGGCAAATGGTAAATCTGCCCGTCAATCTTGGGGATTTCCGTCACAAAAATGTCGTCAAGGATGACAGTTGCACCCTTTGCTGTGTCGCCGATGTAGCTGTCGCAAGCCTTTTGCGTGAGGATGAGCTGGAAGTTCGGGCTTGTCGCCTTTGGGTAGTCTATCGGGTCTGTGTCATAGATGACTTCGGACTTTGCTGCACCGCCACGAGCCTCTGGACCATAGGCTTGGCTCTGCACGGAGTGGAGCTTGTCTGAGTGAAGGGCTGCTGCCTCGCCAAGGATGACGGCTGCCAAGATGACGCCCTGTCCACCGGAGCCAGCAACGCGGATTTCAAATCTATTGCTCATTGTGAAACCTCCTATGCCTTCTTTGCACGAGTGATGACATCGTTGTAGCGGTCGCTGTATTCTCGTGCGTCTGGAATATTGACAAATTCACCAGTGATTATCTTGCCCTGCAATTCCTCTGGTGACATCTTTTCTGACTGGGCAATGCTCACTGTGTGGTTCTTCAACCACTCGATGTTGTCCTGTGGCCTGCTACGCTTGTTCTTCCTGCCAAATTGCGTGTGGCAGAAGGAGACAATCTCCACCAAGGCAAAGCCGTGCTTCTGGTGCTCGATTCCCTTCTTCAGGAAGAGGGTGCATTGTGCTGGGTTTGCCACTGTTGCGCGAGCGACATATGTTGCCCCTGCGCCGGCTGCGAGTTTGCAGACATCAAATGTCGGGTCAATGCTCCCATATGGTGCTGTGGCTGCCATTGCTCCCTCTGGCGTTGTCGGGGAGGCTTGACCGCCAGTCATGCCATAGATATTGTTGTTCATGAGGACTGCCGTCACTCCGATGTTGCGTCTGCAAGCGTGGATGAAGTGGTTGCCACCGATCGCCGTGCCGTCGCCGTCGCCCATCACATTAACGATCGTGAGGTCTGGGCGAGCCATGCGGATGCCAGTCGCAAAGGCGAGCGACCTGCCGTGGGCTGTGTGGAGAGTGCAGGCGTCAATGTAGCCGGGCAAGCGTGAGGAGCAACCGATGCCGGAGGAAATGCAAATTTTTTCCTTTGGGATTTCCAAGTCTGCCAAGGCACGGAGAATTGCGTGCATGATTATGCCATGTCCGCAACCAGGGCACCAAATGTGTGGCATGAATTGTTCTCTGATGAGATTATTTACATCTTGTCTAGGCATCCTAGCACACCTCCTTGATGTATGACATTATCTGGCTCGGCTTGTAGAGTTCGCCGTTGAGCAGGCTGCGGCCGATAACCTCTGTGTATTTGCCAGCGATACGCTCAACTTCCAAGACCATCTGCCCTGCGTTGAGCTCTGGGACGATGATTGCCTTTGCCTTCTTTGCAAGGGAAATCACTTCTTCCTCTGGGAACGGCCAAACTGTCACTGGGCGGAAGTGCCCGACACGCACGCCCTCCGCACGCAGTTCCTTCACTGCCCTCAATGCCGAGCGGGAGACAGAGCCGAAGGAGAGGACGACAACTTCCGCATCGTCCGTGTAATCTTCCTTGTATTCCACGACCTCGTCCCTGTGCTTTTCAACTTTATCAATTAGCCTGTTTGCCTTCAAGTCTATCCACTTTGCATCGTTTGTTGGGAAGCCCCATTCGTTTGAAGTGAGGCCTGTGACATGCCATCTGTAACCATCGCCGAAGCCTGGCATTGGTGGCACTCCGTCCTCGTCTGGCTTGTATGGCACAAAGTCGTCTGGCGACACTGTTGGCTTCTTGCGGTCAATGATTTTGTATGTGCCTTCCTCTGGGATTGTGATCTTCTCCCTCATGTGACCGATGACTTCGTCTGCCAAGATGAGCACTGGCTGGCGGAAACGCTCTGCTGCGTTGAAGGCCTTTATCGTGAGCTCGTAGCACTCGGGGATGCTGGATGGTGCATAGGCGATTGTCGCATGGTCACCGTGTGAGCCATACTTCGCCTGCATCAGGTCCGCCTGCGAAACCTTTGTGGGAAGCCCTGTTGAAGGCCCTCCCCTCATGACATTGCAGACCACGACGGGAATTTCTGCCATATAGCCATAGCCGAGGAGCTCCTGCTTCAAGGAAATTCCTGGGCCAGAGCTCGCCGTCATTGCCTTTTTGCCAGCGATGGAAGCACCGAGGGCTGCCGCAATTCCTGCGATCTCGTCCTCCATTTGCATAAACTTGCCACCGAGCTTCGGCAATTCTTCCGCCATTGTCTCCATAATTTCTGTTGAAGGCGTGATGGGGTAACCACCAAAGAACCTGCAACCAGCGGCAATGGCACCCATAGCGAGGGCCTTGTTGCCCTGCCAAAATTCATTGCGTGCCATGTTACTCACACTCCTTTACCGTGATGGCGAGGTCTGGGCAGATGTTCTCGCACTGGCGGCAACCAATGCAATCTTCCTGCCTGGCGGCGACCGCCTTCACAATCTCGCTCATTTCAATAACTTGCTTTGGGCAAAGGGCGACACAGAGTCCGCAACCCTTGCACCAATTTTCTCTGACTTCTATGGAAAATTTCTTTGCCATATAAACGCCTTCTTTCTTGCAAAATGCAATTTATAACAAATCTTGCGTATGATACCAAATTTTCCCTAATGTTTGAAGTATTTTTTGAAAAAAAAGTTGCTGTGAGCAAAATTTTTTGCCCCTGAGAAGTCGTTTTTACGTGATGTTAAGAAAAATTTTTCGTTATGTGCTAATTGTTACTTGACACAATTTTTTTTGTGGATATAATACGAGCAGAGGATGTCGCACATAGCGATTACCCCTCAAATTTAGTGTTTTATTTAGTTAAAACCGTCAACTTTGCAGGAGTTGGCAGTTTTATTTTTGCATTATTTCAAAAAAAATCCAAAAAAAAGACGACTGTAACGAATAGCAATAATAATTTGCTATTCACAAAAAGCGAAGGAGCAAAAACTCCTTCGCTTTTTTGTGTGGGGAAAATAGACAGTTTTTTGAAAATCATGTGCATACTACCGTTATTTTTTGCTTGACACCAAGATTATAAATGATTAGAATTACACCGTGGGCAATTTGCCACACATAAACTTAAAATTTAAGGAGCTAACACAGATGGCAACTTGGAACAATTTTGACACATTAAAGTCATACAAGAGGCTTGCTTCCCTTGCTGGCAAGGTGAATTTGAAGGAAGCAATGAGCGACAAGGATGCAGTCCACCGCGTGAAGAACTATTCCGTTCCCATGGCAGGAGGCCTCGCCTACAACTTCGCAGCAAAGCAGGTTGATGACGACATTCTTGTGGCATTGGCAGAATTGGCAAACGAAGCACAATTGACAGAGAAATTTGAAGAGTTATATAACGGTGCTGTGATAAACACCGGCGAAAAGAGGCTTGTGCTTCACCATCTGAGCCGTGGACAACTTGGCAAAGATGTCATTGCAGACGGAGTGAACAAAAGAGAATTCTACAAGTCCCAGCAGGACAAGGCAGCAGAGTTTGCAAAGAAGGTTCACAGTGGTGAAGTTGCAAACGCAAAGGGCGAAAAGTTCACGACAGTCGTGCAGATAGGCATCGGCGGCAGTGACCTTGGCCCACGCGCAATGTATATCGCACTTGAAAATTGGGCAAAGGCAACAGGCAACTTGAAGATGACAGCAAAGTTCATCAGCAACGTTGACCCAGACGACGCAGCAGCGGTGCTCGACTCAATAGACGTGGCACACTCACTCTTTGTCCTCGTGTCAAAATCCGGCACGACACTCGAGACCTTGACAAACGAATCCTTCGTGAAGGACGCCTTGGCAAAGCAGGGGCTTGACCCAGCAAAGCACATGGTGGCAGTCACGAGCGAGACATCTCCACTCGCAAAGAACAGTGGATACCTCGCAGCATTCTTCATGGACGACTATATCGGCGGTCGCTACTCCTCAACATCCGCTGTCGGTGGCGTTGTCTTGTCACTCGCCTTTGGCGCAGAGGTCTTTGCACGCTTCCTCAAGGGAGCAGCAGAGCAGGACGAAACAGCAAAGAACAGCGATGTCATGAAGAACTCCGCAATGCTCGATGCCCTCATCGGCGTTTATGAGAGGAACTTCCTCGGCTACACAGCAACAGCAGTCCTGCCCTATTCACAGGCCTTGAGTCGCTTCCCAGCACACTTGCAGCAGGCAGACATGGAGTCCAACGGCAAGAGCGTGAACCGCTTCGGCGAGCCAGTGAATTATGTGACAGGCCCAGTCATCTTCGGCGAGCCAGGCACAAACGGTCAGCACTCCTTCTACCAGTTGCTCCACCAGGGGACAAACATTATTCCTTTGCAGTTTGTGGGCTTCAAGAAGAGCCAGTTTGGCAAGGATGTCCTCATCGAGGGCAGCACGAGCCAAGCAAAACTCTCCGCAAATGTCGTGGCACAGATCATGGCTTTCGCCTGTGGCAAGGACGACGCGAACAAAAATAAATTCTTCGCAGGTGGCCGCCCATCAAGCATCATAATCGGAGACCAGTTGACACCAGAAGCACTCGGAGCACTCCTCTCACACTTTGAGAACAAGATTATGTTCCAAGGCTTTGTTTGGAACCTCAACAGCTTCGACCAAGAGGGAGTTCAGCTCGGCAAGGTCTTGGCAAAGAAAGTCTTGGCACACAATACAGACGGTGCATTGCAAGCCTACGCAGAGTTGCTCGAAATATAATATAATAAGGAGAAAACAAAAAAGCGACACGCAATCAAGCGTGTCGCTAATTTTTTTGATTTAAATTTTATTCGTCTTCTGCACCGAAGAATTTGTAAAGGTCAATGGAAGCAAGGTATGCTGCCACGAGTCCCAGGATGCCATAGACAAGCACGATGCTGAAGAGCTTGACGGAGACAAAGGACCAACCATACATGGTCTGTGAAAATGCCATCGCCATACCGAAAAAGATGCCAGATGTGTGGTTGAGGAGTGTCTTTGGGAAATTGCCAAGCCAAACAGCGAGCCCGGACACAAAACCGCTAGCGATGATGCAGGCGAGCTTCACTCCAAATACTGTCACAGGGAAATATGGATAGAAGAGATTGCCGAGGATAACCATAAAGTATGCTGCAAAGAAACCAGCCGCAATGCCGATGACGGCACGGATTCTTTCCTTTGTCATGGCGAAGTATGTCCAGCTGACGAATGCCATCCAAGTGTAGTTTGCATTGAAGGGCTCATCAGTCCCAGGGAAATTCAAGCGTGGACCGCCAGGAACGTTTGGACAGATGATGTCGTTTGCGAAAAGCAAAAAGCACGCAAGAATCCAGTTCCAAACAGGAATTGCTACATATTTAACCCAACTTCTTTTTGTCATAGTGTTACACCTCTTTGAATTTGTAATTGTTTGTGAAATTGTAAAAATTTTTTGTGTCTTTGTCAAGGAAAAATGTGGCTCTTGTGGCGCAAGTTGCAAAAATTTCTTTTAGTGAGGGACATAAGAATGCCCCAAGGCGCCTTCACGTGGCAGGACACGCTCTGGGTTTATCCGCCTGCCGCCCTTTATCATCTCAAAGTGCAGGTGGTTTGAAGTGGTGAGGCCGGTTCTGCCCACGATCGCGATCTTCTGTCCGCGCTTCACTTCCTGCCCAACCGTGACATAGATTGCCTTGCAATGGGCATAGAGTGACGTTGTGCCGTGCTCCCCATGAGAAACCATGCACATCTTGCCATAGCCTCTGTATTTTGCATTATTTATGGACACAGTGGTGACAATTCCGTCCTCCACTGCGTATATCGGTTGCCCCTCGCGCGACATGATGTCTATTCCTGCGTGCCACCTGCTCAGGCCTCTGGAAATATAGCCATAGGTCACAGGCCAAACGTAACTGGTTTCGTCAAGGTCTTCATGGTCGCCAGACAGATCCGGGTGAAGCCTGAGCTCCGCTGTGACTGCTGCGATTTGCTTTCTCTGCGCGCTGGTCTCAGCAGAGGAGATGTACCTCGCCCTTCCGCGGCGGCGTCTGCGCCTGCCCTTGCGTCCCTTTTTGCCTTTTCTTCCCTTTTTGCTCTTTTTTGAATTTTTGGCCTTCTTAGATTTTTTGCCCTTTGCCTTTGCTTTTTTTGCCATTGTGTGGGTATGGCTTGCTCGCCCTTTGGCGCTGGCTTCAAGCACAGCACCAGAGGAAAAGATGGCAAAAACAGCAATCAAAATGGCGATGAATATTTTTTTGAATTTGATTTTTGAAAAAATCATGTTTCACCCCGCTGGTAAAATTTTTGTGTAGTATATCCGCCAAATCTTGTCCTGTCAAATTGTTAAACAAAATTTGCAAAAAATGAAAACAAATTTGCCCCAAAACTATTGACAAAAAAAATTGCTACTTTATAATTATCAAAAATACGGTTCCGCGGAACCAAAAAAAACAAAAGGAGATATAAGCTATGAAACTCAAAAACCCTTATTTGAATCCAGAAGATGGTGCACTTTATCACATTCGTGTGAAACCAGGCGAAGTTGGCAAGTATGTCATTTTGCCAGGTGACCCTTTCAGAACAGACGTTATCAAAGATTATTTTGATGAGCCACGCCTCGTCGCCCACGCTCGTGAGCACAAGACATGGACAGGCTACCTTGACGGAGAGATGGTCTCCGTTTGCTCAACAGGTATGGGATGCCCAAGTGCTTCCATCGCAGTTGAAGAGCTCATAGCTTGCGGAGCAGATACATTCATCAGAGTCGGCACAGCTGGTCGCCTTGCAGATTCCGTGCAGGATGAAGCAATCAACGGCGCAATCATCACAGGTTCCGTCCGTGACGAAGGCCTCACAAGCCACTATGTGCCAAAGGAATACCCAGCAATGGCAAACAGATTCATCGTCGAGGCTCTCGCCCAGGCAGCAAAGAGAAAGAACCTCTACTATGTTGAGGGCATCGCCCACTGCAAAGATTCCTACTTCGGTATGGTTGACCCAGATTCACTTCCAAACGGCGCAGCCTTGAAGACACGCATCCAGATGTGGAAGGATGCAAACGTCATCACAACAGAAATGGAAACAGCAGCACTCTTTGTTGTTTCACAGATCCGTGGTTGCAGAGCAGGTGCTGTCATGTCCTTCACAGGAGGCAAGGGCGGCCACCACACAGCAGAGTCAATCGAGATCGCAGTCGAGGCAATCAGAGACCTCATCAAGCAGGACAAAGCTGCAAAGAAATAACAAAAAACATTTTTTATGGAGGAGCGAAAGCTTCTCCATTTTTTTTTGCAATTTTTTCAAAAATCTACCCGAAAAATTTTGATAGTGTTGTATAATAACGAAAAGTATTTTGGAAGGGTGTGGCAATATGTTTACCTTTAACTTGGGAGCAAAAATTTATATGGCAGAGTGTTCGCTTGACCCTGTGCTCGAGGGCAGGAAAAATGTCCTCATCATCACAGACAAGTTCATAGCAGAAAGCGGAATGGTGAATTATGTCACTCGCCACCTTGACAAAATTGGCGCTTCATACGCAATTTTCAGCGATGTCCATCCCGACCCAGACACTGGCACTGTGACAAGCGCCTTGGAAGCAATGGAAAAGCAAAATGCAGACTGCATAATCGCAATGGGCGGCGGCAGCCCAATAGACACGGCAAAGGCTGTGCGCTTCTTTTGGGAGACGAAGCTCGGGCAAAATCCTGTCCACTTCATTGTCATCCCGACAACCTCTGGCACTGGCTCAGAAGTGAGCGCCTATGCTGTCATCACAGACAAGGAAAAGGGAGCGAAATACCCCTTGATCAGCGATCGCCTCTTGCCAGACGCAGCAGTGCTCGACGCTTCGCTCGTTCTCTCTGTGCCACCAAAGGTGACGGCAGACACTGGCATAGACGTCCTCACCCACGCATTGGAGGCCTTCGTTTCCGTCAAGCATTCAGACTTCTCCGACGCAATGGCAGAAAAGGCAATTCAACTCATTTGCCACAATTTGCCTATCATATATAAGGAAGGAAAAAATTTGGAAGCTCGCCAATCAGTCCACGATGCTGCCTGCATGGCTGGCATTGCCTTCTCCAACGCTGGGCTTGGCTTGAACCACGCAATGGCTCACGCCCTTGGAGCGCGCTTTCACATCCCTCACGGCAGGGCAAACGGAATCCTCCTGCCATATGTCATGAAGTTCAACGCTGGATGCGACACAAAATTGACAGAGACAGCACAGAGATACGCCACAATGGCACACGTGCTTCGCATAGAGGGCTCGTCAATCCGCCAGAGTGCCTTGGCTCTCATCCGCTCTGTCAAGAACCTTGTGGACAAGCTCGGTATTCCAACAACGATAAAATCTGCAGGCGTGTCAAAGGAAAATTTTGAAGCGGAGCTTGACACCCTTGCCACCCTCGCAATGGCGGACAGAACCCTCGCCACAAACCCAGTAACGCCGACGAAGGAGCAGGTCATTGAATTGTTCCGCTTTGCCTACCAAGGCAAGTTGTAAATTTTTAGAATTGGGGTAGAAACAATTGTTTGAAATTATTTCAAAGTTTCAGATAACAGATAATGAATTTGACATAACAGTCAAGGCGCCGAGGATTGCTAGCCACGCAAAGGCAGGGCAATTCGTGGTGCTTCGGGCTGGCGACAAGGGAGAGCGAATCCCCCTCACGATCGCGGACTATGACACAGAGGCAGGCACGATTCGCCTGATTTTCCAAGTCGTGGGGCGGAGCACCGCAATTTTGTCAAGCCTAAACGTGGGCGACGCCATCACGGACATTGCAGGGCCACTCGGCATGCCAAGCGAAGTGAAAAATTACGGCGCAGTCCTCATGGTCGGGGGCGGAGTTGGCATTGCTGCCCTATACCCGATCATAAAGGCATTGAAGTTGGCAGGCAACCGCGTGATCACAATCCTCGGTGGCAGAAACAAAGACCTAATAATTTTGCAGGAAGAGTGCAAAAAATATAGTGACGAAATAATTTTCACCACAAACGACGGAAGCCTCGGACAGAAGGGCGTCGTGACAGAGGCGATGCAACTTGTCTCGGAGCGTGACGGTGTCGTGCTGGACAAATGTTGGGCGATTGGCCCTTCCATCATGATGAAGTTTTGCGCTGAAAAGTGCCGTGAGCTTGCCCTGCCATGCGTTGTCTCCCTCAACCCTATCATGGTGGACGGCACCGGGATGTGCGGTTGTTGCCGAGTGACGGTGGGGGACAAAATATTTTTCGCCTGCGTCGATGGCCCAGAGTTTGACGGGCTTTCCGTCGATTGGGACGAATTTTTAGCAAGAAGCAAACAATACAAGGAAGAAGAAACACTCTCCTTCAACAATTACAAGGAGGGAAAATAGATGGCAGTTTCAAAGACAAGAACTCCGATAAAGGAGCAAGAGCCACTCGTTCGGGCGAAGAATTTTGACGAGGTCTGCCTCGGCTATTCGCCAGAAGAAGGTGTGATTGAGGCTTCTCGTTGCCTCAATTGCAAGACAAAGCCCTGTGTTGAGGGTTGCCCAGTTGGGATTGACATTCCTGCCTTCATTGCCGAGGTAAAGAGCGGCAATCTGGAAGGGGCTGGCGAAATTTTGTCCCGCTACACGAGCCTTCCTGCCGTTTGTGGCAGGGTTTGCCCGCAGGAAAATCAGTGCGAGGGGCTTTGCACAGTTGGGCGGATAAAGGACAGCATGCCAGTCGCAATTGGCAAGCTCGAGAGGCTCGTTGCAGACTGGAAATTGCAGAACAAAAAGCCAAGTGCAAGCCAAAAGAAGACAGACTTCAAAGGGCGTGTGGCAGTCGTCGGGTCTGGCCCATCAGCCCTCACTGTGGCAGGTGACTTGGCGAAGCTCGGCTATTATGTGAAAATTTTTGAAGCACTCCACACGGCGGGCGGTGTCTTGATTTATGGCATTCCAGAGTTCCGTTTGCCAAAGGCGATTGTGAAGGCGGAAATTGAAAACCTTCTCTCCCTCGGCGTGGAAATTGAGTGCAACGCTGTCGTGGGGCAGACAATCACAAAGGAAGAGTTGGAAAAGGATTTTGATGCCTGCTACATAGCAGTCGGTGCCGGTGCTCCGAAGTTTCAGGGTGTGCCAGGCACGGCGCTTCCAGGAGTCTATTCCGCTTCCGAGTTCCTCACGAGGATAAACCTCATGAAGGGCTACCTCTTTCCGGAATATGACACCCCGATAAAACATTCCAAAAATGTCGTGGTCGTTGGCGGTGGCAATGTCGCGATGGACGCTGCCCGCAGTGCCTTGAGGCTCGGTGCAGAGAATGTTACTGTCGTTTACAGGCGCAGTGCCGCGGAGCTCCCTGCGAGGGCAGAGGAATATCACCACGCAGTGGAAGAGGGCATAAATTTCGCTTGGCTCACGAAGCCCACGGAATATTTGGCAGACGATGAGGGCAAACTAAGAGCTGTGAAGTGCATAAAAATGGAGCTTGGCGAGCCAGACGACAGCGGCCGCCGTCGCCCCGTGCCAATCGAGGGCAGTGAATTTGTCATTGATGCAGACTGCGTGATTGAGGCGATTGGGCAAGGGGCAAACAAGGTCTTGCTCAGCAATTTTGCAGGGCTTGAGCTCACGAAATATGGCTATATAAAAACGCGCGAAAATTCTTGCCAGACGAGCTTGCCTTGGGTCTTTGCCGGTGGCGACATTGTCACGGGAGCAGCAACTGTCATCCTTGCAATGGGTGCAGGCAAAGAGGCAGCAGTGGAAATTGACGAATATTTAAGCAAAAAATAAAGGGAGGTTATTAAAATGGTAAAGGTTTATTCAACACAAACTTGCCCATGGTGCGACAGGGTGAAGGAATATTTGACATCTCTTCATGTCAAGTATGAAGTCGCAGACATCACAAACGACAGAGCGACAGCAATGGAGCTCTTGAAGCACACGAGGCAAATCGCAGTCCCTGTCACGCAGATTGACGACATCTATATCGTCGGCTTTGACAAGGAAAGGCTCGACGCAGAGCTCAAGGCAAAGGGGCTTATTTCCTAAACAAAAAAAAGAGAGTGACAACCGATGTGGTTGTGACTCTCTTTTTGTATTCGATGGAGCCGACTTCCGGATTCGAACCGGAGACCTACGCATTACGAGTGCGTTGCTCTACCAACTGAGCTAAGTCGGCATGGAGCGGACAACGGGACTTGAACCCGCGACGCAAGGCTTGGGAAGCCAACGCTCTACCACTGAGCTATGTCCGCGACAGTGTGGCGTATGATACCACAAATGGCAAAAAAAATCTAGATACAAATTGCTCTTTGACCTCGTGACACAATTTTTATAAAAAAAATTTATTTGCAGAGGTTATAAAGTCGCTTGCCAAGCCGTGGAAAGAAACAAAATTGCCGATGGGCGAAAAAAGTTTGCAATATTTTTCAAAAAGGTATTGCAAAAAGTGGGGTGTTTGTGGTATCATACGCACCGTTTGAGAAAGAAGTGAAGGAGGTGTCTTGAATGCCTAACAACAAATCAGCAAAGAAAAGAGTTATGATTGCGGAGAGAAACCGTCTCTACAACCGCTTTTGGAAGACTCGTTGCAAGAACGCTGTCAAAAAAGTTATCGAAGCAGTAACAAATAAAGACGCCGCTGTGGCACAGGAAAAGTTCAACGAAGCTCAGTGCGTGTTGGACAAGGCAGTTGTCAAGGGCGTTATGCATAAAAACACTGCATCTCGCAGAAAAGCACACATTGCAGCTGCTATGAAGTCACTCAAAATATAATATGACAAAAATATTCGGTTCGCAAGAACCGATTTTTTTGTGGTCTAGGTGATTGAAATGAAGGTATTAAAGTCCAGGCCAAAGGATTGGCACATAACACTTGCTCTTGCCTCTGTTCCCCACGACGGCTCTGTGTATGAAGAGAATTTTTCTTTCAGCTTGCCGTCCCCAGTGCTTTACTATGGGCAGGAGTATAGCCTCACCGCTCCACTTGCTGTTCTCCTTGAGGCGACTCGCAATGGGGAAAGCATAGTCGCTTCCGTCACTGTGAGCTCAAGTGTCACCGCTCCCTGCTCACGGTGCTTGGAGAGTGCGAGGAGCGAAATTTCCTCCACCCTTCGTTGGGTCTTCTCCACGAAGGACGAAGAGCAGGAAGGTGAGTGGAAGTATGACGAGCATGTGAAGCTTGACAGTTTGGAGGAGCATGTTTCGTTTGAGGATTATGTTTGGGAAACCTTCATCACGGCTCTGCCTGTCACGCTCCTTTGCAGTGACGATTGCCGAGGGCTCTGCCCAACTTGCGGGGTGAACCTGAACAAGCAAAGTTGCAATTGCCACGAGGGGGAAACCGACCCACGACTAGAAATTTTGAAAAATCTTTTGTAATTTTTTTGCAAAAAACTTGCATTAGGTGCGGTTATTGTGATATAATTCTCAGCCGTGAAAATTATAATAAAAAATATATGGAGCTTGGCTCCATTGGGAGGTAATAAAAATGGCAACACCAAAAAGCAGAGTGTCACACTCACGCACACATTTACGCAAAGCACAATGGCTTGGTGAACTCAAAGCACCTGGCCTCACAAAGTGTGCAAACTGTGGCGAAGTGATACGCAATTATTGTGCATGCCCTGCGTGCGGCTATTACAAAGGTCGTCAGGTCATCAAAAAGGTAGCAGAAGAAGCATAGGCTTATAACAGCAACACAATATTGTGTTGCTGTTTCTTGTATATTAAGGAAATTTATTTTAGAAAGGAGCAGACAAAATGTCAGCTTACATTGAAAGAGTCATCGACTCAGTGAAACAAAAAAATCCAAACGAACCAGAATTCATTCAGACAGTTGAAGAGGTGTTAAGATCCCTCGAAACAATGGTGGAGAAGCACCCAGAGTATGAAGCAGCAGGCCTCCTCGAGCGTATGGTCGAGCCAGAGCGCACAGTGATGTTCCGTGTGCCTTGGGTTGACGACGCGGGCCGTGTGCAGGTGAACCGTGGCTACCGTGTGCAGTTCAACAGTGCGATCGGACCATACAAAGGCGGTCTTCGCTTCGCAAGCCATGTCAACCTCTCCGTCATGAAATTCTTGGGCTTCGAGCAAACATTTAAGAACAGCCTCACATCCCTCCCAATGGGCGGTGCAAAGGGCGGTTCTGACTTTGATCCAAACGGCAAGAGCGACGGCGAAATCATGCGCTTCTGCCAGAGTTTTATGACAGAGCTCTTCCGCCACATCGGGCCAAACACAGACGTCCCAGCAGGAGACATCGGCGTCGGTGGCAGAGAGATCGGCTACCTCTTCGGTCAATACAAACGCATCCGCGGTGCATATGAGAACGGAGTCCTCACCGGCAAGGGCAGATCCTACGGTGGCTCCCTCATCAGACCAGAGGCAACAGGCTTCGGCGCAATTTATTATTTGAACGAAGTTTTGAAGCACGAGAACGACACAATCAAGGGCAAGACCTTGGCAATCTCTGGCTTTGGCAATGTCGCATGGGGCGTTTGCAAAAAGGCAGCAGAGCTCGGTGCAAAGGTCGTCACCCTCGCAGGTCCAGATGGCTACATCTATGACCCAGACGGTGTCATCACACCAGAGAAGATTGATTATATGCTTGAGATGCGTTCCAGTGGCAGAAACAGAGTTCAGGACTATGCAGACAAGTTTGGCGTTCAGTTCATCGCAGGACAAAAGCCATGGGGTCAGAAGGCAGACATCTGCATGCCATGTGCATATCAGAACGAAGTTGATATGACAGAGGCAAAGAAGATCCTCGCCAACGGCACAAAATATTACATCGAAGTTGCAAATATGCCAACAACAAACGATGCACTCTTCTTCCTCATGGAGCAGAAGGGCATGATCGTTGCCCCATCAAAGGCAGTCAATGCCGGTGGCGTCGCAACATCAGGGCTTGAAATGAGCCAGAACTCCGAGCGCCTTTCCTGGAAGGCAGAGGAAGTTGATGCACAACTTCACAACATCATGGTGAACATCCACGCAGCTTCCGTCGCAGCAGCAGAGGAAGCAGGACTTGGCTACAACCTTGTCGCTGGTGCAAACCTCGCCGGCTTCAAGAAGGTCGCCGAGGCAATGATGGCACAGGGCATTTGCTAGGATAAAAATTTAACGAGAGCAAGAGGAGCAATCCTTTTGCTCTCATTTTTTGTGCAAAAAAAAGCAGACACAATGTGCCTGCCTTTATCACAGCATTTGTTGTTAAGGTTCTAGGAGTCGTTGCAGATCCTTTTTTTTGGGTAGAATTGTTTCATATTTACTTGCAAATATCTGGCTGTTGTTTTTGGGTAGTGTCATCTCTACCACAGCTTTGTTTTTATCACGGCAAAGAATTACACCGATTGTATTATTTTCTTCTTCGAGTTTGACTTCGCGATCGTAATAATTTACATACATTTGCATCTGTCCAATGTCTTGGTGCTTTAATTCACCTATCTTTAAGTCAAACAAAACAAAGGCACGAAGAAGTCTGTTGTAAAAGACCAAATCTACCTTAAAGTGTTCTTCCTCGAAAGTAAATCGAACTTGTCTTCCAACAAAGGTAAAACCATTCCCCAGTTCTAATAGGAATTTTTGTAGATTGTCTATTATTTTTGTTTCCAGTTCAGTTTCTGAATAACTAGTTAATTCTGGCAGACCTAGAAATTCTAGAATATATGGGTCCTTCACAGCATCGCCAGGGGTTTCTATTGTCTGTCCTTCCATTGCTAGGCGTCGGATTCCGTCTTTATCCTTGCTCAAGGCCAGTCTTTGATATAGTGCTGTGTCAAATTGGCGTTTTAATTCCCTGACGCTCCAATCGTTTTTAATACATTCTATCTCATAAAAGTGTCTTTCATCAATATTATCTATTCTCATTAGTTTCAAATAATGTGACCAACTTAGGAAAAATCTTCTGCCAGTGCCAACGGTGGGCAAGTTGCTGAATTGGTCAAACAGTGTTTGACTAATTTCATCTTTTGAATAGATTACATAAAAGGCACGTATATATTTCAAATTTGTTACGGAAAAGCCCTTGCCAAACTGTTCAGTCAGATATTTAGAGAGGGTATTTAGGATTTGCTCCCCATATCCTGCTCGTATTTCGCCCTGTTGTTCCTCTTGGACAATACGCTTCCCAATTTCATAGTAAGCATAAACCATTGCAAGGTTTAAGGCTGTCTTTGCATTTTTTCTTGCATCGTGCAAAATTTTAGAAATATCCGTTAAAAAGTTTTGATCTTTTGGTCTTAGGTTTGTAGATTGAGACATATCCCTTCAAATTGCTCCTTATAAATTATTGCTTGAACAATCAAAATTATAACACAACTATATCACAAGTAACAAAAAAAAGACAGACACCTGTGTGTCTGCCAATTTTGAGCGTTCAATAAGCCGAGTTTTGTATGTGTCGGTCATTTATCTAGCAAGGTGCTTGCACACCTTGACGAGCGGTCGTACCCGAGAGAACTGCGGGCAACAGCTGTGACAGTGTCACTCTCTCCTATTCGACCTTGCTTCGAGAGGGGCTTGCCATGCACGGGTTTGTCCCGTCGGTGAGCTCTTACCCCACCTTTTCACCCTTACAGTTTGCACTGCGGTTTACCTTTCTGTGGCGCTTTCCCTAAGCTTGCACTCGCAGGAATTTCTCCTGCTCTCTGCCCTATGAAGCTCGGACTTTCCTCGAGAAAATTCTCGCGACCGAGTCAAACACTCAAGGGGAATTTTAACATATTTTGTGCGCAAATTCCAAATTCACTTCCCAATTTTTTTTTAATTACATATTATATAGGCACGGAAAGAAATTTTTCACAAAAATCGCCCTCAAACTCTACAAAAATTCAAAAAAAGTGGTAATATAAGCGAGTTGTGTTGAAAAATTAAATTTGAAAGGATGATAAAAATGTTCTGGAAGAAAAAGTCAAAGGTTAAACTCCTGCCCAAGATTTTGGGCGGTGCGCTTTGCGCAATTATCGTCGTGGCTTGTGCCGTTTGTGGCTCTGCCCTCGCGATGAAGATAGCAAAGGGTGAAGTGCCCTTCATGCAGGGTGTTGTGAGCCACCCAATCGTGGCAAAGGTCTTGCCACAGAACACAGACCCAAAGGAGCAAGCAAAGGAAGAGCCAAAGGAAGAGGCAGCGGAAGAGTCCACGCAAGTGGAAGAGCCAATCCCAGTTGACGCAGTCACAATTGCTCCGAGCGAGCCAATTGATTACAGGCAAAATCCTTTTGTCGCTATCGTGAAGAAGAGTTCTCCTGCTGTTGTCAACATTGATGTGGAGACGATAATCACACAAAAGGTGCATCGCATCAATCCATTCGGTGGAGATTCCTTCTTTGAGGAATTCTTCGGCGATGGCTTCCCATTCTTCGGTGGCAGAAACAAAAAGAACAATAAAAAGAACGACAAGAAGCAGCCAAAGGAAGAAGTGCGCAAGATTCCACGCCGTGGCAAGGGCAGTGGCTTCCTCATCAACTCCGACGGCTACATCTTGACAAACAACCACGTTGTGGAAGAGGCAGACACTATCACAGTCACCTTGCTTGATGGCAGATCCTTCAAAGCAAAGCTCGTCGGCAAGGATCCAACCTTTGACCTCGCAGTGATCAAGATCGAGCCAAAGAACAAAGATGAAAAGGAAGTTGTGAAGAAGCTTCCATATTTGCCACTCGGCAATTCCGACACAACAGAAGTCGGAGAATTTGTCGTGGCAATCGGCAATCCTCACGGATTTGAGAACACAGTCACGTCTGGCATCGTTTCTGCAAAGAACAGAACTCTGCAAGATGGCAACATAAATTTCCAGGGCTTCCTCCAGACAGACGCAGCAATCAACCCTGGCAACTCTGGCGGCCCACTCCTCAACATTCGTGGCGAGGTCATCGGCATCAACACCGCCATTGTGCCATATGCACAGGGGCTCGGTTTTGCAATTCCAGTCAACCCAGCGAAACAAATCATGGAAGACCTCATCAAGCACGGCGAAGTGCGTCGCGGTTGGCTAGGCTGCGTTGTGCAGAACCTCATGCCTGCCTTGGTTGAAGCATACAACATCCCAGTCAAGGAAGGCTCCATCATTTCCAACATTGAGCCTGGTTCCCCAGCTGACAAGGCAGGGCTCCAGGTCGGTGACGTCATTGTCAAGGTTGGCTCCGCAAAGATAAAGAACAATCAGGACGTTGTCTTTGCTGTCCGCAGCCACCTCGCTGGCGATAAGGTTCCATTTGAAATCTATCGTGATGGAAAGAAGCAAACTGTGACAGTCACCTTGACAGAGATCAAGGATTCCAAGGTCGGCAAGGTCGGCAAATTGAATGGCAAGGACGGCGTGGCAGAGACAGGAGAAAAGTATGGCATCTCTGTGCGCAAAAATTCCAAGGAGTATGCTGAGTCACAGGGCTTGAAGGAAAAGGGTGGCGTTGTCGTCCTCTCTGTCTCCCGTGACAGCGAATTGGCACGCCTCGGCTTGCAGGCAAGGGACGTCATCTTGGAAATTAATAAGAAAAAGATCACCAGCGTCTCTGACTTCAAGAACAACTTGAACGCCAAGGCAAAGGCCATCGGCATGTTGATCTCCCGTGATGGCCAGACACTTTTCCTCTCCTACTCAAAGGATTAACAAAGCATAAATAATGGTGAGCATCTGCTCGGAAAAAAGCACTTGCTCACCATATTTTTTATAAATCTTCGGAGGTATCAAAATGGATTTTGACTTTGCACGTCTTTGGCAGATCGCCTTGGATGATTACCCTCATTTGTTGAAGGCAACTATATTTTTCATTGTTGGCTACTGTCTTTTGATAGTTTTCAAGCTCTTCTTAAAAAGTATATTGCGAAAATCTCAATTAGCAGAGCCACTCAAAAAATTCATATACAGTTTTACTAGTGTGTTTTTGTTCTTTCTGCTCGTGGTGGTCAGCCTTTCAACGGCTGGAGTTTCCTCCGCTGGGCTTTTGGCAGTGCTCTCTGGTATCACCTTGGCGATATCTCTGGCCCTGCAAGGTGTCTTCACAAACCTCTTCAACGCGATCTACATCTTCGTCACGAAGATTGTTGAGGTCGGGCAGGTCGTGGAGGTCGGGGGTCACCTCGGCATTGTGACGGACATTGGGCTCTTCTACACAGTCATCACAACCTTCCGCAAGGAGCGTATCTTTGTCCAGAACACGGAAATTTGCACTCAGAAATTTAAAAATTACACTGCCATTGACATTGTGGCAAGCGATTTTGAGTTCAAGGCGGCGAACACAAACAGTGTTCAGGCTGTGAAGGACGCAATTTGGGATGCGATAAAGACGATAGACTTCCGCCACGAGGATTTGAACGATCCTTTTGAGCATTCAGAGGTCTATGTCACGCAATATGCAGAGGATCTCATCTTCCGCGCGAGGGTGTGGCACAAGGCACTTGACGGATA
>R06__coassemble_349_pt1 | contig 17061 bp, 15 predicted proteins | sample R06__metabat2_low_PE_002 | metagenome-assembled genome bin R06
GGCACTGTTGGGCAACCATTTTCCTTCTTGGAAATCTCAATCAGAGATAGAAACGGCAAAGAACTAGACCTGCATGACGAAGGTGTTCTCTGGTTGCGTGGGGATTCCGTCACAACATCATATTTCCGCGACGAGGAAAACACGCGTGAGCGTTTCAAGGACGGTTGGTTCAACACCGGTGATGTCGTCCGCATAGACAAAGACGGCTTCATTACAATAGTTGACAGAGCCACAGACATAATCATCGTTGGTGGCTTTAATGTCTATCCACAGGAAGTAGAGAGCGTCTTGGTCGAACATCCTGCAATTTCTGCCGTTGCATGCGTGGGAGAAAAAAACACAATCACTGGCGAAATCGTCAAGGCATTTGTAATCTTAAAGCCAGGCATGAAAGCAACAGAAAACGAAATCATCCGCTTCGCAAAAGCAAAGCTTTCTCACTACAAAACACCAAGAAAAATTGTGTTCCTTGATAGCTTCCCACTTTCACCAACTGGCAAGGTTTCACGAAGAGATTTAAAAAATATGTAAGATACAAAAAGACAAAAAGAGTGTGCATATGAAATCATATGCACACTCTTTGTTTATGCCAGTGAAAGCAATTCTCTGTAATTTGGATATGCCATATTGTCTTTTGATATATAGACCTCCGCCTTGTCCGCAATCTTTCTGATTTTGCTCATCAAGGGGACTACCTTTTTGTAAAGGAAATCAGCTCTCTTATCAAGTGGCAAGGTTGTCGCTTCCTGCTTCAAATTATCAAGCTCTTCTGCGAGTTCCATTAAGGATAATTTTGAGTCTGCAAGGAGTGACAATATTTTTCTATTTCCACTTGATTTGCTTGTAGCAAATTTCGCAAGCAATTCATCTTCCTCGGCGTAGTCAGAAAGTTGCTTGCCGATGGAAGGGATAACCCCTTCCCAGAGCATCTCACGCAGGACTGCCATTTCAATTTCAATTGACTTGACAAACATTTCTGTCCTCGTCTTAGCAAAGACATCTGCCTCGACAGCATTGCACACGCCAACCCTTGTCAGCATTTCAACAATTTCCGCATCGTTAAAACATGCGAGTCCATCAGGCATAGAAGTGACGCTAGCAAGTCCACGGCGCGCTGCCTCTTCATGCCATTCTTTTGAATAGGCATCACCCTCAAAAAGAATATTTTTATAGATTTTCTTTGCTTCGTTTATCGCCTTTGTCGCTGCCTTTATTGGGTCAAGGGACTTTTTCTTCAATTGACCTTTCAATATCCCCATAAATTCGTCTAGCCCTGCTGCCCAGATCGCAAAGACTGCCATTGCAGGGACAGCCATGGATTGGCTTGCCCCTGGGGCTCTAAATTCAAACTTGTCCCCTGTGAATGCCAGAGGGCTTGTGCGGTTTCTGTCGCCTAGGTCTGTAAGAGTTGTTGAGGGGGAAATATTACTTGCTTCGCTCTCTACATTTTCAAGCATTGATGTAACGACGCTACCGAGGAAGATGCTAGGGATGAATGGCGGTGCTTCGTCCCCACCGAGGCGATATAGATTTCCTGCCGTTGCAACGCTAGCAAGTAACAATTTGTAATAGCGGGAAGCTCCAAGCAAGAAGGCAGAAAGGAAGGAAAGGAAAATTACATTTTTCCTGTAATTTGAAGATGGCTTCAAGAGGTTCCGCCCTTCGTTGTCTGTCAAGGAGAAGTTCACATGCTTGCCGCTGCCGTTTAGCCCGTCAAAGGGCTTCTCTCCAAAGAGCAGGCGGAGATTGTGAGGAGCAGCCATCTTTCTCATAGTTTCCATTATGATCTGATTTTGATCACAAGCAAGGTTAGCATAGCTATAGAGTGGAGCAAATTCAAATTGACAACGAGCAGCTTCGTTATGGCGAGTTGCAACATCAACCCCAAGACGAGAGAGGTCGCGCTGCACATCTTCCATAAAGGAAAGCACCCTTGTCGGGATCGAGCCAAGATAATGCGACTCCATCTTTTGGTCGCAGGGCGGTGGGCAACCAAGGAGAGTTCTGCCACAATAGCGGATGTCTGGCCTCTTTTGTGCTTTTTCCCTGTCAAGCACGAAAAATTCTTGCTCTCCCCCAAGCGTCGCGTGAACCTTCTTCACACCTCTGTTGCCAAAGAGTTTCAATAATTTTAATGCTCGCCCCTCAACTGCATCAGTCGAGCGAATAAGGTAACTCTTCAGGTCAAGTGGCGTGCCACTGTAGGACTTGAAAACAGAAGGAATGCACATTGTGCCACCCTTCTTTGATTTTATGATGAAGGCAGGGCTACTCGGATCCCAATATGAATTTCCTCTGCTTTCAAATGTGCTTCTTGTTCCACCACTTGGGAAGGAAGAAGCATCCGGCTCAGAATAGGTGAGGTCTTTGCCAGAAAAAACATTTATCGGGCTACCAGAGGTAGAGTTCATAAAGGCAGTATGCTTTTCCGCTGTGAGCTCCGTCATCGGCTGGAACCAATGAGCAAAGTGATCCGCACCTTTGAAAATTGCCCACTCCTTCATGGCAAGAGCAATGATGTCCGCCTCTGCTGGTGACAAGGAGGATTTACCCTCAACCACCTCAGTCAAGTGAGCAAAAACATCCTTTGGGAGTCTTTGCTTCATTTCGGATTTGCTGAAAACAAGTGTACCATAAATTTCTTTCATCGTAGGGTAAGTTATCTTTGAGTTTTGTAAATTTTTATCATATTCAGACATTTTTGCACCTCTTTGCAAGAAAATTTAAATTTTTGTTGCATAATTATTGCGAAAATTCAATTTATGCAATTTATACACCAAATTAAGCAAAATTTCAAGTGTTTTTTGCACATATTTAATTTTTTTTTGCAAAATATTTTCTTAAATTTATCTGATTATGATAAAATTACAAAAATTGGAGGTAACAATAATGCTTAAAAAAGAAGAAATAGAAAAGACAAAGGAAATTGCAGAATTACTCGCAAAAGGAAATTGTGTAATCTTTTCTGGCGCCGGGCTCTCAACGGAGGCTGGGTTGGCAGATTTCCGTTCAAAAAATGGCCTGTGGAAAGAGCACGACCCTAGCAGATACTGTTCCGTTGATTGCCTTGAAAGCAATTACCAAGAATTTTTGGAATTTTACAAGGCACGGCTCATGGTGCCAAAGGGAACCGAGCCAAACATCGGTCACAGGCTAGTGGCAAAATGGGAAGCAAACCATTTGGTGAAGGGCGTGATCACACAAAATATTGATGGACTGCACCAAGCAGCAGGTAGCAAGGTGATTGCAGAGTTGCACGGAGGGCTCGAGCCTATTTATTGCAACAGGTGCGGTGCAAAATCCGAAGTTGCTGACTTTGTCTCTGGCACACCATGCAAAAAATGTGGCGGTCACCTTCGCACTTCAATTGTGCTTTTTGGCGAATCCCTGCCAGAGAAAGACTTCACCCTAGCAGGAAGTTTGACGCAGGAAGCACAAACAATGATCGTCCTCGGCTCTTCCCTCACAGTGAGCCCGGCAAATATGTTTCCACAGATGGCAAAGAATAAAGGCTCAAAGCTAGTAATCATAAATAGAGACTCAACTGCACTTGACTATTTGGCAGACATTGTCCTGCACACAGGCATAGGAGAAGCTCTCGCTTATGTTGATGATTTTTTGAAATAAAAAAATTGCTCCACAGTTCATTCTGTGGGGCAATTTTTTTATCTTGATTCTGTTGTGTATTTCACTGTAATCGGTTCTGGTTCATCTGACACGAGTTTTTCTGTTCCATCCCACGTCACAAGGGCTTTGTTGCCCTTTCCATAGCGGACAATGAGTGGAATTGCACCAACCTCGTATGTCTTGACCTCTCCCTTTTTCATCAAGCCTTGGAATATTCGTCTGTTTGGTGTTGCCACACGAACCCAAAGCACATTGACAGCCTTTATCGTGATTGTTCTTTTTTCTGTTGGGGGTAGGTTAGTTTTTTTAGAAGGAAGTGGTTTGGCTATTTCTTTTTCCTTGTTTTGCGTTTGCCCCTTCTTGTCAAGCCAAGCAAAGGAAGCAGGGTCTGTCGGCAAACTCTTCTTTTGATTTTCTTGTGACGGCTCTTGCGCTTCTTTCTCTACTGCAGTTTTTGTTTCGTCGTCTGTCTCTTGATTTTCCGACATTGAGTCTTCGTCTTGAGGAATAACATCTTCTGTTACAGTCTTTTCTTCCTCCTCTGACTGAATTTTGTCAAAAGGATTTAGCCCCATCACTATGTTTTCTGGTGAGAGTGCTTGAGAAGCAATGTCAGACCTCAACTGATAGGCAAAGAAAGCAACAAGGATTGCAACAAGAAGCAAGAATGTTATAAGCAAAATACGGGAACGCGGAGTTGTAATATCTACATTATATAAGCCATATTCCTCTTGCCTATTCGCAATTTCCTTCACAACTTTTGGTTTTCTGTTTGTTGAGTTTGCTGTAATTCTATCGTACTCACGCCAAATATTTTCCGCTCCGAGCAAATTGCAGTATTCGCGCAAGAAACCACGCAGGAAAGGAAGTGGCATGGTAATGGAATCCATGTCACCATTTTCAATTGCGTCAAGAGTTGCTTCCTTAATCTTTAACTTCTTCGCAATTTCATCTTTTGTGAGACCAGATTTTTTTCGCGCAGAGGCTAAGAGACCGCCAAGCTGAACAAAATCACTTTTTGTATCGTGATTATCGTCCTCGGCAACTGTTGCATCAGAAGGCTGCAAAGCGGAAGCGTCCATTTGTTCTTTTGACAATTCTTCGTTTTGTGTTGTTTCGCGCGGCTTAAACACGGCAATTCGCCTTTTCCTTCAACGAGGCAATGGCTTCCTTCGGGTCAAGTGCTCCATAGACAGCACTGCCAGCAACGACCGCATCCACTCCTGCCTCGACAATTTCTGCAACATTACCGACACCAACGCCACCGTCAATCTCAATGACAAAATTCAAATTGTGATCCTCGCGGAATTTCTTCAAGAAACGAACATTGTCCAGTGACTCCTTTATGAAACTCTGGCCACCGAAGCCAGGATTGACGCTCATTACAAGCACAAGGTCAAGGTCATTCAAGACCTGTGTCAAGAGCTCTGCACGAGTGCCTGGATTTATGGCGACACCTGCGTAAAGCCCAGCATTTTTTATCATTTGGACTGCGCGGTGAATATGGCGAGCTGCCTCGTAGTGAACTGTGAGGACATCTGTGCCAGTGTCAGCAAACAAATTGATGAAATCTTCGGCATGCTCTACCATGATGTGTGTGTCAAGCAATGCATTCGGATATCTCTTTCGTAACGCCTTGACTAGTGAGGGACCATAGGACAAATTTGGCACATAGTGCCCATCCATGATGTCAATGTGAAGCCAGTCAGCACTGTCAATTATTTTGTCCGTGTGACGACCGATGTCAAGCACATCAGCAGACAAAAGCGAAGGTGCTACAATGAGCCCTGTGCCTTTGTTTTGGTCTATTAATTGTATTTGTCGTGCCATACCTCTTCTCCTCCTAAATATATTGTGATTTTCGCTGTTCCTTTGTATCTCGCATTGAGCGAAATATATTCCAGACTTCTTGCAATTCCATCACGCAAAACTTTTGTCCCGTTGTCGTCTTGCATTACAATTTTTAAGGACATATTGTTTCCGGTTATTGGCGGAGTTTGATAACGAATTTTTGCAATCTTGCCAGCATACTGGCTTTGGTTGCTCGCTACCTTGGTCTGCTCTGTTGCTTTGGGCTTTTCAGAGGTTTGCTTGACTTGTGGCTCAGCTGCTGCCTGCTTTTGCTCCGTTTTTGGCTTTTGAGTTACCTGTTCAGGCTTTTTTTTCGCCTCTTGCGCCTTCACTGCCTCTTGTTTTTTCTTTGCTTCCTGTTGCTTTTGTGCAGTTTGCTTTTTCTTTGCAAGAGCATCTTGCTGCTTTTTTGCTTGTTGTGTACTTTGTTTCTTCTGCTCAGCCAACTTTTGTTTTTTCTGTTCTGCTTTTTTTGCCTTAATAGCGTTTTCGTTCGCCGCTTCCCTGTCTAGTTCTTCTCTATTTTCAACCACAACTCGCTTGATTGGGGCTGTCTTTTTTGGTTCTTCTGTTTCAATTGAGAGATCATCAAGAGCTTCGGAGCTTGACACAGTAATGCTAACGGCAGTGCCAGAGGAAACGCTGAGGTCAAAGTTTGGTGTTTGGCTGACCACGCAGCCTTCAGCAACTTCGGTGCTGTTTTTCAATTTGATCTCTCCGAGCTTCAACCCAGCAGCTTCGATCAAATTGGTTGCCTCTTCTTGCGACTTGCCAACCACATTTGGGACATTTACTAGGTCTGTTTCGTCTCCATTGGATGAGACCATGAGAATAATTTTTGTGCTTGTGTCAACAGTTTGTGGGGAGGAAGGATTCTGTGCGATAACAGTTCCTGGTGCATATTCCTTGTTCTTCACGTTTTTCACACGATCAACTGTAAGCCCCAACTCTTCGAATTTTTTTGTAGCTTCCGTCAGTGGCATGCCTGTGACATCAGGAATCTCTATTGCTGAATCACCCTTACTCACACGCAAATAAATTGTCGCACCCTTTGCTTGCTTCTTTCCAGCTTCAAAGCTCTGAGAAACGACTGTATCAGGCGCAGCAGAGGCCACTACCCTGTCTATGAAGGGCAGAAAGCCTGCATCCTTCATGGCAGTAACGGCTTCTTGTGATTTCATCCCAACGACATCTGGGACAACAGTGTTCGCATCGGAATAAAATATTGATTTAACCATAAGAAACCCGGCGATCAATATTACAATCACGCAAAATACAGAAATAAATCCTCTAAATTTTTCCATTTTTAATTTCCTCTCTCAAAACTTAATCTATTTTTTCTTGTAAAACAATGCCATATAAAAACCGTCAACCCATGGCAAGTCCGGGTAAATTGCTGTACCATAGGGTTTGGCAGGAGCTGTGAATTTTTGCTTCAAGCGGAGTGGAAGCTCAACAATTTCTGTCGTCTTGGCAATACAATCTGCCACGACCTCTTCGTTTTCGTCTCGGAAGAGGCTGCAGGTTGAGTATAGCACAAAGCCACCCGGCTTCACGAGGCTAAATGCGCGTGTCAAAAGCTTCTTTTGCAAAATTGCGTTTTCCGCAATGTCCCTTGGTTCGAGTCTCCATTTGGAGTCTGGGTGCCTTGCCCATGTGCCACTGCCACTACAAGGAGCGTCAAGCATTATCGCGTCGGGTCTGTCCGTCATCTTCAAGAGGAGACTATTACCACATTGAAGCGTGACACGATCCCCAACATGGAGCCGTTTCAACTCTCTTTCTGCCGAATGAATTTTACCTTCACTGATGTCCCAAGCAAAAACCTTTGCTTTTGGCAAGAGCATCGCAAGTTGTGCTGTCTTAACGCCTCTGCCACAGCACATATCAAGAACTGTGATATCAGTCAAATTTTTCAATTTTTCTGCCAAGGCTATCGGCACAAGCATAGAGGATTCAGACTGTGGCATAACTTCTCCCTTGTCAAAGCCAAGCAAGCTCGGTGGGAACATATTGCTGGCAGTCCTGACGGAGCAGGCGACATCTGGCGACTCCCAAGCAGGCAAATTTTCCTTCTCGTTAAACTTCTTCAGATATTCATCTCTATCAACATTTGGGCTCAAGCGGAGTGAAAGATATTTCTTCATGCCGAGGTTTTTCACAAGTTTCTTTGCCACGGGGAGAGACAATTCCCTGCCCCATGTGGCAGCAGCCCACCCCGGGACACCGTGATATAGTGCCAAGTCGCTCAATTCGGAGCTCTTTTCCAAATATCGCAAAAGTTTATGCCCATCGTCTGCCACTGTGTGTAGCACTGCGTTGACAAGTGGCACATCCTCCTCAACTCCTGCACTCTTGACAGCGCCGACAAGCCCATTGACAAGGACTGGCAAGGCAAAGTGTTTCAATTCAAAAATGCCTGCAACGCCTATCATGAGGGCACTTCGCGTTGTTGCGTTCATGGTAGTGAGGTTTCTTTTGCAATATTTTTTCAGCACACTTTTCCAAAGTGTCTCACGTCGCAGGACAGAGTAGAGCAGTGTTGCGGTCAATGGACGGTCGTTTGGGCTGATGTCATCATAGACGCGCCTCAAGGCCTCCGAAGCAAAAACGCTTTGATCTTCGTCCTTGACCTCACTGTATAATTTTAATGTTGCTTCTAAACCTCGCATTACACACCTCTAAATTATCTTCTTCTAGATGACATGGAAACAATGGCAACAAGCCTCAAAACTTGGAGTGCAGCCATAAGAGTTGCTGCTACATATGTCAGGGCAGCAGCGTCAAGCACCTTTTTTGCTCCGACGAGTTCTCCACTTGAAAGGGTGTTTGTCTCCTCCAGCATCTTCAAGGCTCTTGCACTGGCGTCAAACTCAACCGGCAGTGTGACGAGCTGGAATACAAGCACGCCACAAAAGAGGAGCACGCCGAGCTTCGCCAAGCCCATTGCACCGAACAAAATGCCAATCAAGAGGAGTGGCATAGAGGCAAAGGAACAAATCTGCACAGTTGGGGCAATCGCATTGCGAAGGCGAAGTAATGAGTAGCCTTCCTTGTCTTGAATTGCATGTCCCGTCTCGTGGGCAGCAACGCCAATGGCTGCAATGCTCGGGTAGGAGTTCACGCTTGAAGAAAGGCGGAGCACCTTTGCCCTTGGGTCGTAATGGTCCGTCAATTCTCCCGCTATGTGCTCAATTGGCACATTGGAAAGCCCAGCCCTGTCTAGCAACATTCTGCAAATCTGCGTGGCACTAGCCCCGTTTCTGGCAGAGATGCGGCTGTATTGATTGAAAGCGGAATGAACCTTCCACTCAGCCCAAAGAGAAAGCAAAATACCTGGCAAAAGGATTATAAAAGTCGGGTCAAAAAAATATGGGAAAAACATTCCTATCACTCCTTGTAAAATTTCAATATTAAATTCGCTATGTTATTTTGTTCGTCTATCGTTGTGTCTGTCGGCAAGAGCAAGAAGTCGCCACCTTGCGTGACAGGAACACCGGCCTGGCATAGGTGCTGCAAAAGGTCACTTGAATCCTTTGCCCTTATCGGAAACATTTGGAAGCTCGCCACCTCGCCTTCAATTTCGGCAAGTGGTGCCACGAAATTCAAGAGCCCAAGGTAGGCAAAGAGTGCGGTATAGTTTGCCGAAGCAACACGACGCTCGTGCTTTTTTGCCTCTGCCTCAAAGACAAAATCGTGCAACCTTTGCTTTTGCACTTCGTCAAGTGGCATGGATGCCTCACGCAATTTGTCCGCTAGTTTTTCGTCGTCTGTTGCATAGAGATGAAAATCGCCAAAGGAGCAAACTGAAACATTGCCGAAGGTGCCGGCATAGTGGTATTTCTCGCCAATTTGCAAGTTCGCCGAGAAGCTCTCTGTGAAATCCTCAATAAAAATTAAATTGTTGCTTTCACAGATTCTTTTTACACTTTCAATTTCGCCAAGAAAGCCAAATTTTGGCTTGTAGCAAATTGCTTTTATGTCTATGTCGCACTGAGGCAAAGAGGGGACGGAGAAATTGTCGCAAAAGAGTATTGCGTCATCGGTAACCCCGTAAAAGTCCTTCACTGTTTCTGCAAGTGAAGTGCTTGATGCCACGACAAAATTTCTGCCCAAATAATTTTCGCAAATTTTTTCAAGATTAACCATTTTTGTATCACTAATCAACCTATTATAATTTACGGTATAATATCACAAATTTTATAAAAAATACCCGAAAATTTGAAAAAATCCTTGCAAAATTTCAATCTTCTGCGTAAAATAACAGGTCATGAAACGCATACTTGTTTTGATACTTTCAATTGCAACAATAATTTGCTTCGGATATTCGCTCGGAGCCCTTGGTGTAACGGTATTGAAGGCACCACAGTGGGGGCGAGTTTTCCTTTGGCTTTTCCTTGGGATTGTCTGCTCCACCCTTGCAATAAAGTTTTGGCAAGATTACACACGGGAACTCGAAGCAGAAAATAAAAACGCAAAATAGGTGTAAGCACCTTAACTATAAAATCATAACGGAGGATTCCAAATGTTACAGAATGCACCAGAAATTTTTAATTTCAAAGCAGAAACACTTTCTGACGCAACAGAAGCAGTTTTGAAAAAAGAAGCTGCCATCGCCCGTGGTTGGGCTGTCGTTGCAACATCGGTTGCCAACAGCGGCCACCCAGCAGGAGCACTTTCAAGCGAGGACATCTACACACTTCTCCTTGCCTGTGCAAACACAACTCCTGAAAATCAGGGGACAGATGAGCAGGACAGGATCGTGGTTAGCCACGGTCACACGAGTGCTGGCTTCTATGCAGCCCTCGCACCAAATGGATTTATCGACCCACTCACGATGGGAGCAAACTTCCGCCGTGTCGGCAGTGCATTCCAAGGGCACGTCGAGCGTGACGTCCCAGGTTGCGACTGGGGAACAGGCAACCTCGGTCAGGGGCTTTCCTCTGGCGTTGGTTTCGCACTCGCAGCCAAGGCAAAGAACGCACCATTCCACACATGGGTCGTCTTGGGAGACGGCGAGCAGGTCAAGGGGCAACTTGCCGAGGCTCGTCGCGTTGCAGTGAAGGAAAATTTACACATTTCTGCAATCATAGACAATAACGACATCCAAATTTCTGGCCACCTGAGCGATGTCATGCCAGTGAATATTGAAGGACTTTGGGCAGCTGACGGTTGGCAGGTTCTCCATTGCGACGGCCACAACTTTAAGGAACTCTACAAGGCCATGAGACAGGCAAGGTTCGCCGACAAGCCAACAGTGATCATTGCTCACACAATCATGGGCAAGGGTGTCTCCTTCATGGAGAATATCCCCGATTACCACGGCAAGCCAGCAGGAGACAAGACAGAAGCAGCCTTGAAGGAACTCGGTCTTGACCCATCAATCTTCGCGGCTGCAAAGGAACTCCGTGCCACAAAGCCAGCACCAAAGGGCAGAGAAGTGAAGCGTTTTGTGCCAAACATTGACACAGGCACTCCTATCACCTATGGTCCAGAGGACAAGAAGGACAACAGAGGTGCTTTTGGCAAGGCATTGGCAGAGGTTGGTCTCTTGAATTGCAAAAAGCCAGGCAAGTCACCAATCTTGGTCTTTGACTGCGACCTCGCAGGTGCTGTCAAGACAAGCGATTTCAAGAAGGCTTGCCCAGAGAATTTCGTTGAAGTCGGCATTCAGGAGCACAACACAGCAACCCTTGCTGGCGTTGCTTCAACAGCAGGAGTCGTTGCGGTTTGGGCAGAGTTTGGCTGCTTTGGTGCAGACGAAGTCTTCAACCAGCAGCGTTTGAACGACATCAACCGTGCAACAACAAAGACAGTCTTGACCCACGTTGGGCTTGATGTCGGTGAAGACGGCATGACCCACCAGTGCATTGACTATGTCGGCCTCTTCAACAATATGTTCGGTTGGAAGGTTTATGTTCCAGCAGATCCAAACCAGACAGACAGAGCAATCCGCTCAATGCTCGCAGACAGCGAAAATGTCTGTGTTGCAATGGGGCGTTCCGTTATGCTCCCAATCTTGGCAGAGGACGGCACACCATTCTTCGGCGGAGATTACAAATTTGAAAATGGCAAGATTGACGAAGTCCGCAAGGGCACTGATGTCGCAATCCTCGCAATGGGTCATGTCTTGTCAGGAGCAGTGGCAGTGGCAGACGAATTGAAATCACAGGGCGTGTCTGTCCAGGTGCTCCACTGTGCAACGCCTCTCGCAATGAAGGCAAATGACTTGGCAGCACTCCTCGGCAACAAGCCACTCCTCACAGTGGAAGACCACCATGTCGCAACAGGCATCGGCTCAATCGCAGCAAGGCTCTTTGCCTTGGCAGGCAAGTCCGTCAAGTTAAAGTGCCTCGGTGTCACACGCTATGGTGATTCTGGCTCCGCAAAGGATGCAGTGGCAGCCATGGGACTCGACAAGGCAGGAATCTTGGCAGGAGTCAAGGAACTGCTCGGCAAATAATTTTTTCAATTCAAACGGATAATGGACATAATGTCCGTTATCCGTTTTTTGTGAGGCAAGAAAATGATAAACGAAGGCGATAATGTTTTAATTTGGAACCCAAAGAAGGGCGACACAGCACTCCTAGTTATGAAACATGGGACATCTGTTGGCACGCACTTTGGGCAAATTTTTCACGATGAAATAATGTCACACGACTGGGGCGACGGCGTGCCGACCCCAAAGGGCGACATCTATTACATCTTGAAGCCCACACTTGCTGACTTCACGAGAAGGATAAAGAGGCAAACGCAAATAATTTTTCCAAAGGAAGCAGGCTTCATCATTCAGCACTTGAATTTCTTCCCCGGGGCTCGCGTGATTGAGTGTGGCAGTGGCAGTGGCTCGCTCCTCACGACCTTTGCACACTTCGTGGGCGACACTGGGCAAATTTACACATACGACAGGCGTGAAGAATTTTCCAAAATCGCAGAGAAAAACGCAGCCAAATGGGGAGTTGCAGACCGCATCACCTTCCATGTGAGGGACCTTGCAGATGGCTTCCTCGAGCGTGACGCAGACGCAGTCTTCCTTGATGTGCCAAATCCATATGACTATATCGCTCAGGCGTATGAGGCATTGGCTCCCGGAGCTCGCCTTGGAATTCTTGTTCCAACGACAAACCAAATTTCTCAAACGCTCCTTGCAATGGAAAAATTTAATTTCGTTGACGTCATGGCAGTGGAGCTTATGCTTCGCTACTTGAAGACTGATCCATACCGCATTCGCCCGCAGGATGTCATGATCGGTCACACTGGCTACCTCATCTTTGGGGCAAAGACAAATCCACCACTGGCCAAGGCAGATGATGAATAGCACTCCTCAAAAGCCACGCCTCTTGCTTCACATTTGCTGTGCCCCGGATGCCACAATCCCTTGGCCAAAACTCTTGGAGAGTTACGAGGTCACAGGCTTTTTCTATGGCTCAAACATCCACCCAATTGAGGAATACGCCAAGCGTACCGATTCGGTTGAAATTTTGCGAAAATCTCTTTCTGGCGAGGTAATCTTCCCGCCATATGAACCAGAGGAGTGGCATGCAAAGGCAGACGAATTGAAAAGCGAACCAGAAGGCGGAGCTCGCTGTGCCGTTTGTTTCCGTGAGCAATTTGAAGCAACGGCAAAATATGCAAGCGAAAATAATTTTGAATTCATCACGACAACCTTGACCATAAGCCCACACAAAAATGTGAAACTGATAAACGAAATCGGGCAGGCAGTGGCAAATTTCCACGGCGTCAAGTGGCTTGACTTCGTGTGGCGGAAAAATAATGGTTTTCTCGCTTCGATAAAGCGAAGCAAGGAGCTTGGGCTCTATCGTCAAAATTATTGTGGTTGCATTTGGAGCAAAAGAGACGATTAATCCGAAATAAAAAAAGAGCAAGGCAGAAAAATCTGTCTTGCTCTTTTTGTTTGGTGGCTTTTGTAATGATTAACGTCTTGGTGCTCTGTGCATTTCGTGAGACCTGATGTGCATTTCGCCACCCTTGTGTCTCATTGGTGGCCTGTCAGCTTCGTCTTCGCTGTCAAATCCGAGCTCTCTTGGTGGGCAAGGTCTCGGATGTCCCTTGTGGTGGCGCCTGTGGCATGGTGGCATGCCAAACTCTGGGCAGGGTCTTCCCCCACAACGAGTCACCCTACCGACAAAAAAGCCCGTGCCAAAGGTGACAACTAAAACCAAAATTCCTAAACCAATCTTCATTTTCTTGTTCATAACGAACCCTCCTTTTTTATTTAGAGCAAACCGCTCCGTCAATGTGGCGTTATTTTAGCAAGAAAATATGTCGTGATATTGAAATTTTTGTGGAGATTTTGTGAAGTTTAATTTTCCTCTTCAAGACTCCCGCTGCTATGCGTTTGGCTTTGCTCGGCAGTCTTTGTCATTGGAATTGGCGTTTTCTTAGTCCTGATAGACTGCAAGGTTAGTTGATATCCACATGCTTTTGCCCAACGGCAGAAAATGGCATAATTTGGATTGTGTTCTTCCTCTTCAATTTTTCTTACCGTGTCGCGTGAGCAATTTATTTTCGCAGCAAGGTCCGCACGGGTCAAATTTTTCTTTTCTCGCAACGCCTTTAACACTTCTGCAACATTACTCTCTTCTTGTAACTTCATGTAAACATCCCTTTCAAAATTGCTACACCACTTGCAGACTTTTTTCTGCAAGCAAAAAAATTAAATCTAGTCGAAGCCTAGCAAAAATGGCTAAAAACCAAAACTTATTTTGATTTTTTTCATTTACAAATTGGTTTTGCAATGATAAAAAAATGCTACTGCGGATTATACGATAAATTTTTGCATTGTCAAAATAAATTCAGCTCCTGAAATGGCAAATTTGCTTCATTTTATGATATACTACCAAGGTTAAATTGTTTTGTGGAGGAATTTCTATGCAGGAAAACACAACAATTGACGAGATAATTTCTCGCCTAGAAACGATAAAAGAAGAATCAGTCAAAAAATTTGACGACACAAAGAATGCAGAGGAATTGCAACTTGTTCGCTCTGCAATCCTTGGCAAAAAGGGCAGCCTAACTGAAATCTTAAAGACTCTCGGCAGCCTCTCACCAGACATGAGAAAAGAAATCGGCATGGCTTCAAACAAGATCAAAACCTTTTTGCAGGAATATTGCGACAAGAGGTCAGACGAATTAATTTCAAAAGCAAAGGCATATGAAGGGGAAGTTGACATCACAATCCCCGGAATTCTGCCCTTCACAGGCGGACTCCACCCAATCACCCAAATGTGCTACGATTTGAACGACGCCTTCCGCTCACTTGGCTTTGAAATTTATTCCGAGCCGGAAATCACGAGCGAAAAATACGCCTTTGACAATCTCAACTTCGCAGCGGAACACCCGGCGAGGGAAAGCATGGACACCTATTGGCTTGAGGGTCACGACACAGGAAGTGGAAGTGAACGCCTCTGTCTCCGTCCACACTTGACCGGTGGCAGTGTCCGCTACTTGAAGGAACATGGCGCTCCTGCTCGCTTTGTCTACCCCGGGCGTGTCTATCGCAACGAGACGACAGACGCAAGGCACGAGAGAGCATTCTTCCAATATGAAGCACTCATTGTTGACAAGGATTTTTCCTTTTCCTCTGGCATGATCCTCATAAAAACAATTTTGGAAAAGGTCTTTGGTAAGGAAATAAAGGTTCGCATGAGGACGGGATTCTTTCCCTTCGTGGAGCCGGGTTTTGAAATTGATATGGAGTGCCAGGTTTGCGGTGGCAAGGGTTGCCATGTCTGCAAAAATGTCGGCTGGATCGAAGTTATGCCCGGCGGCACGCCACACCCAAATGTCCTGAAGTCCGCAGGGCTAGACCCGAGCATTTGGAGCGGATTCTACATCAACATTGGGCTTGATAGGCTCGTCATGATGCGTTATGGCGTCGACGATGTCAGGCTCTTTCACTCAGCTGACCTGCGTTTCCTGCAACAATTCAAATAGGTTTTAGGTGATAAAAATGAAATTTTCTTTGAATTGGATAAAAGAATATGTAGATTTGCCAAGTGACCTGACGCCAGAGAAGCTTGCACACGACCTCACCATGACAACCGTTGAAGTGGAAGAAGCCTATGACCTAGGGGCTTCGCTTGAAGGGCTTTTCGTCGGGAAAATTTTGTCTGTTGACTCTCACCCCAATGCGGACAAGCTCCGCATCTGCTCAGTTGACTGCGGTGGGCAATCCCCACTTTCCATCGTTTGCGGTGGCACAAACTTGAATGTTGACCACTTGGTTGCAGTCGCTGTGCCTGGCTCTATGGTCAGGTGGCACGGCGAGGGCGAGCCAGTAGAAATAAAGCCGGCAAAACTCCGTGGCGTTATGAGCTATGGCATGATCTGTGCTTCCAACGAAATCGGGCTTGCAGACCTCTTCCCAGCAGAACACGCAGAAATCCTAGACATCACAAAATTCAACTGCAAACCGGGCGACAAACTCGCGGATGCCCTGAACCTTGACGACATCATTTTGGACATAGACAATAAGTCAATGACAAACAGGCCAGACCTTTGGGGGCATTATGGCTTGGCAAGGGAACTCGCAGCAATATATGGCTCTGCCTTGAAGCAAATCACGCCACCAGAGGCTCCGACAAACTTGCCCGCCTTGGCAGTTGACATCAAAAATCCCGACCTCTGCCCACGCTACATGGGCGTGGTTTTGAGTGGAGTCAAGACGACGCCATCGCCCTATCACCTTCAAAGTTTGCTTTGGAGGATCGGCCAACGCCCTATCAACCTGACTGTTGACATCACAAACTATGTTATGTTCGCAACAGGGCAACCAACCCACGCATTTGACAGGTCACACATTGAAGGTGGCATTGTCGTCCGAAACGCATATGAGAACGAGAAGCTCGAATTGCTCGACGGAACAGAGCTGGAACTCTCCACTTCAGACCTTGTGATAGCAGACCACAAAAAGCCCGTTGCTTTAGCAGGCGTGATGGGCGGCAAGCACGATTCAATCTTGGATGACACAAGTGAAATCATCTTGGAAATTGCAAACTTCAACGCCATGTCCATTCGTCGCACTTCAAAACGCTACGACACAAGAACCGAAGCAGCGACAAGATACGAAAAGGCGATTGACCCAGAGAGGGTTGACATTGCCCTCGCAGTTTCACTCAAAATGTTTGAGGCTTATTTCCCAGAGGTCAAGGTCACAGCCTTTGCAGACAATTACGCCAAGCCCCACACAAATTCCACCGTTACAGTCACACTTGACTTCCTTGCCAAAAGGCTCGGCAGAAGTGTCACGGAAGCAGAAGTGAGGGAGAAGTTAAACCTTCTTGGCTTCACCACAACGGCAGAAGATGGGACACTCACAGTAACTGCTCCGTCATGGCGTTCCACTGGCGACATCTCGCTTCCAGACGACATCTTGGAAGAGGTGGCTCGCCTCATTGGCTACGAGAATTTTGACTTTGTTGCCCCAACAGTTGTGATGGAGCGTGCAATAAACCAACCCAAACACAACCTTGAGCGTAGCATCCGTGAATACCTTGCATTCCGTTGCAACGCACAGGAAATTTTTACATATCCTTGGATAAAGGACGAATACATCAAGAT
>R06__coassemble_455_pt1 | contig 14976 bp, 11 predicted proteins | sample R06__metabat2_low_PE_002 | metagenome-assembled genome bin R06
TCGTGCTTCTCCTCGGGCTATATTTCGGAGCGCCACAGATCACGAGTTCCTCTCCCCTTGTTTCAACGCCAAAGGTCACAAATTCGCTCGAGCTCTGGAAATATTTCGCCTCCTTCTTCCCCCACTACTCAAAGGAAATCACAACATCTCTCATCCCGATTGTCATTTTCTTCCTTCTCTTTCAAGTCTTCAAGTTGCACCTTCGCCGTGACGAGATGACGCGAATCGCAGCAGGCGTTATCTATACATACCTTGGGCTTGTCATCTTTATGACTGGGGTCAATGTTGGCTTCCTGCCTGTTGGCTCCCTCGTCGGCTGGGGAATTGGGCAATTGCCATACAATTGGATAATCGTGCCACTTGGCATGCTGATTGGCTACTTCATTGTTCAAGCAGAGCCGGCTGTCGGAGTGCTGAACAAGCAGGTGACAGAGATCACATCTGGCGCAATTGCGGGCAAGGCCCTCTCCACGAGCCTCTCCATCGGAGTTGCCGTGTCTGTCGGGCTTTCCATGCTCCGCATACTCCTCGGCTTCAACGTGCTATACCTCTTGATCCCTGGCTATGTCTTGGCTCTTGTCTTGATGCGCTTCTGCCCACCGCTCTTTGTGGCGATTGCATTTGACTCTGGCGGCGTTGCCTCTGGCGCCATGGCGGCGACATTCCTCTTGCCACTCGCAATGGGGCTTTGCATAGCAGTCGGCAGGGACATCGGCAAGGACGCCTTCGGCGTTGTGGCAATGATTGCCATGACACCACTCATCACAATACAAATCTTGGGGCTCATATACAAGCATCAACTTGCAAAGGCCAAGCGTTTGGCAGAGTCTCAAGAGGTCACACTCTAGAAATGGAGGCTATGATATGTTAGACGCAAAATTTATCATCACGGTCGTCCCGGCAGATGACCAAAAAGAATACGAAGATTTCTTCAAAAGAAACGGCATAAAGCTCCTCTATTCATCACCGTCTGACGGGATCGGCAAGGACAGAACCTATTCAGCTTGGAGCTTGGAAAGGGTGGACTACTTCACAAACTTCCTCCTCACAAACTCAGAAAATGCCGAGCGTGTTATGGATTTGCTCTACCGCGAGATGAGGATAGACGCACCAACCAAGGGTCTTGCCATTATGGTCGGTCTTAATGGCATCACTGGAGTCAAGGTCAACACAATAGAAAATAAAGAGGTGAAGGAAATGGAAGCAAATTTGATAGTTGCAGTAATTGCAAGCGGAACAACAAATATATTCATGGACATAGCTCGCGAAGCAGGGGCAAAGGGTGCCACTGTGATCCACGCAAAGGGGCTCCTCCCAGACGACGCGGCGAAATTCTTGGGGCTTGATATCGCGGACGAACGAGAACTCGTCTTCATTGCGACAAAAGACAGCAAGTCAAAGGACAGCATCCTCAAGGCCATTGACGAGAAGGCCGGCAAGGGCACAGAAATTCACGCCTTTGCCTTCTCAATGCCGATTGAAAACCTTGTCGGGCTAGCAAGCTACTAATAAACAATCAGGGCGCTACTCAATTTTGGGTAGCGTCTTTTTTTGCAAGAAAAATTTGCCTATACGCCCCTTTTGCACTTGATAAAGTCGGGGTTTTGTGATATATTACGCAGTTGCTGGGCGCTACGCCCTCATTACATTAGAAAATAATAAATCTCATAGATTTAGATTTTATTGGAGGTGTTCATATGAAACGCACATATCAGCCACACAACACAAGACGCAAACGCTCCATGGGCTTTCTCGTCAGATCTGCTTCTGTTTCTGGCAGAGCAATTTTGAGAAACCGTCGTCGCAAGGGCAGATCACGCCTTGCAGTCTAGCGAAAAAACTAGCTTCACCTTTTCGCCTGAGCAGAGATTGCGATTCGGTTGGCAGTTTGACAAATTATTCCGCATCGGATTCCGAGAAAATCGGGCTTTGGTGCGGTTATTGTTTCTTAAAGGGCAGAAAAGCACAAGGGTTGGTGTCACTGTTTCAAAGCACATCGCCCACGCCTGTCGCAGAACTCGTGGCAGAAGAATTTTAAGAGAAGCATCTCGCCACATCTTGCCATACACAGTGGACGGGCTTTGGGTTTGCGCATCCCTCACAAAAAGAGGCCTGGCCTCCAAGACACAGGATGTGTATAGAGAGATCGTCTCTATCATGAAGAAGCACAACCTCTTGAAAGAAAATTTCACGGTTCACAAATGGCAAGGACAGTAAAGCAAGTCGCTCATTGCGTCCTCGCATTTTTTTCACGTGGAGTCACACTCCTTTTGCTGCTTCTCATTGCTTTTTACAGCAGGTGCATTTCCCCTCTCCTTGGCTGGTCAAAGTGCAGATTCTTGCCAACCTGCTCGGACTACGCAATGCAATCCTTGAAGGAATATGGGCTAGCCGCGGGGCTTTATCTTTCCGTGGCGCGCATTTTGCGTTGCGCTCCTTGGTCAAAGGGCGGGCACGACCCACTGCCAACGAGATCAGAATTTTCAAGCAAACACAAGATTTTGTCTTTCATTTCAAATTTATGATTGCCACATTAGCGTTTAGGATTTCAGCGTAAAAATCCAAAGAATTTCACTAGGATAGGTAGGTATATTTCATGGGCACAATTTGGGCAGGAGCAGGAGAGCTCCTCAAATCCCTTCTCGTTTTGTTCCACACATGGACTGGTTCATATGGACTGGCAATTATTTTTCTCACAATTTTGGTTCGCCTTGCGATCCACCCACTCAACCAAAAGCAGTTGAAGAGCATGCAACAGATGCAACTCATTCAACCACGCATGAAGGTCATTCAAGAAAAATATGCTTCTGACAAGGAGCGTATGAACAAGGAACTCATAAAGTTATATCAGGACAACCACATCAACCCTGCAGCAGGGTGCCTCCCCCTTCTGATTCAAATTCCGATTTTGATCTTGCTCTTCCAAGTCCTCCGCAAGTTTGACTTCAGCGGGAACGCGACATTCCTGACACTGGGGCTCAACACTTCCGTCAACCAGGGGCTTGGCACGGCGCTTTCAATCCCGGCAGGGCAAGAAGGCTTCTTTACCATCCTCAAGGCGCTCTTCGTCAATCCATCGGCGCTCCTCAATTTCTCTCTCTATTTGCCGAATTTGATCTTGCTCCTCGCAATTTGCTACCTCACATGGCTCCAATCCTCAATGTCCTCAAACGGCAATGAGCAGATGGCGACGATGAACACAGTGATGCCGATCATGATGGGCTTCATCTGCCTTTCCATGCCAGGCGGCGTCATGCTATACTGGGGCATCTCTTCACTTTGGGGCGTCATCCAGCAATATGTCATGACAAAAAAGACAAAAGACCAAATGGCGATAAAGCCAACACTATACAAGAACAAGCCAACAGGCGACAATGATGAACTTTACGACGATGATGACGACGACGAATATGAAGACGATGATGAATACGAGGAGGACGAATAAATGGAACACAGAAAATATGCAATGCCAAAGATAGAAACAAAAATTTTGGAGTGCGCTTCCACGGAAGAAGCACAGGAGATCTGCGCAAAGGAATGGGGCATCAGGCCAGAGGACGTTGATGTCACAGTCCTCTCCGAGGACAAGAAGCTCTTCGGGCTCCTTGGCTCAAACATAAAGGTGGAGGCAAAGTCTTGCGCTCCAGTTTCCTACATAAAATCTTGCCTCTTTATCAATGAGATTTTGGAAAGGATGAACCTTGACCTCGTGCCAGAATTGACAGAGGACGGCACAATTGAACTTGTCGGCGACAAGGACGACATGGGCATCGCGATTGGCAGATCTGGCGAGACGTTAAAGGCACTTGAAAGCATCATAAACATGGTCTGCCACACAGACCCAAAGACAAAGCGTGTTTATCTCGACGCTGGTGGCTACATCCGCCGCAAGACAAACGCACTTCGCAAGCTCGCCTCTAGCACGGCAAAGGACGTCATCCGCAAGGGAAAGCCAATCACCTTGAAGCCAATGCCAGCATGGGATCGCTGCGTGATCCACTTGAAGCTCCAGGACAGCGACCAGGTCTACACCCAGTCGATCGGCACTGGCGGCGCGCGTCGCGTGGTTGTCGCTCCAGTTGGAGTTGAAATCGACACAACCCCAAGAAAAAATCATCGCGAAAATTAATTTTTTGCAAATTTTCTGTTGCACAAAAATTTTTTATGTTATAATACTATTGCTTGGTCGTGACACACCATCAAGCAATAGTTTTTTTTTGGAGCACACAGATGAAAAATTTTCTTTGTCGCAAATTCAAGAAAATCAGGACTGCCATTACAATAATGTTGCAGTCCCTTTTGGCTAGACTCACCCTATACTATACTTTTGACAAGCAATAACTCTATACTATTGCTTGTCTTTTATTTTTTCAAAAATTCAGATTAAGGAAAACAAAATGGACATTCTTTCCGGAATCACTTTTGCTGGCGGTTTGGCACTCTTCCTCTATGGCATGAGGATCATGGGAGACGCCTTGAAGCGTTGCTCCTCTGGGGCTCTGCAACACGCAATAGAGAAGGTCACCAACAATAACTTCAAGAGCTTTTTGCTCGGGCTCTTCTTCACGGCTGTCATCCAGAGTTCCACTGCCACAATCGTCATCACTTCTGGTCTTGTCGGAGCTGGCATCATTTCGCTTCACCAGTCCCTCGGCATAATCCTCGGAGCAAATGTCGGCACGACAGCGACAGGACAGATCATAAGAATCCTTGACGTGTCGGCAAATGGCGGTTTCAGTTTGCTTTCACTCATCCAGCCATTTTGCCTCGCCTCCATCACTGCCACAGTCGGCATCCTCCTCATAATGGCTTGCAAGTCAAAGAGCACAAACACAGCCGGAGAAATTTTGCTTGGCTTTGCGATCCTCTTCATGGGGCTCGTCAACATAAGCAACTCTGTCGCAGGCCTCTCCGAGTCCCCAACCTTCGCTGCATACTTCACAGGCATCACGAAGTACCCGATCCTCGGATTTTTGTCCGGGCTCGTGGTCTGTGCCATCATCCAGAGTTCCAGCGCCACGGTTGGTATCCTGCAGGCCCTCTCCGTCACAGGGTGCCTCACCTTTGTTGCGATTTACCCCTTGCTCCTCGGTATCTTCATGGGAGACTGCATAAAGACAGCATTCTTCTGCGGAGTCAACGCCCAAGCGGACGCGAAGCGCACAGGGCTGATCCATGTCATCTTTAACGTTTTCCAAATGGTCTTGATAATCGTTGTCGTGGCAATCGCCAAGAAGCTCGGGCTCCTGGACAACCTTTGGAACGCGAGGATGAATTCTGGTGCGATAGCAGACGTGAACACGATCTTGAAGCTCGGCGGCGCCATTATTCTCCTGCCCTGCTGTAATTATTTTGAGCGACTCAGCAGAAAGTTCATCAAGGACGATCCGGAAACAATGTTCCTGAACAAGATCCTGAACAGGCTCGACAGGAAGCTCTTTGTCTCCCCCACCCTTGCCCTTGCAAATGTGAACAGGGTTCTCACAGAGATGTCTGCTTCCCTCAATGATTGCTTTGACAAGAGCATGAACGCCCTCATCACGCGCAAGATTGACCCAGAAACGGTGAAGTTCCTCTCCGCAGTGGAGAACAATGTCGACGCTGTGACAGACAACTTGCAGATCTACCTCATGAAGCTCTCGAGCAGAACCCACACCTCGAGCGAGATGAAGCTCATAAACTATTACGAGAATTGCGCAGCGGAATTTGAGCGCGCATTTGACGCAATACACGAGATCTCCAAATACGCAGCGGAGATGCAGGAGCGTAACGTCGCCTTCACGCAACAGGCGACGAGGGAACTCATCCTCCTGCGTGAAGCCGTGGCAAACATCATCTGCATCACGCAGAATGCATTCCTTGAGAAGACCTTTGAGGCAGCTCGCTACATCGAGCCACTCGAGCAGGTGATAGACGCCATGACAGAGACAGTTGACCAGCACCACATGCAGCGCACGACGAACGGCATCTGCTCCAACGTTGCAGGGTTCTTCTTCTTCAATGTGCTGCGCCAACTCGAGATCCTCTCAGACAAGTGCTCAAATATCGGCATCCACACCATCTCCTACACGGACAGCTCCATCGCGCGCAGCCACCACGAATATTTGCGCAAGCTCCACAAGTTTGGCGACAAGGTCTTTGACGAAGAGTACAAGAAGCACTACGAGCACTTCATGCCCCTCCTTGAAGACACGTTCCTTGAGGCGACAGACGAGCCAAAAAACCAACAGAAACTTTTTGAAACAAAACAAGACTAAACAAAAAAAAGAGTCATCGCGTATGATGGCTCTTTTTTTAGAAATTCACGAGGTGATAAAGATGAAACATTCAAAGAAAATTCTCGCGCTTGTCCTGATATTCTCGCTCCTGCAATGCTCGCCGACCTCGGCAAAACAGGCTCCGCCAAGCGACAAGCCAATCGCAGTTTGCACCAACGGCAAATTCATCGGCAAAAGGGTCGGGGACGTCTTCAAGTGGCTGGGTGTTCCCTATGCCAAGCCCCCACTCGGGGCGGCTCGTTGGAAGGCGCCAACCCTGCCAGAGAATAGCAAGGGGGAATTCAAGGCGCAGGATTATGCGAAGATGCCACTCCAAGCTTGGCAACCCTTCGCCAACACGACGGAAGATTGCCTGAGGCTCAATGTCTACACTGGCTCAGACGGAGGGAAGGGCAAGCCGGTCATCGTGCTCCTTGCGCCCAGCGCCTTTTGCTATGGCGGAGCGTGCCTGCCATACCTCGACGCCACTTCCCTTGTGGAGATCCACCCAGAGATCGTCATTGTTTGCCTTGACACGAGGCTTGGCGTGATGGCGAGCCTGCCACTCGGCAATGTCCCGGGAGCGGAAGAGGCAAGCGACTCCACGATCCTTTGGCTCCTCGACACTCGCACGGCATTGCAGTGGGTCAAGCAAAACATAAAGTCCTTTGGTGGCGACCCGAACAACATCACTCTGCTCGGCGTGAGCGCAGGGGCGACAACTGCCTCCCTCATGCCGATACTCCCCGGCACAAGGGGGCTCTTTCACAAAATCATTTTGGAGAGTGGCAACCCAGCCATAGTGGCGGCAAGCGAGGAACGGGCACGCGTGACAGAAAAGCTCATGGCTCTCACAAACTCAACAAACATGGAAAACCTCCTGACCTTGTCGGAGGAAGAATTGTCCAGCGTGATGCCAGAGCTCGACAAAATCGCCTGCTTTGAGCTCCTGGGTTCCCTTGCCACACCGCAGGAAGTCTACGACAAATACGGCGCCGGGGTCGCGCGTGGCATCCCGATGCTCATTGGCACGACGAGGGACGAGTGTGCATACTTCAAGGCTGTGAAGGGCACAAGCGAAAAGGCATCGGAAAAGGAACTGCAAGAAAAATATAAAGCAACCTTGAAGCGCCTGCCTGCCAAGATGCAAAAGGTGGCAAGCCAATACATCTCTCGCCAGAAGAAGTCTGCCCACGAAAATTTCTTCACAGACACGATTTTCCGTGCTCCAGCGCTTCTCTTGGCGCAAAATCAAGCCCCCAATGCCCCGACATACCTCTACCGCATAGACTTCACGGCAAGGCCAAGGGCAAAGGCTCACCATGTCTCAGAGCTCGCCTACCTGCTGGACACAAATTCCAAGGAGAGGAACGAGAAGGGGGATTCCTTTGCGCGGACGATCCAGGAAATGTGGATAAACTTCGCCAAGAAGGGCATCCCAAGCACAGATTATTACAGATGGCCACAATACACGAAGGGGGAGATGCTCGTCTTTGGCTCTGACGGGGCGATCTCCGTCACAGACGCAACAAAGGACAAGACAAATAAGCTCCTCTCGCCCCTCCTGCCCTACACATACATCATGGCAGAGGAATATTTTAAATTTAACGAAGAAACGTATAAAAGGATATTTGGGAAGTAAGGCTCTAGGCTCAAGGCGTGGAGTGCCTAGCGGCACATTAAAAAAGACTCAAGGCTCAAGGCTCTAGGCTCAAGACTCAAGAGAAACGGAGAAAACGTAGGCTCAAGAAAACAAAATAATTTACCGCAATGTCAACAAAAATATGTAAACTATAGTTTACATCGCTAAAAAATAAATTCAGTAATAGCAAGCAAATAGGCACGAAATTTTCAAAAAAAATTTGAAAAACTTTCGTGCCTATTATTTTGTCTAATTGTCAAGTATTTTTTTCCGAGTCTCGAGTCTCGAGTCTTGAGTCTCCTTGGGTTTACGGTTTACAACGTAAACCTAAACCCAAGGTTAAAGTTGAGGCTATTGCTAATGTCCTTGAAGTGCTTGATGAACTCTGCGTAGAAGTAGCTTGCTTTGCCGAGCTGCCAGCCGCCGCCGAGGGAAACTTCAAACCAATTCTTTGCGCCGTCCTCTTCGTATTTCGTGTCAACATATGTCGCGGAGTTGGAGCTGGCGAAGTCGTGGTAGTAGCTCGTGCGGAGGTAGTAGTTGAAGTTCTTCACCCTTTGACCGAGGGCAAAGCCGGCTCTGCCGATGAAGTGATTTGTGCTGTCGATTTCCACGGCATTGTTGTTGCTGTCGCGGACAGAATCGCCACCGAGGTGACCATAGATCAACTCTGCCTGTGGCTCGAAGTAAAAGCCCTTCCTGCCGAGGTTCATGCGGTAGCCATATTCGCCAGAGAGTGTGAAGCCCTTTGATGTGTAGTCGAGGCTTGAATATTGCTCGAGCTGTGAGTCGTAGCTCTTCACGTCGCTGTCAAACTTGCCAAACCTCACGACAAAGTCGTAATAGTGCCCGGAGTTAAAGACCTTTGTGAAGTATGCGCTGAAGGTTGTGGACTTGATGTCACCACCGCCGATCTTGTAGCTCTGTGTGCCGTCAAAGTAGTCGAGTGAGAGGCCAAGGAAGGTCCTTGAGGACTCGTTGCTGCTCGCGAGGAAGTCATAACCGATTTGGTAAAGGTTGCCGGAGATGTTCCCGCCACTGCCAGTGTTGATGTCGTCATTGTCATGCTGGAAGTGAACCCAGCCAGTGTCGCTCTTCACACCGCTACGCAGGTCGCCGAGGCGCTTTTGCAGGCTGCTCACGCTCTGCACCCAAGCAGTGCTGACAGCCGTGGCGGAATCAACGACTGCCTTTGTCGTCTCGCTAGCGCCACTCGTCGCGGAGAGGGAAGTTATTTGCCAACTGCCATCATCATTCTTTGCAATGAGCGGAGTGATTGTGAGGACGCTTCCGCCACCATTAGAGTGGTATGTTGGAGCAGATGCGACGTTCAAACTCCCATTTGTTGTCGTGCCAAACGTAAGGAATGTGTGATTACCAGTCAGCTTCGTGCTTTCTGTAATGTCCTTGAAGAATGGATCGTATGCTACCTTGATCTTCACATCGCCACTGACATTTGTGTAATTCAAGTTTATCACGTCACCTGTCGCGCCGCCTGTATCTGCAAGGTTAGTGTTTATCACGAATGAGCCACCATTGCCAGTGAAGGTCGTGCCACTGAGAGCCAAGGTGCGTGAGCTCCTTGTCGGAGCGGTCATGCCGTCCCAGGAAGCATCGTTCAGGTTAAGAGCACCAGCGAGGTTGAATGTTGTCGCGGTGTTCGTGGCGCTTGCCGTGTCATTTGCATAGTTGAAGCTCGCGCCGTCCGCGACATTAATTGTGGCTTGACTGAATGTGCCACGCACTTCTGCTGTGCCGTTCAGAACATTCAAGGTGCCACTTGGTGTTTCGTCATCTTCAAGGTTGAGGAAGGAAACTGTGCCAGTGGAGCCGTCACTGTTCACGTAAATATTAGCAGAGTTATAGACGGAATCTGTTGAGCCGTCGTTTGTGCTTCCCTCAAATTTTATCGTTTTGCCGTCAGAAGCATTGAGGTAGAGCTTGCCTGTGGTCTCGATTATTTCTGTTTCTGTAGCTGATTTCTTTACTGTTACCTTGCCATTTGCGTTGTAAATTGCACCACCAAGTGCCTTGGCACTTTCTGAGCTCACAGTGTTGCCTGTGAAGGTGACATTTCCGCCTCTGGCTGTGATGGTAAGCGTTCCGGAATTTATGATAGCGCCGCCCTTTGCGTCACCGGTGGTGGAGGTTGCTTTGTTTTCCGTGAAGGTGATGTCTTTGCTCGCCGCCACAATGGAGAGGTCACCATAGTTATAAATCGCGCCACCAAGGGCTGACACATTTGTATCGTTAGTTTGGCTGGCCTTTGACTCGACCGTGTTCTTGCTAAAACTGCTGTCAGTTATCGAGCCTATCGTGCCACCATAGAAGTTTGCGATCGCGCCACCTGCTGCTGCGATTGTGCCGCCAGTCAAGGTTACAGTGTTCTCGCTAAAGTCACCCTTGATGGAATTTATCGTGGTGGTGCTTGTTTTGTACCCATCTGTAGCGTTTGCAATGGCGCCACCTCCTGCTTGGGAAGCTGAGCTTGTCCCTGACGTCCTTGTCACGTCAACACTATTTTTCGTGAAGCTACCTGTTATTGAGCCTATCGTGCCATTATAGTTCATTAATGCGCCGCCGAGGGCAGAGGCTTCATTTGAGTTATTGGTTGCATTGTCTGTTGCAGTTGACGTGGCAGTGATCTTGTTCTCACTGAAATTGCCCGTCAAGCTTCCGATCGTGCCTTCGTGGTTGTTAACGGCGCCACCATGCACCTTTGCTTCCGCGTAACTATCGATACCCTTCGAAGTCGCAGTAGCATAAGACGAAAATTTGCTGAAATCGCCACTGAGGGTCGTTATCGTGCCACTGTTATAGATGGCACCGCCATATATGACGGCTCTGAAAGGAATTTGAGAACCTGTAGATTCAGACATATCATTGGTATCTGTTGCGTCCGCCTTGGCATCGTATTTGCCACTTGTGTTTATGCCAGTGAAGTTTCCGGCAAGAGTGGTAATTGTGCCAGCGTTATAGAGCGTGCCGCCCTCAGCATAGGCGACGCCGGAGCCTTTATCGCCAATTGTGGAAGTCACAGTGTTGGCGCTGAAGCCTTCACTTTTTATGCTGTCTATCGTGCCACCGTTATAGATTGCGCCACCACAGGCATAGGATGTGCCCTTCACCGTTATGGAGGACTCTGTGTAGTTTCCAGTGAACTTGCCAATGATCGAGGTAATTTTCCCAGTGTTGACAATTGCACCACCATTGGCGTCAGAAGCGACAGAACCTGTTTCTGCCACTGGCTTTGTCCCACTGCCGTTATAGACAGACTTTGCGTAGTTGCCGATGAAGTTGCCTTCTATCGTGCCAATTGTGGAGCCGTTAGAGATTGCGCCACCTTCTGCGCCGGCACCGACAGACGTCACGCTTTCGCTCGTCGTTGCAGAGTTTTCTGTGTTAGCAAAGTTGCCGATGAAGTTGCCTTTTATCGTATCAATTGTGGCTGACACGCGGTTACTGATCGCGCCACCATTGCTGTATGCATTGGCATAGGATTTGTCTGCCGTGATTTTGACCGCGGCGCTGTTGAGAGAATTTGCACTGTTGCCGATGAAGTTGCCTTCTATCGTGCCGATTGATGTGTTTGACCCTTGGTTGGAAATTGCTCCACCATAGGCACTGGCGTTTGTAGCGCTCGCGCTACCACTTGTGGATGTCATCGTCACCTTTGAATAGTTGCCGATGAAGTCGCCTGTTATTTTTCCTATCTTGCTATAGGTGTCGCCTTGGCCATAGTTGTATATCGCGCCACCAAAAGCAATTGCTTCGAGCTTGCCTGCGCTAATTGATTCACTGCCTTCCGTGACGGAGAAATTGCCGATGAAGTCGCCATCGAGCAAGTCTATTGTGGCTGGCTTAACGTAGTCGATGTCACAATTGAAAATTGCACCACCATAGCTGTATGAATAGGCACCCTCCTTGTCGTATGTTTCTTGTGTATCTATGACTATGGCACTGTTTGTCGACTTGGCAGAGTTGCCGATGAAGTCCGCAGTGACAGTCCCGATCTTGCCAGAGTTATAAATCGCACCACCGTCAGACTCGGCGGTAGCACAATCTTGTACATTTGAGGTAGAGTTTGTCGCAGCAGCGCTGTTGTTGTAGTAGTCACCAGTGATTGAAGTGATGGTGCCAGCATTATAAATTGCACCACCGTGAACGTTGATAGCATAGTTTTCTGTTACATTCCTTGAGAGAGAATTTGAGATGAAGTCCGCCGTTAGCAGGTCAATTGAGCTGCTTATGTAGAGCGCACCACCGTCGGTGTAATCAGCAGTTGTGGATATGTCCATGAAAACAGTCTCGGTGACAGTCCCACTGGTGGAAATTTCCTTTCTGCCTTCGGCAGCTTTTGTGTTGTCATAGTTTATGGTGATGTCCGAGCCGGTAGTGTTCAGGCAGTTGTTTGTTGTGTCCCAACCGAAAGAAACGCTGTCGGTCGAGGAGCCCAATCCCCAGGAAGCACCTGTGAGTTTGTATAGGTGCAGAGCATTATCTGAATTCAGAGCCACAATCTGCCCATACGGGATAGCAGTTCCGCTTGACCAAGCACCTTTGTCCTCGCCAAGTTCATACTTGTGACCAGTAACAGGCGTTCCCGCCCAAGCAGAGCCGAGGCAGACATTGCTCACAAGCATCATAAAAACCAAAAAACAACTCAAAAACTTTCTTTTCATCTTTTTTCTCCAAAAAATAATATTTTCCGCTAGGGCAAGAGCAGCCCAGCAAACTGGTGATATTATAACTATCCACGGAACTATCCACGGAATAAATGCAAGCATTTTTGCGAAAAAAATGAAAAAAATCCACAAAAAGTGCAACGACTTTCTGTGGAATTTTACATTTTTTACAACGACTTTTTGCGAAAAACTACATTTTTTACAACGACTTTTTGTTAATCCTTGTAAAAATTTTTACTTAATTCACAACTAGTAATTCGCCTTAAACTTAGACCCTCAGGCCTCCGCCTTCCTTTGCAAGCCTGATGATGATGTGGGACATTGATTCAATTATTTCCTGAAATTTGCTTATTTCGCCATCACGGAAGCCATTGATATCTTTCCATTCATAGTCGGGGAGAACACATTCAGCCGAAGCGAATCCGCCAAAGACGGGCTTCTCAATCTCGACCTTTACTCTCTCTCTTCCACCTTCCAAATAACATTCTGAATGGACAATTTCCGTATTGTCTTCTAACGTCATAAACGGATAAAGCATGATCAATTCCCCTTTCTTAATTCATAATTAGACTACCTCGAGCATCGAGCCTTGGGTCTTTGGTTTTTGGTTTTTCTAACATCTATAAGCTAGCAGCTATCAGCTCTTATATTCGCAAATGGCTAGACAGTCATAAGCATAGGTAACTAGCCAAAAGCCGTGAGGGTGCGATCCTCACGGCTTTTTGTGCGATAGTGCTTTCCGCTTTTGCGGTGCAACAGACACCGCTCAAGAATTGTTGACAATTCTTAATGGTTGAATTATATAAAAAATCTTTATTTTGTCAACTTTCCCAAAGTCTCGAGTTTATATCTGTGAACACGACCTTCGCAGTCCTTGGTGTATTGCTCCTTTGGAATTTTCGCGAGCCTGCCATAAATTGTGTTTCGCGAAACTCCGAGTGTCCTTGCCATTTCCTCTACCGTCACTCCAAACCCACTGAAGAGGGCGGCCAGGAGCAAAACGTCATAAACACCGCAGGTCGTCGCGTCCGTCGTCCCGCTCGCTCGCAAAGACTCTTGCAAGATCTTCCTGCTCCGTTCAAGTTGCTGGTGCTTGCTCTCCACAAGCGCCTTTGCTTCCCTCACTGTCACGAGCACCATTGCGAGAAATTCCGTGACAAAGTAGGTCAATTCTCCACGAGAATGCTCGTCGTTTGTCTTGTCGAACATTTCGTAATATTGCTTTTTCCTATTATTAATTGTGACAGAAAGGCGGAGGCTGGAATATTTGTCTATCTCCTGTGACAGGTAATATGACGCAATGAAGCGAGATGTCCTGCCATTGCCATTGTAAAATGGGTGGATGTAGCCAAACAAATATTGAAACACGGCAATCGCCACAAGGCGTGGCATCTTGTCATCATTCAGGAGAGAAAGAGCCTTGTCCATCGCCTTTATGATTTCTTCCTCGGGGAAGAGTCCACGGTGGATCACCTTGTTGCTCGCTTTATAGATAGAAACAGCGCCTTTCCTGAAATGTTGCCCGTCTGGAGCATCTTTTGGGTCTTCGAGCAAGACTTCCTCCAAGATGAAGAGGTCATACAATTCCCTAAGTTCCTTGCTCGTCTTGATAGGGGTGAAGTTCCCATCCGTGGTGGCGAGGTATCTTTTCAGGACAGAATCAAACCTCTTTGGCTTGCCACCGTTTGCCACATCACGCATGGAGTCGTGTATTTCTCTCCTTGTGCTCTTGACACCCTCGATGTCGTTTGTCGCCTGAATCTCCTCCACAATGCTCTCAAGGCGAAATTGCTCCAATGCTAGGGGTGGAAGCTCGCCACACGCACGCTGCATCTCTTGGCTCGCCCTTGAAATTTCGCAAAGCAAATTTGCAATCTCTTCTGTATATTGAAAGAAGGCAGGGTGAGCAACGCTTCTGCCTACTTGCTTGATGTCTATGCCAAGGTGCCTCGTGGCTGGCGAAGCAAAACGGAGGCGATACTCCTCTTCATATTGAGTCAAATCGCCCCTGTTCTTGTAATAAACACTCCGCAATGGCTCCATCAGGATCCCCCTCCCTTCCTTGATGTAAAATTTTAATCATGACCTGTCCAAAAAACGTCATTTTTGGACACTTCAATTGTTATGTGTCCAAATTATACATATTTTGGAAATTAAATCAAGGGGAGAGGGAGGCTCAAGGCTCAAGGCTCAAGACTCAAGGCTCGGAGAGTAAGAGCCGCTAGCTCGAAGCAAAAAATCTAAACAACTATATTTATGTGGTTTTTATCACATTTTTATTAATAATTTTGTGATTTTTATCACACTTTTATTAAGAATTATGTGATTTTTATCACACTTTTATGTACTAAATATAAAAGCTAGGAAAAAGCAAGACTCACATCATAGCTGC
>R06__coassemble_463_pt1 | contig 14854 bp, 10 predicted proteins | sample R06__metabat2_low_PE_002 | metagenome-assembled genome bin R06
CCGTGACGCAGACAGAAGTGGTGGAAGTGAATAGAGCTTCGTTAAATGGAGTCCAACCATGGCAGGTGGAGGAAATTGGGAGCATTAAGATAAATGCACCAAGCAGAATTACTCCTGCGAACCCAAGTACAATAATCTGTGATGGTGTTAATTTTTTCATGATAAACCTCGCTTTTATTTTTCTAATAAGGAAGTGGCATTGAATTTCACGCCACACCATGACATTTCAAAGTGCAAATGCGGCCCTGTAACCCTGCCACTTGCACCAGACAAAGCAATAACCTGTCCTCTTTTGACAAGGTCGCCGACCTTTACTAGTTTTTTCGACAAGTGGCAATAACTGCTGAATAGCCCCGCACCGTGGTCAATTATGATTATACCACCAGGTAAGTAAAAGTGGGAAACAAGGCAAACTCTTCCCGCTGCAACGGATTTTATCTTTGTACCTGTTGCTGCACGGAAATCTGTTCCGCCATGGAAGCCAAAGGGCTTGCCATTGAAAATTCTTATGTTGCCATAGGCAGAAGAGACTTGCCCCCTGCATGGTCTTGCCAAGGGCAGAGCCAAATTGCCACCCTGAGTTGAGTTGCAAACAATTTTTGCATAAATCTCTTTCTCTTTGGCTAATCTTTTTTTTATCCTTGAAGAGAAATTGACCTTTGACGGATTCACACGCAATGATTCTCTTGGGTAGTGTTTCTCCTTGACCATAATAAATTTCTGAAATTCAAAATTTTTGCCAGCGAGACGGAAGGTAAAAGCAATTTTCTGTTTTCCTGATTTTTGCAATGCGTCTGTGGCAAGTATTACTGCAATCTTGCCGTTTTTCTGCTTGTTTGTTAAGTGGGCGGTTTTACCTAGCCAATGGATGGCTGGATTTTCAATCAATTCATCTGTGAAGATCTTCACGACGAATGGTTCCCCCTGCAGGACACTCTCTGGAACTGTGAAATTGACAGCTGCGTGAGATGTGCCAGCCAAGAGGAGAAGTATCACCATTAATGTTACTACTTTGTATAATTTACTGCTAATATTTAACTTTGTCACAATTGTGTACCTCAAAAACGCAAAGATTATAACATATTTTTTAAAATTTGGTATGACAGAAATAATATTTTGTGGTATCATACGCAATTGTGATAAAAAACAAAGACAACTGTCTTTAAATTTATAACCTTTAAGGAGGGTTTTTTATGGCAGACAAGAAGTATATCTATGATTTTGCCGAAGGCAACGCTTCTATGAGAGAACTCTTGGGCGGTAAGGGTGCAAACCTTGCAGAAATGTCAAGGCTTGGGCTTCCTGTTCCTCCAGGATTCATCATCACAACAGAGGCTTGCCACAAGTATTGGGAAGAGAATGACTTCATCGCTACAATTTGGGAAGATGTCAAGTCAGCAGTGGCAAGAGTTGAGAAACAGACTGGCAAGCAGTTTGGCGGAGATGTAAATCCTCTTCTCGTTTCCGTTAGATCTGGTGCACCAGTTTCAATGCCAGGCATGATGGACACAATCTTGAACCTTGGCTTGAATGACGTGACAGTTGAAGCACTCTCAAAGGCTTCAAGCAATGAGCGTTTCGCATACGACAGCTATCGTCGCTTCATTCAGATGTTCTCTGATGTTGTCCTTGGTGTTGATATTGCTTTGTTCGAAGAAGAATTGGCAAAGACAAGACAGGCATGCAATGCAGAGTTTGACTACCAGATTCCTGCAGATGCCTTGAAGAAACTTGTCGTTACATATAAGGGCATTGTTGCCTCAAAGGGACTTGAATTCCCATCAGACCCATGGCAGCAGTTACGCCTTGCAATAGACGCAGTTTTCCGTAGCTGGAACACACCACGCGCAATCAAATACAGAGAGATCAACAAGATCCCAGCACACTATGGCACAGCAGTCAATGTCGTCACAATGGTCTTTGGTAACCTCGGCGAAGATTGCGGCACAGGTGTTTGCTTCACAAGAAGCCCATCATCCGGTGAAAATAAACTCTTCGGCGAATACCTCATCAATGCACAGGGCGAAGACGTTGTCGCTGGTATCAGAACACCAGCCCCAATTGCTTCCCTCGCAAACGATATGCCAGACATATACAAGCAGTTCTATGACATCGCAAAGGGACTTGAAAAGCACTATGCAGATGCACAGGACATTGAGTTCACAGTTGAGCACGGTCGCCTCTTCATCTTGCAGACAAGAAACGGCAAGAGAACAGCAGCCTCCGCAGTCCGCGTTGCAGTTGAAATGCTCGAGGAAGGTCTCATCGACGAAAAGACAGCAGTCAGCCGTGTGACCCCAGAGCAAATTGAAATGTTGCTCCACCCACAGTTCAATGCAAAGGCAAAGAGAAATGTCATTGCAAAGGCACTCCCAGCAAGCCCAGGCGCAGCTGTCGGCAAGGTTGTCTTTGATGCAGACGAAGCAGCAGAAAGAGGCGGTGCAGGAGAAGCAATCATCCTTGTTCGCCCAGAGACAACCCCAGACGATATCCATGGACTTTTCGCGGCACAGGGTGTCTTGACAAGCCACGGTGGTATGACAAGCCACGCAGCAGTTGTCGCTCGTGGACTCGGCAAACCATGCGTTTCTGGCGCAGAAGATGTCTCCATTGACCTTGCAAACAATTGCTTCACAGTCAATGGCATCACAGTAAAGAAAGATGACTACCTCTCACTCGATGGCACAATCGGTGAAGTTATCTTGGGGCAGATGGAGCTTGAAGATCCAAAGTTTGATGACAACTTCAAGAAGCTCATGGCAGTTGCAGACAAGCTCGCAAACCTCCAAGTTTGGGCAAACGCCGACACACCAACAGATGCAAAGAGAGCAAGAGAATTTGGTGCAAAGGGCGTTGGTCTCTGCCGCACAGAACATATGTTCATGCAGGTTGATCGTCTCCCAGTTATGCAGGAGATGGTCGTCGCAACAAGCAAAGAAGCTCGCGTTGAGCAGTTGAACAAATTGGAAGTGATGCAGGAGTCAGACTTCTATGGCATCTTTGAAGCAATGGATGGACTCCCAGTCACAGTTCGTTTGCTTGACCCACCACTTCACGAATTCCTTCCAAAAATTCCAGAACTCACAAAGGCATTGGAAAATGTTGCTCCAAACAGCCCAGAGGCAGAAAAAATCAAGGCGACAATGGTTCGTGCAAGAGAGTTGCATGAGCAAAACCCAATGCTCGGCTTCCGTGGTTGCCGTCTCGGCATGATCTACCCAGAGATTTACGAGATGCAGGCTCGTGCAATCTTCAAGGCAGCTTGCAAACTTGTGAAGAAGGGTGTCACAGTCAAGCCAGACATTATGATTCCACTAGTTGGCACAGAAGCAGAATTGAAGTCAATGGAGCAGATCGTCCGCCGCGTTGGTGACGAAATCATCAAGGAATTTGGTGTGGAACTCCACTACCTCGTTGGTACAATGATCGAGCTTCCAAGAGCCGCCGTCATTGCAGACCAACTTGCAAAGACTGCACAGTTCTTCAGCTTTGGCACAAACGACCTCACCCAGACAACCTTTGGTTATTCACGCGACGACGCAGAGGGCAAGTTCCTCCGTCAGTATGTTGAAATGGGTGTCTTCAAGGTCAATCCATTTGAGCAGCTCGACCGCGATGGTGTCGGTGGCTTGATGGAGATCGCAGTCGGCAAGGCACGCCCAGTCCGCCCAGACATTCAGCTCGGCATTTGCGGTGAGCATGGTGGTAACCCATCAAGCATTGCATTCTGCAACAAGCTTGGTCTCACCTATGTCAGCTGCTCACCATTCCGCGTCCCAGTGGCAAGACTTTCTGCCGCACTCGCAGCAATTGGTGAATTGAAGTAATAATTTATAAAATAAAAAGCAGGCATTCAGCCTGCTTTTTATTTTTTGAGAAAATTCCTAGCAAAAAAGGCAAGTGAAAGATTAAATCATTCACTTGCCTTATGTTTTTATTGTATGATTTTAGAGTGTGGATTAATAATCCATGCCACCCATTCCGCCCATGCCAGCCATGTCTGGTGTGGCGTCTTTCTTTTCTGGTTTGTCTGCCACAACTGCATCTGTTGTGAGAATCATGGCAGAAATTGAAGCTGCATTTTGCAAAGCACTTCTTGTAACCTTCACTGGGTCAATGATGCCTGTTGCTACCATGTCAACATATTCGCCAGTTGTTGCATCAAGCCCTTGACCTGCGTGCAATGTCTTGACCTTTTCAATGATGACATCACCCTGCAAACCACTGTTCTGTGCAATGAGGTAAAGTGGCTCGGTGAGAGCTTTGCGGACGATCAAGGCACCTGTCTTGACATCGCCGTCGAGTGATTTGATTTTTTCGTCAAGTGCTGGGAGGCAGGAGACGAGTGCAACGCCACCGCCTGCTACGATGCCTTCCTCAACTGCTGCACGAGTTGAATTGAGTGCATCTTCAATGCGAAGTTTGAGTTCCTTCTGCTCTGTTTCTGTCGCTGCACCGACCTTGATAACTGCGACACCGCCAGCGAGTTTTGCAAGACGCTCACGGAGCTTTTCCTTGTCATAGTCGCTTGTGGAGTCTTCAATTTCTTTTTTGATCTGGGCTATTCTGTCAGCGATATTTGCCTTTTCGCCAGCACCTTCGACGATTGTTGTGTCGTCCTTTGTAACCTTGATTTTCTTTGCGTAGCCAAGGTCTTCCACGCTAGCGGACTCGAGTTTTCTGCCGACTTCTTCGGAAATGACTGTGGCACCTGTGAGGATTGCGATATCCTGTAACATGGCTTTTCTTCTGTCGCCAAAGCCTGGGGCCTTCACTGCCACAACTTGGAGTGTGCTACGGAGTTTGTTGACCACCAAGGTTGCGAGAGCCTCGCCCTCGATGTCCTCTGCGATTATGAGGAGTGGCTTTGAAATCTGCATTGACTTTTCAAGAACAGGAATCAAATCTTTTATTGCAGAAATCTTTGAATCAACTATCAAAACACCTGCATTGTCTAAGACTGCTTCCATCTTGTCTGCATTTGTGATGAAGTATGGTGAGAGGTAGCCTCTGTCAAACTGCATGCCCTCGACTGTTTCTAGTGTTGTGCCGAGGCTCTTTGAATCTTCAACTGTGATTACGCCCTCTTCGCCGACCTTTTCCATTGCTTCTGCGAGAAGTTCGCCAACCTTTGGATTGTTTGCAGAGATGGAGGCAACCTGTGCAATCATCTTGTGCTCCTTGACAGGAGCAGAGAGTTTCTTGAGCTCTGCAACGACCGTCGCTGTTGCTGCTTCCATACCTTGGCGGACGAGCATACCGTTTGCTCCTGCTGCAACATTTTTGATGCCCTCACGGGTCATAGCGCGAGCCAGGACTGTTGCTGTTGTCGTGCCGTCGCCAGCGATGTCGTTTGTCTTTTGTGCAACTTCCTTTATGAGTTGTGCTCCCATATTTTCAAATGGGCATTCGAGCTCTATTTCCTTTGCAATGGTCACGCCGTCGTTTGTGATGGTTGGTGAGCCAAATTTCTTTTCAAGGACAACATTTCTGCCCTTTGGTCCGAGTGTGATGCCAACTGTGTCTGCAACCTTATTGATGCCACGCTCCATTGCCTTTCTTGCGTCTTCTTTGAATAGCAAAATCTTTGATGACATGATGAACCCCTCCTATTACTTCTCAATTACGGCCAAGACATCTCTCTCGCCAATGACGAGGTAAGTCTCTCCGTCTAGTTTGACTTCTGTTCCACTATATTTGCTGAATATAACCATATCCCCAACCTTCACTTCCATTGGGATTCTCTTGCCGTCGTCTGCGAGTTTGCCAACGCCGACTGCGATGACCTTGCCCTCGACTGGCTTTTCTTTTGCTGTGTCTGGCAGGACAAGCCCGCCCTTTGTCATTTCTTCACTTTCACTTGCCTTGATGACAAGACGATCTGCTAATGGTTTTAACTGCATTTTCATTACCTCCAAAAATTTGTTAATGTAATTAGCACTCGCATCTTGAGAGTGCTAACCCAAAGCGTGGATATTTTATCACTATTTTTTATTATTTCAAGCCCTTTATTGCAAAAAAGACAAAAAAGGTCAAAAAAATCTAAGATTGCAAAAATAAAAATACACCCCATAACGATGAGAAGGATTTCATCGCTATGGGGCAGATGTTTTTGTTATTTTTTGTTCTTGAACTTTGTGACAAACACCTTCGTTATGAGGTCAGCTGAGAGAATCAAGAGCAGGATAACAATTGAAAGTCTGATCGCAGGCCACATGATCTCACCAGTTGCAAGCAATTTGTGGTTAAAAATTGCAGATTGAATCAATGAATAAATTGTAGCAATCAAGAGGAACGCCATAGGGATATATATCATGCGAGTATTTTTATGTGAGTGATCAAGCCAAGAGGCAATCCCGAGTAGCGCTAGCGAAGCTAGGAGTTGGTTTGTCGCTCCGAACAGTGGCCAGATGTGTTCGTAACCCTTGTAACCGAGAGACATTCCCAGCCCAACAGTAACAAAGGTTGCAAGGTAAGGGTTAACTAATATTTTCTTGAAGCCACGCACATCATTTGCTGTTTCGCCTGCTGAGAGCCAAAATTCCTGGAACATATAGCGTGCAATGCGTGTTGAAGTGTCAAGGCTCGTGAGGCAGAACACCGAAACAGCAAGCACAAAAAATGTATAGATCATATGCTCAATTGTCGCAGAAAATCCAAAACAATCCTTCACTATGTTTGAAAGCCCAGTGGCAAATATAATAACAGGTGTAGCCACTTTTGTGGAGGCAGTGACACTCTTCCACACATAGGCAATGGCGCAGAGTGAAATTATCGCCAAGAATGATTCAATCAACATGCTTCCATAGCCTATGGGGAGTGCCTGGGCTTCCTTGTCCAATTGCTTTGATGTTGTTCCAGAGGAGACTGTGGCGTGGAAGCCGGAAACTGCACCGCATGCAATTGTTATAAAAAGTGCTGGGAAGAGGCTTCCGAGGTTCGTGTATCTTGCTACAAAGGCACTGTCTGTTATTGCAGGCATTGGAGTGGATGGGTGCAAGCCGAAAATCCCAATGACGGAGATAATGATCATTGCATAGAGCAAGAATGATGACAAATAGTCGCGTGGTTGGAGCAAAATCCAAACAGGAGCAATGGAAGCGACTGCAATATAAATGCCCACAATGGTAAGCCACGTTGTGGAGGAAAGGTAAATTGGGTGGAAGGAAAGGGAATAATACATCAAAAGCAAGAGTGCGACAAGCGAGAAAAATGTAGTGATTCCAAGTGGCATTTTGTGTTTGTAGACCAAATTGCCAAACACTATTGCTATGGCGATAAACCACAAGGATATCATAGCAGTGATGGCGTTCGCTTCCGTCACGGCACTATGAATAACTTGCCCGTTTGGTGCAATGTCAGCAGCAAATGTGTTTGCAACAATAGCGGAGAAGGCTGCAATGAGTAAAAGCAGCGTAAGGTATGCAAATGCGATAAATAATTTTTTTGCAACGGAGCCTACTGATGTTTCTATTACAGAAGCGATGGAACAACCGCGATTTTTCACAGAAGCGAAAAGCGAGCCGAAATCGTGAACTCCACCGACGAAAATTCCGCCAATGAGTATCCAAAGAACAACGGGCAACCAGCCGAAGAACGCAGCCAGGATCGGTCCGTTGATTGGCCCAGCCCCAGCAATTGAGGAAAAGTGGTGCCCCAAGAGAATCGGTGCCTTCGCTGGGACATAGTCAACATCGTCAAACTGAGCGTGGGCAGGTGTTGGGTCTGCCTTGTCAGTCAAATTGACCCCCCATTGTTTTGCAAGGTAACGCCCATAGGTCAGATAGGCAACAAGCAAAACGATAAAACTAACTCCGAGTAATACGCCTAGGTTCATAATTGTTTCCTCCTAATTTAAGTTGTTTGTTTGGTTTTGATATATTCTTACTGTGTCACGGCTTCAGCACCTTGACAAAAACGGCAAAAATGTATATACTCACCGTCACCGAGCGATTTTCGGCCCTATGCGGCGCAACTCTCCGAACCTGGTCAGGTCCTGACGGAAGCAGCCATAAGGTGTTGTTTGTGGGTGCCATAGGTTAGTCGAGGTTGCTCGGTCTATTTGAAATTTATGCCCTAGTAGTGCAAGACTGCTAGGGCTTTTTTGTTAGAATTTTGGAAGTGTATCGATGGAAGCGGCCAGTTCCTCGTCGCTTGGGATATAGTCGCCCATCTTGCCGTCGTGGAATTTCTCATAGGCAAACATATCAAAGTAGCCTGTTCCAGTGAGGCCAAAGAGGATTGTTTTTTCTTCGCCAGTCTCCTTGCAACGGAGTGCTTCGTCTATCGCAGCCTTGATAGCGTGCGAACTTTCTGGCGCCGGGAGTGTGCCTTCAATGCGGGCAAAATATTCTGCTGCTTGGAACACTTCTGTCTGCTTCACAGAAGTGGCTTCAAGCAGTCCGTCGGCACGAAGTTGCGAAAGGATTGGGTTCATGCCATGGTAGCGGAGCCCACCTGCGTGGGTTGCAGCAGGGATAAATCCGCTGCCGAGGGTGTACATCTTTGCGAGTGGGCAGACGTGCCCCGTGTCGCAGAAGTCATAGGCATATTTTCCCCTTGTGAGTGACGGGCAGGAAGCAGGCTCAACTGCCACAAAGCGACAGTTGCTCTTGCCCTGAATTTTGTCCTTCATAAATGGTGCGATGAGCCCACCGAGGTTTGAGCCACCGCCGGCACAACCAATGATGACGTCTGGCGTGATGCCATATTGATCCATTGCAATTTTCGTTTCAAGTCCAATTACAGTTTGGTGGAGCATAACTTGGTTCAGCACACTGCCCAAGACATAGCGATAGCCTTCTGTTGCCTGTGCCACCTCGACAGCTTCCGAGATTGCACAGCCCAAACTTCCGCCAGTTCCCGGGTGTTCTGCGAGAATTTTCTTTCCGACTGCTGTGTCCATTGATGGAGATGGCGTGACGCTCGCTCCATAGACACGCATCACTTCACGGCGAAAGGGCTTTTGCTCGTATGACACCTTAACCATATACACCTTGCAGTCAAGCCCAAGGTATGCTGACGCCATGGCAAGTGCTGTGCCCCATTGGCCAGCGCCTGTCTCTGTCGTGACGCCCTTCAAGCCCTGCTTCTTTGCGTAGTAGGCTTGAGCGATGGCGGAGTTTAATTTGTGAGAGCCACTTGTGTTGTTGCCCTCGAATTTGTAGTAAATTTTCGCAGGGGTTTGGAGCCTCTGTTCCAAATTGTAGGCGCGCACGAGCGGGGAAGGGCGATACATTTTGTAGAAGTTCTGAATCTCCTGTGGGATTTCAAAATATGGCGTTGTTTCGTCCAATTCCTGTGCAATCAGCTCGTCGCAAAAGACAGGCTTCAAGTCCTCCGCAGTGGCAGGCTTCAATGTTGCGGGGTTCAAGAGAGGTGCTGGCTTATTCACCATGTCAGCTCTCAGGTTATACCAGTATTTTGGCATATCCTTTTCTTCAATGTAGATTTTGTAAGGGACTTTTGTTTCCATTGTTACCTCCTCGAAAAGGCAAAAAAAGGCTTTGCCATAATAATATGACAAAGCGTGTGAATTTACTTTGTATTATCTGGCTTGGCTTTCTAATCTTTTCATCACTAAACTAATCTAAATTTCGCTGGCATCGCCAACAAAATGTATTGTAGCAAATAAATTGTGCTTGTCAAGGTTTTGACCGTCAGCCAAGTTCCATGAGTTTGGCATATAGTTCATCAATTTGCTTTGAGATTTCGTCTAATTCGTCCTGCACTTCCTTTGACCTTTGCATGTCGCTAAAGACTTCTGGCGTGCATTGGCTTTGCGTGAGGGTTTCTTGCCTCGCTTCAAGGAGCGAGATCTCTTCTTCTAGTTTGCCAAGTTGACGGTTCTTTTTTGCTTCAGCCTGGGCGTGCCTTTTGTATTCCTCGTGTTCGCGGATTCTTTCTTCCTTCGTTTGTGAGGTTGAAGATTTTTTCTCGTTTGTAACCTGCGATTGTGAGGCGAGTTTTTCCTTTCTCCTTTCCACGAAATAACTGTAATTTCCGTGGTAGTCGTAGAAAATGCCGTCACGGATTTCAAAGACCCTGTTTGACAGAGCATCGAGAAATTCCCTGTCGTGCGAAACAATGATGATCGTGCCGTCATATTCAAGCAGTGCTTGGCAGAAGAGTTCTTTTGTTTGGCTGTCAAGGTGGTTTGTCGGTTCGTCTAGCACAAGAAAGTTGGATGGCGAGAGGAGCATCTTGAGCATTGCTAAGCGACTTTTCTCCCCACCGGAGAGGACACGCACTGGCTTTTCTATCGCTTCACCGGAGAAGAGGAATGCGCCGAGCAAATTTCGCTTTTCCTGCGGGGAGAGGAGCGAGGCAGTGTTACACACCTCTTGCCAAATTGTGTGGTCATAGTCCAAATTTTGTGCGGATTCTTGCGAAAAATATGCCATGCGAACATTGTGCCCGAGGCTGACAGTCCCGCCCGTTGGTGGCAGGATGCCCTCGAGCAGTCGGAGGAGTGTGGATTTGCCGGCTCCGTTGACCCCGACAAGGGCAATCTTTTCTCCACGCTCGATTTCAAACGACACATTGCGAAAAATTTGATTTTGCCCGAAACTTTTTGTAAGGTTGCTCGCCTTGGCCACGACCCTGCCACTTGCTTCGCATTTTGGGAAGACAAGTTTCACAGTCCTTTCCTTTGGGGTTTCCTCGCCTATTACAATTTTGTCCAGTTGTTTCAGGCGGCTTTGCACCATCTTTGCCTTTGTTGCTTTGTAGCGGAAGCGGTCTGCGAGAGCCATGATTTCCTCACGCTTTTTTATGTTTGCTTCCCTCTCGCTCATTGCGGATTCAAGCCTTGCAATGCGGTCAATCAAATATTGTTCATATCCGCTGGAATAAATTTCAAGTTTTGCGTTATTAATTTCAAAAATTTTCTTTGCGATTTTGTCAAGAAAGTGCCTGTCGTGGGAAACAAAAATTATGATCCCAGTGTAACCTGTGAGGTAATCTTCCAGCCATTCCATGCTCTCTGTGTCGAGGTGGTTTGTTGGTTCGTCAAGGAGCAGAACATATGGCCTTTGGGTCAGGAGCCCTGCCAAGGCAATTCTCATTTTCCAGCCACCAGAGAAGGTCGCAGTGTCCTTCGTTGCATCCTCGTGCTTGAAGCCAAGGCCGTGCAGGATTTTCCGTGCTGTTACATCAAAGTCATAGCCGCCCATCGCGGAGAATTCTGCCTGCAACCTTTCGTATCTTGCCAAGAGTTTTTCTGTTTGCCCGTCAGATGAGTTTGCCAGTGCCAGCTCGCAGGATTCGAGCTCCTGCTTTTTTTCTGCCACGCCGGCTGACTCTGCCAAGAAATTTATCAAGGGCATTGAGGGGATTTCTGCCAAGTCTTGGGGGAGAAAGCCGATTTTGTGTTCACGGTTTGAGCCAGAAATTTTTACAGTGCCATCGTAGTCAATTTGCCCCATGATGGCACGCAAAAATGTAGTTTTGCCAGCGCCGTTGGCTCCAACGAGCCCGATGGCGCTTTTGTCGTTGATTTGGCAGGAAATATTATTCAGCACACAATGTTCCTTGAAGGAAACACTCAAATTTTTGATTTCTATCATTATATATGCTCCGAGAAATTATTGCGAAAATTATAGCACAAAAAACGCCAGTAACGCTTGCTATGAAATCCAAATTGCATATAATACGACCATGAGGATTGTAACAATGTTTGACAAAACATACAAAACGAACATAATGGTGGCAAAAATTGCAGTGAGCGACCTCTTGAAGCCTGCATATTACAAGGCAAAGGAAGTCCGCACTGCCTGCTCATTGTGCCCATATCATGGCAAAAGTTGGTCTTGCCCGCCGTCCTCTCCTGTCGCTAGTGATCTCCTCTTTGGCAAGGAGAGTGGCTTCCTGGTTGCTGTGCAGGTTTTGTATGAGCCATATTTGGTTGAAGCTTCAAGGAAACTGACGGTGGAGCAAAGGGACATTTTGCGAGAGGCGACATATGGCAAGGTCAAGCAAATTTTGAACTCCACATGCCGAGAGCTAGAAGCGGAATTTGACGGTGGTGTCTCTGTTTCTGCCGGTGTTTGCAAAAATTGCGACATCTGTGCCAAGCTTGACGGGCTCCCTTGCCGTTTCCCGCAAAGGATGCGATATTCCTTTTCCGGGCTCGGCATTGACATTGTGAAACTTGTTGGTGACACCTTTGGGCTAGACATCCTTTGGAGCAAAAATTCTTTCCCAGACTATGAAGTTTTGGTTTCTGGGATATTTTATTAAATTCGTGAAATTTTGAGAAATGGAGGAACATTTGTGTTTAGATTCAACAAAAAATTAAACATCTGGGTGAAGGAAGATGAAAACACAGCCTTGTCTGCATCGCAGCAGGGCAAGATGTCTCCTTTGAGTGAAATCATAAATCCGCCCGACAGCGACATAAAAATTTTTGGCCATCAGCACCCTGACCTTGACTCAATATCCTGCTCCATGGCTCTTGCCTATCTCTTGAACAGTCAGGGCATGAGCGTTACAGCCTGCAGGCTCGGCAAGTATAACGCAGAGACGGAATTTGCCATGAATCATTTTGGCATTGAGCAGGATTTGCAGTATATTGAGGGCTTGTCCGATGGCGACAAGGTCATCCTTGTTGACCATAACGAAGCGTCTCAAAGTGCAGTGAATATAGAAAACGCAGAGGTCGTGATGCTCGTTGACCACCATGGCATAAACAATTTCAGCAATGCGAACCCGATCGACTTCACAACGCGGCCTTGGGGCTGTGCCTCGACGATAATCTACAAAATGTTAAAGGAGTCTGGCGCGAAGCCTCGCAGGGACATTTGGGGAATGTTGCTTTCGGCTATAATTTCTGACACACTGCTTCTCCGTAGCCCAACGACGACGGAGGAAGACAAGACGGCTGCAAAAGAGCTCGCCACCGCCCTTGGTGAAGACCTTGAGAAATATGGCATAGCGCTCCTTGCTTCTGGCGCAGACACGAGGGAAATGTCAGCACGCGACATCCTGCTCAGTGATTCCAAACTCTACACGATGGGCAAGCTTCGCATCCGCATCTCTGCCACGAGTTTTGTCAAGCACGATTCTGTCCTTGACAGGCGGAGCGAAATGGAAGAGGAAATGTTTGAGCTGATTTCCCTTGAGAACCTAGACCTTTTCATCGTGATGATAACAGACATAATAAATTGTGACTCTGACCTGCTTGTCCTTGGCAACAGGAGAGATGTTGTTTGTAGGGCATTTGGCATAATGTTGCAGAACAACACTGCCTTTGTGAAGGGGCTTGTCTCCCGAAAGAAGCAAGTTGTCCCTGTCCTCACAAAGATATTGAAATCATAAGGAGATAATGATGAGCGAAACAAAACATATTTTCCCAAACGAGAGAATGAAGCGTGTCAAGATGAGCGGTGGCATCCGTGAGATCCTGAGCAAGGCGGAGCAGATGGAGCGAGACGGCAGGTCTATAATCCATATGGAAATTGGCAGGCCAGATTTTGACTCCCCCCAGTGTGCAAAGGAGCGTGTCCTCTTTGCCTTGAAGAGTGGCCAAGTGCACTACACGGACATGGCAGGCACGCTAGAATTGCGCGAAGAGATAGCGAAAAAATATTGCCGTGAAAATGGCATGAAGGTTGACCCGACAAAAAATGTCGTTGTGACAGCAGGTGGAGCAATGGAAGCCCTCACGGCGACGATGCTCACACTCTGCAACCCGGGAGATGAGGTTATCGTCCCTGTGCCATACTTCTCTGCATACTCCGATGTCCTTGCCATTTGTGGCTTGAACATCGTGCCAGTGGCACCAAAGGAAAATTCGCTTGAGCCTTCCGCTGATAACATTGAGCGAGCGATAACGGCTCGGACGGCAGCAATTTTGATCAACACGCCAAACAACCCAAGCGGCACAGTCTTCTCACGCGATTGTTTGGAGGAAATTGCCCGTGTTGCAATAGAGCATGACATCTGGGTTGTATCAGACGAGTGCTATGAAAAGTTCCTCTATGACGGCGAGCACATAAGCATTGCAAGCTTGCCAGAGATGGAAAACAGAACTGTAACGGTCGCCTCTGCTTCCAAAACTTGGTCAATGACAGGTTGGCGTGTGGGGTGGATAATCGCTCCGGAGCAGATGAGGCCATTTGTAAACAAGTGCCACCAGAACCTCGTGACCTGTGCGAACGCCTTTGCGCAGGCAGGAGTGGCAGAAGCCTTCCGCAGTGCGGACGGTGATGTGAAGAATATGGTGGCAGAATACAGGCGCCGTCGTGACATGGTGATGAGCTACATCCGTGACACAAAGGGGCTTGCCCTTGACACACCACAGGGAGCGTTTTACGCCTTCCCAGCAGTGGAGAAAGTCAAGGATGGAAGCTTGACAGGCTTTGAATTTTGTGGCAGGTTGCTGGAAGAAGCTGGTGTTTCCGCTGTGCCGGGTGATGTCTTTGGCATGCCAGGGCACATCCGCCTTGCATACTGCAGGGAATATGAATATATTGAAGAGGGCATGAAACGAATTAAAAAATTCGTTGAGAGTTTGTAAAATTTCATTTGAATATTAAAAAATGGGCCTTGAAAATTTTAAAATTTTTGAGCCCATTTTTTTTGTATATACGCTTGCTATTACAAAATTTTTTATAGTTTTAACTCGTTAACTATAATTAACAAACCAATCCGAATTCATGCAAAAAAATGTTAATGTGTTGCAATATTTTTTTTATTCATCTTGAGTCGAGCTTGCCGCTAGGCATCTAATCCGTGCCGAAGGCACACCACGTCTTGAGTCTTGAGTCTCCGAGTCTTGGGACTTTTTTATCATTTGTTCTTGACAAACGAAAAACTTTTTGGCATAATCTCTTCAGTAAATAAAGTGAAGGAG
>R06__coassemble_465_pt1 | contig 14833 bp, 14 predicted proteins | sample R06__metabat2_low_PE_002 | metagenome-assembled genome bin R06
AAGACGCCACACACTTCCTGCACATTTTGGATTCTCTTCAAGACGTTTATCGGGTAGCAATCCTTTATAACGAGGATAAAGGTGTGCCCGGCACGGATTTGCTTTGCGTTCTCCACTGCGCAATTGACGAGCTCCGTATCGTTTCCATCAAAGCGGATGAGGGAATCGCCAGAAGCCTCGCTGAAAGCCACGCCAAACTTCACGCAGGGGGACGAGGTGATCATTGCCTCATAGACATCCTCAACCGTCTTGATGAAGTGGCTCTGCCCGACGATGACGTTTGCATCAGACGGGATTTTTACATTTACTATATCAAATTTCAGTTCCATTTTTTATCCTTCCTAATTTTAAGTAAAATAAAAAGGCGACAACAAGTGTCGCCTGATAGTTGCAAGAACTATTTCTTCAACTGTGCAATGACATCGTTTGTGATGTCTGTGCCGCCGTAGAATGTTGCTTCCTTCTCAAGAACAACTGTGAGCTTCTTTGCATCTGCAACCTTTTTGATTGCTGCATCGATCTCTTTGAGGAGAGGCTCAATGAGCTTCTGCTCTTCCTGTGCAAGCTCGCCACGCTTCTTGTTGAAGATCTGCTGCTTTGCCTGATCGTTCTTTTCCTTCTCGATGGCTGTGCGTGCTTCCTTCTCCTTCTGGTCGGAGATCTTCTTCAACTGTGCCTGCACCTGCTTGAACTTTGGGTGCTGGAGGAGAAGCTGCTGTGAGCTGATTGTGCCGATTGTGTCAGCTGCCATTGCGAAAGCTGCAAAACCAAAGACGAGTGTTGCTGAAAGAACTGCTACTGCTAAGAACTTTTTCATTTTGTGTAACTCCTTTACGCATATGAATTTTTGATAGCGGTATTATACATTTTTTTTCCCTTTTGTCTAGTGGAAAAACCTCATTTTGCAAAATTTTTATCTCATTTTCCTATCTTTTTCCTAGGAATATAAATTTTGCTTGCAAAAGGTTTATTTAATTTGTATAATTCAGCGGTTAAATTATTTTTTAATATTTTTATCGGAGAAGGTCTATGGATTTTTCAAAGAATTTGGCAGAATTAGAAGAAATATTAGCATCGCTCGAGGACGAGGCGCGTCCTTTGGAAGAGACACTCGCACTATACGAAAGGGGAGTCGTTCTCTTCAAGGAGTGCTTCACCTTCATTGAAGGAGCAGAAAAGAAGATTCAAGTCTTGAGCGAGGAAGAATTAACCGACCTAGGGGGAGTGGACGATGGCAAGTAACGTGACAGTGAGCGAAACCTTTGCTAACTATGCGCAAATTTTCAATAAATACCTGGATGAGTCACGCACGGCACGGGCGAAATCTGTGCCAAACGGGCTCTTTGAAGCGATGGAATATTCCCTCTCCGCTGGGGGAAAGAGGCTCCGCCCTGTGCTTTGCATGGCGAGCGCTGCCTCCTGTGGGCTTGACCCAACGAGAGTCTTGCCAATGGCACTGGGGCTTGAAATGTTCCACACAGCGAGCCTCATCCACGACGACATGCCCTGCATGGATAACGACGATTTGAGGCGTGGCAAACCATCATGCCATGCGAAATTTGGCGAGACAATGGCACTCCTTGCAGGTGATTCCCTCATTGTTGAAGCCTTCAACTGGCCTCTTGGCAACCTGGACCTCCCAAGCCAAAATATACTCAGCGCGATGAAGATTTTCGCTGCGGCAACTGGTGCTTCTGGCGTTTGCGCCGGGCAAGCACTGGACATCTTCAAGGAAGGTGCAGAGGGCGACGAAGGATTTGTCGGCAAAATCGCAGCGAGAAAGACGGGCGACCTGATTTCCGCCGCTGTCACGACTGGTGTGGCACTTGCTGGGGCTGACAGCGAAAAATTTGCCTGCTACGAAGCCTATTCAAGGCAGCTCGGCCTTGCATTCCAAATTGTGGACGATATCCTCGATGTCGTTGGCACAAAGGAAGAACTGGGAAAAACAATCGGCAAGGACGCAGAAGAAGACAAATTGACCCACGTCACGGTCTATGGTCTTGACGTGGCAAGGCAAATGGCAGAGAGCGCCTCTGCAAAGGCAAGGGACATCATCTCAAAATACGAAGCTCCCGATTCATTCTTCTCCCTCTTGCCAGAATATTTGGTTGACAGGACAAGGTAATGTCTCTCCTTGACAATATAAAAGATTACAAAGACCTCGCAAATTTGTCGCAAGATGAACTGGCAAATTTGTCTTCCGATTTGCGAGAAAAAATAATTTCCGTCACACTCAAGAACGGTGGGCACCTTGCTTCCTCCCTGGGGGCAGTGGAACTCACCGTGGCTTTGTTGCGCGTGTTTGACCCAGAGCAGGACAAAATAATTTTTGACGTCGGGCACCAATGCTACGCATACAAGATCTTGACGGGAAGAAAGGAAGCCTTTGACACACTCCGCACAAAGGACGGTATCGCTGGCTTCCCCCGCATGAACGAGAGTAAATTTGACTTCTTCACAGTGGGGCATTCAAGCACCTCCATTTCCGCTGCGCTCGGCTATGCAATTGCCCGTGACATAAAAAAGCAAAAGCACGAGGTCGTGGCAGTCGTCGGTGATGGAGCCTTGCTCAATGGCGTTTCCTTTGAAGCACTGAACAACATAGACAATGCAAAGACAAAGGTGATCATTGTCCTGAACGACAACAACATGTCCATTTCTCCCCGTGTCGGTGGCTTTGCAAAGCACCTTGCTGCACTTAGCACGAGCGACTTTTACATGCGCTTCAAGAAATTCGTGAAGGAACATTGCAGGTCAAACGAAAATGGCGAAATCCTTGGCGACAGGTTGAAGAACATCAAACACAGGTTGAAATCCCTCATCACGCCACGGATCACAAACGCATTTGACGAAATTGGCATCTCCTATTGGGGGCCATTTGACGGGCACAATTTGTCCGAGGCGGAAGAGATCTTCCGCATGGCAAGGGAATATGAAGGTCCACTCTTGATACACTTCATGACAAAGAAGGGCAAGGGGCTCACAGCGGCGGAGGAAAATCCGTCCCTCTTCCACGGTGTGTCCGCTTCGAGCACTGTTGAGAGCATCATGCAAGGCAAGGAAGACAAGTCTTGGACAGCAAGCGTGGCAGAGCAAATCACCGCTATGGCGAGCCACGACGAGCGAATCGTGGCACTCACTGCTGCCATGAAGGATTCATTAAAATTAAATGATTTTGAAGAGAAATTCGCCAAGCGCTTTTTTGACGTCGGGATTGCAGAGGAGCATATGTTCACCTTTGCAGCTGGGCTTTCCGCAGCGAATTTACTCCCAGTTGCCTTTATATACTCAACATTTTTGCAGCGAGCGGTTGACGGTGTTATCCACGATATAGCCTTGCAAAATCTGCCGGTCTTGATCATGATAGACAGAGCCGGCTTGGTGGGAGAGGACGGAGAGACGCACCAAGGTGTGTTTGACCTTCCGCTCCTTCTGCCGATTCCAAATTTGGTCGTTGCTTCCCCAAGGGACGGCGCGGATTTAGAGTTAATGCTGGACGATTGGCACAAAGCTCCATGTCCCATGGCGATTCGCTATCCAAGGGCAAATTGCGTGCAGGAAATTGCTCCCCTCGCGCAGGGCGAGAAGGGCAAAAGCGCCAGGAGCGCGGAGATCTTGCAAAGGGGAGAGAAGTGCCTCTTGATTGGCTTTGGCAGCACGGCGGAACTGATGCTCAGCGCTTCTGACGGGTTGCAAAAAATATTTGGCAAACACGCCACTGTGCTTGACCTTCGTTACGCCAAGCCACTTGACACGGAAACCTTGAAGCAGGAAATTTCTCGCCACGAGCTCGTCGTGACAGCGGAGGAATCTTGCCTTGCTGGCGGCGTTGGGGAAAAAATTGCCAAGTTTATGGCGGAAAACAATTTGGAGGCAAAAGTTGTGTCGCTCGGTGTGGCAGACAAATTTGTCCGTCACGCAACGAGAGCCGACCAATGGAACGAAGCTGGGCTGACAGTGGAGCACATTGTTGAAATTTGCCGAGGGCAATACCTTGGGTAATTTGCTCGTTCGGCTTGACAAATATCTCTTTGACAGGCACCTTGCCCCCTCGCGAACCGCGGCACAAGGTTACATTTCGGAAGGCCGTGTCTTTGTCAATGGAATCTTGGCGACAAAGGTCTCAATGCAAATCGCTCCCACTGCGAGCGTGAAGGTGATTCAAAAAGAAAAAGAATGGGTGAGCCGTGGAGCATACAAACTCCTCCGCGCATTTGAAATTTTTCACCTTGATGTGGCAGGCGCTCATGCTCTTGACATTGGAGCTTCCACAGGGGGCTTCACCCAGGTGCTCTTGGAGCACGGGGCAGAAAAAGTTTATTCCGTTGATGTTGGCTATGGTCAACTTGCCTGGTCCCTCAGGAATGACGCGCGTGTCGTTGTGATGGAGCGGACAAACGCAAGGAGCCTCACGCCCGAGAACTTTGAAGAAAGAAAACTTGATGTGATTGTCTCGGACGCTTCATTTATATCTTTGCGACTTCTCCTTCCTGTGGTGCAGGAACTTTTGGCAGAAGATGGCTTTGCCGTCCTGCTTGTCAAGCCTCAATTTGAAGCAGGCAAGGAGCGAGTGGGCAAAGGCGTGGTGAAGGACAAGGCTTTGCACTTGACGATTTTGGAAGAGGTGCGGGATTTTATCGCAAGTGACACAGATTTGTTTTTGAAGGACGCGACCTATTCTCCCATAAAGGGGCCAGAAGGCAACATTGAATTTCTCTTTTTATTAACGAAAAAGCAAGAAGATGCGAGCGAGATTGACCTTGGAATGCTCGTTGACGAGGCACATATAAACGCAAAATAGAGGTACAAGGGCGAATTATGAACAATAATTTCTCTCCTAGAAACAAAAATATTGGACTGCTTTTCAACTGCGACAACAAAAATTGTCTTTCCTTTGCAAGGGATTTGATTTCCTGGGGCAAGGGGAAAGGCTACTGCTTTTTGTTGCTTGAAGAAGAAGCAAAGAAAATCGGCGCTACTGCGACAGACAAGGAACAGTGGAGGAAGAATATTTCCTTTTGCCTTGTGCTAGGCGGAGACGGTGCCATGGTGCGAGCCTCTCACATTGTTTATAGGTACAATATCCCGCTCCTTGGTGTGAACCTCGGGCACCTTGGGTTTCTTGCCTCTTGTGGTGCGTCTGAATGTCAGGCAATGGTGGAAGCGATCTTTGAAGGCAAAGCAATTTGCTTGAAGAGGAGATTATTGCTCGTCAAGGTGCTCCGTGACGGCAAGACTGTGAAAACTTTCCGAGCATTGAATGATGCTGTCATCTCATCTTCCCTCATCTCGCGAATTGGATATTTCATCCTCGAGGTCGGGGGCAAACATTTCGTTGACTTTATGGCAGATGGCATTGTTTGCTCGACTCCGACAGGTTCCACGGCATACAATTTGTCCGCAGGTGGCCCCATCGTGCCGCCACACGCTCCCCTCATGGTGATGACACCAATCTGCGCCCACACGCTTAATGCACGATCGGTGGTTTTGAGCGAGGGAGACAGAGTCTGTGTCACACCGACAATCAAGGGCGGTCGCCATGTGCTGACGCTCGACGGGCAGATTGCATATAACTTGAAGCTAGGCGACAAAATTCAAATTGAATTAGAGCCGAAATACACGATTTCAACCTTCACTTTGCAGGACAAAAACTATTTTGATATAATTCAGGAAAAGCTCGGCTTTGGGAAACGCTAGGAGGAAGAGCAATGCTAGATGAACTAACAATAAAATCCATAGGTGGCATAGGCTCTACTACCCTCGCATTTCACGGCAGGTTTATCGTAATCACTGGCGAAAGTGGTGCAGGAAAAAGTAGCATCGTGCGTGGCATTGAGTTCATCTCTGGCAGAAGAGCCCAGATGAACATCATCAACACAAATGCAGAAATTTGCGAAGCTACCGCTTCCTTCACAAGCAAGCCGATTCCAGGACTGCCTGAAGATTGCCAGCCACAGGAACAAACTCTGATACTATCAAGGAGCTTCTCCCGCTCTGGCAAGGGGCAATGCAGGATTCAAGGGCAAAATGTCCCTCTCACAATGCTTGCCACTGCATGCGCCCAAAATTTGGCAATCCAAAGCCAATTTGCCCAGCTTTCACTCCTTGACCCGCAAAAGCAAATTTCTATTGTTGATGCCTGCGGTGGGGCAGAGCTCCTCGAAACAAAAAACGCCTTGCAAAGGGTTTTTGACGAGGCATTGCAGGCAGAGAAAAGATTAATTCAAATAAAAAAGGAACGTTCCGAGATAGAAACACGATTTGACAAAGCCCCGATGATCTTGAAGGCAGTGAAGAGCATGAGCCTCACTCCAGATTGCCTCGACACTTGGGACAAGGAATATAATTCACTGGAAAAAAGTGGTGACACACGCCAACAGCTTGCATCTATCCTCACAGCCCTCACTGCAAACGAGGGCGGACTCTATCCGAAATTGGAGCGCATCTGCCAAAAGCTATACAATGTGACACAAATCCCTGAAGACAAAAAGTGTTTAGTGGAAAACGCACTGGACAGCCTCGGCAACCTCACAAATTTTGCCTCTGACATTACAAGACAGCAGATGACAGAGAGTGACCTGGAAGATGCAAAGGAAGAACTGGAAAACAAGATGGGCACAGTGCGCAAGCTCCTTCGTGCTGCTGGTGTCACGACTGTGGAAAATCTTATTGAATATGCGAGGGTGGCACAGGAAAAGCTTGCTTGGCTTGCTGCCTCCCGTGAAGAAATAGAAAAGCTCGAAGCCACTCGCCAGAATCTGCGCAGACAAACGGCAGACTATGCAAGAAAACTTCGCGAAATGAGAAAGACAGCTGCAGTCATGTTAGCAGAAAAAGTTAATCACAATTTGGCAGACATGGCAATGGAATATGCGACCTTTGGCATAACGGTGGAAGAGCTCGCGAGCATCCGTGCAAATGGAGCAGAAAATATCGTCTTTACCCTGTCAATCAAGGGTGGAGAGGCTCTCCCTGTGGCGAAAAATGCTTCTGGCGGCGAGCTCTCACGCATTCTGATAGCGCTTCAAGTTTCCTCCAACCCAAGCCTCCTGCCCGACAATATGGTGTTTGACGAAGTCGAAGCAGGGCTCGGAGGCAAGACAGCCTTCCTCGCGGGGCAAAAATTGAAGGAATTATCAGACCTTTGCCCGACGATCCTCATAACTCACGAGGCCTCCATCGCTGCCATGGCAGATCAACACTTTGTCGTCCGCCGAGTTGGTGACGAAACAATTGTGGAAGAGACAGACGGAGCGGAGAGAGAAAAGGAAATTGCAAGAATGTTGGCTGGCGAAGAGTCTAGTGAAGCAATAGAGCATGCAAGACTTTTGCTAGCAAATAATCAAAATTCATAGATAAAGGAAGCAGAATATGAACAAATACTTAGTTATATATGGCAAACCACGCTACTTTGGCATTGTGGCAACAGACACGGAATTGAACAAGGGCGACATCATAGTTTCGCAAACTGTAAGGGGAGAGGAACTCTCCACTGTGATTTGCAAAATGACAGCAGAACAGGAAGAGAATGCAAGGTCACAGTTCAGAAGCCTCGAGCACAGTGAAGGGATGGCAAAGTCGCAAGAGCCTTTTGTGACGGATGTGCAGTATGTCGGTCCAGCCACGCAACTTGACCTGGACGAAGCTGCCTTCCACCGCACGGAAGAGCCAAAGTGGCTCAAGATTGCAAAGGAAATCTTGGCAGAGCAGGAAGGCCTGGAGATGAAGCTCGTTGACATTGAGTGTTTGCGTTGCGAGAAGAAAGTTTATTTTTACTTCGCAGCCGAGGGCAGGGTGGACTTCAGGAATTTTGTAAAGGATCTTGCTCACGAGTTCAAGATGAGGGTGGAACTCCGCCAGCTCAGCACGAGGGACGCTGCAAAGGTTGTCGGTGGTGTTGCACCCTGTGGGCATATTTGTTGCTGCAACCACTGGTTGAATCAATTCTCGCCCGTTTCAATCAAGGTGATAAAGGAACAGAATATATCACTGAATCCAATGAAGATCACAGGGCTTTGTGGCAGGTTAATGTGTTGTATGTGTTTTGAACACAATGCATACCATGAAGCGTGGGAAGGTTTTCCATCCCAAGGTGCAAAGATTAAAATGCCTGACGGCAGGTCTGTTGTCGTGGCAGGAATTGACCTTGTCACAGGGAAGGCTCGTTTCTATGTGCCTGACAGAGGTGAGGTTCTTGTTTCTCGTGAGGAGCTTGAAAGTGTCACAAAGGCAATAGAAACTGGGGCAGAATGGCAAACAGAAGCAGAAAAGGAAAAGATGGAAGCATTGAAGAAAAATTTCACATCCTTTGCTGAAATTGAGCCAATAAAAATATCAAGTGACCTTGGCAGAACTGAAACTAAAAGTAACAATCTTGATAAAGAAAATCAATCCAAGAAACACAAAAAACATAAAAACAAGAAAAAGTCAGACGGCAATTCTGCTACCAATCAAAACACAGAACAGAAGCAAAAGAGGCGTATTGTATTCAGACGAAATAAATAACAGGGAGAATTTTTATGGGTATATTTTCTAAAGTTACAGGAACGTTAAACAGATGGTCTCAGGAATTGACGAATGCCTTTTCCTCCGAGCCAGTTGATGATTTATTTTGGGAAGAATTGGAAGATGAATTGATTTCTGGTGATGTCGGGCTAGACACGACAGAAAAGTTGATTGACCAACTAAAAACTATAATGGCGGAGGATCGAATTGCAACAAGAAAAGGTCTCAAAAATGCCTTTAAAAAATTGCTCTGCGATATGCTAGATTCCGTGCCAAATATGGGAAAGCCCCTTGCACAAGCGACAAGGCCATCAGTTTATATTTTTATCGGGGTCAATGGCAGTGGAAAGACGACGACCTGTGGCAAGCTCGCTCACCAATTGACAGAGAGTGGCAAAAAGGTCATCTTGGCAGCCGCAGACACATATCGTGCTGCTGCAATTGAGCAACTCGAGCAATGGGGAGAACGGTGCAAGGTCAGGGTTGTGGCACAGGAGCAGGGGAGTGACTCTGCTGCTGTTATCTTTGACGCTATTTCTTCCGCCAAGGCGACAAATGCAGATGTTGTGATTGCAGACACAGCTGGCAGACTGCACACCAAGTCTAACCTCATGGAGGAGCTAGGTAAGATTACCCGTGTCCTGACGAGAGAACTCTCGGAAGATGGGGCGGAGGTGCTTATTGTCCTTGATGCTGTCACAGGACAAAATGGATTTGTGCAGGCGGAAACATTTAATAAGATTATGCCGATAACCGGCGTTGTCTTGACGAAATTTGACAACACAGCCAAGGGTGGAATCGTCCTTGCCATTGCGGATAGGCTTCGTCTCCCAATTCGCTATGTGGGGCTCGGAGAAGGCATAGACGACTTGAAGGTCTTTAACGCCAAGGAATTTGTTGACTATCTGCTCGACGCGGAAGAAAGAAAAAGAGAAGAAATTTAATGGATTTTCTCTTGCCAGAGTTTGACAAACTGGAACACCACCCTAGAGAACCACGGGTGAAAAAAATTTTGGCTCTCCTCGTGCCGCGTGACGAGCCCGTGATTTTTGACGAAACGTCAAGGATGCTGGAAGACATCTGGGGCGCTCCAGAGAGGATTAGCCCTCGCATTCCCTTCATCTGGACAAATTATTATGAAGACATTTCGCCAAAACTTGACAGGATTTTCTTTTCATACCCGTCGTTACACTATTTTAGCGACCTTGCAGAATGGAAGAGGCTTACTGTTGAGTTAGAGAAAAAAACTGGCACACCTCGCCGTGTCAACCTTGACCCTGGCACAATAGACGGAGCAAGGCTAGTCCTTGCCTCAACAAAGGGGCAAGCACACAGAGTCTATCTGTCACGGGGAATTTTTTGCGAAGTGACCCTTTGCAGACGAAAAGGGCACTGGGAGAATTTTTTCTACACCTTTCCAGACTTCAAAAGTGGTGCCTATGATGAATTTCTTGAAACAGTTCGAGAGGATTGGAAAAAAGAAATGCAAAAATAATTTTAAAAATAACACTAGCAAAATAGTGTTTGGAGTGTATAATACGCTCGTAATTTGAATAAAAATATGGAGGATTTTCAATGTCAACACCAAACAGAAATTTAGCATTAGAAATGGTTCGTGCGACGGAAGCGGCAGCAATTTCCGCAGCTCGTTGCATGGGGCGTGGAAACAAAAACGAAGTTGATGGCGCTGCTGTTAACGCAATGAGAAGGGTGCTCAATACTGTTCAGATGAACGGTGTCGTTGTTATCGGCGAGGGTGAAAAGGACGAAGCCCCAATGCTCTTCAACGGAGAGAAGCTCGGCTGGGCGGAAGACCCAATGCTCGACATCGCTGTTGACCCAGTGGACGGCACAAGACCAACAGCCGAGGGCAAGCCAAATGCAATCAGTGTCGTTGCCTTTGCAGATCGCGGTTCAATGTTCAACCCAAAGCACATCTTCTATATGAGCAAGATTGCAACAGGACCTCTCGCAGCCCACGCAATAAACATCGAAGCAAGCCCAAGTGACAATGTCAGATCTGTTGCTCGTGCACTACGCAAAGCCACACAGGATGTCACAGTTGCTGTGCTTGACAGACCACGTCACGCAGAATTGATAAAAGAGTTACGCTCCATTGAAGCGAGAATTCTCCTTGTCGCAGATGGCGACGTGGCAGCAGCTCTTGCTACCTGCAAACAGGGAAGTGGAGCAGACCTTATGATGGGTGTCGGTGGTTCACCAGAAGCAGTCATCACTGCCTGTGCAATGAAGTGTATGGGTGGAAACTTGCAGTGCAAACTTTGGCCACGCAATGACGAGGAAGCAGCCAAATGCAAGGAAAACGGGCTTGATTTGGACAGAGTGCTTTACTTGAATGACCTTGTGAGGTCTGAAAATGTCTTCTTTGCTGCTACCGGTGTCACGGACGGCACATGGCTCAATGGTGTGCGTTACGCTGCTGATGGTATCTTGACAGACTCAGTTGTTATGAGATCAAAGAGTGGCACAGTCCGCTATATAAAGGCTGTCCACAATCCATTCAAGGTCAATTACAACGAGTAATAAAATTATAATAGCCTGCGATTTTTCGTAGGCTATTTTTATAATGCAAAATTTGTGTTATAATACCGCGATTATTTGGAAGGGGATGTTTTTATGGCAAAGATAAAAGATGCAAATGCTATCAAGATGACAAGAGAAGGCTATGACAGATTAAAAGAGGAACTGGCAAGCCTCCGTGGCGAGGGCAGAAAATCTGTTGCAGAAAAGCTCGAGGAAGCCCGTGCCTTTGGTGACTTGTCAGAGAATGCTGAATACCATGCAGCAAAGGAAGAACAGGAAAAGTTAGAAAACAGAATCCTTGAACTTGAGACGCAACTTTCAAAGGCAGTTGTTGTTGAGAAAAAAGATATAGACACAAGTTCAGCGAGCATTGGAACTACTGTCACAATTTTTGACAAGGCTAATAGCAAAACCTACACATACACTCTTGTTGCCACAGAAGAAGCAGACATTAGGGAAAATAGAATTTCTATGTCTTGCCCAGTTGGTAAGGCTATAATTGGTCATAAGATTGGTGACACCATAAAAGCTCACACTCCACGAGGCATCAGAACTTTGGAAATTAAAAACATAGAATAATTTGCTTAATAAAAGACGAGAATTAGGAAGTTTTTTTCTAATTCTCGTCTTTTTTGTTAGTTTTTACAAAAAATAACTGTTTTGTGTTAAAAGTCACAAAATAAAAATAGCCAAAATTCAATTTTTGTTGTATTATTCACATATCTACCAAAATAGTAGGAGGATAAAAGTATGAAAAGTTTTTTCATTTCTCTCGTTACCCTGATGTTCCTTGCAGCAGTATATGTTTTTCAAAATACTGCTTTGGTCAATGTGAGGTTTTTCTTTCTTGACTTCACATTCTCTCAGGGGATTTACGAAATCGGCATTTTTGCTCTTGGTGCAGCCCTTATGTGGTTCTTCACAATCTTCTCTTACCTCGAAGTTAGAGCAGGTCACAAGGAAAAATTAGCAGGAAGGATTGCAGAAGTCAGACAACTCGAAAGTGCAAACAAAGTTCTGCTCGACACCTTGAAGCAAAATTCAATTGCAAATCCTTTGGAAGTATCGCAGACAACAGATCAACAATAAATTTGAAGGTCCTTTGTAGTGTTTTCCTATATTAAAAGGGATAAACTAACTATACACAATGTCAGTGACGAAACAATTAATCTGGCAGAGAAACTCTCATCCTCACTTTTTTACGCCAAATTAGTAGAGTTGCGCAATGCTAGTGGCGCCGGAGATTCGTTACAAGTCTCTGAAATAAACGAAGACTTGCTTTTTTATTTGCTTTCAGAATTGTGCCTTGGGGGCGAGACCTCCAAAGCAGCGGATGTCGTTCGCCAAATTCCACCTGGCACAGATGTTGTAGTCTATGGTGACTATGACGTCGATGGAGTGTCTGCCACGAGCATTGCAATAGAGCTCATGAAATCTCGTGGAGCTTCTGTTCGTTTTTACATTCCGCACCGCTTCAAGCAAGGTTACGGCTTCCATGTGGATGTGGCACGTGAAATCGCAAAGCGCGACTGTGGGCTAGTGATAATCGTTGATTGTGGCACGCAGGACAAGGAAGCAATAAGCATAATACAGAATGCAAAAATCCCCGTGATTGTTTTTGATCACCACATTGCGGAAAGCGACATTGCACCTGCTACGGCAATCGTGAATCCTCAAATTGACGGCGATGCCATGGCAAAGAAACTTTGTGCCACGGCAGTTTTATGGTGCTGGATATGGCAAAATGAACTTTTGCCAAGGGAGAAAACACTCGAATTGCTTGAGCTTGCGGCATTGGCAACAGTTGCAGACTGTATGTCTCTTGCCTCTCCATTGAACAAAGCAATTGTTACCCTTGGGACAGAGGCATTGAAATCCACAAGGCGTATTGGGCTTCTGTCACTTATGAATTTGCTTGATATTACACAAAAATTGCTATGCACGGAAGACATTTCAATGAAGATTGTGCCTTGCCTCAATGCAGCTGGCAGGCTTTACTATGCCGATGTGGCAGTTGCTGTGATATGTAGCACGGAGAATGTTGAGCAGTCTGCTTCCACCTTGGTTTCATTAAACTTGAAGAGGCGCGAATTTTCCTCTGCAATACTAGAGCAGGTGAAAAAAAATTCGTTTGATGGCTACAAGTTTGTGCTTGCCGACATAAAATGGCATTGTGGGGTGCTTTCTTCTGTGGCCTCACGCATTTGTGTGGAGAGAAATGCACCAGTGGCCCTTGTTTCCAAGGGAGAAGGGCAGACACTTCGAGGAACGCTTCGCTTGCCACAGGGCGGTGATGCTGTCAGCATCTTGAAGGAGCTCGCTCCATTTTTGCAAAATTGGGGAGGACACAAATTAGCTGCAGGCTTTTCTGTTCTCCCTGAGAATTGGGCTGTGTTGCGTGATATATTGGAAGAGAAACTTGCTTCCTTTGTGCCAAGTGAGGAAAAACTAGATGTCATCTCGTGGAGTCCTTATGACTTTGACATGAACTGTTGGAATGATCTGTCAAAATTTGGCCCCTTTGGCATAGATAATCCTTGTCCGCTATTTTATGTTCCCTTTACAGGTGACGAAAGTATAACAAAATACGGTCATAACGGTAATCATGCCAAAATAGAAAAGTTAGGTGCAACTGTTCTCGCCTTTGGTGCTTCTGCGTCTCATTGCAGAAAACTTAGAGCAGACGGAGCAATCGGATTAATCTACAAGCCTCATCTTAACACTTGGAATGGCAATCAAAAATTACAGTTTACTTTGGAAAAAATGGTAATTGGTTGATGCAAAACGAAGACACAAAAACAAAAGAAGTTAAACCAAATGAAGAAAACTCCGTCAGCGTGAGGACACACCACATAACGGACATCACAAACCTCACAAGTTTTGCAAAGCAGGATGAAGAGATGCAAAACATGATGGAGGATTTTTGGTGCCAAATTCCCCGAGTGCAGCGTATTGTTGCCCTCAGACGTGTCTGGCAAGAATTGTGGAGCAAGGTTTCTGCCTACCTCACAAGAGACGAAATGCAGTTGCTTGGGGACGCCTTTGTCTTTATGGCATTGAAGCACGGTTCGCAGGTGCGGCACTCAGGCGAACCATACTCCATTCACCCCACCTCTGTGGCTGTAATCTTGGCTTCCATCAGGGCAGACATCCAAACTGTCATAGCGGCACTTCTCCATGACATATTGGAAGACACAGATTTCACAGACGAGGAATTCAAGGCGAAATTTGGCGAAACTGTATATAATCTTGTTAACGGTGTCACAAAGCTTGACAAACACCAATTCAACTCAACAGAGGAATACCAGGCAGAAAATTTGCGCAAAATGTTTGTCCTTATGGCAAAGGACTTCCGCGTTATCCTCATAAAGCTTGCAGACAGGCTCCACAACATGAGAACAATCTCCTCTCACCGTCGTGACAAGCAAATTAGAATCTCAAAAGAAACAATGGAAATTTATGCTCCCTTGGCACACAGGATCGGACTTTACCAAATCAAGGGAGAATTGGAAGATATATCATTCAGAATACTCGACCCAGAGGCCTATTATGACACAAAAAGGCGCATAGCTCAAAAGCTTCCAGAAAGAGAAAGTGTCATCAAGGAAGTTATCAGCGTTCTGCAAAAGCGCCTCGACGAAGAGCAGATTGACTGTAGCATTAAAGGCCGTCCAAAGCAACTTTACAGCACCTTTGAAAAGATGCAAAGGAAGAATCTTGCCTTTGACCAAATTTATGACCTCTTGGCTGTCCGTGTGATAGTTGAGACAGTTGCGCAGTG
>R06__coassemble_469_pt1 | contig 14738 bp, 12 predicted proteins | sample R06__metabat2_low_PE_002 | metagenome-assembled genome bin R06
GACCTAGTTTCTATGATCGTGAAGGGCATTTCTCACGGCTGTGCGGAAGAGACAAATGCACTTTTGCAGGAAATTTCGCCACTTGAAGTGATTGAGCAAAAAATAATTCCTGCCCTAGATAAGGTTGGAATTTTATACGAGAAGGGAGACATTTTCCTCCCTGGCTTGATCAAGTCTGCCGAGGTGGCAGGCATTGCCTTTGACATCCTCCGCAAGGCAATGAAGCAGGAGCAAAACGGAGCGGAGTGCGAAGCTCCAAAATTTGTGATAGCGACAGTCAAGGGAGACATCCATGACATCGGCAAAAATATTGTGAAAACAATACTTGAAAATTACAACTTTGATGTGACAGACCTCGGCAAGGATGTGGCAAAGGAAACGATTTCGCAAGCCTTGACGGAAACAGGAAGCAAATTGCTTGGGCTTTCCGCCCTCATGACAACGACTGTCACAAGCATGAAGGAAACAATAGAATTTGTTAGGCTCCACAACAAAGATGTGAAAATTATTGTCGGCGGTGCTGTCTTGACAAAAGATTTGGCAGATTTTGTCGGTGCGGACTCCTTCGCGGCAAACGCACCAGAAACAGTGAAATTGTCACAAAAATTCCTGCGTGACACTAAAAATTAAAAAAAAGTAAGCCTTTGCTTACTGGTTTCTCACAAGAGAGAAACTGGGAAAGCAAAGGCTTTTAAAAATTGTCGCGGAATTTTCTGTGCTGCCAGAGCCATTGTCCTTTTGCTCGGCATATCATCTTTTCGTAGGCTTTGTTGAGGTCGAGAGTCATTTTTTCTATTGCTTCCTGCCGTGGCAAGTCTGGAATTGGGATAATACCATCAGCAAAGAATTTGAATTTGAATGGCGCAATGCGGATGATGTGTGCTGGCACTAGCGGTGCTTTTGTTAAGTATGATAGGGCTGCGGGGCCAGTGATAGTGCCAGTTGGATGACCAAAGAACGGAAGCTTCACTCCTCTTGTTTCGTGTTGGTCAGAAAGGAGTGCAATGCCACCGCCACTCCGCAAATGTTTGGCGAGTTTCAGGACAGGCTCGCCCTTTGAAACTGTTCTGATGCCAGAATTTGCTCTGAGAGTTTCAATGAGTTCCCTCTGGAATTTGCTGTCTGAATGGCGGACGACAGAGAGCAAATTGTAACGGCGAGACACAAAGGCTGCGGCAAGTTCCCAATTGCTCATGTGGACGCTCGCAATGATCAGCCCCTTGCCTTCCTTGTAAATTTTGTCGAGGGAGTCTAGCCCTTCACGCTCTGCAATCATTTCTTCTATCAGATTAGGGTTATGTTGCCAGGACAAAAGTTCAATTCCTGTCCGCACCATATTGTCATAGGATTCGGCAATTGTTGCTTTAACTTCGCCTTTTGGCATATCCGGAAAGCAAAGCTCAATATTTTTTTGTGCCACACTATAGCGAATGTGACTCAATCTTAATATGGCAGAGAAGCTTGCAATGAGCAACTTTGCAAACCAGTTCTGCCTCAATTTTTTTGCAAGTTTGATGCAAAAATCTACAGATTTCATGTTAAGCACCTCGCAAATAATTTTTGATAGTATAGCACAAAAGTCGCTTGTCAAGAAATTTTTGTTATATTTACCTCTGAATACCTACCTTTGGAATTTTCGCTCTTGACAAGGATGGAAAATTGTTGTAACATACGCACCGTTGCCGTTGGGGATTTTTCCCACAGACTGGGGTATGGTGCAACGGCAGCACGCCTGACTCTGGATCAGGTAATCGGGGTTCAAATCCCTGTACCCCAGCCAAATTTGCGGTCCCTTCGTCTAGGGGTCTAGGACTACGGGTTCTCAGCCCGCCAACAGGGGTTCAAATCCCCTAGGGACTGCCATTTTTTTTTGATAGTTTTGACTTCGTTAAGGTAGGTCAGAAACCAGATATGATAGCTTTTCGCCTTGGCGGTGGAAGGCTATTTTTGTTTTTTTACTTTTTTATTGAAAGGACGAGATCTTCAATTGGTTGGTCATTTAGGAAACATCATTGCACTCTTAATCTGTCTTCTATTTTCCATGTTCTTCTCCATGACAGAGACGGCTGTCACTTCTATCAACAAGAGTCGTTTGAAAACATTGGCAGAGGAGCATCTTGGTCAAAGTAATGATCTTAACTGGATCATGAACAATGTGCCATTGGCAGTGAACATCTGCCTCATTGGCAATAACCTTGTTAACATCACATCATCTGCCTTGGCTACAAAAATTGCAATAGAAATACTGCAATCGCCGATTGCTGTGCCCATCGCAGTTGCAATCATGACGGTTCTCATCGTTATCTTTTGCGAAATTTTGCCAAAGAATATTGGCATGTCTTATCAAGAGAAGTGTCTTCTCTTTAACTTGCCCTTGCTCCGCCTTATTGGCTGGATTTTGCAGCCAATTACATGGTTCTTGGGGCTTGTGCTAAATTTAATCAGCAAAATTTGTGGCTTCAAGCTCAGTAACCCAGACGCCTTTGCCACAAGGGAAGAAATTGACTATATCGTGAAGGAATCCAGCGCGGTTGGCGAGCTTGAAGAAAATGAACGTCAGATGATTCACGGTGTCATCGGTTTGGAAGACACGAGAATCTCCGAGGTTATGGAGCCACGCAACGACATGAGCACGATAGAGGTCAGCAAGTCTATTGACGATGCTATCAATATTTTTATTGAGAGCGGACATTCCCGTATTCCTGTATTCAATCAGGACATAGACAACATAGTCGGCATTCTTTATGCGAAGGATTTGCTCAAGCCACTTTCCAGCAAGAAAGATTTCACGATCAAGAGCATCATGCGCCAGGCTCTCTTTGTCCCAGAGACGATGAAGACGGACGAAGCGCTCGACCTTATGAAAAAATCTCGCAAGCACATTGCGATTGTTGTTGACGAATACGGTGGAACGGCTGGGCTTGTGTCCTTGGAAGACCTTATTGAGGAAATCGTGGGCGATATCCAGGATGAATATGATCAAGAAGTGCCAGATATTGCAAAGATTGATGATACTTCCTATCTTGTTCAGGGCTTTGTTAACCTCGAAGACCTCGGTGAGACGCTCAACCACCCATTCAGCGATGACTTCCCAGAGGTTGACACAGTCGCAGGAATGCTGCTTGAGCTCGCTGGAAATTTCCCGAAGGAAGGGCAGGTTCTCCAGACTGGCGAGTGGCAATTGAGGACTCAAAAGGTTGAGAATCACCGCATCGCGCAGGTGCTTGTGACCTTTGTCGGCACTAGCGATGATACGAACTCGGAAGAAAAAAACCACAAGGCGGAAATGAATGAAAAATAATTTCCCCCTTGCAACAAAAGAGGCGAGAATAATTTCTCGCCCTTTTTTTGAAGAAATTTACGAGAGATACACTTTGCGTGAATTTGTCTCTCCTGACCCATTGGATTTTCTCTACCGTTATACGAGCCAAAAGGACATTGAAGCAGTTGCCCTCATCTCCTCTTCCTTTGCCTATGGTAAGGTGAGCCAAATTTTGAAATGCGTGGGGCACATCCTTGATATCCTTGGGCAGAGTCCTGCGGAATATTTGCAAAATGTAGAGAAGGGCGAACTCCTCTCACGATTCAAGGGGTTTGTCTATCGTTTCAATGACGAGCTCGACACAGTGGATTTCCTTTCGGCAATTGGAAAGTTTTTACGCCAAGGCACTCTTGAGGAACTCTTCACTAGCGATTATAATGGCGATATAATCAAGGGGGCGGAGAACTTTGTGCAAAGTTTTTATTCCAACATGGGGCACGGAACTTCACTTTTGCCTCTGCCTTCTCGTGGCAGTGCTTGCAAAAGGCTTTTTCTCTTCCTGCGTTGGATGGTGAGGACTGACAAGGTTGACCTTGGGCTCTGGAAAAAATCTATATCGCCTAGCAATCTCATCGTCCCGCTTGACACCCACGCTTGGAGCATTGCAAGCAACTTGGGGCTTTGCAAGAGGAGCAGTGCAAACCTGCAATCAGCGGTGGAGGTCACAAATTCTTATCGCGACATTTGCGAGGCAGATCCAGCGAAATATGATTTTGCCGTCACTCGCTTTGGCATAAGGGACGAGTTGGAGAAGGCAGATTTGATTGAAAGTTTAAAAAAATGGATGGAGGAAAGAAAAAATGTTTTGTAAAAATTTAATTTCTAAAATTGCGGTGTTTTGCGTAGTTATTTTTGCCAGTTTTGCTTTGACAAACAAGGCTTTTGCCTATCAATTTATGGCTGACTACATTGAAACGGACCACGGGGAAAAAGTTGAGGGCACGCTCTTCAAGGGCGAACACGCAACTCGTTTTGAGGTCAAGTCTGGCAAGAAAAAAAACACCATACAGGTCACTCGTTACGACAAGGGACTTGTATGGGTAATTGATCTTGACAAAAAGACATATCACGAGTCATATGTGCCGAACCTCTCTAACATCTATGGCGAAGCGAGAGAACCAATCATTGTGGCAAATGGAGCGAACTTCACGCGAGATTTAGTCGGTGAGGAGAAGGTTGACTCATATAACATGAGAAAATTTGTTGTCAAATGCACATATAAATTAAAAGACGTTGAAGTCAATGATGTCTATTACGAATGGTATCGCACAGATTTTCCTTTGCCTGTCAAGACATCAAACATGGATGGCACAGTGACAACTGAATACAAAAATATCACATTCAGAAGCCTCGACCCAACATTATTTGAGACGCCAAAGGGCTTCAAAAAGATAACAGAAGAAAACTAGTCAAGCAGTGTAGTAATGGCAATAACGAGCAGGACAATTCCACCAAGAATTTCACCCTTTTTACCAATTCCTGCTCCAATTTTTTTGCCTAGCATTGCTCCAATGTAGGACAAAGCATAGGTGATTGCTCCTGCTGCGATTGAAAGCAGGAGTGGAGTAGAGTGCTTCAATCCTATTGAAAAGCCTACAGCAAAGGCATCAAGACTCGTTGCAACTGCCAAGAGGAAAAGATTGCTCATTTCAAGGGACAGGTTGCACGTCTCCTTTTTACTGAACGCTTCACGCAACATATTTATCGCGACATAGAGGATCAAGGCGGAAGAAACGAACCTTGTGCAGGAGCCGAAAAAGTTACCAACGAAAAGTGCAATCAGTCCGCCAAGCATTGGCATCAGGAATTGAAAGCCGCCGAAGAAGCACCCGAGAGTTGTTGCATTTTTCCTCGTCAAATTTGCGTGGGTCAGCCCCATGCATAGCGAGACGGAAAAGGCGTCCGCTGCGAGTGATGTCCCGATCAAGATATCTTGAATGATTATAAAAAATGTGCTGTGCATAAAAATCACCTACACCATTGTTAATTTGTATGCTATAATACCAGTAAATTGTTATTTTGACAATATTCTTAAAGGAGGTGGCCAAATGGGATTGCCAGCAACAAACGAAAATTATTACAACGTTCCTCATATAGTTGGCTTTGACAACGCTCAGAATGAAGCTATATCCCAGGTTGCCTCTCAGTGTAAGCCAAAGATCCTTGTTGTCTCAGTCGGTGGAGGCGGAGGGAACGCTCTGAATTACATGATTCGCAGTGGCATGAAGGGTTTTGACACAATAGCTATGAACACAGATTCAGCGGATATTGCAAACTCTCTGGCAAGTGAGAAAATTCTTTTGGGAGAAGAACTCACAAGGGGGTTAGGTGCTGGCTCGACACCAGAAGTTGGCAGGCTTGCTGCTCGTGCTTCAAAGGGACAAATCCGCAAGGCGATTGCAGGGCACGACATGGTTTATATTGCAGCCTGTATGGGTGGTGGCACAGGCACAGGTACTGCTCCCGTGGTGGCGAGCGTGGCTCGTGACTTGGGAGTCTTGACAGTCGCCATTGTCACACGCCCCTTCACCTTTGAGGGAAGGAAGAAATCTCGCCTGGCGGAGGAAGGAATAGACAAACTCCGCAAATTTGTGGATGCCCTCATCGTGATAGACAACGACAGGATAATTGCCTCGTCACAAAAGAAAACGACCTTTGCTGACGCCTTGAAGACTTCTGATGCTATCTTGGCTGATGCTGTTGGTGGAGTTTCTGATCTTGTGTCAAATTCAAGTTACATAAATGTTGATTTTGCTGATGTTCGGGCAATTTTGAAAAATTCTGGCGACGCCTTGATGGGAATTGGTACTGCAAGCGGTGACAATTCTTTGCTTCGGGCGACAAGGCAAGCGATGGCGGATATTCTTGATTCCCCTGTGCCCTGTTGGGCAAATGGAGCGATACTCAACATAGTTTGCAGAGAAAAAGCAACGCTTGCCCAAATTGCCGAAGCTTCAGATTTAGTTCAAAATTATTTGCTGGAAGATGCACAATTTCTCTTGGGGCACATTGATAACGTAGAGAGCCTTAACTGCGATGTTAAGGTTACGGTCATCATGTCTGGCATTACTGCTGTTGCAGAATAATACACGAGGTGTTAAAGATGGAAAATGAAAATCAAGATGTAGAGTTTACATATGAAATTGTCAATGCAAAATTGCGTCCCATTGCGGAAAAATTGGTGGAGAAGTTTGACGAGTTGCACCACATTGATGTGGATAAGGTGCTTTTTGTCCTGAACTACAAGAGTGCGAAGAACAAACATCGCATCACTCTTGCTCACACGTCTCGTGTGCCGGAGAAATGGGCACAGCTCCTCTATCAACTTGGCGGATATAATTACAAATTCGTGATTGAAGTCTATGCAAAGACAACAGCAGCATTTGACGAGAGCCAAATGGTCGCACTCCTTTATCGTGAGCTTCGCCGTATTGGCATGAACGGCGAAATATTAACACCAGATGTGCACGACTGGTGGCAGATGCTCATGGGGCTTGGCAGAAAATGGTTCTACCCAGACGTGTCCTGCCCGAACCTCTTGGATGACGAGAACTCTTGGCAAAAACTTATGGGAAGTTACTATAACCCTGAGGAACTTGCTGAACAAGAGGGCGAGTAGAGCAGAAAAAGAAGAAAAACAAGGGGGCGGACAGGAGGTAACTTTTGTCCAACCCCTTGTTTAGTTTGCTTAATTCATTAATATATGCTAGAATTATGCCCTAGCTACAAAACAAAGGAAGTAAGCTTATGACATTAAAAGACCAAACTATTAACGAATTTTTGACAACTCTTTCCTCTTCTTCCCCGACTCCTGGTGGAGGAAGTGTGTCTGCACTCGTCGGAGCGATTTCCTCTGCTCTTGTTTCTATGGTGGCAAGCCTCACTGTGGGCAAGGAAAAGTATAAAGACTCCTGGCACGAGATGGAAATTGCTCTGCAAAAGGCAAAAACTTTGCAAGACAAATTTCTTTCCCTTGCCGAGCGTGATATCGAAGCTTTTAACAATTTCATGACGGCACTCCGCTTGCCAAAGGAAAGTGAAGAGCAAAAGGCATTGCGTGCCGTTGCAATGGAGGAAGCTTCAAAAAATGCATCGCTTGTGCCACTGGAAATCACTGAAGCTTGCATTGAAGTGGCAGAACTCTCACTCCTCACTGCAAAGTTTGGCAACAAGATGGCAGGGACAGACGCCGCTATTGGTGCCTTGCTTGCAGACGCGACTGCACGGTCAGCAAGATACAATGTTCTTGTCAATTTGCCAATGATCAGCGACACAAATTTTGTGGCAACAGCAAAATCTCGGCTTGAAATTGCCTTGAAAAAGACATCAGAAATATCAAACCAAACTGTATCAATCATAGACGAACAATTTATGGAGGCGTAAAAATGGAATATCTCAGTGACATTGAAATTGCCCAAGCGACAAAAATGGAGCCAATCGTCAAGGTGGCAGAGAAGCTTGGCCTTACGGAAGACGACCTTGAACTTTATGGCAAGTATAAAGCAAAGGTTTCGCTTGAACTTTGGGACAAGATTAAGGATCGCAAAAATGGAAAATTGATTTTGGTTACAGCGATCACCCCGACCCCGGCAGGAGAGGGAAAGACGACAACATCTGTTGGCCTCGCACAGGCAATGGCACTCCTTGACAAGAAAGTTTGCCTTGCACTCCGCGAGCCGTCACTTGGCCCTGTCTTTGGCATCAAGGGTGGTGCTGCCGGCGGTGGATATAGCCAAGTCGTCCCAATGGAGGACATCAATGTCCACTTCACAGGCGACTTCCACGCGATAACCAGTGCCCACAATCTCCTCTCCGCAATGCTCGATAACTCAATGCAACAGGGCAACCCCCTCGGCATTGACCCACGCAAGGTTACTTGGAAGCGAGTGCTAGACATGAACGACAGAGCCCTGCGTAGCATCGTCATTGGGCTCGGTGGCAAGACAGACGGAGTGCCACGCCAAGATGGATTTGACATCACTGTTGCTTCGGAAATCATGGCAATCCTTTGCCTCTCAAAAGACATAGACGATTTGAAGGAACGCCTCGGCAACATTATCGTTGCACAAACCTTTGACGACAAGCCCGTGACGGCCAAGGACTTGGAAGCAAACGGAGCAATGGCAATGCTCTTGAAGGATGCGATAAAGCCAAACCTTGTTCAAACATTGGAACATGTCCCTGCCTTTATCCACGGTGGACCATTCGCAAACATTGCCCACGGTTGCAACTCCGTCACTGCGACAAAATACGGTTTGAAGTTGTCCGACTATCTCATCACCGAGGCTGGCTTTGCAGCAGACCTCGGGGCAGAAAAATTCCTTGACATCAAGTGCCGTGTGGCTGACCTTGCACCAGATGCGATTGTTATCGTTGCCACGATCAGGGCTCTCAAGATGCACGGTGGAATGGCAAAGTCAGAACTTGCGCATGTTGATATGGCAGCACTTGAAGCAGGCATTCCAAACCTCGAAAAGCATGTTGAGAATATGCAAAGTTACGGTGTGCCTGTTGTCGTTGCAGTTAATGCCTTCCCAACGGACACAAAGGAAGAGCTTGAATTTATCACAAAGCGCCTTGCTTCAATCGGTGTGCCTGTTGTTGAGTCAGACATCTGGGCACAGGGTGGCAAGGGTGGCATTGACCTTGCAAAGGCTGTTATCGAAGCTTGCGAAAAGCCAGCCAACTTCCATGTCCTTTACGACGAGCAACTCTCACCAAAGCAGAAAATTTTGCAAATAGCACAAAAGATTTATGGTGCGGATGATGTCATCTATACAGAAAAGGCAGAGAAGGATTTGAAGCGTATCCATGACCTCGGCAAGGATGGCTTGCTGATTTGCATGGCAAAGACGCAGGCATCTATTTCTGATGACCCGACGAAACTTGGGCGTCCAACGGGCTTCAAGGTCACAGTGCGTGAGGTTCGCCTTTCTGCAGGGGCTGGATTTATCATCCCTGTGACTGGCACAATCATGACCATGCCCGGGCTTCCCAAACGCCCAGCTGCATGCAACATAGATGTCGACAATAACGGAAAGATAAGCGGACTATTTTAAGCCAGACAAAACAAATGCGGAGCTTGGTATAAAACCAGGCTCCGCATTTTTAATTTTGAAATTAATATATCAAATTGAAGTATAGATAGAGGACATAAACATTGACGATGTCGATCAGGAATGCCGCAACGATGAGGGTTGCAAAGGTAACCTTGTAGTCAGGTTCATAGGTGTTTGAAAGGTTTCCCATTTCCACAAGTGAATTTTCCGTGATGCCAAGCCCGAAGCCGAGGTGCCCGCACATTGCGAGGACTCCTCTGTAATTGCTGCCGAACAACTTGAATGTCACGAAGTAGCACCAAGCGATTGCAAGGGCAACTTGAGCAAGGAAAATGACGAGCAATGGAAGTGACAGCGTCGTGAGGTAGTCAAGGTTGATGCTCATCATTGACAAGGCGAGGAGAATCATGAGGTTAAAATTAGCACAATACCTTAAGATTTTGTGTGAGATGTGAGATTTTGAAGTTTTGTCAAAGCACCAGCGTAGCACAATTGCAAATATCGTTGCAATTAATATTGATGGGATGGCATAGCCGAGAGTAGCGAAGTAATGGCTCAATGTGATTGCAACTCCAGCGATGAAGCAGATTTGGAACAGTGTCATGAGGATGCTTTCCAGTGTAACCTTTGAGTTTTGCTCCTCGAGGAATAGAAATTGGGAAATGTGCTTCTCATTTTGTGTTGTGTTCTGCACTGAATGCAAATTATGCCTCTTTATTACCCTGGCACAAAACTGAGTTCCCATGAGTGACACAACTAATATCCCAAGTGAGCAGAAAGCAATGCCAATCTCCATTACTCCTTTTGTGTCCATGAAGGGCTCAATGGCACTAATAAAAGAGCTGACAGTTCCAATGCCACCCGTGAGGGAGACGCTCCCTGTCATGAAACTCACCAATGGAGATAGCCCGAGCAATTTTCCAAGGAAGAAGGACACAACGTCCTGCAAAAGCAGGAGCCCGACAGCAGAGGCAAGCAGATACGCAATTTCCCTTTTTGCAACCTTGAAGGAGTCTATCGAAATGCCAAAGCCAATTATGGTGAAGAAAATTGTGCTGCTCGGGACAAGGAATGTGAAATCAAATTCAAAATTTATCTTGTCCTTGAGGAGAAGGCGAGCTATAACAAAAATCGCTCCGCCGATAATGACAGGTGGTATGTTTGCACTGGACTCCATGCGGAAATAATCATATACATATATCCCAAGGATATAGAGGAAACACGCGAAGGCAATTGTTTGAATCAGGTCAAATTTGAGTAACAACATAGCTATATTCTCCTAACGCAGAAACGAAACAAAGGATTGAATTATGAGTGCATTTGTTATGTCGATGAAGAATGCACCAACAATGGAGACGACGAAATATGCCCTTGGAGAAGGCAGATTTTGGGAGACAATCGCATCCATATTTGCAATAGCATTTGGTGTCGCTCCAAGTCCGAAGCCACAATGCCCACCAGAGATGACGGCAGCAGCATAATCACTGCCCATCACACGGAATGTGACAAAATAGGCGAAGAGCGCCATCAAGACAACCTGTGAAAGTAGTATGACAAGCATTGGACCTGCAATGCTTGTCAATTGCCAAAGTTCAAGTGACATGAGGGAAAGTGTAAGGAAAATCGCAAGCGAAACATCGCCAAACATTGAAACGACGCGCAAATGTATTTTGTAACGTCTTGCCTTGTCGCTAATAAGGCGGATGAAAATCCCAACAAAAAGTGCATATAAATATGTCGGCAAGTTTATTCCATGTTGCCCCATTATGTGCTCAAAGAAGTAGCCAAAAACCATAGCGAGAGAAAATTGGAAAAATGTCGTGCGTATGACGTTTGGAGTGACAGCCCCGTCATTCAATTCTGTGTCAAGAGTGATGCCGTGATGTGTGGCATCTGTTTCAGAGTTTTTTTCTTTATTAATAAGGTCATAATTTTTTATGAGTTTCCTTGCGAGTGGTCCGCCTAACAATGAGCCGCTGACAAGCCCGAAGGTTGCAGCTGCCATAGCCATTTCCATGCAACCAGTGTAGCCCATATGGGCAAAAATTTTCGCATAGAGTGCACCGGTCCCATGCCCACCAGACATTGTGATGGAGCCAGTGAGGAGCGAGAGGATAGGAGGCATCCCGAGGAAAACTGAAAGTGAAGTTGCCAAAATGTCCTGGAGAAACACGAGGAGTGAGGCAGCCGCGAGGAATGTGAAGACCTGCACGCCACCTTTTTTTAGCATTGTGTAGCTGGCGGAAAGTCCCGTTGCTATGAAAAATGCGATCATCAAGTGCTCTTGCATTGTCATGTCAAACTGAAATGAGATGTAGTTGCGCAGTGCTAATTTTAAGAGAGCAAATATCACACCACCGACAACTGGCGCAGGAATCAGATATTTTGAGAGAAATTTGAAATATTTTTTTAATTGAAGACCCAAACCATAAATTACCATTGCGAATGCAATAGTTTCGAGCAAATTAAATTTTAATATCACTGTCATCGCCTCCTTCAATCTTAGGTATTATACAATAAAAATTCCCTAAATTATCAAAAACACTTGCAATTTGAGCAAAAGTGATTAAAATATTTCATGATAAATGTGGATAAATTCGAAATTTATTTTGATAGGAGAGATACATATGAGTAGTTATTCAGACAGAATTTTAGCAACAAAGGCTTCATTTATCCGTGAAATTTTGAAGGTTACGCAAGACCCAAGCGTTATTTCCTTTGCCGGTGGCTTGCCAAACCCAATTTCTTTCCCACAGGCAGCATTGAAACAGTCTGCCAACAACATCATTGACAAATATGGCGACAAAGTTTTTCAATATTCCACGACTGAAGGCTATTTGCCATTGCGCCAGTGGATCGCTGACCGCTACAACAAATTTCATGGACTTAATATTGAGCCGAAAAACATCTTGATCACAACAGGCTCACAACAGGCGCTTGACCTCTTGGCAAAAGTCTTCCTCAACAAGGGCGACAAGGTTATAGTCGAAGAGCCAGGATACCTCGGTGCAATTCAAACCTTCACAATGTTTGAAGTCGGCTTCATGCCTGTCACCTTGGAAGATGATGGCTTGAACCTTGAAGAATTGGATAATGCCTTGAAAGATTCAAAGGTGAAATTTGCATACACAGTTCCAAATTTCCAAAATCCGACAGGCCTCACATACAGTGCAGAAAAACGCAAACAAATTGCAAAACTCTTCGCTAAATACAATAAGGTTCTTATCGAGGATGACCCATATGGCGATCTTCGCTTCAAGGGAGAGTTCTTGCCCTATGTTGGTGCAGAAATTCCAGAGAATAGCGTGATGCTCGGTTCCTTCTCAAAGACCGTCACACCAGGCATGAGAACAGGCTTCCTCATCACAAAGAACGAGGAACTTATGCACCACCTCGTCACAGCAAAACAGTCTTCTGACCTGCACACAAACATCTTCTGCCAATACATCTTGGCTGACTATTTTGAGCACAATGATTTCGCTTCCCACGTGGAAAAGATCCGTGCATTATACAAGGAGCAATCAAACACAATGCTCGAGGCTATGAAGGAATATTTCCCTGCAGAAGTGAAGTTCACTCAGCCTGAGGGCGGTATGTTCATCTGGGTGACCCTGCCAAAAGGAAAGTCCGCTCTTAACCTCTTTGAAAAGTGCATGGCACAAAAGGTTGCCTTTGTCCCTGGTGATCCCTTCTACACAAACAAGACAAATGTCAACACGCTGAGGCTCAACTATACAAATTCATCCAAAGAAACAATAGTTGATGGCATCAAACGCCTTGCAGAAGCATTGAAGAATCTTTAATTTGACAAACAAAAAAGTGGTTGCAGTTGCTTTATAGCATCTGTAACCACTTTTATTTTGCCCTTGCTAACTTTCCCGTACCATTTGAATGACTGTGTCTTGGTCGCGAACTTCAATGCCACGGCTTCGCAGTTCAGTAAAGACCTTTTCTCTCAAAACTGCTTCTGCGTCCTTCACAAGGAATTTTGTAACATCAAAGAAGTAGGCAATTTCAAATTTCACAGAGTCATTTGCCCCAAAGTCAGCAACCCTGATGAAGTATGGGCGAGACTTTATAACGACACTCTCATCCTTTGCTATCACATCTTCCATTATTGCCTTTATGTTTTCCACTTCCTTTTCCCCTGTTATCCAAAATGCAATTGTGGAGCGCATGAAGTTGTCATGCAATGTGTGATTAAGGACAGAGATGTCGAGGAGTTTTGCGTTTGGAATCACAACGTGCTCACTTGCCAAGGAGCAGGAAAGTATTGTGTTCATCAAGGTGATTTCCTTAACAATTCCTCTTTTGCCTTCGACTGTCAAGATGTCGCCAACGCGGATCCGTTTTTGCACCAGGAGAATTATGCCCGCAATCATATTCCCAAGGACGCGTTGCATACCGATACCAATAGCGATAGCGCCATAGCCACCGATGAAGGCAAAGGCTGTGATAGGAATTTTTAGTTGCCAAAGGATTATAAGGAGAGTGATGAACCAAATTGTTATGCTTGCCAATTTTTGGAGCGAAGCAATGTTTTTGTTAGTATCGCTTGCAAAAAGTTTCTCAATGCGATGAGATGTATGTTTTGATATAAGGTGGCAAATCACAAGAAGAATCGCCGCGATTAAGAGCTTTGCTATTGTGATAGGGTGCTCATCAACAGAAAATAGTTCTGCGGTGAAGAATGATTTTGCCTTTGCAGTGAATATGGCAAAATAAAGAGTTTTCTTGTCCGTCTTATCAACAAGGTCGTTGGATGTTTCAGCAATTATTTGTGTTTGCCCTTCCATTTCTTCGAGTTGAAGTAGGTATTTATCAACCCTATTAAGCATTCTGTTTATTCTGCTACTTATGTTTGCAAGAATGACCTTGTCCTTGGCAGTGAATTTTGATGTGTCGAGTGTGGAAATACCAGACTTCATTGTTTTAAGAGAGCTCATTTGCGCTGTTGCAATTTGGCTTGACTCTTTGATGAAATTTAGTGCAAATTCAGTGTAGGTGTTTAGCTGCTCAGTGTCGCTAAGTGGCAGGACGCCTTTTACTATGTCAAAAAGGTAATACCAATTTCTGAGTAGGTATGACCAATTTTCAGACAGTGATAGGAGAAGTATCGTGTCTGCATCTTCAAATTCGTCTAGCCTTGCTTCGAGCGTTGCCAGAGTTTGCGAGGAGGGGGTTACTTTTTTGTATTCAACCCTTTCGCGCAGGATTCTTGCATATTCTTCCCAACACCAAGTTATGTTCTGTTCTACTTCAGAGTCGAAGTAATCATTTTGGATGATTAACCTTGATGGGCTTTCTAGGCATTTGCCAACAGTCTCTTGAATATCTTCAAATTCTGTATAAAATCC
>R06__coassemble_504_pt1 | contig 14378 bp, 10 predicted proteins | sample R06__metabat2_low_PE_002 | metagenome-assembled genome bin R06
CAACCTGGGTATGCCTTCTTTGATGTGCCAAAGCTCACAGCCCTGTGAACCTTTTGCCCTCTGAAGCCCGTTTGCTTCATCTCTTCCAAGATAGCCTCGCAGTCCACACCGAAAGTTTCCGCTAGCATGATGGAGTCCTCGTTGCAGTGGTCGGACACAATGATTATCCTCGTGTTGTCATAGGCTCCTTCCTTTTTCAGCCTGTCGCAGAGGTTAGCGACGAACCTGAGAGCGTGGAGTTCACTGAAAGCGTGGCTTGGGTCGAGCCCAAATTCTGCCCACTTCTCCGGCTCCATCCCCTCTTCTGGCTCTTCAACTGGGATAGTGCTCTTCGGTGCCAAGCAATAGGGCGGGTGAGTGAGGCAGGAATAAATGAATTTGAAGGTGGGCTTTTTTGAGGTCATTGTCACGAAATCTGCCATAAATTGCATTGCAGCGACTCGTGCACGAGCTGTGTCTTTGCCTGCAATGGCAATGCCCTTCATATTGTCGCACCATTCGCCGTCGTCATAAAACTTCGCACGGAATGTGTGGGGCATCACGCAAAAGGCAGAGAGGGTTGTGAAGCAACTCGTCAAGGCGCTTGAGCTCGCCTCGCTTCGCCCCTCTTGACCCATGACGCGTTTCCAATAGGGGACATAATCACCATCAAGATCTGTGTGGAGCAGCGTTAAGGCGCTAGCCACCTTCAAGTTGCGTTTTCTTTGCTCGACGCTGCTGTATGGCAAGCCGACGAGTGCCACATTGTAGCCAGCCTCGCCAAAGGAATTTGCCAAGAGGTAATAGGCTCTGTTCACCTTTGTGTAGAGATCTTCGTCCGAGCCCATCTCGTCTATCTTTTGTGGTGTGAAGGCGTTTCCGCCATAGACAGCAGGAGTGCTGATGTAGGTGCTTTCGCCAGCAGAAATTGTGTCTGGATACCACACAAAACCGTCGAGGCGGCTCTTCAAACTCGGCTCAATTTCCATAAGTTGGTTGATGTCGCCCCCTGTGAACTGGTCAAACAAAATGACTATCACATTTTTTTCGCTCTTGCTGAGCTCCCAAAGTTGCTTGTGGTATGGTGGGAGCAGGTCTTCCTTTGACCTTGCCTGTTGCAAATTATTTTTCTCTTCGTTCACATTTGGCAAGGTGCAAACATAGGAAGCATAGCCAAAGGAAAAGATGGAAACGCTGACCAAGTAATAGACAATAAACTTTTGCAACCTTTTGTGGTGGCAAAGGAGCCACACGAGGCAAAAGGTGCAGAGGACTGACAAAATGTCTGCCCTGAGTGTTTCAACCCGAAGCAACTTTTGTGGCATCTTGAAAACAGCACCGTCCAAGGCTCCGTAATCCACAGTGAAGATGAAGCAGACAAAGGTGGAGAAGGAAACAATCGTCAAGGCAAGGGTGGCAAGCCACGACCTTGACCCCTCCGGCAATTTCAACCAAAGGACGGAGAGGAAAACACAAAAGGCGATGAAGCAGGGCAAGAGATTCGCCATATATGCACCAAAGCCAGAGGCAAAAAATGCAGGCTCTGAAAGGTAAAGTTTTGCCGGCAAGAGTGCATAGTAAATTGCAGCAAAGGCAAAGACAGAGGCGAAATATATTCCCCCAGAGCTCTTGAAGTTGCCCTGCACGGAGGCGTTCATTTCTCTCCCCGTGTGGCACAGGGCGTAAGAAACAAGAGAAAAGATGAGAGGCGTCCAAAGAAATGCAATAAAAATCCCTTGGTCAACCTCTGGGATTGAATTTTCCACAAATCTGCTTTCTCCAAAGACGAGGACAAAAGCTGTGAAGACGATGATTGAAACGAGCCTTGTCGCTGCACCACGGTTTGTGAGCCCTTCGTGGCGTGACAAGAGCAAATTTTTCAAGGAAACTATTGCAACAAGGCAAACAATGAAGGAAACAAAGCGATAAAGGTGGCTCGTGATGGCAAAGACAGTTGAGTCGCTAATTGTCGTCTGCGACAGGAGATAAAATATCCCGTTACTTGAAAAGAAATATGCTAGAAAGAGCGTGACGACTGCCATGTTAAAGAGCCCAGCAAACCCCTTTGCTTGGCAATCCGTCAGGGCGAAATCCCTGCTCCAAAAACTTTGTTTCCAAGAGTATATTTGGCTAACTTGGCAAGGTTGGCTCGGCTTTTGGGATTTTTTCTTAACCTTGCCTCCTTCGCTCCTTATTGCAAAAAGAGCCTCTGCTACATATATTGCATTGTTGCAAGTCCAGTAGAAGAGAAGGGCGCTTGGGGCTGGGTAGAGAAGCCAGAGGAAAAGCCCGGCGAGGAGAAGTGCCTGTGCCCTTTCCCTCATCTTCATCTTTGGCGTGATGAAGGCTGTTATCACATTCAGCACCGTCATGACAATCGGCAAGAGGTTCACTCCAGAGAGGAGCCCGTCTGGGAGAAACAAATCTTTTATGAAAAGGAAACTCTCGCCCTGCAATGATGTCATGTGAGCCACCATGTAGTAGGCTGCCATGAGGAAAGGAACCTGCAAAAGTATTCCAAATGCAGAGCGGATTGCCATGATCGGGTGGTAGCCATAGCGACGATAGAGGCGAATAATCGCTTCATGGCGTTCCGAGCCCTTGTATCTTGCCTTTATCTCTGCCATTTGCGGCGCCATCACGTCCTGCACCTCTTGCTCCCTGTCGCGAGACCTGTTCACCACACGGTGGAGCGGAACATAAACGCAAGCCACGAGGAGCGACAGCATGACGAGGGAGAAGCCAAAGCTCCCAGTCACGGAAACGCAGAATTGATAGGCAATGCGGAACAAAATTTCCAGCGGATATATTGTGATTGTGTAAAGAAAATGCATCTTTGCTACCTCTTGTATTTCCTTAAAAACAAGAACTAAAAAATCCTATTTAACTCTTTTCCAATTTTCCCTCTTGAACATTGTGCCAGTTACTTCGTAGATGGAACTATAAATGTAGCTTGTGGAGTTTTGCTCTTCTGGCTTCCAGTTCGCCACACTATAATGTTTTCTAATTCTTCGTGTGTTGCTAATTGCACTTTTTATTTGTGTTTTGTTTGGTATTCCTTTAACTTCAAATAAATCACCTATGATAAAAGAAGGGGCATCCATGGAAGAGACAATGCTCCAATCTGTTTTTAACTTTCCTCTGCTCTTGAAGTCCTTCACAAGCATTAAACTATGAGGAGAGCCAGGAGAACCAGGCTTATTTATATCACCTGTGAAGATATAGTTTAGCATGGCAGAATCTCCCCTGCCGTGATCAGAAATTATTATTATTCGTGTATTGTCATAACAGCCTAACTTTTTCAACTTTTCACAATATGCAACCACAAAACGCATCATGTGATGCTCAGTATAAAAATGAGAAGTAATCCTTCCCTTTACTAGGGCATAACCATCCAATGCATCGCGAGCTCCAGATCTTTCATCTGGACAAGGATCATCAACAGGGACAAGGCTATTTTGTTTGAGGTGCCATGAGGTGTGTGAAAGAAGCGATTGATAAAACTTAAAGGTCGGCTTCTTTGCATCTGCTGTGACAAAGTCTGACATAAATTGTAATGGGGCAAGATCTATTATTGTTTTAGGCGACTGCATCCCATTGACATCATCAAGATTACCGTGCCAATTACCTTCTTGATAGAAACTTGCTTTAAACGCGTGAGGCATCATTCTAAAAAGAGAAGTCATAATAAAATATTTACGCCAAGTTTGTTTAGTATACTTTTTGCCCGTAACCAATTGAGAAATTTTGCCTCTCATTTGCTTTTGCCAGTACTGAACATAATCTTGTCCCCAACCATCATCATTTGGTGGCAACAAAATTAGAGCGGACTTTGCTTTTGAATGTTTTGTGCGTTGTTCCTCGTTGCTATACGGTAAACCTGCAACAACAACCTCATAACCCTTTTCTTCAAATTCATTGGAGAGCAGGTATTCACCTTCGTTTATTTTTGAATACAAACTCTCACCATTCTTGTCTTTATCAAGCTCGGATGGCTCAAAGGCAGGGCCACCGTATAGTGAAGGGATAGACGGACAGGTGCAATTACCAATTGCAAGCGTATCAGGATACCAAACAAATCCATCTAAACCATCTGCCAACTCAGGCTCCTCCTCAATTATATCTTTGATGTGTCCTCCTGTGAACATATCAAAGAAAAACACCACAACATTCTTTTCTGTCTTTGAAAGTCTCCAAAGTTGATTATGATACGGTGGCAACAGGTCTTTGTTTAATCCACCTGCATCAACTTCCTTAGGGGTTTCTTCTGCTGAAACGATTAGAAAACCACTGTAACACACTGCTGAAAGCGAAACGCTAAGAAAAATAATCAAGGCTAGCCTTTGAATCTTTTCCCTGCGCAACATAAATGCAATAAGAAGCGTGCTGAATAAAATTGCCAACAAGTCTTTTAATATTGTAATTGAAGAATAGAGCACTGCACCATTTTGCAAGATTGTAACATCAAGCGCTCCGCAATCTACAGAGAAGACGAAGCTTGCGAGGAGCAAAAATGTAACAAGAAATGTTACGACAAGCGAGAGAGTAACTCGTGCTTTTTTAGACAACAAGAAATACAGCAATGTCATAATTGCAACAAAAGCAAGCAAGGTAGGAAGCAACACAAACAATACCGAGCCAAAACCCTGCTTAAAGAACCCCTTGTCAGAACTATAAAGCGTTGCTGGACAATAAACAAAAAATATTAGTGCATATGAAGCAACCGAAGCAAAATACAATCCACATGAATTTTTGGCAAAACTTGAAACATATAATTTTTCATATGTCTTGCTAGAAATTGCAAGAAGTGCTAACCAAGCACAATAGACAAAGGGCAACACAAAATAAAGCAGGATTTTCTTATCATCAAAATCCGTTAAAATATCAAAATCGCGATACCTTTTAAGCAGTATCTCAACAACAACAATAAATATTACAAGATTGAGGACCAGACTAAACAAGCGTTTAATGATTTCACTTTTTGTTTTGCCCTTTGTCTCAGCTGTAAGAAGTAACCAACGGACAAACGCAACTGCAAGAATAAGAGACAAAGCAACAAGCATTTGGTAAAAATGCGTATAAGACAATATAGCGTCACAAATGTCTGCGTTTTTCCGTGCCGTAATCCTAGTAAACAATTGCACAGCAAAATAAAAAAACATCGCGGAAGATGCAATTACACAAACAAGAGATGCGCAAGAAACCCATGCTCTTTGCACCTTATTTAATGTGAATATGGCAGGCTTGTGCATTTCTTTTTTACACTGTCTTTCTCTTCTACGAAGGCAAATCTTTTTTCTCAATTTAGCAAAAGGTGTTTCTCTATTTGAATAATAAATTGCAAAAAGAGCCTCTGCTACATAAATTGCATTGTTGCATGTCCAGTAGAAGAGAAGGGCGCTTGGGGCTGGGTAGAGGAGCCAGAGGAAAAGCCCAGCGAGGAGAAGTGCCTGTGCCCTTTCCCTCATCTTCATCTTTGGCGTGATGAAGGCTGTTATCACATTCAGCACCGTCATGACAATCGGCAAGAGGTTCACTCCAGAGAGGAGCCCGTCTGGGAGAAACAAATCTTTTATGAAAAGGAAACTCTCGCCCTGCAATGATGTCATGTGAGCCACCATGTAGTAGGCTGCCATGAGGAAAGGAACCTGCAAAAGTATTCCAAATGCAGAGCGGATTGCCATGATCGGGTGGTAGCCATAGCGACGATAGAGGCGAATAATCGCTTCATGGCGTTCCGAGCCCTTGTATCTTGCCTTTATCTCTGCCATTTGCGGCGCCATCACGTCCTGCACCTCTTGCTCCCTGTCGCGAGACCTGTTCACCACACGGTGGAGCGGAACATAAACGCAAGCCACGAGGAGCGACAGCATGACGAGGGAGAAGCCAAAGCTCCCAGTCACGGAAACGCAGAATTGATAGGCAATGCGGAACAAAATTTCCAGCGGATATATTGTGATTGTGTAAAGAAAATGCATCTTTGCTACCTCTATTGCACTTGGCTCGTCACATAGTCGGCGACAGCCTTTGCGGAAGTGCCAAAGTTATATAAATTTTCTTCCCTGAATGCAGTTAAATTTTCCCTCGTGCCACTGGCGAGTGCCTCTCGCACAAAGCTGACGATGTCGCCAATTTTTTCCTTTGGCACAAAGACACCGATTCTGTCTGCGATCGTCTCGCTCCAAGCCTTGCCAAGGTCTGCCACTTCATATTCTCCCTGCTCGCCGATTGTGGTTTCAAGAGTGACAACTGGCTTTTGGTAAAGAATCACAAAGTCTAGCCTGACAGCGGACATGTCAGAAATCATGATGTCTGCCAAGGAAAGGGACAAAGAGCCGTCCGCCTCGAAATCCCAAGAGATGTTCGCCACTCCGTCAAGCTCCTCTTGCCAAGACTGCAACAGGTCTGCTTCAACCTTGAGGGTTTGTGGGTGAGGACGGATTATAACATTGAAGCCTTCACTCGCTAACTTTTTGATGAAGCCAACGCCGTGCCTTGCTAGGCAATTTTTCGTCCCCCAGCTCGGGGCAACGAGGATTGTCGCTTTCTCGCCCTGCTCCTGCCGTGGCTTGACTCTCGTCGCCATCTCGTCAAGGTAGGGCAAGCCTGCTGGCACAAGAGTTTTTTCCGCCAAGCCACGAAGAGATTCAAGCTTCCTTATTGCCTTCACCTGGAACTCGCCACTGAGCAAAACTGCGTCATAGGAGTCCAGTGCGTGCCTGTGGTATGTGCCTTCGTCGTCAAGCCCGTGATAGATGTGAACCATATTCCTCACATTTGGCGACCTCTTCATTGGGTAGCCTTCCGTCCCGATGTTTGGCGTGGTGGAAAGGAGAAGCTCCGCATTCAGCCTGCCCATCTTCGCATAGGCAAGAGTTCCACTGCCGATGTAGCGATTGTCCATAAATTCGTTCTCAATCGTGAGGCAAGGGTCATGGATGTCCATTGTGTAATAGGCGAAGTGAACATGGCGAGATAGCAACTCCCCCACAATAGGCTTCCAGGTCAGCCAATAACTTTTGCCTTCACTGAAAATGACAAGACCGCTAGACTTCGCGTGGGTTGTCTTTTTCTTCTTGCCAGTGAGCTTGTAAAACAAGCCCTGCAATGCGAAGACAACCGCCGCAATGATGCTCGCCAAGACGGCAAGGAGTGCATTTCCGGTGCCAGGGTCAAGGTACGCAAAAGCCCTTGTGGCAAAGGCAAATGTCAAATAACAAATGTTTATCGCAATGAAAAGTAATTTAATCTGAGACATTATAAATTCCTTCCCTGTTGTCTCCAATTTATCAGGTAAAAAACAAAACCAATCGCAATCCAAACAAGGAGCATCATGTATGACTCATTGCAGAAATGCACATTTGGAAGCCCCTTGATCGGAACCAACTGCAACAAGACAAAGACGACTGAAAACAATGTGCCAAGCAGTGCCATGGCACGGAGGAACATTGTCCCGTCCCCGTCACGCTTCATCGTGACAAGGGTGGCAAGGCAGGTGAAGCCATATCCAATGGAAGCACCAATCGCCGACATATCCACGAACCAACCAAGTGCCTCACGCCCGAGGATCGGTCCGCATAGAGAAACAGCAAGGCAGAAGAGGAGAGCGTTCCTAGGCACACCGTGCCTATTGTCCAGCCTGCCAAAAATTTCTGGCAAATATCCGTCACGAGCCATTGAATACATGAGGCGAGATGCCGCGAGGTAAAATCCCATGATTCCAGAGAGAACCGCAGAGAAGACGGCGATTCCGATCAGAACCTTCCCCCAAAGTCCGAGCAACTTCTCGGCAGAAAGGAGCAGGAGCCACGGTGTGGACTTCGCTTTCACAAGCAGGTCTGGCCAGTTGTTCAAGGCAAGGGCAGTGATTGTGTTATTCGCAACATAAACAAAACAACCAAACAATATTGCGACAATCATTATCACGCGAACCTTCGTGGGGGAGAATTTGAACTCTTCCGCCGATTGCGGAATTGTGTCAAAGCCAACAAAAGCCCAAGGTGCAATGGCAAAGGTGGCAAGGACAGCAGAGAGAATGCCAGATGTCCCCCTGTGGGCGAAGGGAGCAATGCCATTGTATGCTCCGCTCTTCACGGCAGAGACGGCGCTCGCCTTGCTAAAGCCCCAAAGGGGGAAGGCGTTTGTCCACTCCACAGCAGGAGAGAAAATTGCGCAGGCTGTCAGCGTAAGGACGGAGCCAACCAAGAGGAACGCGAGCACGGTTTGCACAAATGCCGCCTTCTTCACTCCAATTAGGTTGAAATAGGCAAAAAGAAGCAATATGGACATTGCAAAGAGAATTTCCCCGAAGCAAATTTCAAACCCTGCGACAGAGTAGGAGAAGCCAAATTGCAAGATGTTCGCTCCACCGTCTAGCCCATTAACGATAATTCCAAGGGCAGTTGAGTTCATCGGCACATTTGTCAAGTATGCAGCCACAAGGAACCAACCACAAATATAAGCCGAGGCACGGCCAAAGCACTCCTTTGTGAAGGTGAACTCGCCACCTGCCTTTGGATATTTCGGCACCATATAGGCGTAGCAAAAGGAAATGACGATCATTACTAGTGCCCCGAGCACCATGGCGATCGCAGTGCCAGCCACGCCAGAATTCGGCAGGAACTTTTTGCCAGGGTTGATGAATGAACCCCAACCGATAATGCAACCAAAGGCAATCGCCCAGATGTTGATAGGATTTAATTTTCTTCTCAATTTGTTTTTCATTGTTTTAACCTCCAACGCCAGCGTAGAGTTTGTCAACTTGCTTCAACTCCTCGTATGTGTCTATCTCTATGATGTCGTCAAAAGAACATTCTCTGATTGCAACCTTGTAATTGTTCTTTTTATATTTGAGAGGCACCTGCTCCCAGTAACGCTCCTTGCCACCGGGGGAGCGGAAAACTTCGTCAAGGTCATTGGCGAGCTTCGCCCCATCATTTGCATTCCAGTAGGAAATGCCAACCATTTGGTGACAGTTTCGCCCTCCGACGACTTCCTCTGAGACAAAGCCGTGAGAATCGTGATAGAGGCACCAATCGTCCGTAACTTCAACAGGAATTCCCAAGATGTTTGAAGAATATTGGTATTTTTGAATGAGATTTTTGTTAGAGAGCAAGAGGTCTGCTTCGAGCAAATACGCATTTTGGAACATATAGCGGACACAGACGGCGGAAGAAATGTTGTTCGCTGTGTTATAGGCAGGGTTTTCCACGAATTTTATGTTCGGATATTTGTATGTCAGTTGGTCAAATTGCTCTGCCAAGTATCCCCTCACTATGACGATTTCTGGAATCTCCGCTTCCACAACGGCATCGAGCAAGGTGTCTATTATTCTCACTCCATGCACCCTCACCAAGGGCTTCGGTGTGTTGAAGGTGATAGGCACCATTCTGCTCCCAAACCCAGCAGCGAGAAAGATTGCCCTCTTCACACGATAGGGTTCAAGTGCAGACACACCAAGAGGAGTAATGAACCCACCCTCAATGTAGCCTGCATCTTGCAAGGACTTTGTCAATTTATTTGCTGTGCTAAGGGAAATGGCAAGTTGCGTCGCTAGTTTGCGTTGCGTGACCTGCGACTTGCTTTTCTCAAAGGCAACAAGTGCATCAAATTCTTTTTTCTGCATGATTTTTCCTCCATAAGAATTTAGTGCAATTGTAGCATTTTTTGTTCAGATTTCAAGACACAAACAGAATTTTTGAACACAAATTCAATTTAAACAAAAAACGCCAAGAATAAAAACTGAAAAGTTTCTACTCTTGGCGTAAATATTTTTACTCCACTTCAATTCCTCTTTGTGCTAAAAATTCCTTCAACTTTGGGATTTCAACCTCGCCGAAGTGGAAGAGGGAAGCTGCGAGGACTGCGGAGGCGTGGCCTGCTTCAACTGCCAAGGCGAAGTCCTCATATGTGCCAGCACCGCCAGAAGCGATGACTGGGATGTCAACAGCGTCCGCCACGGTTCTTGTCGCCCCGAGGTCATAGCCTGCCTTTGTGCCGTCCCTGTCCATGCTCGTGAGGAGGATTGCGGAGACTCCAAAGCCTGCAAGTTGCTTCGCTAGGTCAACCAGGTCTGCCTTTTCCTTCACAGAACCACCTGCCGTGACGAGCAACCACGAATTGCCGTATGTCACGACATCGAGGGCGACGACAATTTTGTCTCCGCCAAATTCCTTCACTGCCTGCTCGACAAAATATGGGTTTCTCACTGCGGCTGTGTTTATGGAGACACGGCTCGCCCCTGCGTCTAGCACCGCCTTTATGTCCTCTAGCGTTGAGATGCCGCCGCCGACTGTGACTGGGATCTTCACTGCCTTTGTGACAGCCTTCACCCATTCAAGGCGGGTTTTTCTTTCCTCATTTGTGGCGGAGATGTCGAGCATTGCGAGGGCAGAAGCACCTGCCTTCTCGTATGACACGGCACAAGCCACTGGGTCTCCAGCGTCACGCAACTCCACAAACTGCACTCCCTTGACAACCCTGCCATTTTTCATGTCAAGGCAAGGGATAATCTGAATTTTTTTCATTTCTATCGCCTCCAAAAAATTTTATATTAACTCGTTAAAAAAGCAACTCTTTGCCCCTGTGTGGCAGGCTGGGCCGCTCGGCTCGACGAGTGCCAAAATCGTGTCGCCGTCGCAATCGGAGAAGAGCTTCTTCACCTTCATTGTGTTTCCACTCGTCTCACCCTTGTGCCAAATTTCCTGCCTGCTGCGGGACCAAAAGACACATTCGCCAAGTTGCTCCGTCAATTTCAGTGCCTCTTCGTTTGCCCAGGCAACCATGAGGACAGAGCCGTCCGTGGCACTCTGCACCACGACTGGGACAAGCCCACGGTCGTCAAACTTCACCTTTGAAAAATCCATAATTTAACTCCTCGCAACCTTTAGGGCTTCCGACAAATCAATCCGCCCCTCGTAGAGGCTCTTGCCAATCACCGCGGCGGAAAGCCCACAATTTTTCAGGTTCGCCACGTCCGCCACGCTCGTCACGCCACCGGCAGCGGCGAGGAAGACGCGGCCACTCTTCACATCATCATCCACCATCGGGGCATAGAAATCTGCGTCCGTCCCGGAGAGCAAGCCGTCAAACTTCGTCTGGGTGACGAGGAAGGAGCGGAAGCCCTTTTGCTTCAATTCTCTGTATGCCACGAGGGGGGACAGGTTCGTCGCCTCGAGCCACCCGGAGTGGACGACAAGCCCGTCCTTCACATCAACGGAAGCCATAATGTGGCTGCCAAATGATTCTGCCAAGTCACGCGCTGTGTCTAGGTTCTTGAAGATGAGGCTCCCTGCCATGACGCGGGTGGCACCACTGTCGAGGGTCGCGCTTATCGCTTCCTTTGTGCGGAGGCCTCCTCCCCATTCAATCGTGAGCCCGAGCCCTGCAATCTGCTCCAAGACATGCAGGTGGCAAGGGCGACCTTCCTTTGCACCTTCGAGGTCAACAATGTGGATGCTGCCTGCTCCTGCGTCCTTGTAGTTCTTTGCTATGTCCAATGGGTCTTTGTTGTAACTTTTCTTCCGCCCATAGTCGCCCTGCTCCAAGCGGACGACCTCGCCACCAAAAAGGTCAATGGCGGGCAAAATTATCATAGAAGCACTCCCTTTGTCGAGGCTTCTGAGTTTGAAGGTTGCAAGGCCTGCTTCACTGCGAGCCCGAAGCCCTTGAACATCGCCTCTGCAACATGGTGGGTGCTGTCGCTCGCCAAGATTTGGATGTGAAGTGTGATGCCACTACGAGCCACAGCGTGGAAAAATTCGTTCACGAGTTCCGCGTCAAAATCTCCACATTTCGACGTTGGGAATTTGCCGTCAAAGTAGTAACCGCCTCTGCCGGAGAAGTCCAGTGCCACGAGGGCGAGGCTCCCGTCCATAGGAAGGAGCGAGTGCCCATAGCGGTTGATGCCGCCCTTTGCGAGGGCTTCCTTTGCTAGGGCGTTCAAGGCTTCTCCCATCACAATTCCCATGTCTTCCGTCAGGTGGTGATAGTCAACCTCTGTGTCCCCCTTGGCAACAATCGTGCAGCCGAGGCCAGCCCGAGCGAGGAAGAGGTCGAGCATGTGGCTCAGAAAGCCACAATTTGTCTCAATCTTGCGGGACAGGTCGGCTCTGTCGAGCAGGAGTTCAATCTGTGTTTCCTTTGTGTTACGAATGATTTTTTCCATCTTTATCACCTACAAACTTTCTTTTATCGCCTTTACTGTCTTGGCAAAAAACGGCTCGTTTATCTCCACGGCGGATTCGCTAGCCACGAGGTGGAGCGAGACATCCAGTGTCGCCTTCACGACAGCGAGCCCATTCGCCCTGAGGGTGGAGCCAGTCTGGACGACATCAAAAATGCAGTCCGCTATGCCCTGCACAGGGGCGAGCTCTATCGAGCCATTGAGCTTCAAAATTTTTATTTGTATTCCGAGCTCCTTAAAGGTTCTCTCTGCCAAATTGACATACTTTGTCGCCACACGGAGCCCCGCCAAATCCTTGCTCACCTTTGCGAGCTCTGCACCCTCCGTCACGCCGAAACGCTCGAGGCTCTCCTTCGGGGCAGCGATTGCCATCACGCACTTGCCAAGGCCAGTGTCCGCAATGTGGACGAGGCGAGCACGGGACTCCTCTGTGACATCGTTTCCCACAATGCCAAGGGAAGCTCCGCCCCACTCCACAATGTATGGCACATCGGTTGGCTTCGCGAGCAAATATTTGTAGTCCCCGTCCTCAATGACGAGGTTTCTTTTCGCGTCTTTTAACTTTTCAACAGGAAGCCCCGCCGTTTCAAGGATCTTTATGCAGTTGTCGAGCGACCTGCCTGTTGGGAGTGCTATTGTCAACATCACTTTTCTCCTTTGCCCTAGGACAGGGCTATGTAGTCTGAAATCTTCAATTCGGATTTGTCTTCAAGGTTGTATGATCTGCCGCCTTCCACGTCCACAAGAACCTTGAAGCCACGGGAAGTTGCCACTTGCTTGGCCTCCTCGAGGGTTGAGCCCTGCCAAAAAATTTCCTGCGCTTGGGGAATCTGGCGAGAGACGGACATAACGTCCTCAATCCGCGCCTTGCCAGAATATATGCAAACACTCGGGCGTTGGCACTGGACGGTGGAAACCTCTGCCAATTTCTTCAAGCTCAGCCCGAAGCCGACGGCGGAAGATGCAAGGTGCTCACGGATGAAGTCTGGATTATATCTGCCACCAGAGCCAAGGAGCACTCCGTCCTTTGTATAAACATTAAAGATAACGCCGTTGTAGTAGCCGAGGTCCTTCAAGAGGCTGAGGTCAAGGCGAACACGGTCGCCATGCCCGAGGAAGGAGAGGACTGAGTGTAGCGACGCCAAATATTGCAAGGCTTCTGCCCTGAGCAATTTGCCTGCTTCTTCCAAAACTTCGCCACCGCCACGGAGCTCCGTCAAGCGAGTCAAAAATGGAAGGAGCGAGCTGTCAATTTTGTCTTTATTTTCCGCAATTATCTTGTCATAATCCACAAAGGAGCGTTTCTCCAAGGAAGAGTGGATTTGCGCTCCGAGCTCCGCCGGCAACCTGTCCAAGATGGAAGAGATGATGGAAACATCGCCGAAAACGATGTATGGAGAGTCGATGCCGAGGCTCGCTAGCATATCGAGCAAGAGGACGGCGATTTCCGTGTCCGCTGCCTTTTCTGGCGCTCCGAAGAGTTCCGCCCCGACTTGGTTGTCTTCCAGGCTGTCCTTTGATGTCACTGGCGTGCTATAAATGCGAGAAGCGTAGGAAATGCGGAGTGGCAATTCGCTCTTGTCAAAACGAGAGGCGAGGTAGGACACGGCAGAAAGTGTGTTGTCACGCGGCAAAACGCAACTCTCGCCCCAAGGTGACATCACGGGGATTGCACTCTTTGCGACGGATTCTGGCAGATTCCGCCACACGTCCTCCGCCCCCTGCAATCCCGCAGGGCTGAAGCTCGTGTAGCCGTGGCGAGCGAGGAAGGAAAGCACCTTCCCCCTGACTGTTTCTATCGCCTCTGCTTCCGCTCCGCCAATGTTCTTTGTTCCTTTTGGTTCTCTATTCATAGCCACAACCTTTTCCTTTTATTTCAATATATTTTGCGTATTGTAGCATAATTAGTAGAGTTTTTGCAAAATGGGCAAAAATAATTTTTCTGCCACAAAAAAGAACAAAATTTTGTTTTAAGTTAAATGTCAACTTTTTGATGTTAACTAAAGTTTACATTGCTTAAAAGCAAAATTCAGTGATACCATAGAAAAATGGTAGGAAAAATCCTGAAAAATTTGAAAAAAATTTCAAGAAATTTCCTGCCGTTTTTTGTAAATTTTTTATCCTTATTTCAAAAACTCGCGACTTTTTGAAATTAAAGTGCAAAAATCGCTTCGCAAATTTCAAATTTGCCTCTCGGGGAAAAGTAATATGTCGC